>Ga0137409_10008875_pt1 | contig 10258 bp, 4 predicted proteins | sample CZODoug1_16funga_FD_122059 | JGI IMG/M metagenome (GOLD analysis project Ga0137409, IMG submission 122059) | Vadose zone soil fungal communities from Angelo Coast Range Reserve, California, USA - CZODoug1_16fungal (Hybrid Assembly) | ecosystem: Environmental > Terrestrial > Soil > Vadose zone...
ATACTCCACCTCAAAGTCTTCACGTTATGCGTGTGCACGTGCGCTCCGCGCGCAATTGGCGCAATCGCCTTTCCGACTGGCCGCCCATACTTGATTACCGGCTTATCCTTCGGCAACTCGCGCATTGCAACCTTATGCCCCAGCGGCACATTATTCAGCAGCTTTACTTTGCCGACGGCTTCTCCCTCCAGTGTCAGCGCACCTACCGTCGCGCCTTTTTTCAAATCGATCACTGCCACCCCCACATCATCCTGCGGGCCGCTCGATATTACGCCTTGGTAGCCGCCAGTCTCCTCGCCGCGGCCATACGACGCCAATGCCGCGCGCAATTGCGCCGTCGTCTGCGCCGGCATAACGATCCGGTGCGGGAAGGACGTTCGGCTGAGATTTGCCGTGTGGCAAAGATTCGCGAGATCGAGAGATGGATTCTCCGCCAGAGCCTTTTCATGGCGGCAGGCGAGCGCCCTTAACGCGGCTTCGGTCTTTGCGGAAAGGGCGTATAGGTGTAAGGGGCGTTCGATCTCATTCCCCGCCAGAACGAGATCGGGCGATTCCTCCACAACGACATGGGCGTTTGTGCCACCCATGCCAAACGCGCTGACGCCGGCGCGCCGGGGGCCTCCCGGCTCCCATGAGGAAAGTTCCGTGTTGACCCTGAAGGGCGTATCCGCAAACGGAATGATCGGGTTGGGTTTGTCAAAATTGATCGATGGCGGAATTTGGCGATGCCGCATCGCCAGCGCGACTTTGATCAGACCGGCGATGCCCGCAGCCGGCTCAAGGTGCCCGATATTGGTTTTGACCGAGCCGATGGCGCAAAACTGCCGCAGATAGGTGTCCTGCCGAAAGGCCACGGTCAACCCCTCAATTTCGATGGGGTCGCCCAACGAAGTTCCCGTGCCATGAGCTTCAACATATGAGATCGTCTCGGCCGATGCTTTCGCGGCATTTAGCGCGCTCCTCACCAACCGCGCCTGCGCCCGCGGATTAGGCGCCGTCAGCCCATTGGCCTGCCCCCCATGATTGACCGCCGACCCTTTGATCACGGCATAGATCGTGTCCCCATCCTCGATTGCGCGTCGGAGCGGCTTGAGCATCACCGCGCCCGCGCCCTCTCCCAATGCGATCCCGTTCGCTCTCTGATCGAACGCTTGACAGCATCCGTCGGGCGACAGCGCCTTGATCCGGCTCATCCCGACAAAATATTCCGGAGAAATCAGGACGTTCACTCCGCCCACGATGGCTGCAGAACATTCTCTCAGCCGCAGGCTCTGGCATGCCAGATGGACCGCGACCAATGAAGACGAACACATCGTGTCAATCATGATCGAGGGCCCATGCAGGTTGAGATGGTACGAAACCCTGCCGGCGATGATCGCATTTTGATTGCCGATGCCGGCGCTGTGATCCGCAGAGGTCAGTGTCGAGGCTATGCGTTGGTAGTACCCGTTATTGCTGCAACCGACAAAAACCCCAACATCCGTCTGGGCGAGTTTTTCAGCCGAGTATCCGGCGTGTTCGAGAGTCTCCCAAGCCACTTCCAGAAACAGCCGCTGCTGCGGATCCATCAACCTCGCTTCTCTCGGCGAGAGGTTGAAAAACCCGGGATCGAACTGGTCGATGTCGTCGAGAAAACCTCCCCAACGCGAATAGGATTTGTTTTCAGCCTGTTGGTTTTCATCGAAATGCTCCCGCCAGTCCCAGTGATCCGGCGGAACTTCTCTGATGGCGCTCCGGCCCTGACGCAATAGATCCCAATAAGAATCCAGGTCCGGGGCCTGTGGAAAGCGACAGGCCATGCCGACAATCGCAATCTCCTCTTCCGAAACCTGATCTCCCGCCGTCTCGACCGTGTTGACACTCGCCTTCGATTCGGATGAGAGGCGGGCGGATTGTGAAAATCGCCATGCGTCATCCCCGTCATCGGCCGATCGAGGCGTGAAATTGACGCGATCCTTTTTGAATCTGGCGACCAGCGCAGGCATGTGCTCATCGGCCAGATGATCCGACAGTTCTACTACCGTCGGTGAAGCAAAGAGCAAGGTCGAAGAGAGGGCGACCCCAAGCTCCTCTCCCAGCCGGTCAATGATCTCGACCGCCTTCAGAGAATCGACGCCCAGACTTTGGAAGCTCCTATCGAGCGCCACGCGTTGAGGATCGATACGCAAAACGGCGGCCACTTGCCGAACGACGCCAGCGCGCAGCCAGCGTAATAAAGAACGGTGATCCAGGGCCGCTTCAGTGTCCGGCTCCGGTTGCTCCTGTTTCAACACTGGAATGTCGACCGGCCTGGCGGTGGGCGGCGCGTCCCGATCGGCCGCTGATCTCGAGGGCGCGCCGCTCTTGCCGGCCTCGATGCCCTCAATTACTCCGTTGAACAGCCGCCTCAGCTTGTCGAGCGCAGGCAGAGCGTCGAGCACTTCATCGGCGTCGACTCCGAAATCAATTAGACAGGCGATTTCCCGAACCCCAATCTCAGCCAACCGCCCAACCGTGGGGAGACAAGTCTCCGGGGCGCCGAATAGCGCGCTGGTGCGGAAGTAACGTTCGAAGGCATAGGAAAGCAACTCTTCTTGTTCTTTTTCACTCAATCCCTGCAAACCTTCGGAACGATTGCTCCACAGATTGACAGAGGATTTGAGATATTCGATGAACGGCCCGCGAACCTGATCCCGGACCAATTTCAGGTCGTCCCCCACGAAGGTATGCAACATGAGGGTCACCCGGCCTGTCTCCGGGTCGTGGCCGCCCCTGGCGCGGGCGTCGCGGTAGGCCGTAATCTTCTGCGCCAGTTCTTCAATCGGTTGAAACAAAAGAGCCGTCAGGACGTTATATCCCCGCTCTCCCGCCTCGATGAACCTCTCCACGCCGCCACTGCAGGTGACCCATAATTCGACCTCCCGTTGCCACGGCAAGGGGAAGATTCCGATCTCCGACTCTTCGCCCACCCCGTTTTCAAACTTTACTTTCTCACCGCGCCATAAACGCCGCACGGTGTCGATCTCGGAAAACAAGACCTCTCTGTTGTTGGCAAAGTTCTTCGGGCATAACACGAAGTCATTGGGATTCCATCCTCGGGCGAATGCCAAGTCCACACGGCCGCGCGACAAGTTATCCACTACCGACCATTCCTCCGCCACCCGGATCGGGTTATGCAGCGGCAGGACGACGCTGCCCGCGCGTAATCGCACGCGTTCGGTCATCATCGCGAGCGCCGAACTGAGAACCGCCGGGTTTGGGTAAAGGCCGCCAAACGCGTGAAAATGCCGTTCGGGCGTCCACACCGCGGTGAACCCATGCGTGTCCGCAAACTTCGCCCCCTCCAGGAAAAGGCGGTATTTGTCCGAAGTGAATTCGGCGTCGGCGCTGGAAAAATAGAACAGGCTGAACTCCATGCCGTTCCCGGCCCCGCGTTCCGGCGCCGGCTGCCCCGCCACTGCCTGGGGCCGGAGTTTTCCGGCGCCCGGTTTGGAAGATTCGGACTGTTGAATCGCGTCCGCCGGGATTACTTCCAGGCCGCCATTCAGATATCTTTCCCGCGTCGCGCGCCGCTGTATCTTCCCGCTAGATGTCTTGCTGATCATGCCGGGCTTGATCAACACCACTTGGTCCGCCACGATCTCATGCTGATCGGCGACAGCTTCACGAATCGTCTGTGCGACCGCTTCGAAATTCAGACTTCGGATGGCGGTTCGTTCCACTTCCTGCACGATTACCAGCCGCTCCTCGCCCTCCGCGCCAACCGTAAATGCTGCTCCGCCCCCGGGCTTGAGCGCCGCATCGCTTCGCTCGACCGTCAGTTCTATGTCCTGCGGGTAGTGATTTCGCCCACGGACAATAATCAAATCCTTCAGGCGTCCGGCGATATAAAGATTGCCGTCACGAACGAATCCCAAATCGCCTGTTCGAAGAAACCTTCTCTTTCCGTTCCCAGGCGGCCGCGCGCCGAATGTCTGCTCCGTTTCCTGGGTCCGGTTCCAGTACCCCTGCGCAACGCTCGCGCCGGAGATCCAGATTTCACCGACTTGCCCTTCCCGGCGTTCAACGCCGGAATGCGGGTCCGCAATAATGAGTTTCTGCCCGCCAAAAACCCGCCCGCAACTGACGAATGTGTGGCTACAATCATCCGATTGCGGAACCGGAACGATCCGGTTCTCTTCCAACGCGGATTTCCGAACGGTACAAACGACAGGCGATGATCCTTTTTTTGAGCAAGTCACCACCAATGTGGCTTCGGCGAGTCCGTACACGGGGTTCAGCGCCTCACGGCGGAACCCGTATTCGCCGAACGCCCCTACAAATCGTTCGAGCGTCTCGTGGCGCACCGGCTCAGAGCCGTTGAACGCTACAGTCCAGCTACTCAGGTCGAGGGCCGCTCGCTCTTCGGGAGCGATTTTCCGCGCACAAAGGTCGTATGCGAAATTCGGGGCGCCGCTGAAAGTCGCCCGGTAGCGACTGATCGCACGCAGCCATCGCAGCGGGCGTTGGAGGAATGCCGCCGGCGGCATCAAAACACATGGAACGCCACAATAGAGCGCTTGAAGCACGATGCCGATCAACCCCATGTCGTGATACAGAGGCAGCCAGCTAACGATCATGCTTTGCTTTGAAAGACTCACGACCCCCTGAATAAGTGACCCATTGTGTAACAAGTTGCCGTGGCTGACCATGACCCCCTTGGGCGCAGCGGTCGAGCCGGAGGTGTACTGAAGAAACGCCAGGTCATCGCCCCTGAGGTTCGGCTCCTTCCATTGCCCAGCGAGATCAGCGGCGACGCCATCCGTACTAAGCCAATGTAATTTCTCCAGATCAGGCGAATGTTCGAAGTGATTTGTGACGTTCGACATGCTGGAGGTCGTGGTCAGCGCGGCCGTGGCGCCCGCATTCGCGACGATCGCCTGCAGGCGCAGCATATTCCGGTTGCGTCTGGGCGGATACGCAGGCACGGCCACGGCCCCGGCATACAAACAACCGAAAAACGCCGCGACATAGTCCAGCCCTGACGGGTAGAGCAGAAGCACGCGCTGCCCGGCGCTTCCGATGGATTGCAGCCATGCTCCAATCGCTCGCGCTCGCTGATCCAATTCGAGGTAACTCAAATTATCGGTTTCTTCCTCTCCCTCAGCCATGAACGCATAAGCGCGCCCCGATGGATGCTGACTAGCCCTGCGCTGAAGAAGCTGAACCAGAGTCGTTGCGTCGAACGGAACGCGTCCGCACTGTGTTTCTCGTGTTATTCTAGACATACATTTCTTATGAGTTACCTGGTCGGTGATTGCTCAAAGGCGAGGGCCGCCTGTTATCTTCGAATATCAAACTAAGACAGCTCAGCCCGGCTTCCGCTTTCTCGAACTCCGAGATGTCCGTCGTCACCATTCGAACCCCCCGTCGCTCAAGCAACTCCCGCGTCCGCGGATAACCTGCCGGAAGCAACAACAGATCTCCAACCGTGACGGTATTGGCCGCCCAGGGCTCCGAGGCGGGCGTCTCAATGCGCTCCGCCCACTCAAACGGACCGGCGTCGACCCACGACCGATTGAGCAACACAACGTTGCGTCCGAGGTAGGAACATCCTGTTGTCAGATGTAAACAGCCATCGACCTTCACGGCCCGCACTTGATAATCGTATGGCGCCAGGAACTCTCTTAACTGCGCAATCCCCTCGGCGTTGGTCCGTGTGGATTCGCCGACGAAAAGCGTGCGCCCCACTCGGATAACGTCCCCTCCCTCGAGTGTCGCAGGCGACCCCAGGAACCTCAGCGAACGATAGCGCCCCAATACGGGTATCAGGCTATTTACTTCCTCCCGTCTCGTCGCTGCCCCCATGCGCGCCACCACTGCAATCTCGTCAACCACTACCGCCGTATCTTCGACAAAAACGGCGTCCGGCAGTCCTGGTTCAACCGGCAGAGGGAGCACATGGACCCCATTCAGCCGCAATAATCGTTCATATGCCCGATGCTGCGCAGAAGCCTTTGAAACGTCGATCTCGACCCGGCTCAAAAAAGTCAGTTCACAGTTACCCAGACTGGGACTGACCTGGCGCGTGAATGCGGTAAGCATGCTGCTTTATCCTTGTACGGTGAAAAATCTGACTATGGCGGGGTTTAGTTGGGGAAACGCATGGGCATTGCCCCCTCGAGCGATAAGGTCTTTCCCACGATGGGCAGGATTTCGTCTTTGGTCGTCTTGATGAAGAAATGGTCTCCGGGCAGCATAAACAATGAAAATGAGTTCATCGTTTGCGCACGCCAAGCGTCCAGTCTTTCACGATTGGCGGCCGCGTCTTCCAATCCGCCAAACGCCGTAATGGGGCATTGCAGCGGAGGCTCGTGAACATATCGATATGTCTGGCAAGCCGTGAAATCCGCGCGGAGCAGGGGGAGCATTAATCGCATAAGCTCCTGATTTTCAAGCACCGTTATTGGAGTGCCATTGAGCCGGATGATCTCCGCCAGAAATTCCTGATCTGGCAGGTCATAGATTATGGGGTCGCTGATGGGTAATTGCGGAGCGCGACGACCGGAAACAAAGAGTCGCTCCGGCTCGACTTGGTGTACCCAACGAAGATGACGTGCAAGCTCGAAACTGATTATCGCCCCCATACTATGACCAAAAAAGGCGAACGGTTTGTCGAGATACGGACGCAGGCTCTGCGCCAGATGCTCGATGATGTAAGTTATTTCGGTCAGCGGCTTTTCCCGTAAACGCGTCTCTCTTCCGGGCAATTGGATCAAACCAACCTCAATATTGCCCGGCAACTCGGCAGGCCACCTGCGGTATACGGCCGAGCCGCCGCCCGCATACGGAAAACAAAACAAGCGTATTCTGGCCTGCGGGTTCGATCTGGGAAATAGCAGCCATTGATCGCGTGAAACCATGCTATTCATCCTGTTCTTTCCATTTTTTTCCTTAGACTCAGCGGTCTCATGTCAGTCCAGACTTCTTTAATGTAGCTTAGGCATTCGCTTTTCAGTCCGCTTTTACCGGCGTCCCTCCATCCTAGAGGGTTCTCTCGATCCACCGGCCAGATCGAATATTGCTCTTCATGATTGACCACAACTTTGTAAACTGTCAGATCCTCTTTTTCATCCGAATTCATGTTTTCTCCTAGGAAAATAGTGATTGGTGGACAGTGGATCGTGGGCAGTAGTCAGGCGTCGACTGTCCACTCACCACTGCCCACTTTCATTGTTTCACGGCGCCTCTCGCGATATCGGCCGGTCATGACGAACTCACCGTCCGAAGATTCGGCGGTATTGCCGGGCCCTTATACGTGAGTGGAATACTTTCTCCGTCTTTCATCATTTTCGTGTAAGCGCAGTCAGAAACCATCTGCCCATAGTCTAATTTGATCAGGCGATCCGCCACGTGATAGTACCGATCGTCATGACTAACCACTAGGATTGTTTTCCCCCTGGCTTTCAATTCGGGTAACAAGTGGAGGTAGAATAAGTCCCTGAACAGGGGGTCCTGATCCGACGCCCACTCGTCAAAGATGTAAATCGGCCGGTCTTCGAGATAAGCGGCAAGTAACGCCAAGCGCTTCCTCTGTCCTTGCGACAAATCTACGGTTGATAACGAACCGTTTTTGACTTGAACCTTATGGTTGAGCTGGAGCTTGATCAGATATTCCCGCGCCTGCTCGTCCAACTCCGAAATCTCGAGGCCAAGCAGGTCATCAAAGAGGTAGAAATCGGAAAATACCGCAGAGAAATGCTGGCGATAATAATCCCGATTCTGCCCATTAACTGGCGCGCCGTCGAGAAACACCTGCCCCATTTCGGGCGCATAAAGACCGGCGATCATCTTGATGAGTGTGGTTTTGCCGCTGCCGTTACCACCTGTAATAAAGATCATCTCGCCGGCGAACAGAGCGAGATTGAGAGGGCCGATCGTAAAACTGCTGTTTTCACTCTCGCGATGATACGTGTGTGTAACATTGAAAAACTCTATCTTGCTCCATTGGAGCATGTTATTCGGAAGCGACGGCGCATCGTTTTCCGAAGGCTCCGCCTCAAGCAAGTCCTGCAGGCCTTTAAGTTTATCGATGGCGACTTCGGCTTGGCCGATCATGGGGAAGGTATTGAGCACGAATTGCAAGGGGGTCACCATGTATAGGATAGAGATGACGTACCCGGTAAGCACTTCGATAGTGGCCCCGCGGTACCGGGGGAGGGCGAAAATTAATAACCCGATTATCAGAAAAACCAGCGCCTCTCCCCAATTTTCGGCTATCGCGTAGTTTGTCGCCGCGGTAACGCGGTGACGCGCGAGCGCCGCAGCCGCTGCGTCCAGTTTTTGCGAGAAAAACTCTTCGCGGCGGCGGCGATGGAGTTTGAGCTCCTTGCTGCCGTCAACCAATGTGTGGAAGTGTTTGAGCAATAAATCCCAGGACTCTCGAGCTTGTCTGAAGTATTTGTCGGCTTTTCGCCCTAATACGTAATAGCTGAGAACGCCTACTGCCACAATTCCGATCACGACGAGAAACAAAAACCACGAAAGCCAGCCCATATAAATCAGACAGCTCAGGACGATCACGAAATTAATGACCAGGTTGGGTAAATTAGTCAGCGCCTGCACGATGTTGGGGATGTCGTCCGTCAGCGAGGCCATCAATCGATTGGCCCCAAGGGTCTCAAGGTGGCGCAACGGAGAGGCAAGAATCCGCCGGCTTAATTGCACCCGCAAATCATAGGCGGCGCCGGTCGCAAACCGGGTCAGCATAATCTGGGAAACGGCTTTGCTCGCGGCCAGCAGGATGCAGATCGCTATAAAACTCCACACCGTTGAAGCATGGGACGAAACCTGTTGCTTCAACGCCCTGTTGATCAACGCAAGCACTATCGTGTTACTCACCCCTCCGATAACGCCGGCGATAATGACAACGGTGACGAGTGCCTTTGAATAACCGATGCCCTTCGATCGGCGCAGAAAAAAGGAAAGCAGTTTCATTGAAAATGGCTCCGGTGATCGGCGCTCCACTACGGCGCGAGAGGCGCACGGCCAAATCGAGTTGTGCGCTTCTCACGGTTTTAAGTTTGTTTTGAGTTGAAGGCGCAACCTTCAGCGACCGCTTAATCACACCTGAGGGCGATTAGCGGGTCAACTTTAGTCGCTTTGCGCGACGCGAAGAAACAGGCGAGCAAGGCCGAGCTGAATAACAGTGAAGTAACCAGGCCATAGATCGAAATATCGGCGGCGCTGACGCCGTAAAGGAGATCGGATATCATGCGCGTCAGGACAAACGCGGATATTAATCCCAGCGCAATGCCGATCAACACCAGGCCCATTCCCTGCCTAACGAGGAGATTGAGCACGTCCTGTGGATGGGCGCCCAGCGCCATGCGGATGCCGATCTCGCGAGTCCTCTGCGAGACGGCATAGGCGATCACGCCGTAGATGCCGACGATGCTGAGCAGAAGCGCCATCCCTCCGGCAATCGCAATGATGATGAGGGTGAACGAGGTCTGTGCCATCGACTGGTCGTAGAGTTGGTCGAGCGTCGTCACCAGAAAGACCGGTTGCCGTCCATTCACCGACCAGATCGCTTTCCGCACCTCCCCCAGCAGGCTCTCCGTTCCCGCCTGCGTAGAGCGGATCGCGAGCATGCCTCCGCGTTGGACGAATGCATGGTCGAAGACCAGATATCGATCCATCAGCGCCGGCAGGTACGCGAACTCAGGCGCCTTCACTTGCACGCCGTCGTCGTACACGTTCTCGACGACGCCGACAACTTCCCGCCACGGAGCGCGTGAACTTTCACGAACGCGTTGACCCAGAGCCGCGCGCGGCTCGCGCCACCACTCCCGCGCCAGATTCTCGGACACGACGGCCACGTGCCGGGTCTCATAGAGATCAGACCACGTGAGATCCCTTCCCGCGATGATCCGCGTACCGATCGTCTTGAAGAATGACGGGGCAATCAAACGCATTTCGACAGTGAGTTGGCGTCCTTCGAGAGTGTTGTCTTCGGCCCAGAGAGCCTGTCGGTTTCTGAAGCCCAGCAACGATTCGAGCGGTGCCTGGCCGGCGAACCCGACCGAGGTGACGCCTGGAATGGCGACCAGTTTGTCGAGGATGTCGTTCCACATCCGCATGGCGCGTACGGGCTCCTCTGCGATGGCTTCCGGCATGTTGGAGTGCACGATCTGGATCTCTTCCGGATGTGTGAAACCTGGCTGCACGCCGCGCAGTTGCTGAAACGTGCGAATCATCAGGCCGGAGCCGATCAACAAGACGAGCGCGAACGCCACCT
>Ga0137409_10008876_pt1 | contig 10257 bp, 8 predicted proteins | sample CZODoug1_16funga_FD_122059 | JGI IMG/M metagenome (GOLD analysis project Ga0137409, IMG submission 122059) | Vadose zone soil fungal communities from Angelo Coast Range Reserve, California, USA - CZODoug1_16fungal (Hybrid Assembly) | ecosystem: Environmental > Terrestrial > Soil > Vadose zone...
CCCCTTTTTCACTTCACGGGATGTGTGCTCTAAGTGGTTAGTTCGCAATTCCTGTGGGTGGTCCTGTTTCTCTCCTGTAGGGCGCAAAACAGCGCGCCCTTCTGTCTGCACTTTCCCCATTCCAACGAATCTTTCCCCGTTACCAAAGAAAAGGTTCCCGTTCTATCTCAAGATCGGCTCGTTACTGGCGGAGGTGCGCGTCGAACCAAGCCAGGGTGCGGGCGATGACGTCGCGCTGGTGCTTGGGATTGGCGAAGAGGTGACCTTCGCGCTCGTAGACGAAGAATTGGGTTTCGACGCCGAGGGTTTTGAGCGCGTGCCAGAATTCGTAAGATTGCGGGGCGGGGACTTCGCCATCGCTGTCGCCGACTAAGATTAGGGTGGGGGTCTTGGCTTTCTTGATGAAATTGATTGGCGAACTTTTGGCGTAGATTTCGGGGTCGTCATAGACGGACTTGCCGAAGAACGGAATCATCCACTGATCGATTAGATTTTGTCCGTAATAGGACTGCCAGTTGGAAAGGCCTGCTCCGGCCATGGCGGCTTTGAAACGGTTGGTTTGGGTGACGGCCCACATGGTCATGAAGCCGCCGTAGCTCCAGCCGGTGATGCCCAGGCGATTGGGGTCGATGGGCGCGACTTTGAGGGCTTCGTCGACGCCGGCCATGATGTCCTTGAAATCACCGTAACCGAAATCTTTAACATTGGCGCGGGTGAACGCTTCGCCTTGGCCGAAGCTGCCGCGCGGGTTGGGAGAGAGGACGAAATAGCCCATGGCAGCGAGTCCGGAGGAAAAATCATGGGTGCCAGGCCAATGCGACAAGGTTATGTGCGACGGGCCGCCGTGGACGTACACGACTAGCGGATATTTTTTTGCGGGATCGAAATCGCGGGGATAGAGGAGCCAGCCTTGCACTTCGTGGCCGTCATTTTTCCAGGTGATGCTTTTTGCTTCGCCCCAGGCGGGCTTGAGGCTGGCATTGCGACTAGTCACTAGAGTAGGAGTTGGAGACTCCGGAGTGATCACCACTACTTCTGGGGCATGGCTGAAGGATCGGAAAATGCCTGCGACTGCTTTGCCGTCTTTGGACGGAGAGAGCAGAAAACCAAAGACGCCGGCCGAAGTTAGAGCGCCTTCAGCCGACCAATGCTGCTCGATCTTGCCGGTGGCGGGATCGAGGGTGGCGATGGCGCTATTGCCGCCGACATATTCGCTGAAGAGAATTTTCTTGTCGGGGAGCCAGCCGAGCCAGGCTGCGGAGGCTTTCCTATCCTTGGTGAGATTTTTCGCCTCGCTGCCATCGCTGGCGATGATGTAGATATCGCCGCCGGTCAGGCCCTCGTCGCTCATGAGGCCTTCGATGAAGGCGATTTGTTTTCCGTCGGGAGACCAGACGGGATTGGCGATTTGTAGCTTGGGCTTGTAGATGGATTTCAGGAGGCCGGTGGTGGCGTCAAGTGTGGAGAGTTCGGCGACCCACCAATTATTGTCGCCGTTGCCTAGCGCAGAGCTTACGACGAAGTGCTTGCCGTCCGGCGACCAGTCGTACTCGTAGATGTAGGTGTCGGCAGGCGTGATTTGGGTGAGCTTGCCTGTCGGGAGATCGACCACGGCGAGGCGCTGCTCGAAGAAAGTGTCCTTTATCTCGCCGGTTGCGGGAGTTTCCGCGACGAGGGGGCCGGAAGCGCGGGTGGCGTTTTCGGTGAAGAGGACGGCGATGGTTTTGCCGTCGGGCGACCAGCCGGGATTGGCGAGGAATCCTTTTACGTTGGTGAGTATTTTCGCCGTGCCCCCAGCTGCGTTGATTACATGAAGCTGGAGCTGACCCTTTTTTGCGGCGTCGGAGAGGAATGCGATTTTCTGACTATCGGACGACCAGGCGACATCGCTTTCTGCGTGAAGCGAATCGGCGACACCGGCACCGAGCCGCTTAGGTGGCGCGCCGGACTTAAGATTTTTCACGTAAATTACCGTCCTGCCGGAGATCACGCCGTTTTTGGAATGCACCTCTTCTACCCAGGCGACGGAATTGCCGTCTGGGGAAATGGCGGCTTGCTTGAAATTGTGAGTGGCGAACAGCGTTGAGAGGACATTGTCAAGCGGTGTAACGCCGTGTGGCTTTTGCGCGGCTTTCAGGCGCTTTTCTACGTCCTGTGCGGTGCCGGTCTTTTCCTGTGCGACGGAACGGCTAACTAGCAGGAGCAGGGGAATGGCCAGAACTGCGGCGTGGCGCGTACGCGGAATCATTTTCACGTCCTCTCAGATCGTTTGCGCTAGGTACAGTAAGCTGCGCAGAGATAGAGGGCAAGCTTTAGGGGGAAGAGTTGTTGTGGGGATGCAACTCTGCGAGTAGAATCCGCGCAGATTTGCGGAGGGCGAGATGGTCGATCGTCGAGGATTTCTGTCTTCGTTTGCGGGCGCGGCGGCCGTGGGGACGGCGCTGAATTTTGGCGGCGAGCTTTTTGCGCAGGTCGCACAAGCTCCTAGCCAACTGCCGGATCGCGGGCTTTACGATTCCAATGAAGAGGCTTATTGGACGGAACTGCGCAAGCAGTTTGTGATTCCCGCGGACGAAGTGTATTTGAATAACGGGACGGTGGGATCTTCTCCGGCACCGGTGTTGCGGGCCATTTTCGATGGTTATAACGAGACAGAGAAGATGGCGCAGAGCGATCCGGAGGATTATCCGATCTGGGGTTACGGGGCCTGGAACGAGTTTCGCGACCCGCTGGCGGCTTTTGTAGGCTGCAAACGGGATGAGATCGCGCTGGTGCGCAACGCCACGGAGGCTAACAGTTACATCGCGAATGGCGTGGACTTGAAGGCCGGCGACGAAGTGCTGATGACCGACCAGGAGCATCCCGGCGGCGAGCATCCGTTTAATTTGCGGGCCAAGCGTTACGGCATTGTGGTGAAGAAGGTTACTTTGCCGAAGCCAGTGCCGAATGCGGCGGCGGTGCTGAATTTGATCAGCGATGCAATCACGCCGCGGACACGGATTCTGTTCTTCAGTCACATTACGACGGTTACCGGTGTGGTGCTGCCGGCTAAGGAGCTATGCGCGCTGGCACGATCGAAGGGCATTCTTTCCGCGGTGGACGGCGCGCATGTGGTGGGCATGATGGCGCTAAACGTTCATGATTTGGGCTGCGATATGTATTCGTCGAGTCCGCACAAATGGCTGCAGGCGCCGAAAGGCAGCGGATTTCTGTATGTGCGGGACGAGGTGATCGATCGAGTGTGGAACACGATCGTCACGTCCGGATGGGACGAGCCAAAGTTGCGCGCGGAACGTTTCCAGCGGATCGGCAGCTCGAATGTGCCGTCTTTGTGGGGAATGCGGGCGGCGGTGAAGATGGCGAATGACATCGGTTTGGACCGCATAGAGCGGCGGCACCGAAAGATGGCCGATTACATTCTGGGCGAAATGACTAAGCGCGGCGCGGAGTCGTGGACTTCGCCGGATGCGTCGCTGCGTTGCGCGATTGCGTCGGTCAACGTGCCGCCGATCCAGATCATGGAGATCGAAAACTGGATGTGGCAGAACAAGAAAATTCGGATTCGAGGCGGCGCTCCGTCGAAGATTCGACTGTCGACTCCCTATTATTTGCTGCATAAAGACGTAGATCGATTTCTGGCGGCATTTGACGAGTATCGGGCCAGCAAGGGAGCATCGTAGAGAGCTAGAGCCCTCAGCATGACGAGCAATTCCCTGTTGATTAATCGGCTTGCTATGGAAATCCTATTCTCGGTGGGGCCGCTAAATACTCGATAATTGCAGCATACAGAAATTACGGAGGCTCCGTGAAAGCAGTTCGCATTGTGGTGGCTTTCTCTTTGCTTTGGTGTTTGTCCTCGGGATTCTCCCAAACAATATCCAAACCCAAACGAAACCAGCTTAGTAACGAGGTTCTCCCAACGATTGAGGCTATTACTGAGAAATGTGCGAGGGCTAGCGGCGGACGGGAAGCCTGGGCAAAGCTCTCCACTCAGGTGATTTCCGGCACGGTAGAACTCACTTCACCACCCCTGACCGGGAAAATGGAGATATTTGCAAAGGCGCCCAACAGATCGGTTCATACCTTCTCTCTTGCAAATGGGCGGTTTGAAGAGAAAGCCGGGTTCGATGGAAATATAGCCTGGAAACGCGATTCTCAAAAAGGTTTACGGCAATTGCAGGGATCAGAATTGGAAGATGCCAAGATTGAAGCGGTCTTCGATACGGATGTTCGGCTGAGAGAAGTCTACCCGGACATGAAGGTGGTGGGACGAACCAAAATTGCGGGTGAAGATGCATATGCTGTTCTGACCCACGAGCCGGGAAACAAGAAGATCACGTTTTATTTTGATGCCAAAACCGGGCTTCGTATAGCCGAAGACTCCGAACGCCCAGACGGTGACGGTAAGGTCGAGAAAACGAACATTGCATTTGAAGACTACCGAAGAGTTGACGGCATTCAGATTCCGTTTAGGCTCCGTATTACGTCCGCTTCGGTGAGTTTAGTTGTAAATGTCCTAGAAGTGCATCACAACGTGGCGTTGGACGATTCCGTTTTCGCGATGCCATCGGGCGACCACAGCGCAGTTGCGTCCGATTCGGCGGCGCAACCCGTTGAAGCTGTGGACGAAGGAGAGATTCAGACCAACGTCTACACAAACCGATTCTACGCAATGCGGTATGAGTTTCCGGATGGGTGGGTGGTCCACGGTGACGAGACGAAGAAGCGGGTCATGGAATTGGGCAAGAAGTTGGTAGCTGGTGATGATCCAACTCGAAGGGCCGCCTATGAAGTTGCGGAAAAACATACGCAGACGCTGCTGTCTGTTTTTCGCTATCCGCTTGGAACGCCTGTCGATTACAACCCTATGATTGAGATTGTCTCTGAGGACGTTGGTTTTGCTCCCGGAATACGGACTGGAAACGATTACTTACAAAACGTCCTTAAAGGGCTGAAATCCTCAAGTTTAACGGCCGAGGTTGAAGGTGACCCGGTCGCACAGGAAGCAGGCGGGCTCCAATTCTATAGGCTCCACATAATACTCCACATCAAGGACAAATTAGTTCACGAAGCTTTCTGGTCGACGATCATCAAGGGTCACGCGCTGGACTTCGTTCTCGCGGCAAGGAGCCCGGAAGACCGAGATCTGCTTGAGAAGACGATGACGACACTGCGATTCCAAGAATAGCCCTTCGAGGTTGTCCCAACACAAAGAGCGGCTCCGGCGCTTTCTTGACCGTGTGCGCGCGGGTCGTCTACACTAACTGATTCGCAGATAGCCGCAGGCGCGGCTTGTGAACCGCTGCTTGGTTCGGGGCGGCGAGTGCCGAGGAGTCCGAAGTTTTGTATCTGAAACTTTGCATCTTAGGCGCACGTAACTAAAGGGGGATTGCTTTGCCAAAGCGCACTTATCAGCCGCGCAAACGCCGGCGCGCCAAAACGCACGGATTTCGTTCGCGTATGAAGACCGCCGGAGGCCGCAAGGTGCTTGCGGCGCGCCGCAAGAAGGGCCGTCATCGGCTCACTCCCGTTTAGGGCGGGGCGACTGGATTTTCCGCGAGAGGCGCGGCTGGTGCGGCGCGGAGATTTTGACGCCGTATACCGCGCCGGGAAGCGCCGCTCGAATTCCCACTTCACCGTTTTTCTTCGCGCGAATCAACTGCCGCACAGCAGATTTGGATTCAGCATCAAGAAGGCGCTGGGCGGGGCGGTTGTGCGCAATCGCATCCGGCGGCGCGTGCGGGAAATTGTGCGCTGCCATCGTCTGGAGATAGCTGCAGGATGGGACATCGTCATACATCCGAAGAGCAATGTGGCGAAGGCGGAGTTTGCCACGCTGGCGGCGGAATTGTCGCGCCTGATGCCGAGCACGTGAGTGATTTACCGCGCACCGCTGGCGTTCGTATCGCACTCGTTGCGCTGCGATTTTACAAGGCATATTTGTCGCTGCTGGTTGGCGGAAGTTGCCGGTTTGAGCCTACTTGCTCCGCATATTCCTACGAAGCGGTCGAGCGATTTGGGGTCGTCCGTGGAACATGGCTCACGCTGAAGCGACTGCTGCGATGTCACCCGCTATCGCGAAGATTTGGGTACGACCCCGTTCCTGACGCTACTCCACCCTGCAGAGCTACCACACCGGAAGAGGCGCATTCGTGAGTGAACCGCAGAAGAAGTTCAAGCTGACGCACGAGCTGCGCATTGTGGCGGCGTCGCTACTGTCGCTGGTGGTGATCCTGGTGTGGGCTAAGTTCTTTGGGCCGAAGCCTCCGACGGTTCCTCCGCAAGGCAACCGTCCGGCGCAGACGGCGCCTGCGACTCCAGGCCCGGCGAGCGGCAATCCGGCCACGGTGACGCCACCAAGCACAAGGACAACTTCCAAACGACCTGCCACCAGTGTGTCCGCCGCCACGAAGGTTGCCATTGCGCCGAAGGCTGATACCGAAGAGCGCACCATCGTGGTTGAGAATGACTTGTATCGAGTGGAGTTCTCAAACCGCGGCGCGGTGGTGAAAAGCTGGCAGCTGAAGAAATATACGGACGACGCGAAACCGCCACGCATTCTCGACCTGGTGCACCCTGATGCGGCTCAGCAAACCGGCGGGTGGCCCTTTGCGGTGGCCTTGAATGACGAGCAGCAGGAATCAGCCGCGAACGGCGCGCTGTACCAAATCTCAACGCCTGCCAGCACGTTGCATGCGCCTGCCGATGCGGAATTCAGTTGGAGCGACGGCCATTTGGAAGTGACCAAACGGTTCCACTTCGACCACACGTACGTGGTGGGCGTGGAAACGTCGGCGAAATTTGACGGCGCTCCTATTCTGGCGGGGATGAGCTGGCTGGGCGGCTTTGGTGATCTAACGGTCTCGAATCCGGCGCCAATTGACACCGTTTCCGTTTTCTACAGTGAGAACGGAAAACTCACCACCATTGCAGCCAAGAAGTTGGAAGGGCCCGAGAAGTGGCCGCACGGGGTATGGCAGGGCAGCAAGGATTGGACGGGAATTCAGGACCGCTACTTCACAGCAGTGTTCTTGCCGCTGGTCGGAGCGCCTCCTGGCAGTCTCGAGGCTCGCTATTGGAAGGTTTCTCGCACCGTTCAGGTAGAAGGCAAAGACACCGACGAGCCGGTTCCGCAAATCCAGACGGCTACTTCGGCGCAGCCTACTGCGTTGCGTGTCTACGTGGGTCCGAAAGACTACGACGAACTGAAGAAGATGAATCCGCCGCTCCACTCGTTGGTGAATTTCGGGTGGCTGGAGTTTATCGCTGATCCGCTTTTTCACGGGCTGAAATGGCTACACAACTATATTCCGAACTGGGGATGGGCGATTGTCGTGTTGACGCTTGTCATCAACATGCTGCTGTTCCCGCTGCGCATTTCCAGCTATCGCACGACGTTGAAAATGCAGCGCGTCGCTCCAGAGATCAAACAAATCCAGGAGAAATATAAGAAATATTCGATGCGTGATCCGCGCAAAGCGGAGATGAACAAAGAAGTGATGGCGGTGTACAGCCGCGAAAAAATCAATCCGGTGGGCGGATGCTTTCAGATGTTTTTGCAGATGCCCATTTGGTTCGGGTTGAACACCGTGCTGCGCTTCGCGATCGAGATGCGTCATGCACAGTGGTTTGGCTGGATCAGAGATTTGTCGGCCAAGGATCCTTATTATATTTTGCCGATTACGATGGGTCTCTCGATGTATTTGGTCTCGAAGATGACCCCGATGACCACTACGGACCCGCAGCAGCAGATGATGATGAAGATCATGCCGGTTACGATGGCCGGGCTATTTATGATCTCTCCGATATCCAGCGGTCTGGCGGTATATATTCTTACCAGCAGCTTGGTCGGGATTTTGCAGCAGTGGTGGCTGAACCGCACGCATCCTTTGCCAGCGGCGGCAGCGATCCAGACGCGCGGGAAAAACGGAAAAAACAAGAAGAAGTGAGGCGTTGATAGCAGCTCGGATATAGCTGGTCGGGTCCAGATTTTCGTCGTGTAACGTGGTTAAAGTTCGAGGCGGCCATGGCTCAGGAACTTATTCAGAACGGACAACTTGATCGGCAAGCGGCGGTCGAGGCTTTGCGCGAGTTCCTGGAAAAGACCGTACGAGCAGCGGGATTTCAATTGCAAGTGAAGGTGAGCGTAGCCGAGCCGGGAAGTGGCGACGCGGAAGTTCTTGCGGACGTGGACGGCCGCGACAAAGAGATTCTGCTGGAGCGCGGCGCGGAGGTTTTGAAGGCGCTGGAGCACCTGGCGTTTCGCGCTCTGCGGCTGGAGCCGGAACACCACGATAAGATTCACGTCGATTGCGGCGGTTACCGGGCGTTGCGATTTGAAGAGCTGCGCATGACGGCCAAGGTGGCTGCGGAGCGGGTGCAGACATCCAAGCAGCCGTTTCGGCTTAATCCGATGACCTCGCGCGAACGGCGGATTGTGCACCTGGCGTTGAAGGAGACGCCGGGCGTGCGCACGGAAAGCGTCGGCGTCGGCGAACAGCGGCAAGTGGTAATCCATCCGGCCGACAAGAAATCGCCGAGCTAACATCCCTCAGACATTTCCAATACTACTTACATCCAACAATTTTGTTACTTGGGCTTGACCCAGCCTTGCGACAGCACTGTTTGGTCGGAGGCGAAATGTACACGGTAGGTGAATGAAGAGGGCCGGTCGGGGCGCATTTGCGGAAAACGTAGGTCGGAGATTTCTACGATCGCGTCGGGGCCCTCTTTGTGAAAGCGGATTACCGGAAAACGGGCGAACCATAGGACGGTCTGCACCTCGGGCAGGCGTTTAGCGGCTTCGATGTACGGGTTCGGCGCGGCGTCCGGATAGAACCGGTAGGTCAACGACGCGTCCGTCGCAGCGATGGCGCCTGTTGCTTGCACTTCTGTGGATTCGCCGCCGAGATTCATGCGCAACTCGTAAACGCCGCGCGGGGTGAGAACGAGTCCATCCCAATGCCAGAGCGAGGGCGGAAACGGGAGGGCGCCTCGCGATTGCACCTCCAAGCGCAACGATGAGGAAAAGTTGTCGACTCGTGCGAGTGCGACGCGGTGCGCATAAGCGGCAGCGCCGATATAGCCAAACGCGAGTAGCAATCCTGCCACATTCCAGGTTACAAGCCGCACACGCAATCCCCAGCTACGAAGCCCGGGCAAAAAGAACACGGCCGCAAGGATGACTACCACCGCGAGAATCGCCCGCATTGAAATCGGCGCGTCCACCGACAACGCGATAAACGCGACTCCCACCGTTGCTGCCGCAAACACCAGCCAACTTGCCAGCGCACGCCGTTGCAACCCTTTTTCTTGAGCGTAAACCCAGGCAACGATCTGCGGAACCAGAAGAATCGCCGTCAATGTGAAATCGATGATGAAGATAAGATCCCAGGCCGGGCGCGACCATTTTACGGGCGACCAAATCATGGTGCCGAAGGAAGTGACTAGATCGAGAAGAATGTGACTGAGAATGCCGATCGCGTAGACCGCGAATAGCATGCCGAACGAAGGACTATCCCATTTGCGCTGACGCACAAACCAACGCGTTAACGCGGCGAGAAGTAGCGCAAAGATTGGCAAACAAACCAGCGAATGCGTGATGCTGCGATGCCATGTCAAAATAAGGAGATCGTTGTGCGAGAAAAATTCGCGCAAGACGTCGGAGTCCGGAAAGATCGCGCCCAGCATGAGCGACCAGGTGATGATTCGTTGGCGATTCAGCGGTTGCGCGCTGAACATGTCTTGCCCGCGAAACGCGGCCTTGGCGATGAGCGCGCCCGCGATGCCGTGAGTGATGGTGTCCACGCGGGAAGTCTACAGGATTGTTGGAATCAAGCGAATTTCATTTGACCGCGAGAAGCGGAGTTCGCTTGGCAACCACTTTGCCGACTTGGCGGGCGGAAACACCGTGGCGCTGGAGAGCGGCGAGCGCTTCTTCTGCCGCGTTCGGAGCGATGGCCACTAGCAGGCCGCCCGAAGTTTGCGGGTCGAAGAGCAGATCTTGATACTCGGCGGCGATGGTGGGCGCGAACATGACGCAGTCGCCCACAAAGGCGCGATTGTTCTTGAGTCCGCCGGAAAGATGACCTTCGCGCGCGGCTTCGACGGCGCCCGGGAAATAATCGAAGGCGGAATGATCAATCTCGAAGGTGACTGCGGGGATGCCGTGCGCCGGGTCGCCTAGCGCCATTTCGCGGGCGTGGCCCAACAAGCTGAAGCCCGTGACATCGGTGACGGCATGCACGCTTGGTGCGT
>Ga0137409_10008877_pt1 | contig 10256 bp, 8 predicted proteins | sample CZODoug1_16funga_FD_122059 | JGI IMG/M metagenome (GOLD analysis project Ga0137409, IMG submission 122059) | Vadose zone soil fungal communities from Angelo Coast Range Reserve, California, USA - CZODoug1_16fungal (Hybrid Assembly) | ecosystem: Environmental > Terrestrial > Soil > Vadose zone...
CGACAGCGCCGCGACCGGCATCGCCACGGCGCTGAGCCCCCTCGTTCGTGGCCTGCTCGAGACCGCGGACGTGCCACGGCGCGCGGATGAGGTGGCCCTGACCGTCATCGTGCCCGACGACACGGTCCTGGTCGGTCAGCAGACGGATCTGGTCGCGGCCGCATGGGTGCCGCGGGATCTGCGGGAGCGCATGCGTCGCCCTCCCGTGCTCACGCTCGCCACGCCCGAGGGCGTGTGGGCGTATCCGCCCTCCACGCCGACGGCAGTGGCGGCTTCACGCCTCGTGAGTGGGAAGTGGATGGACCTCTTCATCACGCATCAGATCGTGTTTCCTCTGGCGCCGGGTCGCATCACGGTGTCGCCGGCGTCGGTCGACTACGCCGTCCCCGTGACCTTCTCCTTCTTCAGCCGGGAGGAGCGCTACACCCTGCGCAGTGACTCCGTGGCGATCGTCGTGCTGCCCCTGCCGGCGGCGGGGAGGCCCACCGGTGGCGGGGACCGCGGCGTCGTGGGGCAGGGGCTGACGCTCGATTTGCGCATCGAGCCGGCGCAGACGCGGGTAGGCGAGCCGCTCGAAGTGTCCGCGACGGTCACCGGGGTCGGCAACGTCGCCCTCTGGCCCGAGCCGGTGTTGCGTTGGCCCGCGGGGTTCCGCGGCTATCCGGCTGAGACCGAAGTGCGCCTCGCGCCCACCCAGGGGCGGATCGGCGGGAGCAAGACATTTCGTTTTCTCGCCGTCCCCGATTCCGCCGGCAGCGTCGTGCTGCCCGAGGTGCGCTACGACTACTACGACATCGGCGCGGGGCGCTACCAGACGGCGATCGCGGCCCCCAGAGTGCTCGCGGTGGCGGCGGGAGCGGAGCCGCGCGCCGCGCGGGCGTTGCCGCCGCTGCTCCCTCGTGGAGAGGAGCTCTGGGTCGATCGGCTGGTCAACGGGCTCGGGATGACCGGGTGGCTCGCCATCGCCCTGCTGCCGCCCCTGCTCGTGGGGCTGACGCGGCGGCGGCCCGAGCCTGCGCCCGCAGCGGAGGACCGAGCGTCCGCGCCCGGTGAAGGCACACACCTCGGACGGCTCGAACACGACTTTCTGACGGTGCTCGCGAGCCATGTGCCGGATGCGTTCGCGCGCGACGGCGACGGCCTGGCCCAGGCGCTGCGCGCCGCCGGGATCGACAGCGCCGTGGCCGATCACGTGAAGCGGCTGCGCGACCGGCTGCGGGCCGCGCGATACGGCCCGCGTGGGCTGGGTGATGCGGCGGAGCTGGCCGCGGAGATCGAGCAGGTCCTCCGCGTGCTGGGCGCGGACTCGGGCGGTCGCCGGCGGCACCGCGCCGTCGTCGGCCTCGCGCTGCTCGTGGCCGCCGCCTCGACGCTGCAGGCGCAGGCGCACAGCGCGGAGGCGCTGTACGAGGCGGGAGCGTTGCGCGCCGCCGCCGACTCGTTCGCCGCGCGCGCGGCCGCGGAGCCTGCCGTCGCCGCGCACTGGTACAACCTCGGCGCCACGCTCTATCGCGCCGGTGCGGACGGCAAGGCGACGGCGGCGTGGACCCTCGCCACCCGGCTCGCGCCGCGTGACGCGGTGATTCGGCGGGCGCGCCGCCTCCTCCCCGCGCCCGATCTCGCGAGCGAGCAACTCCTCGCCGTCGGTTGGGCGACGCCCGGCGAGTGGGCATTGATCGTCGCGGCGGCGTGGGGGATGCTGTGGCTCCTGGCCCTGGGCGCCGCGCCCGCACGGCGCCGCCGCGCGGTGTTGATGGTCGTCCTCGGCGCGGTGGTGGTGGGTGCGGTCGCGCTGGGAGCCGCGGAGCAGCGGCGGCGCGCACGGACGCTGGCGGTCGTCGTCGCCAGCGATGTCCCCGTCCGCGCCGCGCCCTACGGCGGGGCCAGCGCCACGGCGACGGTCCACGCGGGCGCGGCGCTGATCGTCGGGCAGCGGTACGGACGCTGGGTGGAAGTGCGCCGCCCGGACGGCGTGCGCGGTTGGGTGCTGGCAGGTGAGATTGTACAACTGTGACCGCGCCTCCCCGCACTCCGTCTCGCGTGCAGGTCCTGCCCGCGCAGGTCGCCGACCAGATCGCCGCCGGCGAGGTGGTCGAGCGGCCGGCGTCCGTCGTGAAGGAGCTGGTCGAGAACGCGCTTGACGCGGGTGCGCACGCAATTCGCGTCGAGCTCGAGGATGGCGGCAAGACGCTGATCCGTGTGAGCGACGACGGGCAGGGGATGGATCGCGAGGATGCCGGACTCGCGCTGCAGCGCCACGCCACGAGCAAGATCCGCACGGCCGCCGATCTGATCGGCGTCGCGACCTTTGGATTTCGCGGCGAAGCGCTTCCGGCCATCGCGTCGGTGTCGCGCTTCGAGATCGAAACCTCGCCCGACGGCACCAATGGTACGCACCTGCGGGTGATGGGGGGCCGGGTCGAGGCGAGCGAGGATGCCGTCCGGCAACGCGGGACGACCATCACGGTGCGCGCGCTGTTCTTCAACACGCCGGCGCGCCGCAAATTCCTCCGGGCCACCGCAACCGAAACGCGCGCGGCGGTGGAGGCCGTCACAGTCCTCGCGCTCACGCGACCCGATGTGGCCTTCACGTTGACGAGTGACGGACGCGCGTTGCTCGACTGTCCACCCGCGGCGCAGCTCATCGATCGCGTGCGCGGGCTGTGGGGGCGTGAGCTCGCCGACACCCTGTTGCCTGTGGCGCATCGGGAGGGGCCGCTCGAGGTGAATGGCTTCGCCCAACGTCCCGCGCAAGCCCGTCCCGCTGGGCGGAAGGGATATGTCTTCGTGCGCGGGCGTCCGATCCGCGACCCGTTCATCCTGCGCGCCGGCGAAGCCGGCTACCGGTCGACGGTGGCGCCGGGCGACCGGCCGTCGCTGGTGCTCTTCCTCGACCTGCCGGGCGACGCGGTGGACGTGAACGTCCATCCCGCGAAACTCGAGGCGCGCTTCCGCGACAAGTTTTTCGTGGAGAAGGTGGTGGAGGAGGCGGTGCGGGAGGCGCTGGTGCCTCTAGGGTCAGGTGCTTCACTCGCAGGGACGACTCCGTGGGCTGGGTTAGGCGTCGATCTGGGGGGGGCGACGCCGCTCGAGTTGTTCGTACAGGGCGCCGGCACGTCCCACGCCCCACTTCCCACGCCCCTGCTTCAGGTGTTCGACACCTACATCCTCTTCCAAACCGAATCCGGCGTGGCGATCGTGGACCAGCACTCGGCCCACGAGCGCGTCCTGTACGAAGATGTGATGCGTCAGCTCACCGGCGACGGCGTGCCGGCTCAGCGGCTGCTGTTGCCGCTCACCCTCGACTTCAGTCCCCCCGAGCTCGAGGCGATCGACGCCCATCGCGAGCTGCTGCAGCGTGTGGGATTCGAGATCGAACCGTTCTCCGGGCGCAGCGTCGTGATCCACACGGTACCGAACCCGCATCCGCGGTTCGACGCGGCGCGTTGCCTCCAGGAGCTCGTCTCCGACCTGGCGGGGGGGCGGTTCGGCGGATGGCAGAATCGCCTCGAGCGGTTCGCGGCGACCTACGCCTGCCGCGCTGCGATCAAGGCCGGGAATCGTCTCGACGTCGACGAGATGCGGGAGCTGGTCGTTCGCCTCCTCACCGCGACACTACCCGCGCACGATGTCCACGGCCGGCCGAGCCTGGTGCAGTTGCCCAAGGACGAGTTGGAGCGCCGGTTTGGGCGCACCTGACGCCCGACTCCTGACTCCTGTCTTGGTGGGCCCGACCGCCGTCGGCAAGACTGCCGTAGCGGTCGCGTTGGCGGCGCTCACTCCCCTCACGGTGATCTCGGCCGACGCGCGGCAGGTGTACCGGGGACTCGACATCGGCACGGCAAAACCCGAGCGGGACATCCGGGCGCGCGTCCCGCACGCGGGGCTGGACCTCGTCGATCCCGGTGAGCGTTACAGTGCGGGACGGTTCGCGCGCGACGCCGCCGGCTGGCTCGACGAGATTCGCGCGGCTGGTCGGCTCCCGCTGGTCGTCGGCGGCACCGGGTTCTACGTACGGGCACTGGCCGACGGCCTGTTCAAGGAGCCACCGCTCGATTCCGGGCGCCGCGAGCGCCTGCGCGGCTGGACGGAGCGACTGGCCGCGACCGAGCTGGCCCGGTGGGCGGGCCGCCTCGACACGCGGTTTCAGGCAGGGGGCCGGCAGCGCGCGGCGCGGGCCATCGAGGTCGCGCTCCTCACCGGACAATCGCTGTCGTGGTGGCAGCGCGAGGCGCGCGAGACGGGCGTGATGCGGCCGTGGTACATTCACCTCACGCTTCCGCGGGAAGCACTGCGGGCCCGCATTGCGGCGCGGGTCGATGCGATGCTCGCGGCGGGATTGGTGGACGAAGTACGGGGTGTGCTGGCGCGCGGCGTGGCGCCCGATGCGGCCGGCCTCGACGGCGTGGGCTACCGCGAAGTCGTCGCGATGCTGGCGGCGGGATCGCAAGTGCCGACGGCGGAGGTGCGCGAGGCCATCGCGCGCGCGACGCGAGGCTACGCGAAGCGGCAGGAGACCTGGTTCCGGAATCAGTTGCGTGATGGCGCGGTGTGGACCTTGGATGCCATGGAGGAGCCCTCAGTGCTTGCTGATGTGATCCTCAAACGCTGGCAATCGGCCGCCGCGGCATGAGAATCGGCATCACGTGCTATCCGACGTACGGCGGCTCCGGCGCCGTGGCCACCGAGCTGGGGCTCGAGCTGGCGCGCCGCGGGCACGAAATCCACTTCATCTCGTACGCCAGCCCGTTCCGGCTCCGTGGTTTCGCTGAGCGCGTGACCTTCCACGAAGTCACGCAGGTGGAATATCCCCTCTTCGAGCAGTCGTCGCCCTATGCGTTGGCGCTGGCCGTCAAGCAGCACGAGGTGGCGGTGCGCGAGAGCCTCGACCTCATGCACGTACACTACGCCATTCCGCATGCGGCCACCGCCTGGCTCGCGAAGCAGATGATGAAGGAAGAGCGTGACCTCAAGATCGTGACGACGCTGCACGGGACCGACATCACGCTCGTGGGACAGGACCCGTCGTATTTCACGCTCACCAAGTTCTCGATCGAGCAATCGGATGCGGTCACCGCGGTGTCGGCGTTCCTGCGGGAGGAGACCTACAAGGCGTTCGGCTGCGCGGGGTGCGACGTGGCGGTGATCCCGAACTTCATCAATCCCGTCGACTACCACCCTGCGCCGGACGCGTCATCCCGCCGCTCGCTGGCCCCCGAGGGCCACCGCATCCTCGTGCACGTCTCGAATTTCCGGCCCGTGAAGCGCGTCCTCGATGTCGTGCACGTGTTCGCCGGAGTGCGGAAGGCAATGCCCGCGACGCTGGTGCTCGTGGGCGATGGGCCCGACCGCGACGCGGCGGAGCACGAGGTCGATCGCCTCGGCTTGAAGCGCGACGCGCGGTTCCTCGGCAAGGTGGACAACGTGGGCGACGTGCTGCGGGGCGGGGATCTCTTCCTCTTGCCGTCGGCCACCGAGTCGTTCGGGCTCGCCGCGCTCGAGGCGATGGCCTGCGGCCTGCCGGTCGTCGCGAGTGCTGCGGGCGGGATCCCCGAGGTCGTGGCTGACGGCGAGACCGGCGCGCTCGCGCCGGTGGGCGACGTGAGCGCCATGACCGAGAAGTCCATCGCGATCCTCAAGGATGGGCCCGAGCACGAACGTCTGAGACGCAACGCCGCCGCGCGGGCCCTGGAGTTCGCCGCGGAGCGCGTCGTGCCGCTCTACGAGCGGTTGTACGAGGATCTGCTCGCGTGAGACTGGGCGGGGGCTTCGCCTCGTCCGCGCTCCGAATCTTCTCATCGCCGCCGCCGGCGTCCTGGCGGGTGGCTGGATCGCTCTCGGTGCCGTGCAGCTGCCGAGGTTGCTCGCCTTCGCCGCCCTTTCGGGACTCGCGCTGGGGGCGGCGGGGAACGCCTGGAATGACATCTGTGATTCCCGCGCCGACACGCTGAACCGGCCGCCCGAGCGACGGCCGCTGACGTCGGGCGCGATCGGGCGCGGCAGCGCCGACCTCATCGTCTTCCTGGGCGCGTTCGTGGGTCTCGTCTCGGCCGCGCTCGTGAGCGGGTGCCAGGTCCTCGTCGCGCTCGGCGCCCTGTCGGTCATGCTGCTCTACTCCCCGTTCATCAAGCCGCGGCCCCTGGCGGGGAATCTCGCCGTCGCGCTCGTCGCGGGGCTGCCGTTGTTCTACGGCGCCCTCGCCGTCGGAGCACCGCAGGCGGGCGTCGTGCCCTGGGTGCTTGCCGCCTGGCTCCATGTGGCGCGCGAGATCGTGAAGGACGTCGAGGACGAAACGGGGGATCGGGCCATCGGTCGGCGCACTTTGCCGATCGCCGTCGGCGTGCGGCCCGCGCAAGTCGTGGCCGCGGGCGTGGCCCTCCTGTTCGTACCGGCGAGTCTGCTGCTGCCGCGTCTCGCCGGGTATGGTGTCGCCTATTTCCTGATCGCGCTGCCGGCGCAGATGGCGGTCCTCGTTGCGGCCACGTGGTTGCTCCTCGACAATGTGGGCCGCGTGGCGCGCGTCAGTCTGCTCCTCAAGGTTTCCATGGTCATCGGACTCGTCGCGCTCGTCGCGGGAAAGGTCGCATGAATCTCTGGCAGGGTGTCATCCTCGGATTGGTGCAGGGGCTCACCGAATTCCTGCCGGTGTCGAGCTCGGGGCACCTGGTGCTTGTCGAAGCGCTCACCGGCGTCCATTTCACCGACGTGACCGTCGAAGTGTCGCTGCACGTGGCGACGTTGGCGTCCGTCCTCGTGCTCTATGGTCGCCGGCTGTGGGAGATCGTGCGGGGCGTGCTGAAGGGCGACGGGCCCAGCATTCGCTACGCCCTGCTCCTCGTGATCGCCACGATTCCCGCCGGCCTGATCGGCGTGCTGTTCCGCCATCAGATCGAGGACGCGTTCCACTCACTCGCGTGGCTCGGCATCCAGTTTCTGATTACCGGCGCGATTCTGTGGGCGACGCGCGGCCCCATCGGTGACCGCACCGAGCCGTCCACGGGCGCCGCGACCGTGATCGGCTTCGCGCAGGCGTTCGCCATCCTGCCGGCGATCTCCCGCTCGGGCGCCACCGTCGCGGCGGCGCTGCGCGCCGGTCTCACACCTGCGGCGGCGGCGGAGTTCAGCTTCCTGATGTCGATTCCCGTGATTGCCGGTGCGGGACTCCTCGAGGCCCGCCATGCCGCGCTCAACATGGTGCACGTCGGGGCCGTCCCGTGGGCCGTGAGCTTCGTCGCGGCGTTTGCCGCGGGCATCTGGTCGATTCGTTGGCTCGTAAAGTTGCTCCAGCGCGGCCGTTTCTACGCCTTCGCGCCCTACTGCTGGGCAGTCGGACTGTTCACGCTCGCCTACGCGCTGTGGCACGGGTAAGCCTCGACGGCTTTCCCGCGCATCTCCTCGCCCGCCGTTGGGGCGTGCCGCAGTGCGGCGTGTTTCGCACCCTGTCCTCGAGTCTCGACGCCATCCACGACGTCGCCGGGCAGGGCGCGCCCGCCGGTACCGTCGTCGTCGTGGAAGAGCAGACGGCGGGGCGGGGTCGGGACGGCCGCACCTGGCGCTCGCCGCTGGGAGGCGTGTGGCTCGGGATGCTGCTCCGGCCCCCCGCCTCGGTGCCAGTCACGGGGGGGGGCGCGTTGTCGCTGCGTGTGGGGCTCGTCCTCGCCGATGTCGTGGATGAGTTCGTGGGTCGCGGGCGGACGCGACTGAAGTGGCCGAACGACGTGCTCGTCGATGAGCGGAAGGTCGCGGGTATCCTGTGCGAGGGCCGCTGGCAAGGTGACGCCCTGCAGTGGCTCGGCGTGGGCATCGGCATCAACGTGGCGAACGAAATCCCGCCGGAGCTCGCCGAGCGGGCGGTCGCCCTGCGGGGACATGTCCCCGACGTGACCCGGCTCGCCGTGCTCGATCGGTTGGTGCCTGCCTTGCTGCCGCTCACCACGCACCACGCACCACTCACGGAATCGGAATGCACCGCCTTCGCGCAGCGCGACTGGCTGCGCGGCCGCCAGATTCGATCGCCCATCCCTGGGCGCGCGGTGGGGATTCGCCCTGATGGCGCGCTGCTCGTGGACACCGGCGCGGGGACGACGATGGTGCGCGAAGGCCACGTCGAGCTATCTTAGCCCGCCATGCTCCTCGCGCTCGACATCGGCAACACCGAAACCACCGTGGGTCTGTTCGCGGGCGAGCGTCTCGAAGGGCACTGGCGCCTGCATACGACGCCGCAGCGGACGCCTGATGAGTGGGCGTCCGCGCTTACGGCGTACCTGACCCAGTCGGGACACTCGACGCAGGAAGTGCGGGCCGCCATCGTCGCGTCGGTGGCGCCGCAGGTGACCCAGAGCCTGTGCGATGGCATTGTCGCCGCGACGACTCGGCAACCGGTGCTCGTGGATGGACGCTCCAAGCTCCCCATCACCCTCGACGTCGACGAGCCGCTGACGGTCGGCGCCGATCGCATCGTCAACACCCTCGCTGCGTCCCAGCTCTTCAAACGCGACACGATCGTCGTCGACTTCGGCACGGCGACGACCTTCGATTGCATCACGGGTGACGGCCGCTTCATCGGCGGTGTGATCATGCCGGGCATTCGGACGGCCTCCGACGATCTGGTGCGCAAGACCGCCAAGCTGCCCGCGACCGAGCTGACGCCGCCCCCACGCGTCATCGGCCGCCGTACGGAGGATTGCATCCGTTCGGGCGTGCTGTGGGGCACGACCGACGCCGTGGATGGACTGGTGAGGCGCATCAAGGCCGAGTGGCCCGGCAAGAAGGCGCCCCACACGATTGCCACCGGCGGTCTCGCCGCCCTCGTGGCGCCGCTCTCGAAGGAGATCGAGTCGGTCCACCCCGATCTCACGCTCGTAGGGTTGCGGCTGGCGGCGACGGCACTCGGTCTCACGTGGTGAGCGACGCCCGCACGCTCAACGTTTGGCGTCGCTGGGGCTACCGCCTCCTTCCGGGTGACCTGTTCTCCTACATCCTGCACCTCCGTCCCGCCGAGTGGCCGATCATGGCGGCGCACACGGCGTTCGGGTATGTGCTCGCGGTGGGTTGGCAAGGCGTGGGGCGTGGGGTGTCGTTGCCCGAGGCGCTCTGGGCGTTGTTGATCTGGGTATTCTTCCTGAACGGTGGCACGCTCGCGATCAACAGCGTGTTCGATCGGGACGAGGGCGACATCGGGTATCTGAATGCGCCGCCGCAGCTGCCGCGCTATCTGCTGCACTTCAGCGTCGCGCTCCTGGTCGGCGGTCAGCTCCTCGCCCTCATGTTGCCCCTGGGCTTCCAGATCGCTTACGCCGTCTGTTTCGTGATGTCGATTCTCTACTCGGTGCCGCCGTTTCGGTTCAAGGCGGTGGCCGGGGTGGATTGGGTGATCAACATGTGGGGCTTCGGCACGCTGACGCCGTACGCCGCCTGGGCCGCCACGGGCCGGCCCCTCGATTTGGGGCATGTCCTTGTCCTGCTCGCGTTCTGTCCGTTGTTCGCGGGGCTCTACCCCCTGACGCAGTTGTATCAATTCGACGAGGACCGGCGGCGCGGCGACCGCACGCTGGCCCTGATTCTCGGCATGCGCACGAGCCTGATCGTGGCCGTTGCCAGCGTCGCGCTCGCCTTCGCCCTGCTCGGCTGGGCGGCCGCCATCCTGCAGGCGCCAGTTGTGGCGCTCGGCCTCCCGGTGGCGGCGTGGCTCGCGGTGCTGGCGCCCTGGCTCCTGCGACACGAGTCGTGGAGCCCCGCCCAACACCAACGAGGGATGTATCGGGCGCTCACGGCCTGGGCCGTCACCGATGTAGTCGTGCTGCTTGTGTTTGCCTCATGAGGGCACGGCTTTAGATTAGCGGGACCGACTCTACACCCAACTCGAGGAGCTCGCCGCGCATGACGGCCGGTACAGCAGCAGGCGCCCCCAACGCGATCGATCGCTCGGACCTTCGCCACATCCTCCTTGGCGGCACCCGCCTCGGGTTCACTATCGGGGCAGCAGTGATCATCTATCTGCTGGTCTCGCGGCGTGTGCCGGACGGGATTGCGCAGGCGCTCCTTCAGACTGTAGTGGTGATTGCCGCCGCGGTGGCGGCGACCTTCCTGCCGGCGCAATGGACGACGGCGCGCGGCACCGAGGGAATCGCGGCGGCGGCGGCGGTGGGTTTGTGGGGTACGATCGTGTTCATGGCTATTGACGTCATCGTGCTGCGGCCCCTCAAGGCCTACCCCTGGACGTGGGATGCGATCGGGGGCGGGAGCACGTGGTGGTA
>Ga0137409_10008878_pt1 | contig 10255 bp, 12 predicted proteins | sample CZODoug1_16funga_FD_122059 | JGI IMG/M metagenome (GOLD analysis project Ga0137409, IMG submission 122059) | Vadose zone soil fungal communities from Angelo Coast Range Reserve, California, USA - CZODoug1_16fungal (Hybrid Assembly) | ecosystem: Environmental > Terrestrial > Soil > Vadose zone...
TCAAGGCAGTTGCCGGGCGGCGTGGCTAAGGCGAGCGGCAAGGTCTACGTCGTCACGGAGCCCGAGCGCATCCGAGGTATTTACGACTCCTGGCCGGCCTGCGCGGCGGCGGTGCAGGGCGTCTCGGGCGCGCGGTATCAGGCCGTCGGCAGCCGCGCGCAGGCCGAGGCCATGCTGCGAGGGGAGGGGACCGCGCTCGAGCCCGGTCTCTACGCGTTCGTCGACGGCAACCACCTCGGCGGCGTCGGCGTCGTCCTCGTCGAACGGACGGCGGCCGGCGAGCCCGAGGTCCTCGAGGCGCTCGGCCTCACCGTGTACCAGGTCTTCGCGGGCGCCGGGCTGCCGTCGCTCGCGACGCGCCCCGCGATCGCGGCCGCGCTGCGTCGCCTGCGCAACGTGCTCGCCGAGCTGGCGGCGCTACACCTGGCGCTGCGGCTCGTGGCCGAGGGCACCGCGATGACCGTCGTCCACGACTACGAGGGCGTCGGCGCCTGGCTGGAGGGCCGGTGGCGCGCGAAGGATCCGCTCGTGGCCGAGATCGTCGAGAGCTGTCGCGCTCTCATCGGTCGGCGGCGCCTCGCGGTACGGTTCCGCCGCCAGCGTGGCCACGCCGCCTCCTGGGCGGGGCGCGACGACTTCGCTCACTTCAACGCGCGCGCCGATGCGCTGGCCACCGAGGCCGCCGCCGACGCCTGAGCGCCGGGCGTATGCTGGACGCGTGAAGACGACGCGCACCGAAGACGACGCGCTCGGCCCCGTCGAGGTCCCCGCCGAGCGTCTCTGGGGCGCCCAGACCCAGCGCTCACTGGAGAACTTCCCGATCGGGCGCGGCCGGTTCCGGTGGGGGCGCCGTGTGATCCGCGCCTTCGGGATCGTGAAGAAGGCCTCGGCGCTCGCCAACCGCGCGCTCGGCCAGCTGCCCGCCGACAAGGCCGACCTCATCGCGCGCGCGGCCGACGAGGTGATCGCGGGAACGTGGGACGAGGAGTTCCCGCTCGTCGTCTTCCAGACGGGCTCCGGCACCCAGTCGAACATGAACGCCAACGAGGTCATCGCCAACCGCGCCATCCAGCTCGCGGGCGGCGTGCCGGGGAGCAAGAAGCCGATCCATCCCAACGACGACGTCAACCGCGGCCAGTCGTCCAACGACGTGTTCCCGACCGTCATGCACGTGGCGACCGTGCTGGGGCTGACCGAGGCGCTCCTGCCCGCCGTCGGCGCCCTGCGCGCCACACTCGACGCCAAGGCGCGCGCCTACGCCGGCATCGTGATGATCGGGCGCACGCATCTGCAAGATGCCACGCCGCTGACGCTCGGCCAGATGATCTCGGGCTGGGTGGCGCAGCTCGACGAGGCGACGGCCGGCGTGCGCGCCACGCTGCCGGGTCTCTACGCGCTCGCCCTGGGCGGCACCGCCGTCGGCACCGGGCTGAACGCGCATCCCGAGTTCGGCGCGCGCGCGGCCGCGGAGATCGCGCGCGAGACCGGCCAGCCATTCGTCGAGGCGCCCAACAAGTTCGCGGCGCTGGCCGCCCACGACGCGATGGTGTCGACGAGCGGCGCCCTGCGCACGCTGGCCGGGGCCCTCATGAAGATCGCCAACGACGTCCGCTGGTATGCCTCGGGGCCGCGCGCCGGGCTGGGCGAGCTGACGATCCCCGAGAACGAGCCCGGCTCCTCGATCATGCCGGGCAAGATCAATCCCACGCAGGCGGAGGCGCTGACGATGGTGGCCGTGCAGGTCTTCGGCAACGATCACGCAGTGGCCTTCGCCGGCTCGCAGGGCAACTTCCAGCTCAACGTCTACAAGCCGCTCATTCTGCACAATGCGATCGAGTCGATCGAGCTGCTCGGCGAGGCGGTGCGGTCCTTCGACGAGCGTTGCGCGCGCGGCATCGCCCCCGACGAGCGCGTCATCACCGAGCACGTCGAGCGCTCCCTCATGCTGGTCACGGCGCTGGTGCCGCACATCGGCTACGAGAAGGCCGCGCGGATCGCCCTCACCGCGCACCGCGAGAACCTCTCGCTGCGCGAGGCGGCGCTGAAGCTCGGCGCCGTGACCCCCGAGCAGTTCGATCGCTGGGTGCGTCCCGCGGACATGACGCGTCCGCTGGACGGCGGTGGTTAGCGCGCGGGCTCGCGCGTCAGCTCGATCGCTCCCGCCGGGCCCCAGCGAAAGCTCGAGTCGCCCACCCCCACGAGGCGGTTGGGGCCGTCGGGCCGCAGCGTCAGCCGCTGCTGTCCGCTCGGCGAGTCTGCCAGGAGGCGCAGCGTGAGCTGGCCGTCCACGCCGCCGAACCAGCCCTGCGCCCGCACCGACGTCTGCGCGTTGGCGATCTGCGACGTGAGGACGCCGGCCACGCCGGGACGCTCGTGACCGAGCAGCTGGTAGTTGCCGACGTAGAGCCCGGAATAGCCCGCGCGCGCCTCCTGATCGGTGATCAGCAGGCTCGCGGGCGCGCCCCCCCACGTCCCACGCCACGATCCCCGAATGTCGCTGCTGGTCGCGCCCGCGCCCGGCGGCGGGGGCGGGGGCAGCGGTGCGCCGGTGGTGCAGGCGCCGACGAGCAGGGCGAGGACGGCCAGGCCGACCCGGGTTCGCATGACCGATTGTAAGCACAGGCCCGCTGTCCCCAGACGCGCACGACAAGGCACGGGGAGTGCAGCACCAGGGGGCATGGCGACGCTGACGGCGCTCTGCTGCGACGAGGCGACCGTCGTCCTGTGCAGCCGACTCCGCAACCTGGGCTTCGCAGTGTCGTGGCTGTATATGGACGAGCTGCGGCACGGGCGGATCGAGCCCGAGGCGCTGGCGGACAGCGACCCGCCCGACCTGATCCTCTACGACCTCGACGAGCCCGTGGACGAGAGCCTGCTGCTCCTCACGCTCTTCCGCTCGCTGCCGGGGATGGGGGCGGTGCCCGTGGTGCTGCTGCGCACGGCGCAGATGCCGCTGCCGCCGCTCGACGCGCCCGGCATCGTGGCCGTGCTGACGCGGCCGTGCGAGGCGGCCCTGGCTCGCACGATCATCGAGGCCGCGCTGCGCGACGGCGTCGACGGTCTCGACGAAGCGGCCTGAGCGCGCTCAGCCCGCCCAGAAGCGCCACTCGATCCGCGTGACGCGCCCCGCGCGAAAGAAGAACTCGACCGAGTTCGGAAACCCGTCGGCGTCGACGTAGGCGTACCGCTCGTCGGTCGCCTCCGGCGCCTCCCCGAGCACCGCCTCGACACCCGCGCGCGGGGTGCCGACGTCGAGGCCGTGGGGCAGGGGCCGTCCCGGCGCGCGCAGCACGACCGCCGCCACCCGCGACGAGCGCGAGACGGCGACGTCGAGCCCCGGCCAGGAGAGCAGCACGGTGCCGGCGCGTGGCCGCACGTCCGTGGGCGTGCCGAGCGTGCGCTCGAGCTCGGCGCGCGTACGGCCGAACCGCGCCCTCGGCGCGTCGATGAACTCGTCGACCCGCGCGATGTCGGTGGGCCCCGCCGCCGCGGCCGGGCCGACGACGACGAGCAGGAGCAGGCCGACGGCGGGGGCGCGCATGCGCCGAGTGTAGCGCGGCAGAAAAAGCTGCGGAATCCGGCGGTGCGCGGGCTATGGTAAGCGGTGATGACGCGTCCCCTCGTGGCCGCGGTCGTGCTGGTGGTCCTCGGCGCGACCCCCGCCGTCGCGGGCGGCCCGACCGACCGTCTCCGCACGTTCGTCGACCGCGCCAACCGCATCATCCTCGCGCCCGAGACCGACGGCGGTCTCGACGAGCGCCTGAGCGCCGTGCGCGCGCTCGTCAGCGAGATCTTTGACTTCGAGGGCGCCGCCGCGCTGGCGCTCGGGCGCCACTGGGAGACGCTGCCGCCGCCCGCGCGCGCGGCGTTCACGCGGCTGTACGCCGACGTCGTCGAGCGCGCGTACCTCGCGTGGGTCGGCAGCAAGGCGCGCGTGGGGGAGGGGGGTGTCAGCATCCGCTGGATCGACGAGGCGCTCGAGGGCGGCGCGGCCACCGTGAGCAGCGCGCTGAGAACCCGGGCGGGCGGCGAGTTTCCGATCGAGTACCGCATGGTGCGGCGCGCGGACGACTGGCGGGTGCGTGACGTCGTCGTGGACGGGCTCAGCCTGGCGGCAAACTATCACGTGCAGTTCGAGCGCGTGCTGCAGATGGGCTCGTACGACGAGCTGCTCGCGCGGATGCACGACAAGGCCGGGCCGGTCGCGCGCGCCGAGGCGACGGCCGCCACCGCCAGCGCGGCCCGGGCGATGGTGGCCGCTCCGGCGCCGCTCGGCCCTCCGCCGATCGGGCTGGCGACGCCGGCGCCCGCATCGCCCATGGCCGTCACCAGGCTCGCCGCGCTTCGTGAGCCGCCGCCCGGCGCCATCGCCAGCGACGCGACGCCGCGCCTGCTCGCCGCGCCGCCGCCCGGGCCGCCCTCCGTGACGCACTCGCAGACGGCGGTCGCCGGCGCCGCGTCGGTGCCGGCGCCGCGGCGTCAGTTCTGGGTGCAGGCCGGGGCCTTCCGCAGCGCCGACGCAGCCACGCGCCTGGTGCAGCGGTTGCGCCGCCACGCGGTAACGATCGCCATCAGCGCCGACCGGCTGGCGCTGGCGCGCGTGCTGGTCGGGCCGTTCGTCGAGCGCGCGGCGGCCGTGTCCACCGTGCGCGCGCTCGAGGCGAGCGGCATCGCCGCCTTCATCGCCGACACGCCCGAATAACCACGTCGCGCCTGTCGGCTATCATCCGGCCGCGATGAGCCCGCTACGGGAAGTCGTGGTCGTGTTCCTGCGCCTCGGTGTCGTCGCCTTCGGCGGGCCGGCGGCCCACATCGCGATGATGCGCGAGGAGCTCGTCAGGCGCCGGCGCTGGGTCAGCGATGCACAGTTCATCGATCTCCTCGGCATCACCAACCTGATCCCCGGGCCCAACTCCACCGAGATGGCGATCCACCTCGGCTACCTGCGGGCCGGCCCCTGGGGGCTCGTGCTGGGTGGCGTCTGCTTCATCGTGCCGGCGATGCTGAGCGTGATGGCGCTGGCCTGGGCGTACGTGCGCTGGGGCGCGCTGCCGGTGGCGAGCGCGCTGCTCTACGGCGTCAAGCCGGTGATCATTGCGATCGTGCTCCAGGCGATGTGGGGCCTCGCGCGCACGGCCGTGCGCGGTCCGCTGCTCGCCGGGGCATTCGTGGTGGCGGCGGCGCTGGCGCTGGCCGGCGTTCACGAGCTGCTCGTCCTGTTCGGCGCCGGCGGCGTCGCGGCGCTCCTCGCCCCGCGTCGCCGCGCGGTGGCCGGCGCCCTCGCCGCGCTCGCGTGGGCGACGCCGGCGCGCGTGATGGCGGCGGCGGCGGCGGGCGGCGTGACGCTCGGCACGATGACGCTGGTGTTTCTCAAGATCGGCGCCGTGCTCTACGGCAGCGGCTACGTGCTGCTGGCCTTCCTGCGCGCCGACTTCGTCGAGCGGCTCGGCTGGCTCACCGATCGCCAGCTCCTCGACGCGGTGGCGGTGGGGCAGGTGACGCCGGGGCCGGTGTTCACCACCGCGACCTTCATCGGCTTTCTGCTCGCCGGCTGGACCGGCGCCGTGCTCGCGACGGCCGCGATCTTCCTGCCCTCGTTCGTGTTCGTCGCGGCCAGTCGGCCGTTGCTGCCGCGGCTGCGCGGCTCGCGCCGGGCGGCGGCCTTCCTCGACGGCGTGAACGTGGCCGCGCTGGGGTTGATGGCCGCCGTCACGTGGCAGCTCGGCCGCGCCGCCGTCGTGGACCCGCTCACGGCGGCGCTCGCCCTCGCCGCCGCCGTGCTGCTGATGCGCACGCGGGTGAACTCCGTGTGGCTCCTCGCCGCCGGCGGCGCCCTCGGCCTCGCGTGGCGGGCCCTGCATGCGTAAGGTATAGTCCAGCGCCCAAAGGAGGCCCTCATGAACCAGCGTCGTCGCACGTTTCTGAAGACGTCCGTCCTCGGCACCGCCGCCGCCGCCGCCGGCCTGCGTCCGGGGTTCGGCCCGGGTCCCGCCTCGGCCGCGACGGGCGAGGCGCTGCCGCGCGGGCTCACCTTCGTCACGCTCCGCACCAACGGCGACGCGAGCCTCGGCATCAAGACCGACAAGGGCATCGTCGACGTGCGCGCCGCGGAGGCGGCCTTCAAGCTGCGGGCGCCGACGACCATCGACGCCGTGCTGCAGGGCCGCGGCGAGCTCAAGGCGCTGCCCAAGCTGGTCGAGCGGGCGGCGGGCCGCCCGAGCCTCGTGCTGGCCGAGGACTCCGTGAGCTTCGGGCCGTGCGTGACGAACCCCGAGAAGATCATCTGCGTGGGGCTGAACTATCGCAAGCACGCGGCGGAAACGGGCAACCCCGTGCCCAAGACGCCGATCCTCTTCAACAAGTACAACAACGCGCTCGCCGGCCACAAGAGCGTCATCCGCGTGTCCGAGGAGCCGACGGAGAAGGTGGACTACGAGGTCGAGCTGGTGATCGTCATGGGGCGCACCGTCCGCAACGTGAGCGAGGCCGACGCGCTGTCGTACGTGTTCGGCTACTGCACGGGCAACGACCTCTCGGCGCGTGATCTGCAATCGCGCACGAGCCAGTGGATGATCGGCAAGAGCCTCGACGGCTTCGCGCCGATCGGCCCCTACCTCGTGACCGCCGATCAGGTGCCCGATCCCAACGCGCTGGCCCTCGACACGAAGGTCAACGGCGAGGTGCGGCAGTCCTCGAACACCTCGGACATGGTGTTCAACTGCCGGCAGCTCGTCGCCTACGCCTCGAAGATGTTCACGCTGCGCCCGGGCGATCTCATCTTCACGGGCACGCCGGAGGGCGTGATCGCCGGCTACCCGAAAGATCAGCAGGTGTGGCTCAAGGCCGGCGACAAGCTCACGAACCGCATCGAGCGGCTGGGCGAGCTGGCGTTCACGCTCGGGTGAACGGTCTCTTCTTCGGGCTCGGCTGCGTGTCGGCGTTCGTGGCGGTGGCGCTCGGCGCCTTCGGCGCCCACGCGCTGCGCGGGCGCCTCGTGCCCGACATGCTGACCGTGTTCGAGATCGGCGTGCGCTATCAGATGTATCACGCCCTCGCGCTGCTCGCGGTGGGCGGCGTCGCCGCCCGCTGGGGCGGCAGCGCCGTCGCCGCGGGCTGGCTGTTCGTGGCGGGGACGGTGCTCTTCTCGGGCAGCCTCTACGCGCTCGCGTTCACGGGCCAGCGCTGGCTCGGGGCCGTCACGCCCTTCGGCGGCGCGGCGTTTCTCGTGGGCTGGGCGGCCCTGGCCTGGGCGGCGTGGGCGCGCGGCTGACGCGCCGCCGCTGCGCGTGGGCCGGCGGCACGCCGGCGATGCTCCGCTACCACGACCGCGAGTGGGGCGTGCCCGTGCACGACGAGCGCCGGCTCTTCGAGTTCCTCGTGCTCGAGGGCGCGCAGGCGGGGTTGTCCTGGGCGACGATCCTCAACAAGCGCGACGCCTACCGCCGCGCCTTCGCCCGCTTCGATCCGCGCGTGGTGGCGCGCTTCACGGCGGCCCGCACGCGCGCCCTGCTGCGCGACGAGGGCATCGTGCGCAACCGCGCCAAGATCACGGCCAGCGTCGCGAACGCGCGTGCGTTCCTCGCCGTGCAGCGCGCCGAGGGCTCGTTCGACGCGTGGCTCTGGCGGCACGTCGACGGCCGGCCCATCCAGAACCGGTGGCGGCAGCCGCGCCAGGTCCCGGCGGCGACCGAGGCCGCGCACGCGCTGAGCCGGGATCTCAAGGCGCGCGGCTTCGCCTTCGTGGGCCCGACGATCTGCTACGCGTTCATGCAGGCGACCGGGATGGTCAACGACCACCTCGTCGGCTGTTTCCGGCGCCGGGAGATCGAGCGGCTCGCGGAGTCGTGATAGGCTGCGCCTATTCCGGGGCTCGGAGGACGCCACCCATGCCGAACATCACGATCCAGTGGTACGCGGGACGCACCGATCAGCAGAAGCGTGAGCTGACCCAGGCCATCACCGAGGCGATGGTCAAGATCGGCAAGACGACCGCCGATCAGGTGCACATCGTCTTCCAGGACATCGAGAAGTCGAACTGGGGCCACAGCGGCAAGCTCGCCAGCGACAAGTAAGATTCGGGCGGCCGCGCGCTCGGCGGCGTGCGACTACCAGTGGATCGACTGACCGGGCGAGAGAAGCGCGACGTGCTCCTCGATGCCGGCCGCGACGGCGGCCTTCATCAGGCGGGCGGGCGGCTCCGCGAACGGCTCGCGGTTCATGTCGAAGGTGCCGAAGTGGATCGGCACGAAGAGGCGGCCGCCGACGTCCTCGAGGACCTGCAGGGCCTCCTCGGGGTTGACGTGGTTGGGATGGCCCTTTTCCCACGCGCTGTAGCCGCCGATCGGAATCGCCGCGAGGTCGAACGGTCCGAGCCGCTTGCCGATCTCGCCGAGCGCCTTCGTGTAGCCCGTGTCGCCCGCGAAGAAGAAGCGCTTGCCACCGCCGGTCACCACCCACGAGGACCACAGGCGCAGATTCTGGTCGCGTAGGCCGCGCCCCGACGAGTGCTGCGCGGGCGTGCACGTGAACGTGAGCCCACCGAACGCCTGGCTCTCCCACCAGTCCAGCTCGACGACGTTGGTGATGCCCAGGTCGCCCATCCAGGCCTTCAAGCCGAGCGGCACGACGAAGCGCGGATGGAACGCGCGGTTCAGGCGCACGACCGTGTCCACGTCGAGATGGTCGTAGTGATCGTGCGAGATCACCACCGCGTGAATGGGCGGCAGATCCGCGAGCCGCATGCCGGGCGGGATGAGGCGGCGGGGTCCCGCGAAACCGACCGGGCTCGCGCGCTCGCCCCAGTGCGGATCCGTCAGGATGTTGACGCCGGCCAGCTGCACCAGCAGCGTGGAGTGTCCGATCCACGTGACCGTCGGCGTGGTGCCGTTGCCCCGCAGCGTCGCGCCATCGTTGGGCAGCACGGCCGGCCGCGCGCCGCGCTTGGGCCAGGTCTCGAAGAGCACGCGCCGGACCAGGCGCTCCGCGCGCTCGGTCATCGAGAATTGATAGGTCGCGTCGAGGTTGCGAAAGCCCTTGGCGAGATGATGCGCGGGGGAGGTCGAAGCCGTCGGCTCGGCGCGCAGCGACACCACGCCGGCGACGAGAACGCTCACGGCGGCCAGAAGGACGGCGAGCGCGACAGAACGACGAGCGAACCTGCCCTGCCCCAACGGTGATCACGATACCACAGGGCGGGGCCGATCGCCAGGCCGGGGGCTGCGGGCAGGGGATCGCGCCCGCTCAGGCCTCCAGCACGCAGACCGCCTCGGGGGTGACCGTCTGCGAGGCGATCGTCTCCACGCAGAACAGGTGCACGGCCTCGCGATCGTGCATCTTGTAGCCCGCGGCGAGGTCGCCGCCGACCGTGAGCACGAAGTCGTCGCCCCGCGTCGAGAAGACGGCGCCCGCGCCCAGGATCACCGGGGAGCGATGCACGGCCGCCAGCACTTCCTTCAGCTGGCGCGCGGCCGGATAGCCCGCCTCGTCGGTCGCCTGCAGATACGTGTAGTAGCGCGCCGTCGAGAGCACGGCCTCGTAGGGGCCGGGGATGCCGCGCTCGTCCAGCGTCTCGACCGCGCGCACGAGGTCCGCGACGAGCGCGCCGGGCCGCGTCCACTCTTGAGCTTTCACCCGTGCGCTCTCCTTGCCGGTCAGAAAGCCGTTGCCGACGGGATCGCCGTAGAACGCGAGCCGGTCCTCGGCCAGCGCGGCCTCCCGCGCGGCGGCCTCGGCGCCATCGGTGTCGAGCACGGGCGCCCCGCGCTCGAAGACCTCGATGGAGGACCATGGCAGGCTGAACTCCACGCGGATCTCCGAGAGCAGGACAACGTTGGGCACGCAGACGACGGCGCGGCCGGGCGGGGCGCCGCACGGGGTCATGGTGCCCAGGCGCGCGGCGATATATTCCCAGCCGTGCGGCCCGTCGAAGGTCGCGATCCGGCGCGCGGCCAGCACGTGGCGCGCGGCCTGTCCGACCGCCTCGTCGAGCGCATGCCAGATCCGCTCGGACACGGGGGCGGTGTGGCGACGCAGGTAATCCATCAGCGGCCTCCGCGCAGCGAGCCGATGCCCCGCGGGGCGCGGCCGTTGCCATTGCTGCCCTCGCCGCGCTCGGCGCCCTCGGCGACGGCTTCGCGCTGGACGATCGAGCCCTCGGTGAAGAGATAGGTCTTGAGCTTGGCCTGGAACGCCGGATCGTGGCGACGGATCCACTCGAGCACCATCGCGGCGTGCTCGACCTCTTCGTCGCGATTGT
>Ga0137409_10008883_pt1 | contig 10253 bp, 6 predicted proteins | sample CZODoug1_16funga_FD_122059 | JGI IMG/M metagenome (GOLD analysis project Ga0137409, IMG submission 122059) | Vadose zone soil fungal communities from Angelo Coast Range Reserve, California, USA - CZODoug1_16fungal (Hybrid Assembly) | ecosystem: Environmental > Terrestrial > Soil > Vadose zone...
CGCTTGGCACCGTTTGTTTTGAGTTCCGACGCAACCTGCTGGAGCCGGGCATCATGAAGGCGAATCGGTGCCTCAATAGCCTGTTCCTGCTCCTCCTTCGTTTCCTGTTCCGCGTCTGGGTCAAGAGATTCATCCTCCGTCAGTCGTGCCAGTGCTTCTCGCGTCAGATTTCGAAATCCACGCAGATAGCGATTGACGATTGCCTCGCGCTCTGGATGTGCTTGTAGCCAGCCCTCGCCGTGTCGAAGGAGCTTTTCGATTTCGTCTTTTCCCACCCAGTAGTGTTTGTCTGCATCGAGCACGGGGATCAAAACGTAAAGATGGGTGAGCAGGTCTTGCAAGGTAACGCTCTTGCTGATCTCCACGGTGTAGTACGGCCCCTCGCCCCACTCAGGGAACTTGTCGTCCAGCGGGTGATGTTCGGCGCTGACGTTGTATCCAAGAGGCTCGAACAGTTCCCGCAGCAGTTCTTCCCCGCCCCTGCACGACACCACGGCCAAGTTCGCTGTCAGCGGAATCTTCTGGTCCGCCAGTTCCTGCCTTCCCTTGCTCCGGCCGGTCATCGCGGTTCCCAAGGCACGACCCATCGCCACGCTTAAAAACGACGAGAGCACGTAAGGCCGGTCATTTACATACTGATCCAGAGTTCCACCCTCATGCTGCCCACGTTTTCCCCGCACCAGTCCAACGGGATCGACGTCGAGCAGCAATGCAGCGGTGCAGCGCTCGTGAGTAGCTTCGGGATAGAAGAGATGCACCTTGCCAAACGACAACTCGAACGAATGCATCCTCTCTGGATTCTTGTGGAGGAGGTAGCCCAGATCCGTAGCCGGCTGGTGAGTTGTGGTTATGGTCAGCAGCATAAGGGGGGATTATACGGGCGTACCCCCCGAGGTTCGTCTGCAGTCGTGGTCAGCTCAAACCATCGGCTTCCTCGTTACCCGATTTGGACACTATGCCCTTCGCCTCCGGAAATTGGGTTAGGAGGCCGGAGAAACTTTGCCATCGACCCGTCGCTCTACCGACCGGTCGTTAGGTATTTTCTTGTCAGTCGAGTGTTCCGATCCTAGGCGTCTCTCTACTCAATGTGCAAAATTTCGCATCTTGACACCTCATCTTCTGCCTGTCAGCATGCGTTGTGCAGTTTGAGGTGTATAGTTCCGCAAACTGGGCGCCAAACGCCGCTTTCCAGCGGTTCTTGCTTTACCGACCCAGTCCCGGAATCTCACCTGCCACTCTCCTGGAGGTTCTTTGATGCGCAGCAAATCGCTCGTATTCGTCTCTGCTCTAGTGCTCACTCCAACCCTGCTACTGGCGGGCCCCAACTCCGATAAAAAACTTCACCAACCCAAAATCTCACGCACTGCGCTAAAGACCTCCACGACCCCTTCACGGACTTCCATCCAGAGCTCTGCCGAGAAAACCTTGGCGGCCCGCCGCCTGGAAATGATGCGCGAAGAATCTCTTCCCGGCCGCTTGAAAAATGGCGGCGAACCCTCAGGCGGCCCTGTCAGCTATGAGATGGAAAAGTTGGCCAACCGTGCTTATCCCGGCAAAGACATTCCGCTCTCTTTCATGCAAAATGCGAAGCAGCATTTTGCCCGCGTCCACGCGGAATCCGCAGCCGGAATCCGCGGCCCCCAAATCGCCACCGGATGGACTTCGCTTGGTCCAACGACGGCGCTCTACCCTGCCGTCCTTGGCCGCACCGGGGCTGCTTACATCACCTCTGGACGCATTTCGGCTCTCGCCATCGAGAACTCCTGCACCACCACCCGTTGCCGCCTGTATGTCGGCGCGGCCGGCGGTGGCGTATGGAGAACCGATAAGGCGTTGAGCACGACTCCGACGTGGACCAACATTTCCGATAGCTTCTCGACCAATGCCATTGGGGCAATCACGATTGATCCGACCGATCCGAGCGGCAACACGATTTACGTGGGCACGGGAGAACCCAACGCCAGCGCCGATTCCGGCGCCGGGCAAGGCATCTACAAATCCACCGACGGCGGCGATTCCTGGTCCCTGTTGGCCGGCAGCGATTTTGCCGTGAATCGCTCGATCAGCGACGTCGTCATTGATCCAACGAACACCAACACAATTTACGTTGGCACCACACGCGGCATCCGCGGCTACAGCGCCGTAACCGGCGGCGCTACCGGCAACCCGCCGCCACCAACCGGCCAGCCCGCCGGCCTGTACAAGTCCGTCGACGGCGGCAACACCTTTACCCTAGTCTTCTCGCCGATCGATCTGATCGGCTTCAGCGAAGGTGTGAATCAGGTTGCGCTCGATCCCAGCAACTCGCACGTCGTGTACGCCGCGGCGTTTGGCCTGGGCATCTTCCGCAGCGCTCCCTTTGACCACGCTGGAGCCTATCTGCAAGTCTTCGTGTCGCTCGGGTTTGTGCCGACGCAGGGCGACTTCTTCTCGCGCTCGGCCTTCGCCCTGACGACCAAGGGCGGACACACCCGCATGTACGTGGGCGATGGCGGCGGCAATGGTGGCCCTCCGGGACAGCCAGGTGCTGGTGTCTGGCGGAATGACAATATGAATCAGCCCGCGTCGGCGCTCGATGTAGCCGACACCAACGGACCGAGCTGGAAGTATCTGACGAGTTCGACCGTGGGCGACCCTGGCTATGCCACCTACAATTACTGCACAGGCCAGTGCTGGTATGACAATGCCATCTACACTCCACATGGCCAGCCGGACACGGTCTTCGTGATCGGGTCGTTTGTGTATGGCGAAGCGGGTTCGCTGTCCAATGCTCGCGGCGTTCTCCGTTCCACTACCGCCGGTGATCCGGATCCCGCTAACAACAACCGCACCTTCACGGATCTCACATTTGACGCTACTTCGGCTTCAGCGCCGAATTCCATCCACCCCGACCAGCACGCCTTGGTCTTCAAACCAGGCAACCCGAACGTTTGGTTTGAAGGCTCCGACGGCGGACTGGTCCGTTCCAGCGGTGTCTATACCGACATCTCCAGCCAGTGTGGCAGCCGCGGCCTCAGCGCCGATGGCACAACTGCTTGCCAACGGCTGCTGTCGTCTGTGCCAACGAAGATCTCCAGCCTCAATACCGGGCTGAATACCCTGCAGTTCCAGAGCCTCTCCATCAATCCCAACAACCCGACCGGCGAACTGCTGGGCGGCACTCAGGATAACGGCACCTTCCGTTACCACGGAACGAAAACCTGGCCCCAGACCATCGGTGGGGACGGCGGCCAGTCCGGCTTCAATCCCAAGTACCCCAGCACGCGCTTCCACACCTACTATGCGCCGCAAGTCGACATCAACTTCCACGGCCAGAATCCGCTGGGCTGGGATTGGATCTCGGACCGCTTCTTCGCCGCGCCGGCGGAAGGCTGGGAGTTCTATATTCCGATCATCGCCGATCCGAACCCTGCCAAAGCCGGCAGCATGTTTGCCGGGCTCCAGGGCGTGTGGCGTACTCGTGACAATGGGGGGCAGCCAGCTTCACTGGACCTCCACTGCAATGAGTTCTTCGGCGATTTCACCATCACCTGCGGTGATTGGGTCGAACTCGGCAGCGCCACGGGCTTGTCCGATGCGAACGGTAACCTGACTTCCGCCACCTACGGCGCCGACAAGGGTGGAGGCGCGATTGCCAACATTGCTCGCGCGACCACCGACAAGAACACGCTCTGGGCTGCCACCAGCACCGGCCGCGTGTTCGTGACCAAGAACGCCGACGCCGTCTCCAATGTTCCCGGAGCGGACGGCAGCAACGTAGTCATGACCCGCATCGATTCCCTATCGGCCTTAGCGCCGAACCGTTTCGTGAGCGGAATTTCCATCGATCCAGCCAATCCCAACCATGCCTGGATTTCCTACTCCGGCTACACGGCGAGGACGCCGGCCACACCCGGCCACGTTTTCGATGTGACCTATGATCCCGTCGCTGGTTCCGCAACCTGGACCAGCATCGACAGCAACCTTGGAGATATTCCCGTGGCCGCCCTCGTTCGCGATGACGCCACCGGCGATCTCTACGCCTCCAATGACTTCGGCGTCCTGCGTTTGCCCAGCGGCACTTCCACCTGGAACACCGCGGCACCTGGACTTCCTAATGTCGAAGTTCCCGGCCTGGTGCTTTCCAACTCAGCTCGCGTCCTCTATGCGGCAACGCATGGACGCGGCGCTTATGCCCTGAGCCTTCCGGCTGCCCCCGCTGCGGCGGCGATCGCCAGGAAGTAACTCCACTCCAGCACACGCTGGGATGCCCCGTCCTTGTCGCGAAAGCGACAGGGCGGGGCTTTTTCTTGCGACACGCCCATCATCCCGACCGCCTTCCGCCGCGCAACCCAACCCCCAACTCCGGAATCGAAGCAGTATCTCCGTGGGTCTAACCACTGTCCGAACTCTTCAAACCCGTTTCCAGGAGGCAACCCTGAATACAAGAAGAACCGCAGTCGCCGCTACCGTTCTGAGCGCCGTTCTCCTCTTCGCCAGCGCTCCGCTAGCTCGGGCCGATGAAGATCGCTCCAAGTGTCAACACCACATCGAAAAGGCCGAGGCCAAGCTAAGCCGGGCTATCTCCCGCCACGGCGAGCGCAGCTCGCAAGCCAGCAGCGCCCGCGAGCACCTTAACGCCGAGCGCCGAGAATGCTGGGGCCGCCATCACGCCTGGTACAACGCGCAGGAAGGCCGTTGGCACACCGACCAGGACTGGGAACGCGACGACCATCACTAGGTTCCGGATTTCGCTTTCCCTGATCAGGCCTCTTTCCGAAACTGTGCGGACTCCAACGAGTTCGTCACGTCGGATGGGGCCTTGTTTTTGATCGCGTTTGACCCCAGCCCATCGCGTTTGACCCCAGTCCAAAGAGCACTCCGGAAGGGCCCCCCGCGCCACACAGGCTGATCCGCGAAGGGGCTCAGATAAGGTGGGGAGTCGCGCATTCCCCCCAGAAAAAAAACCAGAGGACAAAGCGTCCTCTGGTCCAAGTGGTCACCCCATTCAAAGTTATGCGGTGTGCTGCTTCTTGAACTCGTCAATAGTTTCCTTCGCCCTGTCTTTAGCGTCACTCACCGCCTGGCTAAGCTGTCCGCGCTTCTCATCCATTTCTTCCGAAGCGGCCTCCTCGCGAGACTCGTGGATCTCCTTGGCTGCATCCTTCACGTTTCCCCAAGTCTCCTTCGCCACGCCCTTCACCTGCTCGGAAACACCCTCATCGGCAAGAGTATCGCTCCCCGCCGCTTCCCCAACTCCTTGCTTCGCCTTGCCTACAATTTGTTCGATCTTGCCTAGAATCTGATCCTTGTTCATGAGTGCCCCCATTCATCAGTGCCCCGAGTAGCAATCACTCAACGTAAGGAATAGCAGCACCTGCCCGGCGCAGGCCATCCAGCGAATTCTGTAGTACACGACTAGAAACCCCTGCACGAGCCTGACAATGCGGGCGCACTCACACTCGCGCTAAATCAAAGTCGCGCGACTGCTTTGCCGGAGCTTTCTCTCTGGGGCGCGATGCGGAGCGGAATGTTGACGCCCGGATAGGTGCCATTGCACAGGTAGTATTCGCCCTCAATTTGAACTACAAAAACGCCTTCCGCGGGAAGCCAGTTGGTGGGCCACTCGTCAACGAATCCGAAGGAATACCCACCGTACTGGAAGCGCCGATCCTGGCCATAGGCGTCTGGCTTGAGGTGGAATTGGTGTTCAGGACCAAAATGAGCGCGATAGCGGTCGTTGGGTATAAGGCCAACACCCAGGTTGTTGCCGTTCGGCAATCGCGTTCTCAGCGAGGCCTGCTCGGGCCTCGAACTCTTATCGAATCGTCCTTTTCTCTCTGCCTGCTGCGCCTGCAAGGTCACAGAGCACGCAACTGTGAGAGACAAAACGGCAGTACCAATCACTCCGACTGATTTCATGGTTCTGACCTCCATGCTTCTTCGAGCACGTTGAGCTTCTTAGAGCATTTTTTAGAGCAACCACCGGCTGGTGGAATTCGTACGACAGGCAAGAAATACCAGCGCCCACCGTCCCCCAGCCATCAGGCAAACACCTTAGAGGACTAGTCTGAATTACCCGATTGCCTTAAGTCAAACCGGTTAGGCAACGCGTCGTCTTGGTTCCAGGCCTCCAGGAAGTACGAGCACCAGGAAGCAAACACCCCTGGCCCAGGCGCTTACCCAGCTCAAACTAGGCGGGGTGCCGCTCCTTAAACTCGTCCTTCTCTTTCTCTTTTCGCCTTCTCCTTGGCATCCGTTACGGCTTGGGTAATCTGCCGGCGCTTCTCGTCCCTCTCGTCAGAGGTAGCTCTCTTACGGAAGTCCTGGGCTTCCTTGACCCCATCCTTCAAGTTCCCCCAAGTCTCTTGGGCCATGCCCTTCACCTGGTCCGCGACACCTTCATTGGCCAGCTTGTCGTTACCGACAGCTTCGCCAACCCTTGCTTTATTTTTCCGGCAATCTGTTCCAGCGTCCCAGTAATCTGGTCCTTATTCGTAGGTTCCTCCTTGGTACAAGTCATCACGAGTAACGGTTCGCAGAGTTTTTCGGCTCAAGTCATCCTGCCAAACCCAGCGGAATGCGAACTGCAAGCCCGCAAGCCACGGGGCAGCAATTTAGATCCTGCCTAGCACAAGCAGAATGACCAGGATCAATACGACTAGTCCCAAGCCGCCGCTGGGAAAATAGCCCCACTCCCTGCGTGTGCAACATAGAATTTTCCTTCCTCTCGGATTCTGATTCGAGGGCAGACTCCAGGCGGCACGCCGGAGCGGGGCAGTGGACGGCGTCTGTTGGAACTCCCTCTGTCCAAGACAGGCGTGGAAGCCAAACGAATTGGCTCATTTTGGAAAAAACAGTTGTGGATATTTCCGGTTGGGCGTCCAAACCTCTCGTCGCGTCACGCCTTCAGCTTCCGTCGCAAGTCGGAGTTGCGAGCGACTTGTATCACAAATTTCTTCCCGCTTCCCCCCGTTCTAAGTTATGATCTCGACCCGGGGGCGCGCCCGTGATTTCCCTCAGCTTCTTGCAGAGCCCGGCCGTAGCTGGCCTCATCAGCGGCATCCTCGTCGCCCTCTCCAATCACATCCTCACGAGGAAAAAGACCGCTGCTGAAATCGAAAAGCTGCAGGCCGAGGCCAGCCTCTCGCGGGCCCAGGCGCAGCAAATCACCGATAACCTCACCAATCTCTCCGACAAAGTCGGCTACAAATTGCCCGACGTTACCGAAGACCGTGAGTTAACCCTCTACAGCAGCACCAATTCCGACGACTTCGACTTCCGGCTGGCCAAGATCGACAAGGCCGACGGTGAATTGCAAGTAAAAGACGGACTTCTTTCCCTCCGCCGCGCCAACAACCTAGGCACACTCCAGATTTGGCTGGAGAGCTATCGCTCCGGCAAGGACAATCAGCGCACCCTTGCCAAGAACGAAAACATTTCGGGCGATCGGAAACTCCGTGCCGCGTGCGAGGTAAAGGCTGTCGGCGCGGAGCACACGTTGCTCTTCATCCTCAAGGGGGAAAACACTCCCAGTGGCGTCCATATGGGCGAAAAACGTCAGCGCATTACCAGCAACGAATGGACGCCGATGGAAGCCTATTTCCGCGTCTCTCCGGGCCAGAACTGCCATTTCCGCATCGACGACCGCAGCGTCTCCGCCTCCAGCAGCACCCTGCAAATCCGCAACCTTGTCCTGGCCGAAAGAACTTAGAACCGAAGGAGGGATCCATGCAAAATAAACTCGTGGATGAGCAAGCGCTGCACGAGATCATCGACAAGCTCGATCTCGATGAACATCACAAAGAATGGCTGAGCAAGCGCTGGCTCCACTACGTACGCTGGTGGGACGCACGCGCAGCCGAGAGCAAACGCAGGTACCACCTTCTTAGAATCATTGTGATTGTAGGCGGGGCCACCATACCGGCTCTCGTCAGTCGGAACCCCTCCAGTCCAACCCAGTCCGCTTACCTCCACGCGATCACAATCGTTGTCAGCGTGTTCGTCGCCATCGCCGCAGGTCTCGAAAGTCTGTTCGGCTTCGGTGAGATTTGGCGCGAGAAGCGTGCCGCCGCGGAAATGCTAAAAGTCCAGGGCTGGCGATTCTTCCAGCGTATTCAACCCTATGCGGGCAAGACTCACATCGACGCTTACCCCGATTTTGCCGATGCCGTCGAAACCATGATCGAACACGAAGTGAAGGACTACTTACTTGCGGTACAGAGCGATAAGGGAAAGGGTGACCAGGAGAATGGCTCCGCCCCACTGCCTACCCCGCAGAAACCCTAAACCGCGGTAGGGCGACGGGGACACCCCACCTAGCTCCATATTATCCGTTGTTTAACCCGCTTACTTAGGCTAACATTTCACCGCCCGGAACATTCACCGTTCCGTGTTGCGCCACCGAAACGAGCGCACCGCGCCGCCGGAGGAACCCTCATGCTGCCTCACTGCATCGCCAACTTCCCTTTCTTGCCGCTGGCTCTCATCACCGCCGCCCTCGTCGCCTGCGCCGCGCTCTTGCAAAAGCAAATCGGCGCCATCAAAGCCCCTGATGTCCCCTGGCGTCCCTACAACCAAGGCCCCGGCCTGGCCATGGAACTCGCGAACACTAAGGCCTTCGTCGATCGCGTCCTGGACACGAGCGAATCAGAGAAGGGCAAAGATAACCGCAAAGCAGTCCGGGTTCTCCAGTACCTGGATTTTGTCTTCATCCCTCTCTACACCGCTCTCTTCATCACTGTCGCCGTCCTCCGCGCCGGTTGGTCCCACTCCTGGATCGTCGTCGACTTGGCGATACTCACCGCACTCTTCGACATCATCGAGGACGTTCACATCCTGCGCCTGATCGGCCCCAACCCTGCCCGATCAGTCCGCCCCTTCGGCCGCCTCAAGTGGCTGTTCTATTTCGCCACCCTCGCTGCCGAGGGCAGCCTTCTCCTCCACCGCCCCGACTCCTTCCGGCCCTTCGCCGGGCTCGCCCTCGGCATTCTCCTGATCTTGAACGGAGGTGGCGGAATCCTTTCCTCCCTCAAGCTTAGCTTCACCGGCATCGCCTCCGCCGCCAAACTTTCTCTGCTTGGTCTACTTGGCCTCGCCCTCGCCCCCTATGCCGCTCTCGTTCCCGCTCCCTGGCGCGAGGTCGCGGAATACGCCATCCTTCTCCGCGTCCCCCTGCTGTTAGCTCTGTTGCTCGTTGTGCTGCCTGTGATCGCCTTCACGGCTGCGAAGTCCCTGCTGCAAGGCCTGTTCGATCTCACACCTCTGAGCCTCTTCACGGTCGCGCTCACTGCCTTCACCGTCGCCGGAACCTGCTGTATGACCGCCTATCTGGTCCTGGCCCACGCTCCCGAACGCTTCGCAGGTCTGCAATGCATCCCGGGGTTGCCTCTGCCGCTCTGTGCCTGGCTCGTCATCATGGCCGGCCTGAGTGCCCCCGTCACTGGCACTGCTCTAGTCTTCTCCGTCAAACAGACAGGCCGAAGCCTCACATATATCGCCGCTGCGCTTGCCGGCACCGCCCTCGCCTTGACCCTGGCCTCGGCTATCATTCTCAACCGCACCGGTCTTGAAAACTACATACTGCTCTGCCTGCGCAGTTACGGCGTCGAGGCTTGCCTGCAGCACTTCGGTGTTTTCCAAGGCTACGTAACTTCTCCGAATGGAACAGGCGACCCACTCCTCGACCACGTGCGAGCCTTCCTCGGCTTCGGCGCCGCCCTGATCCTCTATCTTGCCGTCGGCCTCTGTGGCTGGTTCTGTCTCGGGAAACGCGGCGGTACCGTCCCCGCCCTATCCTCCGCCCTGATGCTCATGATGATTCTCGGCTGGATGCTGTCCGCCACCACCTTCTTCTTTGACGCCTGGCATATCCCCACCCTCCTCATCGTCGCTGCCGCCGGAACCCTCACCACCTTCTCTACCCGCTCCGATCACTACTACGATCTTCGGGACCCCGCACCCGACCGCGCTCCCACCCCGGTCGAAGCCGTTGCCAAAATGAAGCCCGGTCATTTGATCGTCGCCGCCGCCAACGGCGGTGGCATTCAGGCCGGAGCATGGGCCGCTCAGGTCTTGTTTGGGCTCTGCGATCCCAAGATCGATCCTGAGAACAAATTCCGCCCGTCTTTGCGCTTGATCAGTTCCGTCTCGGGCGGCAGTCTGGGAAGCGCCTGCTTCATGCACTGGCTCGCCAATCCGGACGACGCCAAAACCCCGGATGTCGCCGCCTCCTCCTCCAGCCTCGACGAAGTCGCCTGGGGCCTGGGCTGGAC
>Ga0137409_10008884_pt1 | contig 10252 bp, 13 predicted proteins | sample CZODoug1_16funga_FD_122059 | JGI IMG/M metagenome (GOLD analysis project Ga0137409, IMG submission 122059) | Vadose zone soil fungal communities from Angelo Coast Range Reserve, California, USA - CZODoug1_16fungal (Hybrid Assembly) | ecosystem: Environmental > Terrestrial > Soil > Vadose zone...
TGTCGAGCAGGGCGAGCGCCTCGGCGACGCTCGCCGGCCTCGCGTACGCGAAGCGCGGTGCTTTCATCGCTCCTCCTCCCTCAGTATTATGAAGCACGGAAAAGGAGGTCGTCATGGAATTCCGGGAAACCCTGCCCAGGCGGGGCATATCGCGCCGGGAAATGATGAAGCGCGTGGCGCGATTCTCGAAGCTCAAGGGCTCCGACGGCGGGCTCGCCGACTCCAAGATGCCCGGCTGCGAGCGGATTCTCTACAACGTCATCGGCTTCCAGCCGCCGAGGATCGAGGGCGGCAACAAGTCATCGCCGGTGGGCGACATCTCCGCGCGCCTCGCGGCGATCAAGATCTCCGAAGGCTTCAACCTGGGCTACTGCAAGGCGCTGCCGGGCAAGGGGCCGATGCTGCACAACCACGACAGCAACGAGACCTTCATCGCGATGACCGGCGTGTGGCGCGCGAGCTGGGAGAACGAACGCGGCAGGCTCGAGCACGTGGATCTCAAGCCGCTCGACGTGATCTCGTTCCCGCCAGGCGCCTCACGGCGCTTCGTGAACGTGACCCGGGGCGCGAAGAACAAGCCCTCGATCCTGATGTTCGTGATCGGCGGCGACGCGCCGAGCGCCGAGTTCACGGTTGAGTCGATGCGCAGAATCGAGTCCGCCGGCGAGCCGGCGAAGCCGAAGCGACGCCGGCCCTAACCTACGTTCTTCTTCAGGAAGTCGAGCGTGCGCGAGCGCGCGAGCTTCGCGCTCTCGGCGTGGTACGAGCCGCGCTGGTCGCAGTTGAAGCCGTGCCCCGCGGGGTAGATGAACGAAGTCACTTCCTTGTGCTCGCCGAGGAACTTCTTCACCCCGTCGATCGGGATCGCCTGGTCGGTCTCGCCCCAGTGGCTCATGACCGGGCACGTGGGCTTCTCCGCCGAGTTCGCCGTGATGCCGCCGCCGTAGTAGGTCACCGCGGCCGAGAGCCCCGCAAGGCGCGAGGCGCTCATCCACGACACCGTCCCGCCCCAGCAGTAGCCCACAACGCCCGCCTTGCCGGCCGGCTTCACGTTGGCGAGCGCCGCGCCGGCGTCGAGGATCACCTTGTCCCACTGCATCTTGGGGATGAAGGTGCGCCCGCGCGCAATGTCCGGCTCGGTGTAGCCGATGTCCAGGCCGCGCTCGACGCGGTCGAAGAAGGCCGGCGCGATCGCCAGGTAGCCGTCGGCCGCGTAGCCGTCGGCGACGCTCCTGATGTGGCTGTTCACCCCGAAGATCTCCTGCACCACGATCAGGCCGCCGCGCGCTTTGCCCGAGGGCTCGGCGCGGTAGGCGCCGAGCTTGTGGCCGTCGCCGGCGGTGAGTTCGATCATCTTGCCCACGTTTCAATCTCCTGTAGCTTTTTCCGGGAGCGCAAAGTGTACTTCGTTCTTTGGCATAATGTTGCCGTACAGCAAGGAGTGCGTCATGCCCGTCACCGAGCTCAACCACTATCTCATCCGCGCGAACGATCTCGAGCGCACCAAGGATTTCTACTGCAAGGTCCTCGGCTTCGAAGTGATGCCGCGGCCCGATTTTCCGTTTCCCGGCTACTGGCTGGGCGTCAACGGCAGGATCCAGGTGCACATGGCGCAGGCCGGCGTGCCGAACTCGAAGCTCTACTACCTCGGCAGCCCGAAGAACGCGGCGACGAACAATTCCGGCGTGATCGACCACGTCGCGTTCCTCGCCACCGACCCGGACGGGTTCGTGAAGCGCCTGAAATCGCTCGGCGTGCCCTGCCGGCCGCGCAACTTCCCCGAGTCGGGCCTGTACCAGCTGTTCGTCAAGGACCCGGACGGGCTCACCGTCGAGCTCAACTTCTTCGGCGTGACTCAGGCGCCCGACTGGGGCGGCGAGGACTACTCCCGGATGCCGCGCGCTTCGTCGACGAAATCGGCGAAAAAGAAGACGAAAGCAAAGGCCAGGGCGCTCGCGTGAACGCGCCCCACAAGCCCGCGAGCTTCGCCGGCGTCTCCTACGAGGAGGCGATCGACCGGGCGAGAAAGCTCGTGCCGCAGCTGCGCGCGCGCGCCGCCGCGGCCGAGGCCGCGCGCGCCATGTCGGAAGAGACCATCGCCGATCTGCACGCGAGCGGCGTTATCCGCAGCATGCAGCCCAAGCGCTGGGGCGGCATGGAGCTCGACTTCGTCGCCTACGTGGACTTTCCCCTGGAGCTTTCACGCGGCGACGCCTCCGTCGGCTGGAACCTCGCCAACCTGCAGATCCACCACTGGATGCTGGCGCTCTACGACGAGCGCGCCCAGGTCGAGGTCTGGAGCGAGAGTCCCGACGCGCTCATCGCCTCGGGGATCGCCTTTCCCCAGGGGCAGGGGCGCAGGGCCGAGGGCGGATTCGTGGTCTCGGGCCGGTGGAATTTCTCCAGCTGCTCCAACATCGCCGACTGGAACATGCTCGCCGTGACGGTGAAGGAAGGCGACAAGGTCGTCGACCACCGCATGTGCCTGCTGCACAAGTCGCAGTACCAGGTGATCGACGATTGGAAGGTGCTCGGTATGCGCTCGACCGGCAGCATGACCGTGGCGGCGAAGGACGTGTTCGTCCCCGAGCACAAGGCGCTGTGCATGTACGACACGCGCGGCGGCGGGAGCTTTCCCGGGGCGCGGCTCAACGACAACCCGGCGTACCGGGTCTCGGCGAACCCGCTGCTCGGCCACGGCATCGGCGCCTGCGCGGTCGGCAACGCCCAGGCCGCGCTCGAGCTGACGATCGAGTCGGTGAAGCAGCGCAGCACCAGCTACACCGGCGCGAAGATGCGCGACTTCCAGGCGGTGCAGCTGCGCGTCGGCGCGGCCGCCGCGAGGGTCGACGCCGCGCGGCTCATCCTGCGCAACGACTGCATCGAGGGCCAGGCGATCGCCGCCCGCGGGCAGGTCGCGGACACGCTCACCAAGCTCGCCTGGAAGCGCAACCTCGCCTACGCGGTGAACCTGTGCACCGAGGCCGTCGACCTGCTGCACGCGATGGCAGGGGCGAACGGCATCTACGAGAGCTATCCGATCGAGCGCATCTTCCGCGACGCGCATTCGCTCGCCGGGCATTTCAGCTTCGGCTTCGACGCGCAGGGCTCGGCCTGGGGCCTCGCGGCGCTGGGCGGCGAGGTGGTGAATCCAACGCTATGAAGATCTGCCGCTTCGACGACAACCGGCTGGGGCTGGTCAAGGACGACGAGGTGCTTGACGTCAGCCAGGCGCTCGAGGCGATCCCCGGGCAGCGCTGGCCGCTCGAGCACGGCGACCCGCTGATCCTCAACCTCAAGAAGGTCCTCGCCGAGGCGAAGAAGCTCGCGCCCAAAGCGAAGCGCAAGCCGCTCGCGAAGGTCAAGCTGCTCTCGCCGGTCGCGAACCCGGGCAAGATCGTCGCCGCGCCCATCAACTACAACGACCACATCGCCGAGTCGGTCAAGGACCCGGGCATCGCCCACGGCCGCACCAACATCCAGCGAGGGATAGGCGAGTGGGGCCTGTTCCTCAAGGCCAGCTCCTCGCTCATCGGCTTCGGCGAGGAGATCCGTCTGCGCTGGCCCGAGCGGCGCAACGATCACGAGGTCGAGCTCGCGCTCGTCATCGGCAAGCAGGGCAACAAGATCCCGCGCGAGAAGGCGCTCGAGCACGTCTGCGCCTACGCGATCGGCCTGGACATGACGGTGCGCGGGCCGGAGCTGCAGTGCTTTCGCAAGTCGATCGACACCTACAGCGTGCTCGGGCCCTGGATGGTGACCGCCGACGAGGTCGGCGACCCCAACAACCTCGACCTCTCGATCGCCGTGAACGGCGAGCTCAGACAGAGCTCGAACACCCAATACCTCGTCTACGACGTCGAGCGGCTGATCGAGTTCGGCTCGTCGATGTATACGTTGTACCCTGGCGACATCATCATGACCGGCACGCCCGCGGGGGTGAGCCCGGTGAAGCCCGGAGACACCCTCCACGCGTACGTCGAAGGGGTCGGCGAGGCGGATATCCGGATCGCGCCTTCCTATGCCTGAGCGCGGCCGGGTCGCGTATATCGGAGGGGCCATGCCCGTTACGGACAAGACAGTGCTCACCGCCGACCTGCGCCTGGACGTGCAGGAGTTCTACTCGCGCTACGCCGAGTGTCTCGACGGCGGCAGGCTGCAGGTGTGGCCCGAGTTCTTCCTCGATTACTGCGTCTACCGCGTGACCACACGGCGCAACCTGCGTCTCGGGCCCGACGAGGACCTGATGTCGCTCTCCACCCGCACCGGCATGCGCGACCGCGTCGTCGCGATCGGCCAGTCGGAGGACTACGAGCCGCACGCGCAGCGCCACCTCGTCAGCAACTTCCGCATCCAGGCGGCCTCCGAGGAGGAGCTGCGCGCGCAGGCCAACTTCCAGATACTGCGGACCTTCCCGGAGCGGCGCACCGAGTACTTCCTCTCGGGCACCTACAACGACCGCATCGCCATCACCGGCGGACGCCTGCATTTCAGGGAGAAAATCTGTGTGCTGGACTCCGACGTTCCGCCCGATTCGCTGGTGCATCCGATTTGAGCTCCGGCGTGAGATATTGCACTGCGTCAAATTGACGCCCTAGGCGGGTTTCCCTTAAAATTCTGCGGTTTTCGCAGCGGGGTGGAGGGTGTGGCAGATTTTCCGCCCGGTGATCGGGTTGCAGTTTCTGTGCACCGCTGCCGCAAGTCTGCTGTCGGCCTGGTTCGCCGGGATACACGGCGCGATCTCCGCCGCATTGGGCGGCTCGATAGGAATCATCGCCGGCTTGGCATTCGTCGCATTGGCGGCGCGCAGCAAACCGAAGTCTGCAGGGGAGGCTCTAGTCGCCGCTTTGAGGGCCGAGGCCGTCAAGGTGGTCCTCATGGTCGTCCTCGTGTGGGCCGTGTTGGCGACGTACAAGAACGTCGTTGCAATCGGGCTGATCGGCACGTTCATCGCCTCGGCTCTGGTTTTCACATTGGCAGCATGGGTCCGCGCAAAGTAGGGTTACCGAGAGTTCCGAGCAATGGCCGCCGAGCATGAACTGACACCGAGCTCCTACATCGGCCATCACCTGTCGTTCCTCCAGCATCCGGTCGGCGAAGGGGGCTTCTGGACGCTGAACCTCGACTCGCTCCTCACCTCGGTGCTGCTGGGAATCGTCGGCATGGGCTTCATCTGGTGGGTGGTGCGCGGCGCGACCTCGGGCGTGCCGAACAAGCGCCAGGCGTTCGTCGAGCTCGCCTGCGAGTTCGTCGACAAGCAGGCGAAGGACATCTTCCAGGGCGACCGCCGCTTCATCGCGCCCACCGCGCTCACCGTCGGCCTGTGGGTGCTGCTGATGAACGCCATGGACTTTCTCCCCGTGGACATCATGGGCTGGTTCACGCGTCCGTTCGCGCCGCACGGCTTCCGCATCGTGCCCACGGCCGACGTCAACACCACCTTCGCGCTCGCGCTGTCGGTGTGGCTGCTGATGATCTACTTCTCGATCGCGGTGAAAGGCGCCGGCGGCTGGATCCACGAGCTGTTGTGCACGCCTTTCGGAATCAGGCCGTTGTGGCTGGCGCCTCTGCTCGCCTTCTTCAACTTGCTGTTCAACCTGGTCGAGTACGTCTCCAAGCCCCTGTCGCATTCGCTGCGGCTGTTCGGCAACATGTACGCGGGCGAGATCATCTTCCTGCTGCTGTGGATGCTCGCAGGCGCGGGCGTCCTCGGTACGGTCTTCGCCATCCCGCTCGGCCTGGTGTGGGCGATCTTCCACATCCTGATCGTGCTGCTGCAGGCGTACATCTTCATGATGCTGACCATCGTTTACATCTCGATGGCGCACGAAAGTCACTAGTCAATCGAGCTCAAGAAAGGGAATCAAAAATGGAAAAACTCCAACTCATCGCCCTGGTGCAGGCCTATACCGGCGTCGGCATCGGCCTGATGGTCGGCCTGGGCGCGCTCGGCGCCTGCGTCGGCGTGGGCATCATGTGCAGCCGCTTCCTCGAGGGCGCGGCGCGCCAGCCCGAGATGATCCCGGCGCTCCAGGCCAAGGTGTTCCTGCTGCTCGGCCTGATCGACGCCTCGTTCATCATCGGCCTGGGCATCGGCATGTTCTTCGCGTTCGCCAATCCGCTGCTCGGCGCGCTGAGCGGATGAACATAAACCTCACGCTGATCGCTCAGGGCGTGGCCTTTGCCCTGTTCATCTGGTTCTGCGTCAAGTTCATCTGGCCGCCGCTGACGCGCGCCATCGAGGAGCGCCAGAAGACGATCGCCGACGGGCTCGCCGCGGGCGAGCGCGGCAAGCAGGAGCTGGAGGCGGCGGGCAAGCGCGCCAACGAGGAGCTCACCAAGGCGCGCGGCAAGGTCGGGGAGATCATCGCCTCGGCCGAAAAGCGCGACGCGCAGCTGCTCGAGGAGGCGAAGGCCCAGGCCAAGGCCGAGGCCGACCGCATCATCGCGGGCGCGCGCGCAGAGATCGACCAGCATGTACTGCGCGCCAAGGAAGCCCTGCGCGAGCAGGTCGCCGCGCTCGCGGTGTCCGGCGCGGAGAAGATCCTGCGCCGCGAGATCGACGCCAAGGCGCACGCCGACATGCTCAACCAGCTCAAGCGCGAGATCTAGTGGCCGAGTCCGCGACCATCGCGAGGCCGTATGCGGAAGCCGTGTTCGGCCTCGCCGACAAGACCGGCGCCACGGGCAACTGGCTCTCGGTCCTGGGCACCATGGCCCAGGTCGCCGGCAATTCCGAGATGCAGGCGTGCATCGGCAACCCGAACCTCGGGCCGAAGGCGCTGTACGACCTGTTCATCGCGCTGTGCAAGCAGGATTTCCCGGTCGAGGCGCGCAATTTCGTGCGCGTGCTGATCGCCAACGACCGCCTGGCGCTGCTGCCCGAAATCTGCGCGCAGTTCGCCGAGCTCAAGAACGAGCGCGAGGGCGTGCTCGAGGCCGAGATCCACACCGCGTTTCCGCTCGACAACGCGCAGATCAACGGGCTGGTCGCCGACGTGTCGCGGCGCTTCAAGCGCCGCGTGCAGCCGCGCGTCACGGTCGATCGCGAGCTGATCGGCGGCGTCCACATCACCGTCGGCGACGAGGTCATCGACGGCTCGGTGCGCGGCAAGCTCGAGGCCATGGCGACGGCGCTGAAAAGTTAAGGAATCGAAGGAGCAACAATGCAACAGCTCAACCCATCCGAGATCAGCGATCTGATCCGCAGCAAGATCGAGAACCTCTCGCTCGCCGCGGACGTTCGCACCCAGGGAACGGTCGTCACCGTCACCGACGGCATCTGCCGAATCCACGGACTGTCCGACGTGATGCAGGGCGAGATGCTGGAATTCCCGAACAACACCTTCGGCCTCGCGCTCAACCTGGAGCGCGACTCGGTCGGTTCGGTGATTCTGGGCGAGTACCAGCACATCAGCGAGGGCGACACGGTCAAGTGCACCGGGCGCATTCTCGAGGTGCCGGTCGGGCCGGAGCTGCTCGGCCGCGTGGTGAACGCGCTCGGCGCGCCGATCGACGGCAAGGGGCCGATCGCGGCGAAGATGACCGACGTGATCGAGAAGGTCGCTCCGGGCGTGATCGCGCGGAAGTCCGTGTCGCAGCCGGTGCAGACCGGCCTGAAGGCGATCGACGCCATGGTGCCGATCGGCCGCGGGCAGCGCGAGCTCATCATCGGCGACCGCCAGACCGGCAAGACCGCGGTGGCCGTCGACACCATCATCAACCAGAAGGGCAAGGACTTGATCTGCGTCTACGTCGCGATCGGGCAGAAGGCCTCGACGATCTCCAACGTGGTGCGCAAGCTCGAGGAGCACGGCGCGATGGCGTACACGATCATCGTGGCGGCCTCGGCGTCGGAGTCCGCGGCGATGCAGTACATCGCGCCCTACTCGGGCTGCACCATGGGCGAGTACTTCCGCGACCGCGGCCAGGACGCGCTCATCATCTACGACGACCTCACCAAGCAGGCCTGGGCGTACCGGCAGATATCGCTGCTCCTGCGCCGCCCGCCGGGCCGCGAGGCGTACCCGGGCGACGTGTTTTACCTGCACTCGCGGCTGCTCGAGCGCGGCGCGCGCGTCAACGAGGCCTACGTCGAGAAATTCACGCAAGGCAAGGTCAAGGGCAAGACCGGCTCGCTCACCGCGCTGCCGATCATCGAGACGCAGGCGGGCGATGTCACCGCGTTCGTGCCGACCAACGTGATCTCGATCACCGACGGCCAGATCTTCCTCGAGACCGACCTGTTCAACGCCGGCATCCGGCCCGCGATCAACGCCGGCATCTCGGTATCGCGGGTCGGCGGGGCGGCGCAGACCAAGATCATGAAGCGCAAGGACACGGGTGGCGGCGTGCGCCTCGCGCTCGCGCAGTACCGCGAGCTCGCCGCGTTCGCGCAGTTCGCCTCCGACCTCGACGACGCCACCCGCAGGCAGCTCGACCGCGGGCGCCTGGTGACCGAGCTGATGAAGCAGCCGCAGTACCAGCCGCTCGCCGTGTGGGAGATGGCGGTGACGCTGTTCGCGGTGAACAACGGCTACTTCGACGGCCTGGAGATCGTCAAGGCGCTGTCCGCCGACAAGTCGCTGCGCGAACACCTGAAGAGCAAGTACGCCGCTCAGGTGAAGACGATCGAGGACAAGAAGGACCTCACCGCCGACGAGGAAAAGGCGCTCAAGACGGCGATCGAGGACTGGAAGAAGACCGGCAGCTTCTAATGCCAGGAACCAAAGAAATTCGCGTGAAAATCCGGAGTGTGCAGAACACCCGGAAGATCACCAAGGCCATGGAGATGGTCGCGGCTTCAAAGATGAAGAAGTCGCAGGAGCGCATGCGCGCCACGCGCCCGTACGTCTCCAAGGCGCTGCAGATCGCGATGCACGTCTCCAAGGCGAGCGCCGAGTACCGCCATCCCTTCCTCGAGAAGCGCGAGCGGGTGAAGCGCGTCGGCGTGATCGTGGTGACCACCGACAAGGGGCTGTGCGGCGGCATGAACACCAACGTGCTGCGGCTGGTGCTGCAGCAGGTCAAGGAATGGCAGGCGGCCGGGGTCGAGGCGGAGTTCTGCGCGATCGGCAGCAAGGGCCTGGGGTTCATCCAGCGCATGGGCGGCAAGCTGGTGTCGCAGGCGGTGCAGGTCGGCGACCGCGCCAGGCTCGCGCAGCTGATCGGGCCGGTGAAAGTACTGCTCGACAAGTACACCGCCGGCGAGATCGACGAGGTGCATGCTTTCTTCACGCGCTTCTTCAACACCATGCGCCAGGACCCGCGCCACGGCACGCTGATCCCGGTGCCGCAGGAGTTCATCGACGAGCACGGCCAGACGGTGCACGACACGACCAAGGAAGGCGGCTGGGACTACATCTACGAGCCCGACGCGCGCGTGGTGCTCGACGCGGTGATGACGCGCTACGTCGAGGCGCTGGTGCTGCAGCTCGTGGCCGAGAACATGGCCTCCGAGCAGAGCGCGCGCATGGTGGCGATGAAGGCCGCCTCGGACAACGCCGAGTCGCTGATCGACGAGCTGACGCTGATCTACAACAAGAACCGCCAGGCCGGGATCACCAAAGAGATATCCGAGATCGTTGGCGGCGCAGCCGCCGTATAGGAACGCATTTTAGAAAGAGCAAATGGCACAAGCTCAAACTTCAGGAACCATCGTCCAGTGCGTCGGCGCGGTGATCGACATCGAGTTCCCGCGCGACTCTCTTCCCCACGTCTATGACGCGCTGGTCCTCGAGGACGCGCCCGGCAAGACCTTTGCCGAGAAGGGCCTGACCTTCGAGGTCGAGCAGCAGCTCGGCGACGGCGTGGTGCGCTGCATCGCGCTCGGGTCCTCGGACGGCCTGCGCCGCGGCATGCAGGTGAAGAACACCGGAGCGCCGATCTCGGTGCCCGTCGGCAAGGGCACGCTCGGCCGCATCATGGACGTCCTCGGCCGCCCCATCGACGAGGCGGGCCCGATCCAGACCGAGGCGCGCCGCGCGATCCACCAGATGGCGCCCAAGTTCGACGAGCTCTCGGCTTCGGTCGAGCTGCTCGAGACCGGCATCAAGGTCATCGACCTCATCTGCCCGTTCGCCAAGGGCGGCAAGATCGGCCTCTTCGGGGGCGCGGGCGTGGGCAAGACCGTGACCATGCTCGAGCTGATCAACAACATCGCGACCCAGCACTCGGGCCTGTCGGTGTTCGCCGGCGTGGGCGAGCGCACGCGCGAGGGCAACGACTTCTACCACGAGATGATCGAGGCCGA
>Ga0137409_10008885_pt1 | contig 10252 bp, 10 predicted proteins | sample CZODoug1_16funga_FD_122059 | JGI IMG/M metagenome (GOLD analysis project Ga0137409, IMG submission 122059) | Vadose zone soil fungal communities from Angelo Coast Range Reserve, California, USA - CZODoug1_16fungal (Hybrid Assembly) | ecosystem: Environmental > Terrestrial > Soil > Vadose zone...
CCGGCATCATCGAGAAGTCAGGCGCTTGGTACTCGTACGGCAAAGAGCGAATCGGACAGGGGCGTGAGAACGCCAAGTTGTATCTGAAGGACCACCCGGAGATGTCGGCCGAAGTCGAGGCACGCGTGAAGCAGCACCTCGGCGTCAGTAGTGTGGAACCGGGTGCGGGAGGAGTAATAGCCGACGAGGAGAGCGGCGCGAGCGAAGAGTGATTCTCACCGGACTCGCCCCCGATCCACGCCGGCCGGACTATAGGCTGGTCGAAGTGGATCGGGGGCGTTTTGCATCGCTCCCGGCCGAATCGCTGGTCGGACTCGACCTGGTAATCGGCCGGGAGATCGGTCCACTCGTGCTCGAGCGGCTGCAGGAGCTGGCCGATCTCGAAGCCGCCCAGCGCGCGGCGCTGCGCGCCCTGGCGCGTCGCGCCCATGCGCGCTTCGACTTGCGGCGCCGTCTGCTTCAGAAACAGCACCCACCCGCCGCCGTCGATGGCGCGCTCGATCGGCTGAGCGCTGTCGGTCTGCTCGACGACGCGAGGTTCGCCGTGGATTACGCCGCTGCAAAAGCGCATCGCGGTCGCGGTCCAGCTCGACTCATCGGCGACCTCCTTGCGCAGGGAGTGGATCGCCGAATGGCTGAAGCAGCGGTGAGTACAGCCTTGGCCGCCGAAGGGGTTGACCCCGCGGAGGCTGTTCGCGTGTTGGCGGAGAAGCGGGCGAGGCAACTTGGGGGGCTAGCACCGACCGTCCGGAAGCGGAGGCTCATCGCGTTCTTGGTGCGACGCGGGTTCAGCGGCGGCGCAGTACGGGAGGTGGTCGAATCCCTTAACTCCTAGTTGCACTATATTTTACAGCCATGAAGTCCGCCGACATCCGCCGCAAGTTCATCGACTACTTCAAAGCGCCGCCTCGCTCGCACCACGAGGTGCCGAGCTCGTCGCTCGTCCCGGCGGACGACCCCACGCTGCTCTTCACCAATGCCGGCATGGTGCAATTCAAGCGGGTGTTTCAGGGCCTGGAACGGCGTGACTACACGCGGGCGGTGACCTGCCAGAAGTGCGTGCGCGCGGGTGGCAAGCACAACGACCTGGAGCAGGTGGGTCATACCGCGCGCCACCACACGTTCTTCGAGATGCTCGGCAACTTCTCCTTCGGCGACTACTTCAAGAAGGAAGCGATCGAATACGCCTGGGAATGGGTGACGAGCAGCCAATGGCTCGGCATCGATCCGGACCGTCTGTACGTCACGGTGCACCAGTCCGACGATGAAGCGCGCAAGCTGTGGCGGCAGATCACCGGCATCTCGAACAGCCGCATCTTCGGCCTCGGGGACAAGGACAACTTCTGGCAGATGGCCGATACCGGCCCTGCAGGGCCGAATACGGAGCTCCTGATCGACATCAGGAGCAGGGAGCGGGGAGCGGGGAGCAGAGAACCCTCTCTCGATGAGTTCGTGGCGTTGAGCGAAGAGGGAAAGTTCCTCGAGATCTGGAATCTCGTCTTCATGCAGTACGACTTGCAGCCCGACGGGTCGCGAAAGAATCTGCCCAAGCCCTCGGTGGATACCGGTGCCGGGCTGGAGCGCATCGCCTCCGTCATGCAGAACGTGCCTTCGAATTTCGATACCGATCTCTTTCAGCCGATCATCGCGCAGGCCGTCGAGATCGTCGGGCGGCCCTACGACCGCGGCCCCTCCGGCGCGCCTTATCGCGTACTCGCCGACCATGCGCGCGCCGTCGCGTTCCTCCTGGCGGATGGCGTCTATCCGTCGAACGAGGGGCGCGGCTATGTCCTGCGGCGCATTCTGCGGCGCGCGGTGCGCCATGCCTGGCTGCTGGGCCGGCGCGAGCCGACGCTCGCGCAACTCACCCGCGCGGTCACGGGCGTGATGGGCGATGTCTATCCGGAGCTCCCGGCGAAGGAGCAGCACATCGAGCGGGTCACCCGCGCCGAAGAGGAGCGCTTCCTCGAAACGATCGAAGGGGGGCTCACGCGCATGGAGCAACTCCGTCACCAGCCCGTCATCTCGGGTGAAGACGCGTTCAAGCTCTACGATACGTATGGATTTCCGCTCGATCTCACGCAGATGATCGCTGCCGAGCACGGACATACGGTGGACGTTGAAGGATTTGAGCAAGCGCTTGGGGACCAGCGGCATAGGTCCAGGGCGGCGAGAAAGGCGGCGGCGGGGGGCGGCGAGGGGCGGCGAAGGGGCGGCGAATGGGTGGAACTAAAGAAGAAGGGCAAGCAGAAGTGGATCGGGTACGAGTCCACAAAGGCCGAGACTGAGCCGATCGCCTTTCGCCAAAGCGGTGATCAACTCGAGCTGATTTTGGAAGAGAATCCGTTCTACGCGGAGTCAGGCGGCCAGGTCAGCGACACCGGGGTGGTCACGGGCGACGGGTGGGAGCTGACGGTCGAAGACGTCGAGAAGATGGATGGAAAGAATGCCGTCGTCGGTACGTTCGGCGAGCCGTTCGAGCCCACAGCTGCGATCGCTCAGGTGAACGAAACGCGGCGCAAAAATATCGAGCGCAATCACACGGCGACGCACTTAGTGCACGCCGCACTCCGCAAGATCCTCGGCGCCCACGTGCATCAAGCCGGCTCGGTCGTGGCACCCGACCGCCTGCGGTTCGACTTCAGCCACCACGGCCCCATCAAGGGCGACCAGCTCGCGGTCATCGAAGCCGAGGTCAATGCGCATCTCTGGGAGAATCTCCCGATCGAGACTCGGCAGATGGCATACAAAGACGCGGTGGCGGCGGGCGCGATGGCGCTGTTCGGCGAGAAATACGGCGACGTGGTACGCGTCGTGGACGTTCCCGGCGTATCGCTCGAGCTGTGCGGCGGGACGCACGTCGGTTCGACTGGACAGATCGCGCTGTTTCGCTTCACGCACGAGACCGGCGCCGCCGCGGGCGTGCGGCGCATCGAAGCGCTCACGGGCCCCACGGCGTACCGCTACGCGCTCGAGCTCCAGCACCGCCTGTCCGAAGCTTCCGGGCTGCTCAAGACGCAGCCCGAGCATCTGGCGCGCCGCATCGAAGCGATGCTGGAGGAGAACAAGAAGTTAGAAAAACGAGTTGCGGAGCTGCTCAAGGGGGGAGCGGGGAGCGGGGAGCAGGGAGCGGTTGAGAGAATCGGCGACGTCGAGCTCCATGTCAGCGAATCACGACTCGAGGACCGCGGCCAAATCGCCGCGATCATGGACGGGTTCCGTGCCAAGCATAAAGGCGCTATTTCGGTGTTGTTCACGACGGGCGACCGAGCCGGCATTCACGTGGCCGTCACCGATGATCTCGTCTCCAAGGGCGTCAAGGCAGGCGACATCGCCAATGCTATCGCAGCTACGACCGGCGGCAAAGGTGGCGGGCGGCCGCATTTTGCATCTGCCGGCGTCGGCGACGTCAACAAACTGCGTGAGGCTCGCGCTCGTACCGCGGAGATCGTTCGGGAGTTCGCACGGTGACTCGCGAGGAAGTGCTGGCGTGGCTCCATTCTCGGAGACCGGCGCCTCCGCCGACACTGCGGGAGCGTCTCGATCGCGCCGTCGACAAGCTGCTCCCCGCTCCTGGCTCCCAGCTCCCTGCTTACCTGGCGCAGCTGGGTAGGACATTGCTCGACGGAGTCTTGGGCAAACCGAGGGGGGGCAGAGAATTGGCGCTCGATCTCCTCGCGGCCGACGCGTTCGCCACATACGCCTTCGAGGCTGAGGCCGAACATGAGACTTGATGGTCAGGGTGGGGGTTTGCTCGTGCTCGTGGATCCGGTCCGCACCAGCGGCGCGGAGGCGGCGGGCATCGGGCGGGCGGCGAAAGCCGCCGGGGTGCGTGGGCTGTTGATTGGGTCGTCGTTCGACGGCGCTGCCCAGACGCAGGAGGTGGCGCGCGCGCTGCGGGCCAACGCGCCCGGCATTCCGGTCGCGCTGTTTCCCGGCTCCGCCATGCAGCTCACCGACCAGGTGGATCTCGTGCTGTTCCTGTCGCTCGTGTCCGGCCGCAATCCCCAGTATCTGATCGAGGAGCACGTCCGCGCGGTGCCGTATCTCCAGCAGCATCCGGTGCCGACGCTGTCCACCGCCTACATCCTCATCGATGGCGGGCGGGTGACGAGCGTCGAGTCGGTGAGCCAGACGCGTCCGCTCCCCGCCGACAAGCCCGAGCTGGCCGCCGCGCATGCGACCGCCGCGAGCCTGATCGGGATGCAGGCCGTGTATCTCGATGCCGGCAGCGGCGCGGATCGTCCCGTGGCGGCGGAGATCATTCGGGCCTGCCGGGCAGCCGTGCCGCACCGGCCGTTGTTCGTGGGCGGCGGCATTCGCACGCCAGCCCTCGCGCGCGCAGCCCGGCAGGCGGGAGCCGACTTCGTGGTCATCGGCACCGTCGTCGAGGAAGGAGCGCAAGGCGAGCTGGGCAAGCGCGGGGGATTGGGCGGCCTGGAGGCGTTCGTCGAGGCTGTGCGGTGAGCCTCGAGAAGATCCAGGAGGCCCTGGGGCGTCTGGCGGCGCTGGCGGGTCGCGTGGCGGCCGAGCAGGCCGAGGCAATTGGGGCGATCGCGGATCGCTACGAGCGGACGCTGCGCGGCGGTGGCACCCTGTTCTTCGCCGGGAACGGCGGCAGCGCCGCCGACGCCCAGCACGTCGCCACCGAGTATGTGGTGCGCTACCAGACCAATCGGCCCGCGATGCGCGCGGTCGCGCTCACGACCGACACGTCGTTGCTCACGGCATGCGCCAACGACATGGGGTTCGATGAAGTATTCGCCAGGCAGGTCGAAGCCCTGGCCGAACCGGGCGATTTGCTGGTGCTGCATTCGACGTCCGGGGAGAGTCCCAATGTGATTCGCGCGGCGCAGGCCGCCAAGGCGCGGGGGGTGGGCGTCGTGGCGCTGTTGGGACGAAGTGGCGGCCAGCTCAAAGACATTGCGGATCTCGTCCTCATCGTGCCCTCGAGCGAGACGGCGCGCATTCAGGAGCTGCATCTCGCGATCGAGCACGTGATCTGTGACCTGGTCGAAGATCGGTTAAAGGGTTGATCGATCTCACCGGGAAGCGTGCGTTCGTAACCGGCGGCGGCCGCGGCATCGGGCGCGCGACGGCCGCGCTGCTCGCGCGGGCCGGCGCGAAGGTCGCCGTGGGATACCGCAGCCGCAAACCCGCCGTCGAGGCGCACGTCACCGCCTCCGTACGCGGCGACCTGGGCACGCCGACCGGAGCGAACAAGGCCGTCGCCGAAGCGCTGCGTGCGCTCGGCGGCAGTCTCGATATTCTCGTGATCAATCACGGCGTATGGCCGGCCGACGACGTGCCCGTCGCCAAGATCACGGACGAGCAGTGGGAATCCACCCGGCGTGCGAACCTCGATGCGGTGATCTACGTCTGCCGCGCCGCGATTCCGCGCATCACGGAAGGCGGAACGATCGTGCTCGTCGCGTCCACCGCGGGGCAGCGGGGCGAGGCGTTTCACACCGACTATGCCGCAACGAAAGGCGCGGTCATCTCGATCACCAAGTCACTTGCGGTCGAGCTGGCGCCGAAGGTCACGGTGAATTGCGTCGCACCGGGGTGGGTCGATACCGAGATGTCAGCGAAGCCGTATGGCGGCGGCGGTCGTGAAGCCATCGAGAAATCGATTCCGCTGCGACGCGTCGCCACGGCCGAGGATGTCGCGGGGCCGATTCTGTTTCTCTGCTCGCCGCTCGCCAGGCACATGACGGGGGAGATTCTCAACGTGAACGGTGGCTCAGTGCTCTGCGGATGACGTTCCCCGAAAAGCTGTCCATTCCGTCCGAAGTTCTGAAGATTGCCAAGACGCTCGAAGAGGCGGGCTTTGAGACGTGGTGCGTGGGTGGGGCGATCCGCGACAACCTCCTGGGCGTCGACAATCACGACTTCGATCTCACGACCTCGGCGCGGCCCAGCGAAGTCCAGAACGTGTTCAAGCGCACCGTCCCGGTGGGGATCGAACACGGCACGGTCGCGGTGCTCGACGCCGCTAATCGACCCCACGAGGTGACGACGTTTCGGAAGGACATCCAAACCGACGGCCGCCACGCCGTGGTGGAGTTCGGCGTCTCGCTCATGGACGATCTGGCGCGGCGCGACTTCACAATCAACGCCATCGCATACCATCCGATCCGACACGAGTGGCGCGATCCCTTTCAGGGGGATCAGGACCTCGACAAGAAGCTGATCCGCTCCGTCGGCGACCCCAATTGGCGGTTTCAGGAAGACTATCTGCGGATTCTGCGGGCCCTGCGCTTCAGCGCGCGCTTCGAGTTCCGGATTCACGCGCGCACGCTCGAGGCGGCGAAGGCGAACATTCAAGGTCTCGCGCAGTTGTCTGCCGAGCGCGTGCGGGACGAATGGTTCAAGGGGCTCAAGACCGCGAAGAAGATGTCGAAGCTCGTGACGTTGTGGCGCGCCGTGGGCGCGACCCGGATCTGGCTTCCCGAAATCGGAGCGGGGAGCGGGGAGCAGGGAGCGGTGGATGAGCTGCCGCGAGATCCGGTGCTGATCTCCGCCTTTCTAGCCAAGGATCCCGCGTCCTTGCTGACGCGTCTCAAATGCTCGACCAAGGACATCGAACGGGGACGGGCGATCGGGCTGTGGCGTGACAAGTACCCCGATGCCAAAGACCCCATCGCGATACGCCGGTGGCTGGCAGCAGTCGGCCCATACGCCGAGGATCTGCTGGCCCTGCTCCCTGCCCCCCGCTTCCTGCTCCCTAATGCCGTCGAAAAGATCCGAGCGACCAACCCGCCGCTGGCGCTCAAGGACCTCGCCGTGAAGGGGGACGATCTCATCGCCGCCGGCGTGCGTCCCGGGCCTGATGTCGGCGAGGCGTTGGCGCGTATGCTCGATGAAGTGCTCGAGGACCCGCAACGCAATACGAAGGAGTACCTGCTCTCCCGTGTCTAAAGCCCTGCTCTACGCTTTGGTGGCAGCTGCCGGCAACGTACTGGGTGCGCTGGCGGTTACGCGCCGCGCCACGCTGCAGCTCAAGGTCATCGAGCACTTTCTCGCGTTCGGCGCGGGGTTCATGCTGTCGGTCGCGATCATCGAGCTGTTACCGGAGGCGTTCGCGCGCAGCGGGGGAGTCGCCCCCTTGCTGGTTCTGGCCGGCTATCTCGCCGTCCACTTCACGCAGCACACTTTGACGCCGCACTTTCACTTCGGCGAGGAAACGCACACGATCAGCTCGGTCGCCGGCACATCGGCACTGATCGGTCTGCTCCTCCATACCTTCTTCGACGGTGTCGCGATCGCAAGCGCCTTCCTCGTTCGTCCCGAGCTCGGTCTCATGGTGTTCATCGCGATCTTTCTGCACAAGCTCCCCGAAGGCGTGACGATCTCCAGCATCATGATGGCGGGCGGCAGGACGAGAGGCGGTGCGGTTGGGGCCGCGGCGCTTCTCGGGCTCGCGACACTCGTCGGTGTGATCACGACGGATCACGTCGGATTCCTTGTCCAGCACGGGCTGGCGATCTCGGCGGGAGTCGCGATCTATGTGGCCGCGTCGAATCTCGTGCCCGAGCTGCAAGGCAAACATGGCTGGACGATGCCCGCCGCGTTCTTCGCGGGCGCGGTGGTATTTTTCGGGACCAAGACGCTGGTAGACAGACTGTCGTGACCGAACCAACACTGTTCCAAGGGTCCAGCGAGCCCCTCGCCGCGCGGATGCGGCCCAAGACACTCGACCAGTTCCTGGGCCAGGAGCATCTCCTCGGCCCGGGGAAGGCGTTGGGTGACTTGATCCGCCGCGGGGACGTCGGGTCGTGCATCTTCTGGGGGCCGCCGGGTTCGGGCAAGACGACGCTCGCCAAGATCATCGCCAATTACACCGACCGGCACTTCGAGCCGTTTTCCGCGGTGACCGAAGGCGTCGCCCGCGTCCGTGAAATCATCAAGGAAGCCGAAGAGCGGCTCAAGTATCAGGGACAGGGCACCATTCTGTTCTGCGATGAGATTCACCGATTCAACAAGGGCCAGCAGGACGCGTTCCTTCCCTGGGTCGAGAACGGGGTCATCACGCTGATCGGCGCGACGACTGAGAACCCCAGCTTTGAGCTGACCAGCGCGCTGCTGTCGCGGTGTCGGGTGTTTGTCCTGGAACCGCTTACCGACGACCACATTCGCACGCTGCTCAACCGAGCCATCGAAACTGAGAAGGGAGCGGTGCGATTCGATGAGAATGCGCTCGCACTGCTGACGACCCATGCCCAGGGCGATGCGCGGCGTGGCTTGAATACACTCGAAGCCGTTTTCAAACACGTAACGAACCTCTCTCCGCTCGCCGCTCCCATTTCAGGGGACGTCATCCGTCAGGTTCTGGAAAAACCGCTGCCGGTTTACGACAAGGACGGCGAGCAGCACTACAACCTCATCTCGGCACTTCATAAAGCGGTGCGGGGGTCGGATGCCGATGGCGCGCTCTACTGGCTGGCGCGAATGCTCGCCGGCGGGGAAGATCCGCTCTACATCGCGCGACGGTTGGTGCGCATTGCCAGTGAGGATGTCGGTTTGGCGGATCCACACGCGTTGAGTGTCGCGCTCGCGGCCAAAGACGCCTATCACTTTCTCGGCAGCCCGGAAGGCGAGCTGGCGCTGGCGGAGGCCACCGTTTACCTCGCGACGGCGCCGAAGTCGAACCGGGTGTACGCGGCGTTCGGCCGGGCTCAGGCGGCGGCCGAAAAGCACCCAGCCGAACCGGTACCACTACATATCCGCAACGCGCCAACCGGACTTATGAAGGAATTAGGCTACGGCGCCGGCTACCGGTACGCATTCAATTCCGAGGAGGCGTATCTCCCGCAGGAGTACCTTCCCGAGGTGTTGCGCGCCGCGAAGTGGTACGAGCCGAGTGAATTCGGCTACGAGAAAACGGTTAAAGAGCGAATGGAGTGGTGGGAGAGGCTCAAGAAGGAGGTGGGCAATCCTTGACTGACGCCATGCAACCAACCTTCGAATTCGATATCAGTCAGTGAGGATGGGACGCCGACTCTGGGGAGCAGTAGCGGGGGCGTCCGGCTGCTCGCGAAACCGGCCTCGCAGGTGGTCGCCGATTGAACACCGAGCTCGGTGAGCCACGGCAGGAAACATTCGGCATATTCGCCGCTCGGGTAGCAGAAATGATCGGTTGCTGCTTGGCCGACCTCCGCCAAGAAGCGCCGGTTCTCGTGGATCTCTCGCGCGAAGAGATCGCGGTCGCGCGGCATGCGGTGGCGGTGCGTATGAAGCTGCACATCCACCCCCGCGCCGATGACCTGATGCAATTCGTCCGGCTTCATGAGGTGCAGGAGCCGATTGCTGCGCACGCTATGCAGGTCGACTCCTAAGGCCGTAGCCAACCTTTCGAGCAGCTCATCCTTGCCGTGGGCTGAGAGCCCTCGGTGCTGCGCATGCTGTCGAATTTGAAGACAGGCTTCAGATCGACCTGCCTCGCTCCTGATGTCGAGCAGCCCCACGGCTCCGGTGAACTCCAGACCCTCAAGCCGTTTGTCTTGTCCCTTCCAGAGTAGATAGGAGCAGGTCACATCGAATACCGGGCGATTGAACGTGGAGTAGTAGGACGTTTGATACACTGTAACGGGCACGCCAAACTCACGGATTACGGGAAGCGCCCGGACGAAGAAGTCGTAGGGCCCGTCGTCAAACGTGATGACGACCGATCGGGGCGGCAGATCGTTGCGGCGCAGTCGGGACAGTGCTTCTCCGAGCGGCAACACTGAACAACCGTTCCGAGCTAACAGCTGCAGCTGCTGCCGCAGGGCGGCCTGCGGTAGATAGAGCGCTGGGTTCCAGAGGTGCTCGTCCTGTTGGGAGACACCGTGGTAGCACAGAATGAGCAGGCGATGGTTTCTCCAGGAGCTGCGCCCCACTACGCCGAAGAGACCCAGGCTCCTCGAGCCGTGCAGCGCGGCCGTTTTTATCGTCTTCAGCATTCTCTCACGCGGCATCGAAGACTCGGACAATGCGCCCAGCGGCGTCACCAGTTCCATACAGGGGTGGGTGCGGTCGCTTGGTCGTGCGATGCTGCTCGATCAGCGCCGCCATGCGCTGCGTCTGGCGGAGCAACGCCTCCCGCACGAGCTCGCGTTGCTCTTCGTCGAGCCGGTCGGAGAGGTGGTGCAACGTCGTCACGAACCCGTGGATGGTCGTCATCGGCGTTCGCAGCTCGTGCGCGGCGAGCGCGACGAAATTCGACTTCAACTCGTTCGCACGTTCGAGCGCGACGCGCGCCTCGTGCTCG
>Ga0137409_10008887_pt1 | contig 10247 bp, 8 predicted proteins | sample CZODoug1_16funga_FD_122059 | JGI IMG/M metagenome (GOLD analysis project Ga0137409, IMG submission 122059) | Vadose zone soil fungal communities from Angelo Coast Range Reserve, California, USA - CZODoug1_16fungal (Hybrid Assembly) | ecosystem: Environmental > Terrestrial > Soil > Vadose zone...
CGCGAATCTTCAAGAATGACTCCTCGCTCGGCGAGTTGATCGCGGAGGCGGTCCGACGCGGCGAAATCGCGCCGCTTGCGCGCGGCTTGCCGCTCGGCTACGAGCGCTTCGATTTCGGCGTCGCTAAGGGGAGGGGAATCCGGAGCAAGGCCCAGCGCGCGGAGTTTTTCACCGTCATCATCATGAAGGACGGCAAAAATGGCGTCGAATGATTCGAGCGCGGCGAGAACGGGAGCGGCGTCCCCCTGGCGGAATTCCCCACGATCCATGGCCGTATTCACGTCTCGCACCAAATCGAATATCGCCGCGAGCGCTTGCGCGGTATTCAGATCGTCCGCAAGTCCACGGTCGAAGTCTTCCTGCGCCTTTGCAGCGCGATTCGCCATCTCAGGGGACGTGCCCTCTGGAAATTTTCCTGATCGGATTCGCGCGGCAAAAGTCCGCAAGCGCTCCACCGAGCTGGCCGCTCCCTGCAAACTCTCCGGCGTGAAATTCAATTGGCGGCGGTACGGCACCGAAGCCAGGAGGAATCGCACGGAAGACGGCTTGTGACCGTGAGCGAACAATTCGCGCAACGTCGCGAAGTTCCCCATCGACTTCGACATCTTCTCTTGATCGACCAGCAGGTGCTCGGCATGCAGCCAGTAGCGTGCGAACGGCTTGCCGGTAGCTGCTTCGGACTCCGCAATTTCGTTCTCATGATGAGGGAACGTCAGGTCGACGCCGCCGCTGTGAATGTCCATGGTTTCGCCCAGGTACTTCATGGCCATAGCGGAGCATTCGATGTGCCAGCCTGGACGTCCAGGCCCGATCGGCGTCTCCCAGAAATGTTCGCCAGGCTTGGGCGCCTTCCACAACGCGAAATCGCGCACGTTATCCTTGTCGTAGCGGTCCATATCCACGCGCGCGCCGGTTTGCATGCCGGCCACATCAATTTTCGAGAGTTTCCCATAGCCCGGAAACTTTGAGATGCGAAAATAGGTCGAGCCCTCGCTGGTGTAGGTGAATCCATTCGCGGTGAGACGCTGGATCAGCTCCACCATGTCGTCAATATGCTCGGTGGCGCGTGCGATGTACTCGGGAAATTCGAGGTTCAGCGCCCGCCGGTCGTCGAGATACGCCTGGATGTATTTGTCGGTGTAGTCGCGGATACTCACGCCCGCAGCCGCGGACTTTTGGATGATGCGGTCATCCACATCGGTGAGATTCATCACCTGAATGACGCGATAGCCCCTCGATTTCAAATAGCGCCGCAAAACATCCTGGAACACAAATGTGCGAAAGTTTCCGATATGTGCGAAATCGTAGACCGTGGGCCCGCACGTATAGGCGCGCACCTCGCCCTTGACCAGCGGCACAAACGGTTCCGTCCGGTCGGTCAATGTGTTGTGGAATTTGATCTCGGTCATCGTGGCTCGGTCACCGGCTCGCAACTCTTCTTGTGCTTTCATGGCAAAGCCGCCATTCTAGCCGACGCGTGCAGCCGTGGCAAAAGGTCTGTTGCACCGCTTAAGGACACTGTTTTGTAGAGGATGCGCCGCAGAAACGGCTAACGGCCACTCGATGCGCAGAACGGATGTGTCTGTCCCGCTCCTCATTGGGTAGAGTGGAAAAATGGCCGGCAATAATTCTCGTGAATTCTCGGTTGAATTCCCGGGCCGAAATCTTTTTCTTGGTGGCTTTCTCTCGAGATTCCTCGGCCAAGATTTACTCCAAGTCTCTTTTGAGCTCTTTCTATTGATACTCCACGGCGGAAGTCCGCGCAATGCACTGTGTTGTATCGGCTAAGATGTTCGGGGCCTTTGCTCCCCCTTCGATTGGCCGCTATAATGATAAGTGGAGCCTCTACCCGAGTGAGAATTCGGAGGAGCGGACCACCCTAAGGAGTCACCACGAAGAAATGATCGCACCGGCACAAACCGAGAATTTGGCCTCCCTGGCGCACCTCGATCTTGAACAAGAGATTGTGCGGCTCAAGCGCGAGATGAATGCCGTCATCCTGGCGCACTATTACCAGGATTCGGAAATTCAGGACCTGGCGGATTTTGTGGGCGACAGCCTGCAACTCTCCCAGCGGGCTGCGGCCACTTCCGCGGATGTGATCGTCTTCGCCGGCGTGCTTTTCATGGCCGAAACGGCCAAGATTCTGAATCCCAACAAACCGGTCCTGCTCCCGGACCTGAAGGCAGGCTGCTCGCTGGCAGACGGCTGCCCGGCAGATCTGTTCGAGAAGTTTCGCGCGCGTTATCCCGATCACCTCGTGATCAGCTATATCAATTGCAGCGCTGGGGTCAAAGCGCTGAGCGACATCATCTGCACATCGAGCAATGCGGAGAAAATCATCCGCCAGATCCCGCCCGAGCAGCCCATCCTATTCGCGCCGGACCAGCATCTGGGGCGCTATCTGATGAAAAAAACAGGCCGGGAATTGCGGCTCTGGCAGGGCAGTTGCATCGTCCACGAGATGTTTTCCGAGCGAAGTCTGGTGCAGTTGAAAGAGCGTCACCCGGAGGCAGTTGTTTTGGCTCATCCTGAGTGCACCGAAGCTGTCTTGCGCCTCGCGGATTACGTGGGCTCAACGACTGGGATCCTGAATTACGCGAAAACGAGCCCCGCGGCCGAATTTATTGTCGCGACTGAAAGCGGCATCCTTCACCAGATGGAGATGGCCTGCCCGGACAAGACTTTTATTTCCGCTCCGGGTGAGGGTGGATGCGCTTGCAGTGAATGTCCGCACATGAAACTCAACACGATGGAGAAACTTTATCTCTGTATGAGGGACCGGAAGCCGGAAATCATCCTAGACGAACAATTGCGCCTGCGCGCCTTGCGGCCCATCCTCCGGATGCTGGAGATGAGCTAGAATTCGACGAATGTTCTCCCCATGTCTCCCTCAATTGACGTGTCCGCGTACCACAACGTGCTGCGATCGTTTCTTGCCGAAGACCTCGGCGCCGGCGACATCACCACGGAAACCGTCATTTCCTCGACGCAACGCGCGCGCGGCGAGGTAATCGCCAAAGCGCCGCTCGTTTTGGCTGGGATCGATCTTTTCGTTGAGGTTTTCCGCATCCTGGACTCCACGACGGAAGCGCAAATCTGCCGCCACGACGGCGGAGAACTCAAGCCAGGACAAATCCCGGCGCGCGTAAAAGCCTCGGCACGAGCCCTCCTCACCGGCGAGCGCGTGGCGTTGAATCTGTTACAACGCTTGAGCGGCGTCGCCACGCTCACCCAACGCTTTGTGCAGGCGGTTGCGGGCACAGGCGCCGAAATTCTGGATACGCGCAAGACCACACCAGGTCTTCGCGCGCTCGAAAAGTATGCGGTCCGCGCCGGTGGCGGACGCAATCATCGCAAGGACCTGGGCGAAGCCGTCCTGATCAAGGAAAATCACATTCGCCTGGCCGGAGGTGTTTCCGCGGCGCTGGCAGCGGCGCAAGCTGCCAAGGGCCGAGCCGCTTGGATCGAAATCGAAGTGACAAATCTGGACGAATTGCGGGCTGCACTCGCGTGCGGCCCGGATGTCATCCTGCTCGACAACATGAGTCCCGCCCTGGTCCGCCAGGCCGTCGAGCAAGTGAGAGCCCACGATCCGGCGCGAAAGATTCGCACGGAAGCTTCCGGTGGAATCACGCTGGGGAACGTCCGGGAATTCGCCGAAGCAGGCGTGGACTGGATTTCGGTGGGCGCGTTGACGCACTCCGCCCCGGCAGTGGATTTGAGTTTCGAGATCGAACCAACGTGACGCCTTCCCTATGAACGACGCGATGAAAACCGATGTTCTCGTCATTGGCAGCGGCCTGGGAGGTTTGGCGGCCGCGTGGGACGCTGCAAAACGCGGCTGTGCGGTCACGCTGCTCACACGCGCCTCGAACCCTCAGGACAGCAACACGTACCGGGCGCAGGGCGGGATTATCTATCGCGCGAAAGGCGAGTCACCCGAACAGTTGGTGGCGGACATCCTCTCGGCTGGCGCAGGGCTCAGCTCTCCCGCGGCGGCGTCGCTGCTCAGTCGAGAGGGCCCGCGCCTCGTGAAAGAAATTCTGATCGACGAAATTCGCGTTCCGTTCGATCCCTCTCCCGCGCATCCCGGAGAACTCGACCTGACTTCGGAGGCAGGCCATTCTCTGCAGCGTATTATCCATTACAAAGATCAAACCGGATTTGCGATCGAGCGGGCATTCTTCGAGCGGGTTCGTTCCCACCCGAATGTAAAAGTGATCTCGAACGCTACCGCCGTGGATCTACTGACGGCGTCGCATCACTCGGTCGAGCCCACGGACGTCTATCGGCCGCTGACCTGCGTCGGTGCCTATGTTCTCGACCAGACGACGGGGAAGATTTTTTCTATCCTGGCCAAGGAGACAATCCTCGCGAGCGGCGGGCTTGGGAGCGTCTTCCTTCATACGACGAACCCACCGGGCGCACGCGGCGACGGCATCGCCATGGCTTATCGCGCCGGAGCCCGCTGCATCAACCTGCAGTACATACAATTCCACCCAACCGCGCTGCTTGCGCCGGACGGCTGCTTCCTGATTTCAGAGACGGTACGTGGAGAAGGCGGCCGCCTGGTAGATCGCCATGGCAAGGAATTCATGCAGCGGTTCCATCCCGCCGGCTCGCTCGCCCCCCGTGACGTTGCCGCCCGCGCCATTTACCAGACGATGCTCGAATCGGGCGAACCTTGCGTCTACCTCGACATCACGCACAAGCCTGCCGACCTGCTTCGCGAGCGTTTTCCAAGCATCTATGCGGTCTGCCTGGAACGCGGGATCGACCTCACGCGCGAACCCATCCCGGTCGTCCCCGCGGCCCATTACAGTTGCGGCGGCATTGCGACGGACGATTTTGGCGGGACCACAGTGGACCGCCTGAGCGCTGTCGGCGAAGTTGCGTGCACGGGATTGCACGGTGCCAACCGCCTTGCCAGCACGTCTCTGCTCGAATGCCTGGTCTGGGGGACGCGCGCCGGGGCGCGTTCCGCGGAACGCATCGCGCGCGGGGGCGACTTCTACTTTCCAGAAATCGCCGGATGGCGCTACGAGCATGAGCCGGCCGACCCCGCGCTCATCTCCCAGGACTGGCTCACGATCCAGCACACCATGTGGAATTATGTCGGCCTGATTCGCAGCGAGAAGCGGCTCAATCGCGCCATGCGGGTCTTGCGCGAACTTGACCTGGAAATCGCCCGTTTCTACGAAAAATGCGAAATTAGCGACTCCATCATCGGCTTGCGAAATGGCATCCTTACCGCGTTGCTGATCCTCGATGCGGCCGATCAGGCCCATGAAAGCCGCGGCTCCCATTACCGTATCGATTGACGGCCCATTGGAGTAGACCTCGTCGAGATAGGCCCGAGGTCTCACTCCGGCTTCACATCCGGGAAGAAGCCCGGGAATGACTGCGACTGTTGGATTGAAGTCTTTTCTGATTCATTGTGGGGTGCAATCTTCTGCAAAATGCGGACCAGAAGCTGTCCTGCGCACGGCTAACACGACTTGGATTCATAATTTTTCGCTATGTTGTTTATCCGTCAAGCTTTACCGCCGCGGTTCGGCAATAAAATCGACCCCCTTGCAGGACCAATGAAGCTGTCAGGGTACAGTTTGAAACTCCTCCCTGTTCTAAATTGTACAGAATGGCCTCGATCCTGCTGTCAACATGGGTTGATGCTTCAAAAGAAAACCAAAAGAGAATCCGACAAAGCGACAGTTCGCGCTGTCAGGAAGGAAATGGCGAAGCCGCGCCTAACTAAATCCTCGCGTACAGAGGAAGCGAATCTAGCCGCTGCTCGAATCAAGCAGTCTAAACGACAGAAGACCAAGCCTTAGATGCGTTTTCTTCCTCATCTACAGCGTACATGGTATTGTGCGCTTTATTCCGGCCATGAAAACATGGCAGATTGGCCATAATTGAATTTTGGGGGATCGCTAGAAACTCTGATCTCGTCTGAAGAAATGCGAAAATGGCAGGCGAAAATTGGATCAAAACACTTGAATACGACAGAAAAGTGAAATGCATTTACCAGTATCGGCTTGAAGACGGGGCGTTTATCCCTGCCCAGAGGGAAGGGAATGAGGTCATCTATTTAGTTACATTGACCAAAGCAGGAAACCCGCTCCGTGGTGAAGAGGTTGAAAGTCATTTCGAGGACGAGGCTTCGAAGAAGAAGTAACACTCCATTTGGGACACTATCCGCCGAGCTGCCGATGCAAAGTGCCCCAGCATCAGCCCTTCACCAAACTTGCACTAGGCGGTGTGATTATGCTAAAAGGGCCAATAAGCGATGGCGGTATGAGAGCGATTGCGAGTCCAATCAAAACGAATATTAAACTCAAGGCAACGTACGCCTTCAACGTCCGGGCGTTTCTCGATTCGGCTGGCGTAGCGAAAAGAACGTTGGATTATCGAAAGTCAGAGAAGATCTACTCTCAGGGTGATCCCGCTTCGGGCGTGGAGTACATTCAGGAAGGCACTGTAAAACTCACTGTTGTCAATGAGGTCGGCAAAGAGGCAGTCGTGGCCATACTTGGCCCCGGCGACTTCATTGGGGAGGGGTGTCTGGCAGGTCAGACGATTTGTATGGCGACGGCCACGGCGATTACACCCACGACTGTGCTATTCATAAAAAAAAACGAGATGCTGCGCGTGCTCCACGCGGAACCTGCGCTCTCTGACCGCTTCATATCTTACTTACTTTCGCGGAACATCCGAATCGAGGAAGATTTAGTCGATCAACTATTTAATTCCAGCGAGAAACGTCTGGCTCGGACTCTTTTGCTCCTCGCTCGCTACGGCAAGCGATCCCAACCTCAAATAATGCTTCCGAAAGTTTCCCAGGAGATGTTGGCGGAAATGATTGGTACAACGCGCTCCCGGGTCAATTTTTTCATGAACAAATTCAGGAAACTCGGCTTCATTCGTTACAATGGCGGACTTCACGTCCACGACTCCCTCCTCAGTGTTGTCTTACACGACTAGAGCCGTTCCAACTTTTCATGTCAAGAGAAGTACCCTATCAAACTGGCGAGGCAGGCGTGGGGGCGGCGGAATCGATTTTTGGTCCAACTAGTTGGAACGGCACTCGTACAACGCGAACGCGGCACGAGATTGGGAAGCCGTGGACCGATCAGAGGGTCATCTCCTGTTGTCTCCTTTGCTTCATGTTGTAAAGCCCGCGATCCGCCGCATGGAACAGGGTTTCGATGGTTGTGCCGTCCTCAGGATAAACCGCAATGCCAACACTCACGGAAAGCGGAGGCTCCTCGCGATCGCTGGAAAGCCGTTCGCAAATCCGGCGTCCGACTGCGTCGGCTTCTTTGCCGTTGCTCTCCGGCAGAATGATCGCAAACTCGTCACCGCCATATCGCGCCGCGGTGTCAATCGATCGACAAGAGAAGCGTAAAATATCGGCCAGGCGGCAGAGCGCCCGATTGCCCGCCAGATGACCATCGCTGTCGTTGATTCGCTTCATTCCATCCAGATCAAAAACGAGCACAGCGAAGGCCCGCTCGGTGCGCTCCGAGCGTCTGATTTCTGATTCGAGGGTCTCGGAAAGCTTGCGGTAGTTTGCCAGGCCCGTCAGTGCATCGGTCGCCGCTAAATGGCGAAGATGATCCTCCGACGCTCGCTGTGCCGTGACGTCCTCGACGATAATCTCGCACCCCCCCGGCGCTCCTTCCTCAATGGCCACTTGCCGGCCGCTGAGCCGGACCTTCATGGGGGTTCCGTCCTTCCGCTTCCATTCAACTTCGATAAGTTCCACATGGCCAGTCCGGCGATAGCGCTCAAACAATTGCGTTCGCTCGACAGGGTCACGAATGATGTCCGTCGCCAGGTTTGCAGCCATCAATTCCTGTTTGGATCCATAACCGAGCATTGTCACCAGGGCTTCATTGACATCGAGAAACTGGCCGCCCATGTCGAAACGGCAGATTCCGTAAGTGGGATTTTCCAACAGGGCGCGATAGTGTGCTTCCGAGCGCCGCAACTCCTTCTCCACGCGATCTTGCTCCCTGTGCTGGGACGTTCGTTCCACTGCGATCGCCACGGCAAGCGGCAGATGTGCCAGACGAGCCTTGTCCACACAATCGGAAGCCCCTTTCTTCATAAACTCGTCCACAATTTTCGTTTCCAGGCCCTTGGTTACGAGAATGAACGGAATCTCCTCTTCCTGTTGTTGCAAGACCGAGAGCGCTTGGAGCCCCGTCCATCCTGGCAAGGAGGTATCAGCGAGAACAACGTCGTAGGTTTGCTCGCGGAGCCGGTTGGAGAACTCTGCGGCCGTTTGAACCACATCCGCTAATATGGAAAATTGCGCTCTCTTGAGCTCCTGCAAACAAAGGTCGACCTCGGCCAAATCATCATCAACAATGAGGGCCCGAATCATACGCCGCCTGTGAGCCGCGAGGCCGCGAGCAGCAATACCTCGATGCTCCTGATGCGTTACGCGCTGGTCTGCGTTTGGCATGACAACCCGCCTTCTTATCCTCCAGAGCCAGTGCAGGATTCTCCCGGCCGGCTAATGGACGTTGCTAGGACTTCCCCATCAGAAATTTTAAATCCGCAAGGTTATTAGCGACTGTTCAATTTTGCACAGGTCGGGATTATTTGTCTTTTTGGATAGGGCATGGGAATCGGGCGGGCGTGCGGTGTGCAGCGAACTCTTAGCTATTGTGTTTACCCGCTTTGCCCGCCCTCGGAGCGGCTGAGAAGTCCCCAGAAAGCGCCACCACCGTATCGATTGTCCCCGGGCTGCGCGACCTTATATCGCTCTCAGTAATCGGTGGAAACTCAAGAACGCCCCCGGACAACTCGGAGAAGCCGTCTTGCCATCTCATTCGGCGGAGACGACAATAAATGTTCACCCTTGCTTCCCTTCGAATCGTCTACTTTAGATTATTAGGCCCAACCACAGGGGAACCCAAATGAAAGCCAGCCACGAAATTTTGAAGAGCCGCGTATTTAGGAATGGATTGGCGATCAGTTTACTCGCCTCGGCGGTTTGCCTTAGCAACCTGCCGGTCGCGGCTCAGGATCAGCCAAACCAGAGCACGGCGACGGTCCAACAGTCGAATGGACAGCCTGCCCTTGACGCAACTCCCCAGAACGGACCTCCTTCGAGCCCAGTCGCGCCTGCGACAATATCCTTGCCGGCAGGAACCATGATCCCGGTGCGCATCAGCGAGTGGCTCTCGAGCGACAAGAACCAATCCGGCGACCGGTTTAGCGCATCGCTCGAACAGCCGCTCGTGGCCAACGGCTGGGTCGTGGCAGCGCGTGGCCAGATTGTGACAGGCCGCGTGGCTCTTGCAAAAAAGGCAGGCCGAGTCAGCGGGGTATCCCAACTCGGAGTGGAGTTGAGTGAGCTAACCTTGGTGGACGGCCAGGTGCTGCCTGTACAGACGCAACTGCTGCAAACCTCGGCAGGCACCTCCAACGGGCGGGATGCCGCAGGCATAGCGACGACTACAGGAGTTGGCGCAGCCATCGGCGCCGCTGCCGAGGGCGGAGAAGGCGCCGCGATCGGCGCGGGTGCGGGAGCCGTTGCCGGAATCATTGGCGTACTGACCACGCGCGGCAAGGCCACCGTAATCCCACCCGAGGCGATGTTGACGTTTCGCCTCGAAGTCCCGCTCAGCATTTCCACGGAACGAAGCCAATTGGCGTTTCAACCGGTCCGCTCCTCTGATTACCGTGGAGACCAGGACGCATATGCCAATCGCCAGCGCCGCGTCTTCACCGGACCTCCTTACCCACGCCCTTATTACTACTACCCTGATCCCTGGTATGGTTACGGATACTATCCCGGACCTTACATCGGTTTCGGATCCTACGGACCCGGGTACTATGGCGGGTTCCGTGGAGGATTCCGCCGCTGGCGCTGAACGGCACATCCTGGCAGGGATGCACATCCTCAACTTACCCTTCACCGGAAAAGCAAGGCGCGAAAGGCATCCGCACCATCACAGTTCAGCCTCGCGCAATTCCCAGCTACCTTCACTATTTCAGCGGCCGTCGACACGGCTTCCGTAATTGGCGTTTGCACGCTGGGAGGAGTGGTGATGTTCTCGGACATCCGTCGAGCCGTAGGAAAAACAGATTCCGTTGAGAAGGGAATCGAGCTGGGCGCTCTGGCGGAGATGCGCCCCGTCGTGATGGCATGCGCGGCGGGAGCGTCAACCACGTAAACATCAGCAGCCAAGGCTGGGCGATCCCGATGTTATACTGTCCCGCAACGCGGA
>Ga0137409_10008888_pt1 | contig 10247 bp, 10 predicted proteins | sample CZODoug1_16funga_FD_122059 | JGI IMG/M metagenome (GOLD analysis project Ga0137409, IMG submission 122059) | Vadose zone soil fungal communities from Angelo Coast Range Reserve, California, USA - CZODoug1_16fungal (Hybrid Assembly) | ecosystem: Environmental > Terrestrial > Soil > Vadose zone...
GTCACCGCGACCGCGATGAACCAGTCGGTCATCCAGGCGTACTTCTTCAACATGAAGCGCAAGCCGTTCGAGGATCCCCGCGTGCGCCGGGCGCTGCACCTGGCCACCGACCGGCACGTGCTGGTCGACGTGGTGAAGGACACCGCGCCGATGCAGGTGGGCGGCTTCGTGTACCCGTTCCACGAGTGGTCCGCCCAGAAGCCGGAGATGGAGAAGCGTCTCGGCTATCAGAAGGACCCGAAGGCGGCGATCCAGGAGGCCAAGAAGCTGATGGCCGCCGCGGGCCACCCGAACGGGCTCAAGAACCTCGACTTCGTGGTGCGCGACATCGCCAGCTTCAAGCTCTGGGCGGTGGCGATCCAGGCGATGCTGAAGGAGAACCTCAACGTCGAGACGAATCTCCGGGTGGTGCAGACCTCCCAGTGGTTCGAGGAGGCCGGCTCCGGGAACTTCGATCTCGCGATCAGCGCGATCGTTTCCTCGCTCATGGACCCGTCGGACTACTTCACGGCGTGGTACGGCAAGGGCGGGCCCCAGAACTACTCGGGCTGGACCAACGAGGAGTTCCACTCCCTCGCGCACAATCTCGAGCGCGAGGTGGACGAGAACAAGCGCAAGGCGATGATCCCGCGCGCGGAGGCCATCCTGGAGAACGATCCCCCGCTGGTCCCGGTCGCGTGGGAGCAGATCTACGACGCCTTCTACAACCGCGTGCACGGCCAGAACGCGACGAAGTTCTTCGGCATCTACGACGTCACGCGCTGGGACACGGTCTGGATGACGCAGTCGTAGGACGGGTTCTCGCGCGTGCAGAAGTATCTGCTCCGGCGGGGGTTGTTCGCGTTGAGCACCGTGATCGGGGTCTCCCTGATCGTGTTCGTGGTGCTGCGCATCCTGCCCGGCGATCCGCTGGTGGCCCTTCTTGGGGTGGAAGGCCACTCCAAGATGTCACCGGCGGATCGCGTGATCATCATGAAGGACCTGGGGCTGTCGGACTCGCTCCCGGTGCAGTACGTCCGCTGGCTGCGTGACATCGCCAGCGGGCAGCTCGGCAAGTCGTTCTTCCGCGGGGACACCGTCGGGGCCCTGATCCTGCACCGGGGGCCGCTCTCGGCCGAGATCGCGATCCTGGCCCTGATCATCTCGTGGCTGGTGGGCCTGCCGGTGGGCATCGTGAGCGCGGTCCGCCCCAACGGGTGGGCCGACGCGATCACGCGCTTCCTGTCCATCCTCTTCATCGCGATTCCCGGCTTCTGGCTCAGCATGCTGCTGGTGCTCGCGCTGCTCTTCTGGTTCGGCTACAAGTCGCCGATCATGGTCGTGCACCTCTGGGAGAACCCCTGGCAGAACCTGCAGATCATCATCGGGCCCGCGATCGTGCTGGGGCTCGCGCAGGGGGCCTACATCGCGCGGATGTCGCGCTCGTGTCTCCTGGAGGTCATCCGCGAGGACTACGTGCGCACCGCGCGCGCCAAGGGTGCGATGGAGCGCGCGGTGGTGCTGCGCCACGCCCTGCCCAACGCGCTCCTGCCGGTGGTCACCATCTCCGGGGTGCTGCTCGGCTTCGTGCTGGGCGGCTCGGTGGCGGTGGAGCAGGCCTTCGGGGTGCCGGGGCTCGGGCGCGCCCTCGTCACCGCCATCATCGAGCGCGACATCATCGTGGTGCAGAACCTGGTGCTGCTCTACGCGCTCATCTTCGTGGCGGTGAACGCGCTGGTCGACCTCTCCTACGCGTGGCTCGATCCGCGCATCCGCTACCAGTAGCGGCCGCTCGATGCTCTCGCTCCTGCGTCAGAACTGGCTCTCGGCGGCCGGCGGGATCGTCGCCCTCCTCATCGTGCTGGTCGCGTTGGCCGCGCCGCTGATCGCGCCCCGCGATCCGCTCAAGGCCGACTTCCGCCACATGAACAAGCCCCCGAGCACGGAGGCCTTCTTCGGCACCGACCAGGTGGGACGCGACGCGCTGAGTCGCGTGATCTACGGGGCGCGCACCTCGCTCTTCGTGGCCTTCTCCGCGGTGCTGCTCGGCACCACTCTCGGCTCCCTGTGGGGCGTGGCGTGCGGGTACCTGGGGGGCCGGTTCGACCTGCTGAGCCAGCGGGTGATGGAGATCTTCCAGTCCTTCCCGGACCTGATCCTGGCCATGGCGATCTCGATGGCCATCGGCACCGGGCTGCCCGCGGTCATCGTAGCCATCGCGATCACCCGCGTGCCGTTCGGCGGGCGGGTGATCCGCTCCGTGGCGCTCAGCGTGAGCGCGATGCCGTTCGTGGAGGCCGGGCGCGCGGCCGGCGCCTCGCAGCTCCGGGTGATGGCCCTGCACGTGCTGCCCCAGTGCGTGGCGCCCTACCTGGTGCTGGCCACCACGCACCTGGGGGTGGCCATCGTGATCGAGGCCGCGCTCGGCTTCCTGGGCGTCGGCGTGCCGCCGCCCACGCCGACGTGGGGCAACATGCTGGCCGACGCGATCACCGGGCTCGTGCCGCAGTGGTGGCTCGTGCTCTTCCCCGGCCTCGCCATCACCGTGACCGTGCTCGCCTTCAACCTGCTGGGCGACTGGATCCGCGACAGCCTCGACCCCAAGCTCGCGCCCACCGTGCTGCGGCTCGTGACCGGGGTCGGCCGCGGGGCGCGCAGCGCCGGCGCGCCCGCCGCCACGCCCGCGACCTCCGCCCAGGGCCAGCCCGGGGCCGCCTGAGAGCGCGCCCGGTGGACCTGGAGTTCCTCAACTTCCCGGCCGCGCCCCCGCCGCCGCCCACCGCGGCCTACAGCCACGCGGTCCGCGCGGGCGAGTACCTGTTCGTGACCGGGCAGCTCGGCGTCGACCCGAAGACCAACACGCTGGTGCCGGGCGGCACCGTGGCCCAGACGCACCAGGTGATGCGGAATCTTCAGGCGGTCCTGGCCGGCGCGGGCACGACGCTGGCCCGCGCGGTGATGGTGCGCATCTACCTCACCAATTTCGCCGACTACGCCGCGATGAACGCGGCCTACGCCTCCTACTTCGCCGCCGGCAAGCTTCCCGCCCGCACCACCGTCGGCGTCACCGCCCTCGCCCTCGACGGCGCGGTCGAGATCGACCTCATCGTCCGCATGTAGTCGGCCGCCTCTAGGTCGTCAAAGCGGCTTGCAGCCGGGGCGGTCGTAGCGGTGGAACTCGCCGCGGGCGTTGATGGCAATGCGGATGCTGGGGGCGGTGCCCACCGGCTCCAGATGGTGCCAGAGGTGCTTGGGGCCGAGGACGAAGTCGCCCGCGCGCGCGTGGATCGGCCCGGCCTGACCCTCGATGTACCAGTCGATCTCGCCCTGCAGCACCACCCACCACTCGTCGTGATGGTGGTAGTGCGTGTCGTTGGGCTGGCCGGGCGGATGGCATATCAGGAACGCCTGGATGTCGTCGGTCAGCACGAGCGCCTCCGACCAGGGCGGCTCGCCCTTCTTGGCGATCAGCTCCGGCAGGCGGCTCTGCAGCGACCCCAGCTCGAGCAGCGGGACGCGTGTGGTCATGTCGTCGCTCCGGATCGGCGGGCGATCCGCCCCCGCGCCCTCTCCACAGCCTGGACCAGCCCGCCGGGGAAGATCAGCACGATGGCGATGAAGAGCACGCCGAAGATCAAGAGGTGGAAGTCCACCCAGCGCACGGTCAGGTACTCCTTCAGGAACACGTAGAGCACCGCGCCCAGCACAGGGCCCTGCAGCGTGCCGACGCCGCCGATGAAGGTCATGAGCAGCGCGTCGAACGTCCAGCCGGGTCCGAACGGGTGCGCCGGGTAGTAGCTGATGTGATAGTACGCGAAGAGCCCGCCCGCCGCGCCGGCCAGCGCGGTCGAGAGCGCGAGCGCCCGCAGCTTGAGCGCAAGCGCGGACACCCCGGTCGCCTCCGCCGCGTCCGCGTCCTCGCGCACGGCCACCATGCCGAGCCCGAGCCGCGAGCGGGCGAGCCCGGCCACCGCGAGCACCGAGAGAGCGGCGAGAGCCAGCGCGAGGTAGTAGCGGGGCGCGAGACGGTAGGCGCCGATGCTGGCCGCGGGCAGGGTGGAGATCTCGGGCAGCGCGTTGCCGACGGTGGTGCGCAGGATCTCGCCCAGGGCCAGCGTGCCGATCGCGAAGTAGGCGCCGCGTAGCCGGAACGCGGCGGCGCCGATCAGCAGCGCGAACGCGGTGGCGACCGCCGCGCCCGCGGCCATCGCGACCACCACCGGCGTGCCCGCGATCCACAGCGTGCGCGCGGTCAGCGCGCCGAGTCCGAAGAAGGCGGCGTGGCCCAGGTTCACCTGCCCCGCGTAGCCTGCGATGATGTTCCAGCTCTGGGCCAGGGTGATCGAGAGCAGCACGAGGAACACGAAGTTGAGCACGTCGTCGCGGGGCGCGAGCAGGGGGAGAAAGGCGAGCAGGCCGAGGGCGAGGAGTATCCCCAGGGTCCAGGCGCGCTCGGTGTTACCGCCGGGACTTCTCATTTCGAGCGCCTTGCGGAAGATGATGTCGCGTGGCGTTTTGGCCTCTTCGCGCAAGCGCTCATCGGGCGCGCCCGAACATGCCTTGTGGCCGGAGCACAAGTACGACGAGGAAGATGACCAGCCCGATCACCTCGCGGTACGGCCCGCCGAAGGCGGCCGCGCTGAGCGCCTCGGCGACGCCCACGAAGAGGCCTGCCGCGAAGGTGCCGAGCATGGACCCGAGGCCGGCCAGCACCACCACGATCAGGGCCTTGAGCGTCCACTCGAGGCCGATGGACGGGCTGATCGAGTAGCCGACGCTCACCAGCGTGCCGGCGGCGCCGGCCAGCGCGGTGCCGAGGGCGAAGGCCAGCAGGTACGCGCGCCGGATGTCGATGCCGGTGAGGAGCGCGGCCTGCCAGTCCTCCGCGGTGGCGCGGATGGCCTTGCCCCACCGCCAGCGCGCGAGCAGGAGGTGCAGCCCCGCGATCAGTGCGAGGGCCACCAGGAGGCTCGCCAGGCGGATGACCGGGATCGCGATCGGCCCCACCGTGATCACCGCGCCGCCGTAGCCGGTGGAGATCGAGCGATCGTCCGCGGTGAAGAGACGCACCGCGAGAGCGTGGAGCGCCAGCGCCAGGCCGAACCCCACCAGCAGCGAGTTCTTGATCCGCGTCTCCTCGGGCGCGCGCACCACGAAGCCGAAGAGCACGAGGAACAGCAGGGCGCCCAGCAGCAGCGAGCCCGGGATCACCAGGAGGAGCGAGGCGAAGGGATCCAGGCCCAGGAGCGCGAAGAGCCAGTAGGCCCCGTAGCCGCCCAGCATGATCAGCTCACCGTGGGCCACGTTCAGCACCTTGAGCACGCCGAACACGAGCGAGAGGCCGGCCGCGGCCAGCCCGTAGAGGCCGCCCAGGAGCAGGCCGAGCACGATCTGCTGCGCGAGAACCGTCATCGGCTGGGCCGCCTCACGAGCCTCACGCGCCTCAGCCGCCCGCGGCCAGCGGCCCCAGGTAGGCGCGGCGCACGTAAGCATCGCGCAGCAGCGCGGGGCCTTCGCCCTCGCCCACCACGCGCCCGCCTTCCAGGATGTAGGCGCGGTGGGCCAGGGTCAGCGCGGCGCGCACGTTCTGCTCCACCAGGAAGACGGCCACGCCGGCGCGGTTGATCTCGACCAGCGCGTCGAGGATCCGGCGCACCAGCAGGGGCGCGATGCCGAGCGACGGTTCGTCCAGCATCAGCAGGCGCGGGCTCGCCATCAGGGCGCGGCCCACCGCCACCATCTGCTGCTGGCCGCCGGAGAGGGCGCGGACGATCTGCCGCCGGCGCGTCCGCAGATCGGGGAAGAGCGCGAACACGCGCTCGAGGCTCTCCCGTCGCGCCGCGCGGGCCCGCGGCGAGAAGGCGCCCAGGTCGAGGTTGTCCTCCACCGTCATGGAGCCGAAGAGGCGCCGGCCCTCCGGCACCACCGCGAGGCCGCGCTCGACGATCCGGTGCGGGGAGACTGCCAGAAGGTTCTCACTGTCCCAGGAGATGATGCCCGCGCGGGGCCGTACCAGCCCGGCCACGCAGCCGAGCAGGGTGGACTTGCCCGCGCCGTTCGGGCCGAGCAGCGCCACGATCTCGCCTGCGCCGACGCGAAGCGTGACGCCGGAGAGCGCGGGGACGTCGCCGTAGGCGGCCTCGAGGCCGCGGATCTCAAGCACGCGCGGCTCCCGGGCGCTCCACGCCGAGGTAGACGTCCACCACCCGGGAATCGGCGGCCACCGCGGCGGGCGGGCCGTCCGCGATCTTCTCGCCCGCGCTCAGCACCACGATGCGGCGCGCGAGGTCCATCAGTGCCCACACGATGTGCTCCACCATCAGCACCGAGAGCCCATCGGCGACCAGCCGGCGGATCAGGCCCATGGCCGCCGCGGTCTCGGTCGGGTTCAGACCGGCCATGAACTCGTCGAGCAGCAGCAGGTCCGGCCCGGTGGCGAGCGCGCGGGCCAGCTCGAGGCGCTTCCGGTCCATCAGGGTGAGGGCGGCGGCCGGCGTCGCCGCGCGGTCTTCGAGGCCCACGAGGGCGAGCAGGCGGAGGGCCTCCGTCCGGGCGCCCGCCCCGCGCCGCCGGCCGTAGAGGCAGCCCACCCGCACGTTGTCGAGCGCGGAGAGGCCCGCGAAGGGCCGCACGAGCTGGAACGTGCGCGCGACTCCGCGGGCGCAGACGCGGTGCGGAGAGAGTCCGGCGATGTCGTGGCCCTGGAAGCGGATGCGCCCGCGGTCTGGACGGAGCGCGCCCGCGATCAGGTTGAACAGCGTGGTCTTGCCGGAGCCGTTCGGCCCCATGACGCCGAGCAGCTCGCCGGCCTCGAGGGTGAGGCTCACGTCGCTGACCGCGAGGACGCCGCCGAAGCCCTTGGTCAGCCGCTCGACCTCGAGGAGGGCCACGGTCGACTCAGGCGCCGGGGCTCAGCGCTTGGCGAACGGGGGCGCCGGGAACGCCAGCGTCGCGGTCGCCGCCTCCTTCGGCCACACCAGCTCCTGCTTGCCGTTCTGCCACTGCAGGAGCGCCTGCGGGACGATGCCGGTGCCGTCCGGGCGGAACTTCACGCTGCCGATCACCGTGTTCATGTTCGTCGCCGCGATCGCGTCGCGCACCTTCTCGCGATCCGGGAAGCCGGCGCGGGTCACCGCGGCGGCCAGGATCTCCACGCACGCGTAGGCCGGGCCGACCAGCGGATCCGCCGGACGGCCGAACTTCTTCTGGTGTGCGTCGTTCAGCTCCTTGACCCCGGCGCCCTTCATGGCGTGGTGCCAGCCCGCGGCCAGCACCATGAAGTCGCCGTCCTTGCCGAGGTTCTGCGACCAGATCTGGGCGTCGGGCGCGCGGATGAAGAAGGAGAGCCTGGGGGTGAAGCCGAGCTCCTTCATCTGCTTCACGATGGTCATGCCGTCGGGTGGGTTGGGCAGGGCCAGCACCACGTCCGCGTTGGCGGCCTTGGCCTTCAGGATCAGGTCGGAGAAGTCCTTGGCCCCCGGCGCGTACTCGCCGTTCAGCGCGACCTGGTAGCCGGCAGTCTTGCCCGCCTCCGTCCAGGCGGCCGCCATCTCGCGGCCCCAGTCCGTCTTCTCCTGGAAGATGGCCACCGTCCTGGGCCGCTCGCCGGCCGGGATCAGCTCGAGCAGGCCCTGGGTGGCGTGGCCGATGTCGGGCGACTTCCAGAACGGGGAGAAGAGGTAGCGGAAGTTCTGCTGGTGGATCTTCTGGAGCGCGAAGGCCACGCCGAGGTATGGGATGCGGTTCTTCTCGGCCACCGAGGCGGCCGCCGCGTGGAGGTCGGAGCCGAAGCCGCCGAGGTAGCCGATCACGCCCTGGGCGGCGAGGGTCTCCATGCGCGCGACGGTCTTGGTGGCGTCCGACTCGTCGTCGAGCAGGACCAGCTCGACCGGCATCTTGACGCCGCCCACCGTGATGCCGCCGCCCACGTTCAGGCGCTCCACCGCGAACTCGTAGCCGGCGCGGATCTGGGCGCCGCCCGCGCCGTAGCGCCCGGTCAAGGGAACCACCGCGCCCATCTTGATCGACTGGGCCCAGGCGGGGACGGGCGACAGGCCGAGCAGGGCCAGAGCGAGCAGGGCCAGCATTCTCATCGGGATTCTCCTCTCCAGATTCGATTCGCGGTCTCGGCCACCCGGCGGAGCTTGGCCTGCTGCTCGGCCGGGGTGATCCGGTTGCCTTCCATGGTGGAGGCGAAGCCGCACTGGGGACTCAGCGCCAGGCGATCGAGCGGCACCAGCCGGGCCGCCTCCTCGACGCGGGCGCGCAGCTCGGCGACCGACTCGAGGCGCGGGTTCTTGGTGGTCACGAGGCCGAGCACCACGACGCGGTCGTCGGGCACCGCGCGCAGGGGCTCGAAGCCGCCGGAGCGCTGGTCGTCGTACTCGAGCAGAAAGCGCTGGAAGCGGCTCTTGGTGAACACGCGCGCGATCGGCTCGTAGCCGCCGCTCGCGTAGAACATCGACTGGTTGTTGCCCCGGCAGATGTGCAGACCGAAGGTGACCTCCGGATGGTTGCCGATCACGGCATTGTCCATCTCGATGCAGGTGTCGATCAGCCGGTCCGGATCACTGCCGCGCTTGCGGTACCCCTCGCGCAGCTCCGGGTCCAGCAGCGCCGCGTACTGTGGGGCGTCGATCTGGACGTAGGTGCAGCCGAGCCGCACCAGCTCCAGGATCTCGCGCCGGGTCAGGTCGACGATGTCGGCCAGGTAGGCGTCGCGGGTCGGATAGGCCCCGGTCGACTTCTCGGGATCGTAGTAGGCGGCGGCCTGCTGGCTGCTGATCAGGGTGACCTTGGTGGGCTTGCTCGTCCGGGCGCGCAGGTAGGTGAGCTCCTCGGCGCACATGCTGCGACGCCAGCGGAGCTTCTCGACCACCACCGGACGCTTGAAGACGAGTTGCTCGCCCGCCTCGTTGTGGAAGGGGATGGCCCAGCCGCCGAGCTTGTCGAAGCCGTCGAGGGCGTCGATCAGGTGGCCGAAGAAGGCGTAGCGGCGCAGCTCGCCGTCGGTGACCACGTCGAGGCCGGCCTGTTCCTGGAGCTCCACCGCCTCGTCCACCGCACGATCCTCAACCTGCTTGAGCGCGGTGGCGGAAAGCTCTTCGCGCTCGAACTGATCGCGGGCGAGCTTGAGGTAGTCCGGTCGCAACAGGCTGCCGATCACGTCGCTGCGGACCGCTTGGGCGGGCATCCCTGACTTCTCTTTATATACGTTCGGCTCGCCTATGGCTCGCCTCGCCTGTGCAACCCGGCTCGCCTTCGGCTGCGCCTTGTGCCGTGATTCGATCGCCTGCAGCTATGGCTTGCTCCGCGATTTCGCGCTAGCTGCCGGCGACCCGGAACATGCCGCCGTCGATGCCGAGCGCGCTCTTGCCGATGCCCTCGAGCATCCGGTCCACGGTGGGCGGCATGAGGGTGGAGGTGCGCAGGTCGCGGAAGGCGCGCTCGGCCGGGAAGTCCTTGTAGGCGCCGCGGCCGCCCACCACCTGGATGACCTTGGAGGTGACCGCGAGGCCGACCTCGGTGGCGATGTACTTGGCCTTGTTGCCCAGCACGCCGCGCTCCTGCACGTCGGCCGCCTCCCAGCGCTCCGCGCTGTCGGCCAGCACGAGCCGCGCGGCGTCCAGGTGCGCGGCGAGCTCGCCGATGTGTCGCTGCACCGTGGGGTCGTGGGCCACCGGGACGTTCTCCGGCTTCACGATGCGCTGCTTGGCGTAGTCGATCGCGAAGGCGAGTGCACCCTCCGCGATGCCCGCGTACACCGCGGCGTAGCCGAGGGCGAAGCTCTCCACCACGCCCACCCGCAGCGCGGTGCCCGGGTCGCCGAGCGCAGTGTCCTTCGCCACCCGCACCCCGGTGAAGGTGACAGACGGGCTGAAGGTTGCGCGCATGCCGAGGGTGTTCCACTTGCCGTCGGTGGCGATGCCGGGGGCGTCGGCCGGCACCAGCACCTGGAGCAGGGCCTTGCCCATGTCGGTGCCGCCCTCCAGCGCGCACCAGACCATGTAGTGCGAGGCCCCCAGGGCCATGGTGCAGAAGTGCTTCACCCCGTCGACGACGTAATTGTCGCCGTCCTGGCGCACCACCGTCTCCATCAGGAAGCTGCGCGAGAGGCTCACCGCGGGCTCGCTGCCCCAGCTGCCGAAGAGGCGGCCGTGCTCGACGACCTCGGCGAAGTAGCGGCGCTTCTGCGCGTCGGTGCCGAGCGCGTCGATGAAGCGCATGACCGTGGAGTGCATGTGCACGGTCATCGCGGTGTTGGCGCA
>Ga0137409_10007204_pt1 | contig 10246 bp, 11 predicted proteins | sample CZODoug1_16funga_FD_122059 | JGI IMG/M metagenome (GOLD analysis project Ga0137409, IMG submission 122059) | Vadose zone soil fungal communities from Angelo Coast Range Reserve, California, USA - CZODoug1_16fungal (Hybrid Assembly) | ecosystem: Environmental > Terrestrial > Soil > Vadose zone...
AGCTTAGAGGTCGTCTATTTTGGAAAGACCATGATCCGCTGCAACTTTTTCGAGATCGGCTTCCGGAATTTTCCTGAGGGCTTTTCCAAAGGCACGCGATTCTTTTTCCATCAGGCGCTTGCCCATTTCGGTGGCTTCTTCGCGCTCGTGGAGATTGATCCAGTGGCGGATTTTGCTGCGCGCATGGGAAGACTTTACGAAACTGAGCCAATCGCGGCTCGGCGTATGGCCTTTTTGCGTGAGAATTTCGACGACGTCGCCGTTCACGATTTCGTGGCGCAGCGTGACCATCTGTCCGTTCACTTTTGCCCCGACGCACTGGTGGCCAACTTCGGTGTGGACAACGTATGCAAAATCCACAGGCGTGGCGCCACGCCCAAGCTCGATGACGCGGCCTTTCGGAGTGAACGCGTAGACTTCCGCGGTGGCAAGGTCCACTTTCAGCGTGTTCAGAAATTCGCCGGGCTCCTGCAACTCCTGCGACCACTCGATGAGCTGTCGCATCCAGATGATGCGTTGATCGTCTTCACTGTTGACCGGTTTGCCGTCCTTGTATTTCCAGTGCGCGGCAACGCCTTCTTCCGCGATGCGATGCATTTCCTGCGTGCGAATCTGAACTTCAAAGGGCTGCCCCCCGTGAATGACCGTGGTGTGCAGCGATTGATAAAGATTGGGGCGGGGCATGGCGATGCAGTCTTTGAAGCGGCCGGGCACGGGACGCCAGATGTGATGGACCACGCCGAGCGCGGCGTAGCAGTTGCGCTCGGTATCGGTGACCACGCGGACGGCGAGGAGATCGTAAATCTGGTCGAGGCCGCGGCCCTGGCGGACGATTTTTCTGTGGAGGGAGAAGAGACTCTTGAGGCGCCCTTCGAGTTCGGCGGGAATTCCGTTTTCGACGAGTTTGGTGCGAATGGTGGACTGAACGTCTTCGAGAAAGCGTTTGTGAACTGCCGCTTTGTCCGTGACTTCTTTTTGGAGCGAGATGAATGCTTCCGGTTCAAGACAGCGGAAGCTGAGATCTTCGAGTTCGTTGCGGATGACGCCCATACCGAGGCGATGGGCGATGGGAGCGTAGATATCGAGCGTTTCGCGCGCGATGCGCTGCTGTTTTTCCTGCGAAAGGAATTCGATGGTGCGCATGTTGTGCAAGCGATCGGCGAGTTTTACGACGACGACGCGAACGTCGTGCACCATGGCCAGGAGCATTTTGCGAACGTTTTCGGCCTGGCGCGCTTCCGGCGCAAGCATGTTGAGACGTCCGATTTTTGTAACGCCTTCGACGAGTTGGGCGGTCTCATCGCCAAATCTTTCCTGAATTCGCGCGACAGGAAATTCTGTGTCTTCGACGACGTCATGAAGAATGGCGGCCGTCAGCGTGGTGGCGTCCATCTTCATGTCGGCAAGAATGTGCGCGACTTCGAGGAGATGCGTCATGTACGGGTCGCCGGAGCGGCGGAGTTGATCGCGATGGCGCTCGGTGGCGATTTCGTAGGCGCGGCGGACTACCCAGGGGTCTTCCGACGGGCGATTCTTGCGGAGCTTGACCAAGAGCTCCTCAAAGCGGGTATCCAGCAAGCGCTGAGTACGTTCGCGATGGAAGTGGATAGGAAGGTTACTGGAGCCCGGCATAAGAGGAATAGTTTACGCCTATGAAGGAACGAGGGCGAATCGCAACTGAGGGCCTCCGGACAAGCTTGCATGGCTGAAACCGCAAGGTTGGTGCGTTACCGAGCGGTTGCTCCCCCTCGCGGTTTTCTTGTATGTGTTGATTCTAAAGGAGAATAAAGTCCTTTATTTTGATACACATCTGGTGTATTGCATTCAAAGGGCTTTGGAACGTTATTTTGCTCGGCCTGAAAAAGAAAGACCGGCAGTTGTAAGATGCCGGAGGATGCCTGGACAAGATCAGCTTCTCAGAAACTACATCAGATCATTACTGGGAAATTAAGGAAACCCGACAATGAAAAAGGGCCGCCTGTTCATTGGGCGCCCTTTGGAAAACGGAGTTTAAGGGAGGGAAAATCAGGAAGAAGCCGGCACTGGCTGCGCGGCGCGCTTCTGCTTTACATCCTTAACCTGATCCACAAGATCGTCGGCCTTCTTCAGGAGATCGGCGCGCTGATCGGCGCTATCCACGGCGTCAGCCTTGCGGCGATAGAGAAGATTCAGATATGCCATGGCATCGTCGTAGTCCGGGCGAAGTTGAATGGCCTTCTGGAGATCCTCGATGCCTTCGTCAATCATAGAACCGTATTTGGTGATGTATTCGGGACGAACGGCAGACGGAAGCGTTTCTGTTTCCTTAACCTGCTTGTGAAGATTCTTTTCGTTGTATTCCTTGCGAAGTTCGGCATTGCCGCGGAAGGCGAGGGTCCAATCGATCACGCCGATCCAGTAGTAGGGCTCAGGATCTTCCGGCTTAAATTCGATGTGCATCTTGTGGTACTTCTTGGATTCCTCGAACATCGGGGGAGAGTACGGCGTGCCCGCCATCTGGAAAAGAATGGAGCCGATGCCGTCAATTGCGTTGAGGTTTTTGGGATCCTTGTCGAGAACTTCCTTGAATTCTGCAACGGCCTGTTCTCCAAGTTTCTTGTTCTGGTCGGAAGGGGCGCCGGGAATGTATTGCGTGGCGTAGGCAGTAGCAAGATACAGCCGAGCATTCATCAGATCCGGATCGGCTTCCTTAGCTTTCTGGAACTGATCCACGGCTTGATCATATTGGCCGTTCTTGAAAGCGGTGACCCCTTTGTTGAGAAGGTCGCGCGCCTTTAGTTTGTTGCAGCCAGAAAAGCCAGTGGCCACAATGAGCAGAGCCGCCGCAGCGGTTGCGCGGCGGGCGATTGAAAACTTGCCATATATCATCGAAGCATCCATCCCTGCGAGAATTCACTTCAGCCCAAGAGGGCCCATTCAATCACAATCAGCGGGATTGTTCCAGCTTCGGTGTCAACAACCCCACGGACAGGTCCAGCTGCCGCATAACGTCAACAACGCGGGCAACCGTTGCAAACTCTACAGGAGCATCGCCTTTAATGAAAGCGATTCTCTGTGCCCTCTGCTTATACACTTCTTCAAGCCTTGCAGAGAGCCGATCCCAGGAGACAGACTCGCCGTTGATCTTGAGCGAGCCGTCTTCGCGAACCTGCACAACAATGACCGTCTCCGGAGGAGGAGCCTTGAGTTCAGGTCCGGCGGGCTGGGGCAACCACGCATCCAACCCGGTCTGGTTATGCGGAATGATCATAAAGATCACCAGCATAACCAGGAGAATATCAATCAGCGGAACAACGTTCATGTCCGCCGTCAAACCGTGCTTACCGCCAACGACCATGGCCATGTGAGTCACCTCGCGTAAGTTACGTGCGAGAGGCCTCTCACATCCTGCGAGCAAAAAAAACTACGGGATTTACTGCCCTGCTTCGAGCTTCGCGGTGATCAAACCGATCTTGTCAATGCCTGCGCCGCGCATGATGTCAATGGCGCGCGCAACATCCTGGAACATGGCCTCGTTATCGCCCTTTACGAAGGCAATCTTTTCGGCGCGTTCCTTGAAAACTTGCTCGATGCGAGGCCCAAGCTGATCCCAATTGGAATCTTCCTGGTTGATTTTGACCTTGCCATCCTTGCTGATCTGAACGACAACGGTCTTGTTTTCAAGCTCGATGTTCTGCTGCTGATTGGGATTGGGCTGAGGCACAAGGGTATCGAGCCCCTTGGGAATCAACGGGGTGATGACCATGAAAATAATGATCAGCACGAGAAGAATATCAATCAGCGGAACAACGTTTGGCGACGAGAGCGATCCGCCGCTCTGCTCTCCTACATCCATCCCCATGGCATCATCTCCTAACTACGATCCCTGTACTGCTTTAGCGAGACCGCGCCGGGTGGGAGCCAGCGCGGCATTGAATCAAAAAGAGCAAACGAAGCTAGACACGCGAATGAGGCCGCTCAGTCTCCCGCTGCATTGGCGGGAGGCGGAGGCGGAGTCTTGCCCTGCGATTTCTCGGTAAGAAGACCGAGCTGGTCGACGCCAGCGGAACGAATTTCGTCCACTACGGCGACGACGTCGCCATACTTGGCGCGAGCGTCGCTTTTGACATAGACGGTCTTGTCGTTCCGGCCGGTCAGCTTGTCCTTCACCAAGCCGGTAATGTCTTCTTTACCGACCTTGACGTTGTTGAGGAAGATGCTGCCATCGCGAGTGACGGCAACGACGACGGCGTCGTCCTTATCAGCTTCCTTCATCTCATGGGCATTGTTGGTCATGGCCAAATCCACTGGAGTTGTTTTCTGCAACATCGGGGTGATGACCATGAAGATGATGAGCAAGACCAACATGATGTCCGCCATGGGAATCACGTTGGGCGCAGCCATCTGAGCGCCAGCTTTTGGCTTATAAGCCATCAGAGGTCTCGCTTACTTCTTCGCGCCCCGGCGAAGAATGAAGTAGTTGATGAGCTCCATGGAGGAGTTGTCCATCTCGACGTCGAAGGCTTCGACCTTGTTTGTGAAGTAGTTGTACGCCCACACAGCGGGGACGGCGACGAAGAGGCCGAGCGCGGTGGTGATGAGCGCTTCAGCGATACCGCCTGCGACTGCCGAGAGACCGGTTGCCTTGTTCGCGGAAATGCCTTTGAACGCGTTCAAGATGCCGACGACCGTGCCGAAGAGTCCGACGAACGGCGCGGTGGAACCGATGGTGGCGAGAGCTGAAAGGCCGCGCTTCATTTCCGCATGGACGATAGCGACCGAGCGCTCGAGCCCGCGCTTGGCGGCTTCGATGACGTCGGCGTCACTGACCTGTTGAGACGCGGACTGAAATTCGCTGAGGCCAGTGGCAACGACCTTGGCGATGTGGCTCTTCTTGTTGCGCTCAGCGATGGCGATGGCTTCATCGAGCTTGCCATCCTTGAGCGCACCGGCGACCTGCTGCACGAACACGCGGGACTGCTTGCGCGCCGCGCTGTACATGAGGGCGCGGTCAATCATGACGCCGATGGAATAGATCGAGAGAATGAAGAGAATGACCACAACGGTGAGAGCGAGAGCGCCCATGTTGTGAAGCATGCTACGGATGTCCCAGCTGACCTCCGCCTGAAACATCATCGCTGCCGAAAACAAAGTGGCTAACATTCGTTTGCTCCTTATTTCTATGCGGATCCGGCGATGCCGGATAGCGCGAGAGATAGATACGGTAACTCAGTCCGCCACGCTTGTCCCACGACCGGCGAGGCGGACCGTTTGAAGCCCCCTGCGAATTACGAATTCAACGAGAAAATCACGTCAATGGTGGTGTCAACTTCGACAGGCTCGCCATTGAGCAGCGTCGGACGATAGCGCCATTGGCGCACGGCGTCCAGCGCAGCCTGTACCAGCAATGGATGGCCCTGAAGAACTTCGAGTTGCTGGACCGTGCCATCTTTGGAAATGATTGCGTGCAAGCGAACCGTTCCGGAGACGCGGGTCTGACGCGCAAGCGGAGGATAGACCGGCTGCACACGATTGATAAGCGAAGCGGCCGTAACGGCACCACCCTGCTTAATACGGCTCTGGGTCGGCCTCGGAGGCGGAGGCCCGCCACCCGCACCGCCGATTACGCCGCCGAGAACGCCGCCCATGCTACCGCCAGCGACGCCACCGGGAACGCCGCCCTGCATGCCCATCATGTTGGGATCGGGTTCGGCCTCTTCCTTAATTTGTTTGAGCTCCTTAGGGATGACCTTCGGGGCGACAAGCTGGTTGTTCTGCATCAGGTGGACTTGCGGCTTGACCTTAACCACCTGAACGGCCGGAGGCGGCGGAGGCGGAGGAGGCGGCGGCGGAGCCACGAGCATCGTGGACAGCATCGCCTTCGGCAGCGCTTCCGTGTAGATCAACGGAATCAAAATCAAAATACCAACCAGGCTGATCTGAATCAGCATGGAGACCACGACAGTCCAAGGCTTGTTGGTCTTCTTGGACGTCGGGCTGGAAACCACCATTTCTTCAAACATGGTCCCTACCTCCTCCCGGCGAGTGCGAGTCGTCCTGCGGCGCTCTCACTTACGCGGGCTTACGTGCCGGCTGCGGTCCGGTTCCTGCGGCCTCACTTTTGTCTCGCCAGCGATGCCAGAAGACAATGAGAGGAGCAGCAATGCCAAAACTGGAGTACGTTCCTACCACAATCCCCACCACCAGGGCAAAGGAGAAAGCACGAAGCACCTGGCCGCCCATCAGAAACAAAACGAGCACGGTGAGAAAGGTTAATCCGCTGGTCAAAATGGTTCGCGATAAAGTCTGGTTGATGGACTTATTCACCAGATCAGCGAACTCTTCTTTACGCAGCAAGCGGCGGTTTTCGCGAATGCGATCGAAGATGACGATCGTGTCGTTCATCGAATAACCGACCAAAGTCAAAAGGGCAGCGATGACCGTCAAAGAAATTTCGTAATGCAGCAACGAGAAAAAGCCGAGCGTAATCAAAACATCGTGAAACACGGCGAGAACCGCGGCTGCCCCGAAAACCCACTCGAATCGGAAGGCAATATATAACAGCATCCCGCCCAGCGCCAAGAGGGTAACCCACATGGCCTGACTGCGGAGCTCGGCGCCGACCTTTGGTCCGACGATTTCGGTGTTGCGAATCGTGAAGGGGCCGACGGAGAAGGAGTCTTTCAAAATGGAAACGACTGCGGGAGTGACTCCGGCAACTTGCGAAATGTCGGAAAGATTTCCTACGAGGCCGTTGGCGTTCTTGTCGCGGTAATCGAGAATTTTCTTTGCAACCTGGGCGTAACGGTCGCCAGCAGTTGCGCCGAGGTTGAGCGGATCTTTTTGGGTAAGCGTTGTGACGAGACTGCTGAGAGGAGCGAGATTGAAGTCGGGCTTACTGGAATCCGTGATGCTGTAGGTGGCGTTGAGGGCAGTGATGACACGAGCTTTGCTGGCGTCGAGGTCCTGATCGTCGGCATTTCGCTGCTCGACGAAAATGAGGACTTCGTTGGAGCTTTGGCCGGTGATCGTGTTGTCACTAATGGCCTGGATTTCGGCGCCGCCCAAACCCTGGGTGGAAAGGCTCTTGCGGAGCTGGTCCACGTCCGGCGCTTTTGCGAAGCGAACGTCCACATTCGTGCCGCCCTTGAAGTCAATGCCGTAGTTCATACCGCCCTTTTGCCAAATAGAAAACCAGCCTGCGAGGAGAAGGATGGCGCTCAAGGCAAAGAAATACTTGGCCTTGCCCATCCAATCGATGTTGGGCTCTTTGAAGAACTCGATCATCCGCTTTTGCTTCCCTTCTTTAGACTCCAGGCAGTTCGGGAATGTTCCCGATGCGCCCGGTCAAGACGGGTGGTAGCCCGCCATAATGCCGCTGTAAGGCCCGCTGAACCAATCCCCCCAAAGTACGGAGTTAACGTGAGAAGAGAGGCTTGATGGTCCTAGTACGACCTAAATGCTCAATTCGGCCTGCCGGTCCATCTTTGACAGGTGGTACTGGAAAATCGTTTTCGAGACAAAGATCGCGGTAAAGACGTTGGCAATCAAACCAATGGTGAGGGAGATGGCAAAGCCCTTGATGGGGCCGGTCCCAAACCAGAACAAAAAGAAGGCGGAGACGACAGTGGTGACGTGAGTGTCGATAATGGTTAGGAAGGCTTTGTCAAAGCCAGCGTCTACCGCGGCAGCGGCGGACTTGCCGTTGCGAATTTCTTCGCGGATGCGCTCGAAGACGAGGACGTTGGAGTCCACGCCCATGCCGATGGTCAAGATGACGCCGGCAATGCCGGGGAGGGTGAGGACGGCCCCGGCCAGGCCCAAAGCGGCCAGCAGGAGGAGCAGGTTCAGGATTAAGGCGAGAACAGCGTTGGCACCGGAGAGCTTGTAATAAAAGACCATGAAGAGCATGACGACGATCAAGCTGAGGATAGAGGCCTGGACGCCGTGTTTGATGGAGTCGGCGCCGAGCGAGGGACCGACGGTGCGCTGCTCAAGATACTTGATGGAGGCAGGTAGAGCGCCAGCGCTGAGAACGAGCGCGAGGTCGTGCGCAGATTCCTGGCTGAAATTGCCTTCGATCATGCCGTTGTCGTCAATTCGGCTATTAATGTTAGGGGCGGATTCGATTTTGTGATCGAGGACGATGGCGAGCTGATGGCCGGTATTTGCGGCAGTGAAAGGACCGAAGCGCTTGGCGGCGTCCGGAGACAAGGTGAAGTTCACCTGCCACTGGCCAGGATTATTGGGATTGTTGTGAGCTTCTTTGGCTGTGCGGAGATCTTTGCCGGTGACGATGGGAGCGCGATCGACGAGATAATAGATCTCTGAAAGGGGAGTGGCGCCGGGGGTCGAGCGGGATTCGTTCTTACCGGGGATGAGTTCTGTGCCGATGGGAAGAATGCCACTGTTCGAAGCAAGACCATCAGATTGCGAAGTATACGGACCGGCTTTGACCAAACGAAGTTCGAGCTGGCCGCCGGCCTTAATGACTTCCCGGGCACGGGCAGGATCGCCTTCACCGGGAAGCTGGATAAGGATTTCGTTGTCCTTGCGGCCGTGAAGCTGGATGGTCGGCTCGGTGAGGCCTAGCCCGTTGATACGGCGGCCGATGGTTTCGACCGACTGGGTCATGGTCGATTCCTGAATTTGCGCGATGGCAGCCTGGCGGAGAGTGAGCGTGTAGCCGTTAGCTTCGCCGGCGGCGCTGGAAGAGTCCCAAAGATTGCCGTATTGCTGCGTGATGAGATCGCGAAAGGCCGAGCCTTGCGTGACGTTGCGCACGAGGATGTGCGTATCGTCAACGCGGCGGATTTCGTCAAAGCCGATGGCTTTATCGCGCAACTGGCGATTGAGGCGATCCACCATCTGATCGGTTTCCTGCGCGATGGCTTCCTGCACCTGGACTTGCACAATGAGGTGCGTGCCGCCCTGGAGGTCGAGGCCAAGCTTGATCTGATGGCTGAAGTTGTCTTTGATCTGCGTGATGGAGGTTGGGAACGTCGGCAACCCGATCAGCATGTAGATCGAAAACAGCACAACGAGAATAATGAATACGGCTTTCCACTGCACGTTTGAGTTCATGATGGGAGAATTAGGCGCGAAGTCCGGAAGCAGGCGGTGTTATTTGGCATCTTCGGATGCCTCCACCTGCGCAATCGCCGAACGCGCGATGCGGATTTTTACCTGATCGGCGATTTTTAAAATAACTGTGTCGCCGTCAATGCCGTTGACCGTGCCATAGATGCCGCTCGAGGTGATTATTTTGTCGCCGTTCTTGAGGGCTAGCAGCATGGCCTGAACTTTTTTACGCTGGCGCTGTTGAGGAAGGATGAGCATCACGTAAAAGATTCCCATGACGATGATCATCATCGTCAGCGGATTGCCGAGAATGGCCGAAACACCGCCTGGAGACTGGAATAAGAAAGTCGCCGTCATCTTGCCGAGTGCCCCGATCTTAACTTTAATTGATGCAACGACTCTAGCGTTTGCCGCTCCGAAGACAGAGCCAGCGCCGCGCGCGAAAATTCCGCCCGCTCCCACTGCCCGCCCCGATTCTGATTCAGGTGCCGTGCGAGGCGCACGCTTTGGCTCGACGCTCAGGCCGGGCCCGCTGCATACCGCGCGCGCATCTCGGATGAGAATTTTGCTAGATTCCCAAACTCGATAGCCTCTCGGATTTGCCGCATGATGTCAAGGTAAAACTGGACATTATGGTGGGTGGCAAGAATGGCCGCTGTGAATTCTCCGGCGGCGAAGAGATGCCGAAGATAAGCGCGGGAATAGCGGCGACAGACACTACATTTGCATTGCGGGTCGATGGGATTTTGGTCTTCGGCATAGCGACCATTCTTAATGAGGACGCGGCCCTGCGAAGTGTAAAGGCAGGCGTGACGCGCGGCGCGCGTGGGAAGGACGCAATCCATCATGTCAATGCCGAGCGCGACGTATTCGGCGATTTGTTCGGGTTTACCGACGCCCATCAAGTAGCGCGGGCGATGTTGCGGAAGAAGCGCGGTGACTTCGGCGGCCATTTCGCAGGTGACTTCATGAGGTTCGCCGACGGCGAGGCCGCCAACTGCGTAACCAGGAAAATCAATTTCGAGAAGCTGGCGGGCGCTTTCGCGGCGGAGATCGGGGAACGTTGCGCCCTGCACGATTCCGAATTGCCATTGTTTTAAATTGCCGTCCGCGGAGCGATTTTGTTGCTCGAGAAAATAGCTACGCGCGCGGCGCGCCCATTGGGTGGTGCGTTTGAGCGCGGATT
>Ga0137409_10008891_pt1 | contig 10245 bp, 10 predicted proteins | sample CZODoug1_16funga_FD_122059 | JGI IMG/M metagenome (GOLD analysis project Ga0137409, IMG submission 122059) | Vadose zone soil fungal communities from Angelo Coast Range Reserve, California, USA - CZODoug1_16fungal (Hybrid Assembly) | ecosystem: Environmental > Terrestrial > Soil > Vadose zone...
TGCCGGACGTCCTTCGCCGGTATATCGCGCGCGGCTTGATCACGCCTTCGACCTATTCCGGCAAGGGCTTGCTCCGGTGGTCATCACGACCGGGGGAGCGGCGCAGGATCCCGATTTCAGCGAGGGCGGCGTGGGCCGGGACTACCTTGCGCGGAGGGGTATCCCGGAGAAGAATCTGATTGCGGAAACGCAAAGTTCCGATACCGCGCAGTCGGCAGGGCGCGTGGCCAATATCATGCGTGCGAATGGGATGCACACCTGCATCGCGGTGAGCGACGCGTATCACGTGTTTCGGATTCGCGCCTTGCTGGAACATGAGGGCGTGCAGGCGCAAGGCGCGCCGCGTCCGGAATCGCGGCCACGGTCGATGTGGGAGAAATTTACAGCGGTGATGCGCGAGGCGATGAGTTATTTCCTGTGGGAAGTCGGGATGACTTAGCTGCGAGCTCCCGAGCAGTTAGGTAGAGACGAGGCTTGCCTCGTCTCCGCCGGCAGCGGGCGCACCTCATGCGCAGGGAGACGCGGCAAGCCGCGTCTCTACCAATGTTTTCTACCAGCCCATCTTTTCCCGCAGGGCGGTTACGTGGGCGACGTGATGGCGTCCGTGCCAGGCATAGAGCGCGAGATTTCTCTCCAGCGATACCGTACCCAACTCCGGATGTCGGAAGGTTCGTTTCCAGTCCGCATCGGAGATATTGCGCAGCACCAGGTTCCAGCGCTCATGGAGCGAATCGAGCAGCGCGAGCGAGACTTCAATCGGTGCCTGCTTCGACTCGGGCAGTTCGGCCCAGCGGTCTTCCATATAAGGACGGATGGTGGGTTCGTCTTCGGTGAGCGCAAGCTTGAAGCGGACGTAGGCGTTCATGTGACTGTCGGGGACGTGATGGGCAAGTTGGCGGACGGTCCATCCGCCTTCGCGGTAAGGCGTATTCAACTGGTGGTCGATGAGGCCGCCGACGGCAGCGCGCATCTGTGCGGGAGTCTGCTCGATGTCGTCGAGATATTGCTTCTTCTGGTCTGCGGTCAGGGTCCCGTCGAAGGAAAATTTGCCGATCGGGTAGCGTGGGTCGGTGGTCATCAAGGAGAGCCTCCGGTGCAATGATGACGCAGAAATGTAGTGCGGTGCAGAAAAAAACGAAATTACGCGGGACAGAAACAATTTGTGAATGTGAGGTGCAGAGGGGCCCCATTCGCCGGAGGGGGCTTCCTGCACATTCCTCAACGATCTCTATTCTGTCTATAGGAAATAGCCAAGACCTGAAAAAATCGTGTGAGAAAACCCGTCTTGCACACGGTCAACTTCAAACCAGTGGTCCTCATAAGCATCAGCTTCGAAGATGACATTGACTTGTCCGTGGCCATCGACATCGGCCATATCAACCAGCGACCACGTCGTCACGACGGGAACATCCACGTCCGTTTTTTGGAATGGAACCTTACGCAGCACAACGACCCGCGAGGTTTGATCGACAACGAGAATCACTTGGCAGAGCGCCATATCGTCTCCGACAACGCGGGAATGATATGCCTCTGCCCGCGACCAACCAGAGGAACTCGACCGCCAGACCGAAAAATAGATTTGCTTTTCGTCCTCGGCAGGAAGACCTAGCTTACGCATCTCGCTGATCAGGACGTTCCGAACTTCGAAAGGCGGTTGCCCGTGCTGGTCGCACTGTGGCTTCTGTTCGCTCCATTTGCAGTTAAAGTCTGCCGTGACACTGTAGCCTCCGCCGAGTTTCTTTGGACGTCGGATCAGGCAGCCATCATTTGGCCCATTTCCGTAGGGCGATTCACTGCAATAGTGGATCTTCAGGAAGGATTTGATTTTTTGGCAGCTTGCGCTCGTGCAGACCGGACGGTGTGGGTCATTTCCAGGTTTAATCGAGGCCTTTTTTTGCCCCCAAGCCGTCGCGACTACTACCAAGAGCAAAACCGCACGGACAATAGGGTTGCTCATGTTCAATAGTCTACCCCGAGCGAGGGTGGTGATTAGTTTGTTGAGAACATCCATTTACATCAGCTACCGACCACCAATTGGCCCTCACGATGTAATTGGCCTGAAATCTTAAAGATTCCGATGGGTCGGAATGGGCTTGCTACGTTATGATTGGAAGCCGGAGTGCGCGCGGATCAAGGGATCCGGGTCTTTCGAGGAGATGGCCGCCGTAGTTTCCTTGAGAATGCTTCGGCTTCACCCGTTACATCTATCGGTGTTATCTTCGAGGTTATGGCGAGCAATGCGTGGACCGGCGATAGCACTCACGGTCAAACCGATGGCAGGCGACCTTCATGTAAGGGTGACTCGCGATGTGTCCCGGTTTGTCGTAGCGTACCGTGATTTCGGGCGTGTTCTGCGGTCGGTTGATCGCCCCCTGCTCACTCGCAATCTCTGCGTTACTCTGCTTGTCATCTGTGTTGCTCTCTTGTCGTCTTCGCTTGCGCAGATGCCGGTTCCAACGAGTCGGGTGGACAATAGCCGCACCAACGCGACCACAGACGAAACTCTGTTGATACCCACCAATGTCAACGTGAACAGCTTCGGACACCTCTTCAGCACTTCACTCGACGATGTTGCGATGGCCCAACCTCTCTATGTTCCTAACGTGGGCATTCCTGGCCAGGGAGATCGTGACGTCATCTTCGTCGTGACCCAGGCGGATTCCGCCTATGCCATTGACGCTGACACCGGGGTTACGATCTGGAACAAGAGCATGCTTTTCGGCGGCACGACTGCGCAGGGCGACTACCTTCCCTGCGGCTCGGGTCACGGTTATACCCAGGAGGGAATCGTTGGAACGCCGGCGATTGATACCGCAACAGGAACCTTATATCTGGTTGCGAAGACTGTTCTAAATGCTACTGTCCGCCATCATCTTCATGCTCTTGACATCGTGACCGGGAACGAGCGGGCAGGTAGTCCTGTTCTTATTACAGCTCAAAGCACGAGTAATAAGGGCCACGTCACAGTCTTTGATAGCCTGCACCAGAAAAACCGTCCTGGCATCTTGTTGCTCAATGGTATTCTCTACCTCGGCTTCGGCTCGAACGGCTGTAACGACGGCAATAGCGGATGGGTTCTCTCCTACGACAAGACCAGTCTGACTCAACTCGCGGTCTATAACACCTCACCGGACTATGGACTGGCGTCGATCTGGCAGGCGGGCACGGGCCTCGCCGCCGATCAAGCAGCTATCTATCTGGAGACTGCTGAGGCCGGCGCTCATGGCTTCGACGTTCCTAATGGCGGTCAGACTTATTGCAATAGCGTCCTGATGCTGTCGCCGGGTCTTACGGTTGCCGACTATTTCACTCCGTGGACGGTAGCGTATCTCAATGCCCACGATCTCGACTTGAGTTCGAACGGGGTGGTCATACTCCCCGATCAAGCCGGACCCCATCCGCATGAACTCGTCGCATCCGGCAAGCAGGGCTACGTCTATGTCCTCGATCGCGATAACCTGGGGATGTACACGACGAATGATAGTCAGGTCTTACAGGAATTCGCTCTCATTCCGGACGCCAACCGGGTCGTCCAGTTTGGCTCGCCCGCATACTGGAACAATATCGTGTACTTCGCCCCCAATGGGGCTCCGCTCATGGCATTTCCTTTGACCGGCGGATTGCTGGGGACTCCCGTGGAGACTGCTACGGATTATCCTGGAAGTCACTCTCCTTCGATTTCAGCCAATGGCAATACCAATGGAGTTCTGTGGGCGATTAACGGTCAGCTCCGTGCGTTCGACGCCGTCTCTCTCCGGTTGCTGTATAGCACCGATCAGGCTCCCAACGGACGTGACACGTTACCGTCCGTCGGTCATTTTGTTACTCAGACCGTCGCAAACGGAAGGGTCTATGTCGCCACCGAAAATAGTCTTGAAATCTACGGATTGCTGCAAATCCTGACTATGAGCGGGACTGCAGTTGATATCACAGCGGGCGCGACGACAGGTAACACATCTACGATTACTGTCACACCAGTCAACGAATTTTCCGGCGAGGTAAGCCTGTCTTGTGCTCTTTCTTCCTCGCCGACCGGAGCGCAGCATCTTCCGACTTGCAGTGTTCCCTCTTCTGTCAACATTGAGGGCTCAAATGCAGTCACGGTCACAATGACGATCGCCTCTACACCGTTTATTTCTGGAGCGCTCGACTCTTCTCTGCCAGTCGGAGGCCGCTGGCTCGTGGTTAATGGAGCAGTTCTGGTAGGCATGTTTCTGTTTCGATCTCAGGCCCGGGGACGTAGCCGACCTTTGCTAACCGTTGTGCTCGGGTTCGTTCTGCTTGGCAGTTTCGTCGGCTGCGGCGGTGGCGCAAGTAGGAGTAACGGAAACTCGGGTACAACGCCCGGCAGCTATTCATTCCTGGTAGCTGGCAGAAGCCACGGCTATTCATCCAGCACTACAATTCCCGTCACAATTCGGTAGACGCCAAATGTCCGTACGCGATCACGATTGACGCTGAGTGGCGACACAGGAGTGCCCTTGTGACAGCCGTCGGGACGCGAGCGCTACAAGAGTCTTTAGCGCACCATGGCTAGAACGCGAACGGGCGATTCGCTGGCGATTTTGTTTTTTGCGGGGGCGACGATTACAAGAGAGCCGGTTTCTGAGAGAGATGAGAAACGGGTGGCGCTGTCAACTACGTAGATTCCATGCAGGGCGAGTTGACGAGCGAGTGCGCGGTCTGAGGTTAGATCGCTGGGAGTTTCGATCGCGAAGCCGACAATGTAACGCGCATCCATGAGGAACTGGGCGGCGTCGGCCGCGATGGGCAGCGGAGTGGCTCTGCTGGAATCGGCGGCTACTGGACTGGCTGCGCCGACGCGGCGAATGGCGACGACCGCTCCCTGCGCGACGACCCCGTGACGCGATTCCCAGTCGGCGATGTCGGTTAATGAGAGCTGCGCGGGTTGATCGGGTCGCGTCGGCAAATCGATCACTACCAGAGGTGCGACCAGGCGCTCGGGCGGAATCTGCGCGGCGGACCAGGTTCCGGGGATGAGAGCTGCTGGCGCTATGATGCGAGTTGCAGAAGATTGCGTGACAGTGCTACTGCCCGAGGCTGGTGTCCCGGTCAGATCGACGACGTGCGAATAACGATTCCCCTGTGCCGGGACGGGACGGTGATCCGCGAACAGGAGGATGGCCAGCACGAGCGAGTAAGCGATGATGAAAGAACGAATTCGCATGGAGTTGGTCATGTCCGTCGGAGAAGCGGTCCCACTGAAGGGAATCCCAACCCCTGCGGCCGGAGTGGTTCAAATATGTAAGACGTTGAGCTAGGCACTATTGTTGCCTCCGGGGATCATAGTTGCAATCTACATTCGTACATGGCCCCGAGGGCACATCGAGGAGCGGAGGCCAAGTGATTGGAGCCACAAACTTTCGTTATGGGCGCAATATTTTGGGCAAGGCAGCGGAGCGCGATACAATAGCTGCTAACCCCCCGGGAACAATCGGTTTGGCTCGCGACGGCAGTGCTGCGTGCGCCTGGGATCTGAGGATTGATGTTCGGCCGCGAAGAAAAAGTCTCCTCCACTCGGCTCACCGCCGTGCAGTACATCATCCTGGCTATTTTCCTGGTGCTCGCTTACGGACTGTGGCGGTTGCAGGTGATGCAGAGCGATAAGTATGCGCAGCTGGCGGAAATGAACCGCATCCGCAACGTTCCCATCCTTGCTCCTCGCGGCAAGATCCTCGATCGTGAAGGGCGCGTGATTGTAGACAACTACCCGTCATTTTCGGCGCTGCTGTTGCGCGATTCTTCGCGTGACCTGAACGCGGATGCGGACCTGATTGCCCAGGGACTGCACTTGAATCCGGAAGAAGTGCGGCAACGGTTGCGCCGGTTCACTTCGATGCCGCGCTATCAGCCGATTTTTCTAAAGGAAGACATTACTCCGGACGAGCTGGCGTTCATCGAGTCACACAAGAATGAATTGCCGGAGCTGGACACCATCATGGCGCACCGGCGCCTGTATCCGAAAAACGGATTTATGGCGCACCTCATCGGCTACGTGGGCGAAGTCACCGAAGACATGCTCAACCAGCCGCAGTTCGAGCTCTACAGTCCGGGAGACGTGGTGGGCGTGAGCGGGGTGGAGAAGCAATACAACACTCTGCTGATGGGGAAAAATGGATCGCGGCGCGCGATTGTCGACAGTCACGGCCGCGAAGTGGGGCGCCTGGATGAGACTCCGGCGGAACCGGGCAAACAGTTGAAGCTGTCCGTGGATCTGGATTTGCAGATTGCGGCCGAGCAGGCGCTGGAAGGGAAGAATGGCGCGATCGTGGCCATGGATCCGAAGTCCGGCGAAATTCTGGCGATGGTGAGCCGTCCCACTTTTGACCCGAATGATTTCGCGGTGAAGATTTCGAAAGACGAGTGGAACAAGCTCATCAACGATCCCGACAAGCCGCTGTTGAACAAGGCCACGCAGGCGCAGCTCGCGCCCGGTTCGACGTTCAAGGTCATCATGTCGGTGGCGGGCTGGCAGGAGGGGATTGCGCAGACCCTTCATGTGAACTGCAACGGGGGCGCGACTTTTTATGGACGCCGATTTGGCTGCTGGCAGAAAGGCGGCCATGGCGGCGGAGTCGACCTCGATAAAGCGATCTCGCAATCCTGCGACGTCTTTTTCTATACGTTGGCGGAAAAGCTGGGAATTGATCGCATCGCAAAGTATGCCACCCTTCTGGGACTAGGGCAGAAGACTGGAATCGATCTGCCTAACGAAGTCAGCGGCGTGATGCCGTCGGAAGAGTGGAAGATCCGCAACTTCAAGCAGAAATGGTTTGCCGGGGAAACGATTTCTGTCGGCATCGGCCAGGGCGCAGTTGCAATTACCCCAGTGCAACTGTTGCGCGCCGTCGGGGCGATCTCGATGGGTGGCCGCTTGGTCGTGCCGCACGTCGTTAACCCGTCCGGACTGCCCGAGGGCTACGTCGAAATCCAGCGCTATACGGCAACGAAGAATGCGCCGATCGACCCCAATGGTTGGAACGCAATCACCGACGCCATGGTGAAAGTGCTACTACCCGGGGGTACGGCGCCGTCGGCGCACGTTCCTGGAGTCGATATTGCCGGCAAGACCGGGTCGGCGCAAATCGTGTCGCTGGCTCTGCGGGCGAAGCATCAGAACAACGAAGACTTCGCGCAGAACGGATGGTTCGTCGGATTCACGCCGCGGCGTAATCCGGACATTATTGTGGTCGTTCTATTCGAGGGTGGCGAGCACGGACGATTAGCGGCACGTCTGGCGACGCAGGTGCTCAAGGCGTATGTCGATAAGCAGAAACGGGTGCCGACCAAGATGGCAGGGCCGGGGACAAAGAAGGTCGAGATTGGCGGAGTGTGGACGGATTCGGGCGGTGAGGATGGCAGCAACGATCATTTGAATGGTGGTCGGTTCGTGGTCGACGTGGCGAAGAAGAGAGCGCCGTTGGCGGTGGCGGCGCCAGGGATGCGGTAGCACTCAGCATTCATGATTCCGCACAGTGTCAGAAGTTGAGAGGAGTCCGCATGAGTGTCTTAAAGAAGGGATTGCTCGGTACAATCTTCGTTGCCCAGTTGGTGGCTGTGACCCTTATTGGGTGGACGCAAACTTCTCAATCCCTGCAAAATTGAATCTCGAAGCCTGATCCAAAGAAATACCACTCCGTACAGGATGCAAAGGATTGGAAGAATCCGTACCTGATTGTTCGACGTGACGGTATAGAAATTCTTGGAGTGACCGCTGACGGACAAGCCATCCCCGTCGATTCAGTCCCAGGAGTATTGACGGGGTTACCGGACTCAGCATGGCAATACGGCCTGGTCGTGGCGGTTCAGGACATCGGAATAGTGTCAGAAGGAGACCCACCGCGCATTGAAGCCAATCGAAAAAGGCTCCTCATGCTCCTCAAGAAGCTTGCTATTGCGGCAGACCTCTGGGGTTCTGCTTAGATCGGCAAGAGCCTCACGCCATTACCATGGGAGCGGCATTATTTCCGCAACCTGCTGGTAGAAAAGCGACATCCTTGGCTAGCAAGAAGTGAGAGTGCTGAACGCTGAGTGCTGAATGCTTGCCTGCGGAATGTGTTACGGCGTGCACCGCGCTGTCACGGCCAACGCCGCCTCTTAGGTATTGCCCCTAAGTCGCTGTACCACTGACACTTCGCCGCTTCGGTTCCATGACTTCCGTAACTTTGCGAGTGTGGTGCGGGGGTGTAATCTCGCCCTGCAATGTGCACATCGCTGCATTTGGTGTAGGCGTGCACGGCAGGGAAGGAAGGGTCTCACAACCGTGTCTAACGCAGGCAAAGAAACCGTGACGGATCTGGGCAAGAGCCGCAAAGGTTACACGGATGTGCAGGGCGCGGCGCGTTTTCCTATCAAGCTTCCAGTAGCGCTGAAGGCGGGCGCTGGTGGAAAGACGGTCGAGACGGAGAACATCTCGGCGAATGGCGTTCTGTTCCGCATGGATGCCGATGTGCCGGTGGGGTCAGCGGTGGATTTTACGATTTCGCTGCCTGCCGATGTTGTGGGAGCGGATGCCGACGTCCAGGTCGATTGCCGCGGACGCGTGGTACGCAGTTTTCAAGACGGTAGCCGACGTGGCGTAGGCGTAGTGATCGACGAGTATCGGTTCGAGCGTAAGTAGGAATCAAGGGATCCGATGGGAAGCACTCCTCTAAGCGTGGAGCAAAACGAAGGCCTTCAGCCGGACGATGGCAAGGGCACGATCCGCGTCATTGTTGCGGATAGCCAGGCCATATTCCGTGCAGGCCTACGCAAGATCTTCGCGCTCGAAGATGACATTCGCGTTGTCGGACAGGCTGAAACCGTGGCCCAGACCGTGACCGCCATCCAGAAATTTTCGGCCGACATTTTGATTTTCGAAGCGGCGCTGGCGACCAGCCCAGCCGACGCAGTTTCCGATCTGCTGCGGCAAAGTGTGAAGTGTCGCGTTGTAGTCGTCCTGCAAGAGCCCGACCAGGAGATGACTCTAGAGCTCTTCCGGCGCGGCGCGCACGGCATTGTTTCGCGAGAAGTTGAGCCGGAGATGCTGGTGGAGTGCCTTCGCAAAGTGGCATCCGGCGAGCCCTGGCTGGAGAGCCGGGCGATTGCCTGGGTGCTGGAAGCATTTCGAAACCAAGGCTTGCGCCCTACCGGGTCGCGTCCTAAAGTGCAGCTTACGCCCAAAGAATCGCTGATCGTTTCCTGCGTGACGCAGGGCATGAAGAACAAAGAAATTGCCCTTCGCGTCGGGACGACGGAGCAGGTCGTCAAGAATTACTTGCGCAAGGTCTATGACAAGCTGGGAGTAGCGGACCGGCTGGAACTGGCGCTGTATTGTCTGAATCATCGCGTTGTGCACAATGAAGTCCCCGCTAAGCCCGCCGAGCAGGCGGCCCCTGCCGCCGCGCCCGAAGCGGCCAATGCCGCCGCAGCTTCCGGATCACATTCTTAGGTTCCATCTTCTAGTACAATCCTTTCGCCACTGATTATTCAGGCCGCAGAGACATGCGGCGGATAGTTTTCAGCGCACCCATTTTCATCTTCATCCTCGAGAGGCCATCCGTGAAAGGCGACGCGAGTGTTATTGCGATCTTGAACGAAGTGTTGAAAGCCGAGCTGACCGCCATCAACCAGTATTTTCTGCACTCCGAAATGTGCGAAAACTGGGGCTACATGAAGATGGCAAAGCTCATGCGCAAGGAATCGATCGAAGAGATGCAGCATGCGGAGAAGTGCATGGAGCGCATTCTGCTGCTCGATGGCGCACCCAATATGACCGACTATTTCAAAATCAACATCGGTCAGAATCTCAAGCAGCAACTCGAAAACGACTTGCAGCTCGAGTACACGGCCGTGAAGCGACTGAACGACGGCATCAAGACGTGCGTTGCCGTCGGCGACAACGGCTCGCGCGAGTTGCTGGAGAAGATTCTGCTCGATGAAGAACACCACATCGATTATCTGGAAGGTCAACTGCACGCGATCGAAGAGATGACGTACGAGAATTATCTGGCGCAGCAGTTGGGAGAAGAGTAACAGTTCTCAGTTCCCGGTTCTCAGTTCTTAGTAAACCAAGCGCGGTGGCCAGGTTTTCGGTTTTACAGGTTTGCTGGAGAGTGTGGTCCCCGGCGTGAGCATGCAGTCGTAGCTGCTAGAATCAATGCAGACGCTTCACGGAGCGCCGGAGAGATGGCCGAGTGGCTGAAGGCGCACGCTTGGAAAGCGTGTTTAGGGGAAACTCTAACG
>Ga0137409_10008893_pt1 | contig 10243 bp, 7 predicted proteins | sample CZODoug1_16funga_FD_122059 | JGI IMG/M metagenome (GOLD analysis project Ga0137409, IMG submission 122059) | Vadose zone soil fungal communities from Angelo Coast Range Reserve, California, USA - CZODoug1_16fungal (Hybrid Assembly) | ecosystem: Environmental > Terrestrial > Soil > Vadose zone...
TGCCCAGAGACCCGCCTTCGCCACCGGTGTTCCTCCCGATCTCTACACATTTCACCGCTACACCGGGAATTCCAGTCTCCTCTGCATCCCTCAAGAACGGCAGTATCGGCCGACGTTCTTCGGTTGAGCCGAAGGATTTCACGACCGACTTGCCATCCCGCCTACGCGCCCTTTACGCCCAGTGATTCCGAGCAACGCTTGCCCCCTCTGTCTTACCGCGGCTGCTGGCACAGAGTTGGCCGGGGCTTCCTCTGAAGGTACCGTCAGATGCCGGCGCTATTCACGCCGACACCCTTCTTTCCCTCTGACAGGGGTTTACGACCCGAAGGCCTTCGTCCCCCACGCGGCGTCACTCCGTCAGGCTTTCGCCCATTGCGGAAAATTCCCCACTGCTGCCTCCCGTAGGAGTCGGGACCGTGTCTCAGTTCCCGTGTGGCTGGTCGTCCTCTCAGACCAGCTACCCGTCATAGCCTTGGTGAGCCGTTACCTCACCAACTAGCTGATAGGCCGCGAGCCCCTCCAAGAGCGGCAGCTTTCGCTACCTTTCCTCCCCAGGTCTTGCGCCCCGGGGAACGTATCCAGTATTAGCCTCCCTTTCGAGAGGGTATCCCGGACTCAAGGGCAGGTTGCCCACGTGTTACTCACCCGTGCGCCACTAGAAGCACCGATGTATTGCTACACAGATGCTCCTCGTTCGACTTGCATGTGTTAAGTACGCCGCCAGCGTTCGCTCTGAGCCAGGATCAAACTCGCCAAGTAAAAGCGATGAACCTGGTCCTCTAGCTCGAACGTGTTACTGCATTGAACCTGCAGTCACTCGGCCGAGCGCAAGGCACTCGTTAGAACGGATGGTGCTCACACCTTTTTCGGTGAGCCAGTAGCATATTTGACTGTCAAAGAGCGCTGCGGTCAGCTTGGAAGGTGACCGGATCGACTTCTATTTCTAGACCGTTGCCCGCGGGTCGCGCAGGCAAAGACTGACTATACTCACCGACCCCCAGGCTGTCAAGCATTTGGATGGCGTTCGCCACGACGGTGTCAGGCGCGCGGGGCCTCGATGTTGAGCTGATGAATCCGGCGCTTGCCGAGCTTGACGGTATGCCGACCCGGCGGGATCGACTGCTCGATCGAGGTGGCGCGAACCCCGTCGACCTCGACGCCACCGCCCTGAATGAGACGGCGCGCCTCGGACGTGGAGGTCACCCATCCCGCTTCCTTGATCACCTTCCACAGAGGCCACCCCGTCGCCTCGGCCGGCAGGTGCTTGACGTCTTCGAGTTCGTCGGGCAGGTCCGCGGCGACGGCCGGGTCCCCGCCGAACCGCGCGGCGCTCACCGCCTCGGCCTTTCGCATGGCCGGCTCGCCGTGCACGAGCGCGGTCACGTCGCGCGCGAGCACGCGCTGGGCCTCGCGCTTCTCGGGCACCGCCCGTGTCACCGCCGCCAGCTCCGCGATCCGCTCCGGCGGCAGGAAGGTGAAATAGCGCAGGAAGCGCACCACGTCGGCATCGGGCGTGTTCAGCCAGAACTGGTACATCTCATATGCGGACGTCCTCGTCGGATCCAGCCAGATCGTGCCGGATTCCGTCTTGCCGAACTTGCTGCCGTCCGTCTTCGTCACCAGCGGCATCGTGAGCCCGAATGCGGGCCGGCCCTGCACCCGTCGGATCAGCTCGACGCCGGCCGTGATGTTGCCCCACTGGTCGCTGCCGCCGAGCTGGATCGAGCAGTCGTGCAGCAGCATGAGCGACATGAAGTCGTAGGCCTGGAGCACCTGGTAGCTGAACTCGGTGAAGGAGATCCCCGCGCCCATCCGCGCCCTGACGGACTCGCGGGCGAGCATGGCGCCCACGGGAAAGTGCTTGCCGATGTCGCGCAGGAAGCCGATGACGTCGAGCTCCGACAGCCATGCGTAGTTGTCGGCGAGGATGGCGGCGTTCGGCCCGCGGTCGAAATCGAGGAAGGGACGCACCTGGCGCTTGAGCCGCTCCGCCCACTCGGCGACCTGCTCTTTCGGGTTGAGCGCGCGCTCGCCGGCCTTGCCGCTCGGATCGCCGATGAGGCCGGTGCCGCCGCCGACGAGGACGATGGGCCGGTGGCCGGCCAGCTGCACGCGGCGCAGCGTCAGGAGCGGCAGGAGACTGCCGACATGCAGGCTGTCGGCGGTCGGATCGAAGCCCACATAGGCCGTGCGGCGCCCGGAGGTGAGGTGCGCGTCGAGCTCGTCGGGGGTGGTGACGTCCGCGATCAGCTCGCGGCCCTGGAGATCGCGCAGCAGCTCCGAGCGCATGGCCGGAATGATTATCGCACCGGTATAATGATCGCGCATGACCTCTGAGAAGAACCCGGTCGCGGGACGGCGCTTCGCTCCGCCCAGCGGCCGCCGGCGCTGGCTCCGGATCGTCCTCATGGTCGTCGGCCTCGGAACGCTGATCCTGGCGTCGGCCGCGGGCGTGGCAGCCCTGTGGGCGTTCACGATCCTGCCGCGCAGCCTGCCCTCGGTGACCGCGCTGGAGACGTTCCAGCCGCTGCAGGGCACCAAGGTCTACGACGACAACGACGAGCTGCTGACCGAGCTGCACGTCGAGCGCCGGATCTTCGTGCCGCTCGCGCACATTCCCCAGACGCTGCGCGACGCCGTCATCGCCACCGAGGACCGCCGCTTCTATTCCCACTTCGGCGTGGACCCGATCGGCGTCGCGCGCGCCGTGTACCAGAACTACCGGCGCGGGCGGATCGTCGAGGGCGGCAGCACCATCACCCAGCAGCTCACGAAGGTGCTGTTCCTCACGCCCGACAAGAGCCTCGAGCGCAAGATGAAAGAGGCGGCGCTGGCGCTGGAGCTGGAGCGCCGCTACTCGAAGGACCGCATCCTCGAGATGTACCTGAACCAGGTCTATTTCGGGAACGGCGCCTACGGCGTGGAGGCGGCCTCGCGAACCTACTTCGGCAAGTCGGTCAACGAGATCAGCGTCAAGGACGCCGCCCTGCTCGCCGGCCTGCCCCGGGCGCCGTCGACGTACTCGCCCTTCGACCATCCCGAGGCCGCGAAGCGCCGCCGCGAGGTGGTGCTGCGGCGCCTGGTCGAGTACGGCGCGTTGAAGGACCCCGACGCCAAGAAGCTGGTCCGCACGGACCTCGGCCTCATCCCCCCCGAGCGGCGCCGCACGACGGGGCAGTACTTCCTGGAGTTCGTGCAGCAGACGCTGGAGGCGAAGTACGGCGCCGACATGGTCTTCAAGGGGGGGCTCAACGTCTACACGACGCTGAACCCGACGATGCAGCTGGTGGCCGAGCAGTCGCTGCGCGACGGCCTCAAGGCGCTCGAGGGGCGGTCGAAGGCCGCGCGGCCGGGCGAGCATCCCGAGGGGGCGATCGTCACCATCGAGCCGCAGACCGGCTACGTGCGCGCGATGGTCGGCGGCTACGACTTCTTCCGCAGCGAGTTCAACCGCGCCGTGCAGGCACGGCGGCAGCCGGGCTCGGCCTTCAAACCGTTCGTCTACGTCGCCGCGCTCGAGTCCGGCTTCACGCCGGCCAGCCGCGTCGAGGACGCGCCGGTGTCGTACGCGATCGGCTCCAGCGGCCAGACGTGGAAGCCGGAAAACTACGACCGGAAATTCCGCGGCCCGACGACGCTGCAGCAGGCGATCGAGGAGTCGGTGAACGTGGTGACCGTCAAGCTCCAGGAGCAGATCGGGCTCAGCCGCACCGTGCGCGTCGCGCGCCGCTTCGGGATCACGAGCCCGCTCGACGTCAACCTGAGCCTGGCCCTGGGCACCTCCGACCTCACGCTGCTCGAGCTGACGTCCGCCTACGCCGCGCTCGCCAACCAGGGCGCGTGGCTGCCGCCGACGACGATCCGTTACGTCACGGATGCGCAGGGCAAGCTGCTGGAGGAGCACGTGGCGGAGCCGAAGGAGGCGGTGCCGCCGGAGACCGCCTACGTGATCACGCACATGCTGCGTGGTGTGGTCGAGCGCGGCACCGGGCAGGCGGCGAAGGTACTCAACCGCCCGATCGCGGCGAAGACGGGCACGACCAATGACTACTCGAACGCATGGTTCGTGGGTTACACGCCGCGGGTGGCGACGGGCGTGTGGGTCGGCTACGACCGGCCGCGCAGCCTCGGCAAGGACGAGACGGGCTCGCGCGTCGCCGTGCCGATCTGGGTCTCGTACATGGGCAAGGTTCTCGGTGACAGCCCGCGAGAGGACTTCGCCGTCCCCGACAAGGTCGTCCTGGTCCCCGTCGATCTCGACCCGTCGAATGAGTGCGTGCGTGTGGTGACGATGGCGTTCGTGCGGGGCACCGAGCCACCGGCCTGCGGGCGCCGCCCGGCGATTCCCGCGCCGGTGCCGGGCACGCCCGGCGGGCCCCAGGCGGGTCAGCCGACGACGGGCACCGCGCCATCCAGCGCCGAGCCGCCCGCGCTCCCCCGCGAGGCCCTCTCCCTCTCGCGCCCCGCGGCCGCCGCGTGGCCTTCGGACGCCCAGGGCCCGTAGCGACGCGCGCTCAGCCCTCGTCGCGCGGGTAAGCGGCCGCCACCTCGCTCCAGGCCGTCCCCGCGTCGAGCAGCCGCGAGAACACCGTCTCGAGATCTGCGATCGGCACGCGGATCTGCTGCATCGTGTCGCGCTCGCGAATGGTGACCTTGCCGTCGCCCGTCTCGCCCTTCTCCGGATCGCCGACGGTCTTGACGTCCACGGTCACGCAGTACGGGGTGCCGACCTCGTCCTGACGGCGGTAGAGCCGCCCGATGGCGGCCGTGTCGTCGTAGAGCGTCAGCCAGCGGCGCGTCAGCCGGTGACGCAGGTCGTGACAGGTGGCCACGATCTCCGGGCGCTTCTTGAGCAGCGGCAGCACCGCGATCTTGATCGGCGCCAGCTCGGGATGGAAGCGCAGCACCACGCGCTTCTCGCCGCGGACCTCCTCCTCACGGTAGGCGTCGAGCAGGAACGCCAGCAGCGCGCGGTCCACGCCCGCGGAGGGCTCGATCACGAACGGCACCAGGTGCTCTTTGCGCTCCTCGTCGAACCACGTCAGCGACTTGCCGCTGAACTTCGCGTGCTGCTTGAGGTCGAAGTCGGTGCGGTTCGCGATGCCCATCAGCTCGCTCCAGCCCATCGGGAACTTGTAGAGCAGGTCCACCGTGCGCTTGGCGTAGTGCGCCAGCTCGTCGCGGGCGTGCTCGTGCAGCTTCACGTGCTCGGCGGCCAGGCCGTACCGCGTGAACCACGCCTGGCACTCGGCGATCCAGCGGTCGTGCCACGCCTCGTCGGCGGGCCGCCCGTCGACCCGATCGTGCGGGTTGACGAAGAACTCGATCTCCATCTGCTCGAACTCGCGCGATCGGAAGATGAAGTTGCCGGGCGTGATCTCGTTGCGGAACGCCTTGCCGATCTGCGCGATGCCGAACGGCAGCTTGCGCCGCGTCGCTTGTAGAATATTGTCGAAGTTGACGAAGATGCCCTGCGCCGTCTCCGGACGCAGGTACGTGACCGACGCGTCCTCCTCCACGGGCCCCATGAAGGTCTTGAACATGAGGTTGAACTGGCGCGGCGCCGTGAGCTCGCCCTTGCCGCACTCCGGACAGAGCGTGCGGCGGACGCCGCAGTGCTTGCAAGGCTCGCCGGCCTTGATGGTGAACTTGTTGCCCTTGGTGGCCGGACAGTAGTGAGTCCAGTCGATCTCGTCGATCTGGTCGGCACGGAAGCGCCGCTTGCACTCGCGGCAATCGACCATGGGGTCGGTGAAGTGGTCCAGATGCCCGCTGGCCTTCCACACCATGGGGTGCATGAGGATGGACGCGTCCAGCCCCACCATGTCGTCGCGCTGGTGGACGAAGTCGCGCCACCAGACGCGCTTGATGTTGTTCCTCAGCTCCACGCCGAGCGGGCCGTAGTCCCAGCACGAGCCGGTGCCGCCGTAGATCTCGCTCGACTGGAAGATGAAGCCGCGCCGCTTGCACAGCGAAACGATCACGTCCATGGTCATCGTTCTTGCTGGGGGCCCCGACATGGCCCCCAGACCCCCAACGTTCGTCGCGCCCCGGCCGAGCCGTGGCGCTCCTCGATTACGGTCCGTTCGCCATGGGGGCCCCGACATGGCCCCCAGACCCCCACCGCTCGGACGTACCCCGGCGAAGCCGTGGCGCGCCTCGGGTTTGCCACAGGATGTCTCATCGCCGCTCTCCGGTCGTCTCGGACAGCCGCCGCACCTCGCGCAGGAACTTCGCGGTGCGCGTCGGCTGGCCGATCAGTCGTGTCATGTGTGCTTCCAGCGCCGCCCGCAGCTCGGCCTCGACGCGGCCGAGGGGCTGGGCCAGCGCCTCCTCCCAGCGCGCCGTGCGCAGGCGTCCCAGCGCGGCCACCGCGGCCGGGCTGATGGCGGTCGCGCCCGGCGCCTGGGCCGCGCACGCCTCGCAGGTCACGCCGCCCTCGTCGAGCGAGGGCCGCGCGAACGGATAGGCGCGCCCGCACTCCACGCACCGGTCCAGGCGCGGGCGGTGGCCGAGCACGTCGAGGCAGCGCGCGCCGAAGCAGACGGCCACGCGCGGCGGTGTGGCCGCGCCCGTCAGCGCCCGCAGCGAGCGGGTCAGGAGCCCGTAGAGCGCCGCGTGGGGATCGTGCTCGGCGGTGAGGCGGTTCACGCACTCCACGACCCAGGCCGCCTGGCCGAGGCGCTCGAGGTCGGTGCGCAGGGCGGCGAACGGCTCCAGGACGTCGAAGTGGTCCACGCGTACGAGGTCGCTGCGGCCGGTGTCGAAGAACACCAGCTGGCCCAGCGTGAAGAGCTCCAGCGCGCCGCCGAAGCGCGAGCGCATCCGCCGCGACGCCTTGGCCACGCCCCGCACCTTGCCGTATTCGCGCGAGTAGAACGTGATCACGCGGTCGCTCTCGCCGAGGTCGAAGGAGCCGATCACCACCGCCGCCGACTTGCCCAGCGCCATATCAGGAGGTCAGCAGGAATCCGAACTCGCGCAGCGCGCGCGGGTCGCGCCGCCAGTTCCGGCGCACGCTGACCGTGAGCCCCAGGAACACCGGGATGCCGAAGAACGCCTCCAGCTCACGGCGCGCGTCGGTGCCGATGCGCTTGAGCATGGCCCCGCCCTTGCCGATCAGGATCCCCTTCTGCGACTCCTGCTCGACGAAGACGGTGGCGCGGATGTCCAGCCGCTCGGGTCGCTTGTGCTCGACGAGGTCCTCGACGCGCACGGCCACCGCGTACGGCACTTCCTGGTGCGTGAAGTGGAAGACCTTCTCGCGCACGACCTCGGCGACGTAGAACGTCTCGGGCTGGTCGCTCGTCGCGTCGGCGGGGAAGAGCGGTGGATGCTCGGGCAGCGCTCGCACGAGGAGCTCGAGCAGGCGGTCGCAGTTGGTGCCGTCGGTGGCCGAGATCGGCAGCAGCTCCGAAAAGGCGTGGGCGGCGCGCCAGCGCTCGAGGAGCGGCAGCAGCCGGCTCTTGGGCTTCACGCGATCCACCTTGTTGAGCGCGCAGAACACGGGCCCGCTGAAGGCGCGCAGCGGCGCCAGCACGAGATCGTCGGGGCCCTCCGGCCCGGTGGCGTCCACGACCAGGCAGACGACATCGACCTCCTCGGCGGCGCGCTCGGCCGTCTTCTGCATGAACTGGTCGAGCTGGCCGTGGCCGACGTGCAGGCCCGGCGTGTCGACGAAGATCACCTGCGCGTCGCTGCGGTTGCGGATGCCGGTGATGCGGTTGCGCGTGGTCTGGGGCCGCGACGAGACGATCGAGAGCTTCTCGCCCACGAGGCGGTTCAGCAGCGTGGACTTGCCGGCGTTGGGCCGGCCGATGAGGGCGACGAACCCGGCGCGCATAGCCCGGAGAGGGGCTTCGTCAGTCACGCAGGAGACCTTTCCACAAGCGGTCAGGGGCATCGCGCAGGATCTGGCGCTCGCGGCGATGCATCAGATCTGCCTCCACGGGATCGCGGTCGTCCCAGCCCACGAGATGCAGCGTACCGTGCGTCGCGAGCAGGTCGAGCTCCACGGCGAGCGGCACACCGAGCCGGCGCGCCTGTCGCTCGGCGGCCTCGGCGGAGATCACGATCTGACCGACGAGCCGGCTCGGCTCGCCGGGGGCCTCGAGCGGGAACGCGAGCACGTCGGTGCGCCGGCGGACGCCGCGCCAGTCCGCGTTCACCGCGCGCATCTGCGCGTCGTCCACCACCGTCACCTCCACCGTCCCGGCCGGCCGCCCCACCGCCGTCAGCGCGCGGTCCACGGCGCGGGCCAGACGCAGGCTCGACACGGGAACGCGGCGCTGGCGCTGCTCGATCGCCGCGGACATCAGGACGGCTCGGAGCGCGCTCCGTCCTCGCGGTTCGTCGACGCGCGCGTCTCGTGGACGCCGTACGCGCGGATGATCGCCGACACGAGCCGGTGGCGGACGACGTCGCCGTCGTCGAAGTAGACGAAGTCGATCCCGGGCACGCCCCGGAGGATGCGCTGCACCTCGATCAGCCCGGAGTGGCGCGAGGCGGGCAGGTCGACCTGCGTGACGTCGCCGGTCACCACCATCTTGGAGTTGAAGCCCAGCCGCGTGAGGAACATCTTCATCTGCTCGGTGGTGCTGTTCTGCGCCTCGTCGAGGATGATGAAGGCGTCGTTGAGCGTGCGGCCGCGCATGTAGGCGAGGGGCGCGATCTCGATCGCCCCCTTCTCGCTGAGCGTGGCGACCTTCTCGGCCTCGAGCATGTCGTAGAGCGCGTCGTAGAGCGGGCGGAGGTACGGGTGGAACTTCTCGATCAGGTCGCCGGGAAGGAAGCCGAGCCGCTCGCCCGCTTCGACGGCCGGACGCGTCAGGATAATGCGCGAGACTTCTCGCTTGACGAGAGCCGACACCGCCATGGCCACGGCGAGGTAGGACTTGCCGGTGCCCGCGGGGCCGATCGAGACGACGAGGTCGTGGCTCCGGATCGCGTCGAGGTAACGCTTCTGGTTGGCCGTCTTGGGGCTGATGAGCTTCCGCCGCGACGGCACCGCGATGGCGTCGGCCAGGAAACCCTTGAGGTCGGTGTCGGGCTCGGCGCCGGCGATGCGGAGGGCGGAGCGGATGTCGGCCGCGACCAGCGACGGCCGCGCGCGCAGCATGTCGATCAGCTCGCGCAGCACTTTCTCCGCCTGTTGGAGCCGCTCCTCGTCGCCCCGCAGGTTGACGTCGTGGCCGCGCGACGTCGCCCGGACCTCGTACTGCGTCTCGAGCAGCTTCAGGTGTTCGTCGTTGCGCCCGAGCAGGGCGAGCAGGTTGATGTCTGGGTATATTTCAACAGCGACGAAGTTGAATTGTTTCTCAACGGCAAGTCGCTGGGCACTAAACGCAAGACCGGAGACGAACTGCATGTAATGTGGCGTGTCCCTTTCGAACCAGGAATCCTGAAGGCGGTTTCGCGAACGAAGGGCATGATCGTAAAAACCGAACAAGTCCGAACGGCTGGGAAGCCGGCACGGATCGTGCTCACGCCCGATCGCCGGACAATTGCGGCGGATGGAAAAGACTTGTCTTTCGTAACTGTGAAGATCGTTGACGCGAACGGGACGCTTGTTCCGCGTGCGGATAACATGGTTAAGTTTCAAATAACCGGAGCGGCCTTTATTGCAGGCGTCGACAACGGCAGCGAAACCAGTCATGAGTCCTTCAAAGCCGACCGCCGAAAGGCGTTTAATGGGATGTGTTTGGCAATCATTCAATCGCAAGGAAAACCTGGAAAAGTCGACATGAAAGCAACTTCTGATTCATTGCCTTTGGCCTCAACATCGATCGAGGTGAGGTAGACGCCCGTCCGGGAAATGCCAGCGTTTGTTCACTTGGTAGTGAGGGAAGGTGAAATGAAATCTCTGTCGGGCTGAGCACGCCAGCCTGGCGGAGATTTTAGTTGAGTTATTGGGCGTCTCAACTTTATCTCCTCCCAGGTAGGGACGAACTTCACCGTATGGTTGGAAATGCAGCTATTTACTTAGCCCATTCCCCTGAATACGTTGCATCTACAGCCATTCCGGCTCTCAAGTCGGTGAATTTCCCCGGCGAACCATTAAAGGCCACAATGATTGAGTTATTGGTTGTGAAGTGCTTGACGGTAGTATTATCACCTAAATTTAGAGTTGAATACCGAGAGTTTTACTTCGGATAATTAAAGTGAACCGTTAGATCATTGAAAAAAAGAATGTACCGCTTGCGACTCGAGTCGAGTCTTTAGCCGCACTAAAAAAGCCCGGCTG
>Ga0137409_10008894_pt1 | contig 10243 bp, 6 predicted proteins | sample CZODoug1_16funga_FD_122059 | JGI IMG/M metagenome (GOLD analysis project Ga0137409, IMG submission 122059) | Vadose zone soil fungal communities from Angelo Coast Range Reserve, California, USA - CZODoug1_16fungal (Hybrid Assembly) | ecosystem: Environmental > Terrestrial > Soil > Vadose zone...
TGGCGCGGCCGGTAACTCAACCCAGTCAGAGCTCCACCAGACTCTTGAACCCACCCCAGAACATGCGCATCCCATCGAAGGGCATGCTCTTGGGATCCATCATGCTTTTCATACGCGGGTCCGCCATCACCTTGGCATTGACGCCATCACGGTGCTCGCGTGAGTGGTACAGGATCCAGGAAAAGACGACGGTTTCGCCGTCTTTAAGTTGCACGCTTTGGGGAAACGACGTGACCTTGCCGGGCTTCACGTCGTCGCCGACACACTCCCAATACTGGAGGGCACCGTGGTCCATCCAGATCTTGCCGGCTTGCTCCGCCATGCGACGATACGCGTCGAGGTTGCTAATCGGCACCGGCACAACGAATCCATCAACGTAGTGGGCCATTCGGCTCCTCCCTTGGGTGGCGGGTTGAACAGTAAGGTACCTGGCCGCTGAGTTTAGCGGCAGGACCCCGGCCATCGGTGCCGGGTGATCACGGCCGAGAGGTCAGTGCCGCCTGCTCAAGGGTGAGTGCTCAGCGTCGGAGATTGCGATTGCTTCAGCACATCTTCGATTCCAGTCAGCAACTCACTGGGCTCAATCGGCCGCACGATGAATCGATTGGCGCCCAGTTCACGCGCAGTGACCATGTGCGTCGCTTCGGTCGCCGTCGCGCTGATCATGATGAAGGGCGTCACCTGCAACTGCGGATCGATCCTCACTGATCGGAGAAAAGCAAAGCCATCGACGTTCGGCATATCAATGTCCGAAATGATCAGATTCGGCCGCACGGCCTGAGCGAGCCACAGGGCCTCCGCGCCGTCGCGCGCCAGAACCACCGAGTAGCCTGACCCCTCCAGCAAGCCTCGCAGCAGTTCGCGATCGGCTGCCGAGTTGTCCACGACCAGGACCGTCATCTTCTTATCGTCTCCGCGCGGTCGTGTGTTGTCTGACTCGCTCACCGGATCGCGAGTCCGCGGGGTCGCCCGCGCTGCCGGCGCAATATGTGCCTCGATCTGCTGGGTGAAGGTTTCAGGATTGATGGGTTTGCTGATATAGCCGTCAAACCCGGCGCCATGGATGCGCTCGCGGTCGCCCACCATCGCAAATGCCGTGACCGCCAGGACCGGGCAGGTCCTGAGTTCAGCATCGCCCTTGAGCTGCTTGACGATCGCGTAGCCGTCCATTCCGGGCAACTGGATGTCGCACAAGATCAATAACGGCCGCTCGCGCCTCGCCTGGGCCAAGCCGTCGCTGCCGTTGGTCGCGGTGACAACGTCGTAACCGTAGGCGGTGAGGAGATAGGACATCAAGTCCAGATTGGCCGGGTTGTCTTCGATCACAAGAATTTGCATTGGCATGGGCGTTTTCCGAAGCGATGCATGGTTTCGTGAATCACAAATTACGGGTGCGCACTTGCGGCGAGCAACGCAGTCATTTCGGGCATGGGCATCGGCCGAGCCACCAGGAACCCCTGCATCTGGTCACAGCGCAGCAAGCGCAGCATGTTTGCTTGCTCCTCGGTCTCGACACCTTCGGCCACGACGCTCAACTTGAGAGAGTGCGCGAGCGAAATCATGGTCGAAACCAGCGACATCGAATTGGGATCATCGAGCATAGCGTGAATGAATGAGAGGTCGATCTTCAACGTCTGCACCGGAAGTTTGGCTAGGTAGCCGAGTGAAGAGAAGCCCGTGCCAAAATCGTCAATGGCGACCCGAATCCCCATGGCACACAACACATTGAGCTTGTCGATGCTGCCCTGCATGTCCTGCATGATCACGCTCTCCGTGACCTCCATGTCGATGCCGGGATCGGCCCCGCCCGCGCTGAGTGCGTCACGGACGGCCGGGACAAAATCGCGCTTGTGCATCTGAACGGTCGATACGTTGACCGCCACCCGCGGCGCCGGCAACTTAAGGTCCAGCCAGGTGAGGCGGTCTTGCAGGGCGCGGCGCAGGGACCAGGTGCCGGCCTTCACAATCATCCCGGTCTCTTCCATGAGCGGGATGAACCGAGCGGGCGGAACCACGCCCAGCTCGGGACTGTGCCAACGAATCAGAGCTTCAACGCCCTGGATGCGACGCGACTCGACGTCCACTTTGGGTTGGTAGTAGAGCTGGAATTCATTGTTCTCGAGCCCACGCCGCAATTGGGTCTCGAAAGTCAACCTCTCGGCGACGCGCTCGGTCATGCGACGGTGGTAGAACACGAAGGTTTCCCCAGTCGCCTTCGCTCTTGACAGCGCTGCCTCAGCGCTCTGCACCAAGGTGTCGGCGTCCCGTCCATCGCCCGGAAATAGCGCGATTCCCGCTTTGGCCGTCAACAAGAGTTCGGCGCCGCCGGCGGCGAACGGTGCACTGAGGCAGTCCTTCCACAATTGCTCCGCGACCCTCAGTATGTCGTCCCGAGACTTCGCGTCCGGCAGGAGCACGGCAAACTGATCGGCACCAACGCGTGCTACGTCGCTCGCAGCGCCCGCGCACGCGACCAAGCGTGCCGCCAGCTGCTGCAGCAACTGGTCGCCGATCGGGCGGCCAAAGGCATCATTGATGCTTTTGAATCGCTCCGCGTCAGTGATCACAATGGCTACCGAACGCTGCTCGCGACGCGCGGCGCTGATGCACTGGGACAGACGGTCGCGAAACAGTACGCGATTGGGCAGGCGCGTCAGCCCGTCGTAATACGCGAGGAAGTTGAGCTGATCCTCCTTGTCGATGTGATCCAGGCCGAAGGAGATGTCGCTCGCCAGCTCCTCGAGCAGCAGGATCTCCTCGTCGTCGAAAAAATCCAGTTCGTTGGCATAGAGAACCAGAATGCCGACCGCGTTGCCGCCGACGACCAGCGGCAACGCTGCGACGGAACGAAATCCGCGCTCGATCAGCTCGTCACGGAAGTGCAGATTCTCCCCGTGGTTGACAATGTCGTTACAAACAACGACTTCCTGGGTCCCAATGCCCAGGGCGGCCAGGCTGGGCGCCTTCCCGCCCTCGCCATACAGAGGGATTTGCAGTGTGTGTGCAAAGTCCTGATCCTCACCTGCGGCCGCCACGGGCCGCACCATTTGCGAGTTCGGCTCGATCAACCCTATCCAAGAAAGCGGAAAGCGTCCCTGGTCGACCGCGAGGCGGCAAGCTTCTCGAAAGAGATCGTCACGCTTGCGCACGCGGACAATTACGCTGTTGATGCCGCTCAACATCGCGTGGACGCGACTGAGACGATGGATTTTTTCTTCGCTGCGCTTGCGTTCCGTGATGTCTTCGGCGACGCAGGCGACGCGATAGATCTTGCCCGCCTCGTTGCGAATCGGAAAGCCACGGGCCCAGATCCAGCGTAGCGTGCCGTCCGCGCGTGCGATGCGATACTCGAATTCGAACCGGCCCCACTCTTCCGAATCCTGGAACATCAGCAAAACGCGGTCCCGATCGTCGGCGTGAATCAAGTCGGTCCACGACGTCGGATCCGCGTACAAGCTCGCCCGGCTCCTGCCCCAGATCTCTTCGTACGCCGGGCTCACATAAAGCATCCTCGTGTTGACCGGGTCGATCAAGAATAGGACTTCGCGAATGTTTTCCGCCAGTTGCCGGAAACGGGTCTCACTGTCGCTCAATTCGTCGGCCGCGCGCCGGCGCTCGTCGATCTCGACTTGCAGCCGCTCGAGTTGACCACTGACTTGCCGATAAAAGGCGCCGCTCTCGTAGATGCGGCCAACTTGTCCCGCCAGGGTTACCAGTAAGTCTTGTTCGCCGTCGCTGAAGGTCTCGCTGCCGAGCTTGTCGACCAGGCAGATCCAGCCATAAATTTTGGCCGCGGATGCAATCGGCGCGATCAAGCTCGAATGCACCGGCGGAAATCCCGCGGGAAGTCCGACATTTCTCGGATCCCCGTTCAAGACCGCGAAGCGACGCGGCCGTCTTTCCCGCTGCACGACGCCGAGCGCCCCATCATCGATCCGCACCGGGGGCAACTCCGCGGTGACCGTGGCTTCCAGACCGCTGATGGTGGAAAAAATGCCTTCGGAGTCGTCGTTCTCACGCACCGCGAGCACCGCGTATCTGACGCCGATCAGGTCGCGCGCACCGCGACATACGCTCTCCAGCAAGATCCGCGGGTCGCGTTCGGACGCAAGCTGCATGTTCAGATCGATCAGCGCGGAGAGTCGCAGGTTGCTGACGTGCAAATCCTCGGACGCCGTGTGCAGCTTAGTTGTTATGAGTTCGAGGTGCTCGCGATCAAAGCCGGCGCCGACATGAGTGGCATTGCGGGTCGGGTCGCGCCGCAGCGATTCGTCGATTGCGATCAGGACATCTTCCGGGTCGCACGGCTTGGTCAGCACGCGCACGACGCCGCAACCGCGCGCGAGATGGCGTGCTTCGCGCTCATGATAGGTCGCGGTAAAGAACAAGACCTCGGTGTCGGCGATCGCTGGATCGGCGCGCATTTGGCGCACAAACTCGAAGCCATCCATGGTCGGCATCAGGATGTCCGAGATGACGAGATCCGGGTGGCGTTCGCGGACGAGCGCGAGCCCCTCGGCGCCATCGTCGGCCTCCAAGGGCAGGTGCCCACGATGCTTGAGCAGGGTGACAACGAGTTCGCGATTAACCGCGCTGTCATCGACCACGAGTACGGTTGCCATAAGGGTGCGGTTTGGACGGAAACGTCGGCGTCGGGAGCGCTCCCGGCTGCGCCTATGCCGTGGCCGAAAGCTTCTCTTCCAGGATCAACGAGAAGAGACTGCCCTTGCCGATTTCACTTTCCAACGTGATCCTGCCGCCCAGCAAAGCGGCGAGCCTTTGCGACAAGTGCAACCCGAGGCCAGTGCCTTCGTAGCGGCGGTTAGAGGTGGGATCAAGTTGAGTGAAGGCCTGAAAGAGCTTCTCCGAATCATCCGGCGCAATGCCGATTCCGGAGTCACGAACGGTGACCTCGGTGCGCAAATGATCGTTTGTCTTCTCTTGTTTGAGAGCGATCGCCACCGTGCCTTGATCCGTGAACTTGATCGCATTGCTGGCGAGATTGATGACGATTTGGCTGAATGCGCGCGGATTGGTCTGGATGAGAACATCTTCCGAGGGCAGGCGCAGGTCAAGGCGCAGCCTCTTGGCTTCGGCGAGTGGGCGAAGCTGCGTCACCACGCTTTCGATCATCGGGCTGCACGCGGTCGCTTCGAGCGGAAGGTCCGGGCTTCCTGACTCGATCTTCGCCAGGTCGAGCAGATTGTTGATCAGGGACAGGAGGTGCCTGCCACTCGTTTGCACGGTTTGCAGCTGCCGTTCCTGATCGGGCGCCAAGGGGCCCGAAAGCCGCATCAGCAGCAGGCCGGTAAAGCCAATGATGGCGTTGAGCGGCGTGCGCAGTTCATGACTCATCGTCGCCAGGAATTTGTCCTTGGCGCGACTGGCGAGTTCCAACTGGACATTTTTCTCGCGCAGCTCGTGTTCGCTGCGCTTGCGGTCCGTTATGTCGCGGATCGCGCCGGAGACGAACGTGCCTTCGCCGGTGTGCATGGGACTAAGACTGATCTCGACCGGGAACTCGCTGCCATCTTTGCGCCGGCCTTTGAGGTCCAGACCGACTCCCATCGGCCGCACGCCCGGGTTCGAAAAATAGCGCTGGCGATGACTGGGATGAGCAGCGCGGAGCGACCTCGGCAACAGGATCTCGACCGGTTGTCCCAGCAACTCGGCGCGCGCGTATCCGAACAGAGTTTCGGTCTGGGAATTGACAAGCTCGATTTTTCCTTGGCCGTCGACAATGACAATCGAGTCGGGTGCGGACTCCAGCAGCGCGCGGAACTTTTGCTCGGCGCGTACGCGCTCGCTCACGTCACGCACAGCGCTCATCACAAGCGAAGTTCCGTCCAGTAGCAACGGGCTCAGGCTGATCTCCACCGGGAATTCGGTGCCGTCCTTGCGGAGCCCGAATAACGCAACGCCGCCGCCCATCGAGCGGCTGCGCGGTTGGGAGAAAAAGCTCGCCCGGTGACCCAGGTGCGCGGCACGGAATCGCTCCGGCAGCAGCGACTCGACGGACCGGCCGCTCAACTCACGCCGGCCGTAGGCAAACAGAGCCTCCGCGTGCCCGTTGGTAAAGACGATATGCCCCGTGACGTTCGCGATCACAATTCCGTCAGGGGTGGATTCCAGAAGATCGCGAAAGCTCGCCTCGACGAGCTTGGATTCGCGCGCCACGTGCATGGACGTGACGTCCTTCTTGGACGAAATAATGACCGGGTGGTCGCTGCCGTCGGGCAGAACCACTTTGCTGGTGACATCGACATACACGAGCGTACCGTCCTTGCGGCGACGCAGGGACTCAAAGGTCGTCGCCGAGCTGTCGCTCAGCTTGGCGGCGAGTCTTCGCTTCTCTTCCGCGACCAGATCGGGAGGAACGATCAGGCTGTAAACGTTTTGCCCGACGGCTTCAGCGGAGGAGTAGCCGAAAAACGCCTCGGCACGCTTGTTCCAATGCAGGATTTCGCCCTGCGGGGCCATAACAATGACCGCGTCGAGCGCCTCTTGCAGAGACAACGCCTCGAAGTTCACGCCGGCCCCGTGCGCCGGGGCGTCGCGCGACTTTTCCAACATGGTGCAACAGACTCCCGCAGGTCGTACTTCGCTGCTCAGCGTGACCGTGTCGTTCTCTTCGATTGGAGCGTGATGGAATATCGATTCCGGTCCCGCTAACTCGCCGGCGCGCATCCCGGCACGACAGTGCTCGCTCGCCCCGCGCGGCGGCAACTCATACTCTTGTGAATATTCGACAACGGCGCGCCGTGGTTGCAACTACACAGATAAGGATGACAGCCGCGACCGCAAGATTGTCACCTACCTTATGGAACACGAAGGAGACCCAATATACCCACCTGCCTCCGACCGATGGACACAATTGCCGTCAGGGATTCCCGGACAAGGAGGCCATCTCAATTTCTTGGCTCGTTTCGCGCGGTGCGGGGCCAGGAAGGGGATGAGATTCTACGACGGCGAAGCCCGCCCCCGGATCTTCTCCCGTTACGCGGGAATTCGAGCGTTGATCCCAAGAGGGGCGGACTCCTGCGCTGCTGGAGTATGGAGTTGCAGATCATTTGACCACGGGGATGTGAATTCGGATCAGCGTTCCCTTGCCTGGCGCGCTCTGCAACTCAAGCCCCCCGCCAACAGCCAGGGCGCGCTCCTTCATCGTCGGGATGCCGCGCCCGGAATGGGAGCTCAGTTGCGCGTCATAGCCGATGCCGTCATCCGCGATCGACAAAGTCGCTTCCTTGCGCGACACCGAGAGAGAAATCTGGACCCGGTTTGCGTGCGCGTGCTTGGCAACGTTGTTGAGCGCCTCCTGGGCAATGCGATACAGGATCGCTTCGCTTTCCGGCGCAATTCGCACGTCGTCGTCGCCGTTGATCGAGATCTCGATCCCGGTTCGGAGAGAGAAGTCTTTCGCGTACCAGTGCAGCGCCTGCAGCAGACCTCGCTCTGCCAGCATCGGCGGGTGCAACTCGGACATCACGTTCTCAATGGTGGCCGCGGTCGCGGACACGAGGGACATCGAATCTTCCAGGCGGGAATGCAACTCAGGTCGCTCATCGCTCGCGACCAATGCCTTCAGGATGTTCAGATTGATGCTGAGGACAGTGAGGTTCTGGCCGGCGCGGTCATGCAATTCACGCGACAGTTGGCGGCGTTCGAAGTCCAGCGCCTCAATCAGCCGTCGCGAAAGCTCCTGCATTTGCTCTGTCGCGTCGCGCTTGGCTTCGCGGTAGGCATTACCGTTTTCGTAGCTGCGACCGACCAAGGCCGCGAGAATAGTCAATATCTGCGTGTCGAGATCGGCGAAATCATTGATACCTAATTTGTTGGTCAAGCAGATCCAGCCATAGGAGGTGGACAGGGAGACGATCGGTGCGGCCAACAACGCATCTGCGGCCGGAAAAGCTTCGGGCAGCCCCAATGACGTCAAGGTACGGGGAGCAAACGACAGGCGCGCGGTGCGCCGCTCTTTCATGACTTCGCCCAGGACGCCGACCGACAGCGGCGGTCGTCCCATCGCCTTCACTAGCCCCGGCTCGATACCGCTGGTGACGAAGTGGATCGTTTCGTCGGTTTCAGTGGACCGAACGCCGACGGCGCCGTAGCGCGCGCCGATCAATTCGCGCGCTCCGCGACAGGCCTCATCGAGCAGGAGGTCGGGATTGCGCTGCGCCACGAGTTGCAACGACAGATCGGTCAACGCGCGCAAGCGCTGGTTTGCGACTTGCAAGTCGTCGACGGCGTGCTGCAACTTTTCAGTGACGATCCGCAGGTGCTCTTGCGTGAAACTCTCGACTGACGGCGCAGGTGGCGCCGCAGGCTTCGCACCGAGCGCCTCGTCGACCACCCGCAAGATCTCCTGCGGTCCGCTGGGCTTGGTCAATACATGGGAGACTGCCACCGCCTGCGCCAGCGCTTTTGCTTCACGTTCGTGAAAATGCGCGGTCCAGAAAACAACCTTGGTCCCTGCGAGCGCTCGATTCGCGCGCAATTGGCGCACGAATTCATAACCGTCCATCGTCGGCATCAGGACGTCGCAGATCACGAGATCCGGACTTTCGCCGCGCACGCGTTCCAAAGCGTAGTGTCCATCGACCGCCTCCAGGATCTGGTGGCCTTGTCCACTGAGCGCAGACACGATCAAGTCGCGATTGGTCTGACGATCGTCGACGACTAGTATCTTTGCCATGTCGAATACAGCCCGAGTAGGCCTCCAGGTAAGTCTTGTTTTTGATCGTCCCCGCCGGCGACGTCAGGGACCGCGCGATAGGAGCGCAAGATCAGTTGCGATCGGCGGTACAGTTGGCCAACCGGTGGCGGTGCACCGGTCAGAGGGCCCGGCCGCATGCAACGCGGCCGCAGATCATGAATTAGCGGTAAGCAACCGCTGTCGGCCAGGACGGATAGACAGCGTCAGGTTTTTCCTGACAGTCCATCAGATCACTCGAATGAGGTGATTCCCTGCTGAATTGCAAAACGGATCAGACCGGCGAGATCATGAATGCCGAGCTTTTCCATCATGCGCGAGCGATACGTTTCCACGGTCTTGGGCGAAAGAGAAAGCGCAACGGAGATCTGCGCGACACCCTGTCCCTCGGCCAGGAGTTGCAGCGTCTGCCGCTCGCGTGAACTAAGACGGTCGACCGGGTCGCGCGTCGGCTCCTTTGAGGCGTATTGCTCGATCACCCGGTCGACCAGAGGACGGCTGAGATAGCGTTCGCCGTTGTGGACCGCGCGGATCGCATCGATGACTTCTTTGGCGGCCGATTTTTTTACGACGTACCCGGCGGCGCCCGCCTGCAACCCGCGGAACACGTGCACGGCATCGGAGTACATCGATAAAATGATCACGCGTGTATTCGGCAATCGATCGCGAATCATGCGTGTGGCCTCGGCCCCATTGAGCTCGGGCATCGCGTTGTCCATCAAGACAATGTCCGGAACGGTATTGATAGCCGAGCGGACCGCCTCCCGACCATCGGCAACGCAGGCAACAACCTCCATGTCCGGCTGCGCTTGAATCAGGTACCGGAGACCTTCGGCGACCACTCCATGGTCATCGGCTATCAGCACACGAATTGACATGCAGGCAAATCACTCGAAATGTGAGGCGACGGCGCTAGCGGCTTTGAACGGAACTGCAGCACGAATGGTGTGACTTATCTTGCGCTGTGGCAATTCCTCTGGCGTATGAGTCCAGCGTTGTTCTCTGCATCATGGAAGTCTTGGCCCGCGTTCGACGGGTGCGATATTACCCGCGGCGGATGGTCTGTTTTCAACCGGGGATCGGACGTGGCCCAATTGGTGGAACGCGGCCTGTGCACGCTCGTTGCTGCGGCAACGTCGCCTGGCATCTATCGTCTATTGCCGTCCCGCTTCCAGAACTGTCGCCGCTTCCTGAAATTGCAGGTTGTCGAGATAACTTCGTACCCGGTCGTGGGACGCCTTGCCAAGAAGCCGAAGCAGCTGTGGCGAGATCGCAGCAAAACACTCCAGAGCGGAGAGTTTCTGCTGGCGCAGCAAGGCGAGGAGATTGGCTAGGGCGCTGGGATCAAGTCGGTCGCTCCCAGCCGCCGTGGGCACAGCTGGTTCCGGTTGCTTTTCCTCCAGAAATTGCGCCGCGCCCTGTCGTACGCGATTCAGTTGCCTCGTCAGGCTCGCTGCCAACTCCACAAAGCGCGCGGGCTCATTGGCGCGACATGCGGCTTCCGCTTTGGAGGCGAGCTGGTGGATC
>Ga0137409_10008895_pt1 | contig 10242 bp, 6 predicted proteins | sample CZODoug1_16funga_FD_122059 | JGI IMG/M metagenome (GOLD analysis project Ga0137409, IMG submission 122059) | Vadose zone soil fungal communities from Angelo Coast Range Reserve, California, USA - CZODoug1_16fungal (Hybrid Assembly) | ecosystem: Environmental > Terrestrial > Soil > Vadose zone...
TTACCGATCATCAGACGATCTTTCTGCACCACAATTATGTTTGGTTCCAGACGCGCACCTTCTGGCGTGTACAGCTTGTAGTCGCCGCGCCGCGTGCCTTCTTTATCGAAGCGGTACAGATCGTTGCTGACGCCCATCCAAATGTCGCCGGAATTGCGATCGACACCGATAGCATTCAGCACCCGTTTAAAAATGGGCGTGCCGTTCTTCTTCTCCTGGCGCCGGATCTCACGCCGGACAGCCTGTGCCACCGCCGCAGCTTCCAAAGCGGTGTACTGCATGTCCTGCCCTGCATAGCCGAAGCGGTCGTATTCGCGCACCGTCGGCTCCGGCGTATACGCGAAGCCATAGAAAAGATGGCCTTTGGCGTCGCTGGCCAGTTGCCCAATGTTCAGAAAGCGGTTGAGATCAATTCGATCGCTGAGCTGTTCGGGATCACCGAATTCGCGCACGTCGCGGCCATTTTTGTCGAAGACCACGACCAAGTGCGGTTCGCGCAGGGTTGCCACAGCCACTTCGCCGTCCGGCAGTACGGCAACCGACAGCGGCGCAGTTACCGAAGCCATCCGCGCATTTCCCGCAGCGTCCCAGATTTTCACGGCGTTGGCCGCGCGGTCGGCAACGTACACGGTGCCGGATGCGTCCACGTCCATACTCTCGCCGAATCGAATCGCTCGCAGGTCTGCGGATTGCGGACCCCCCGCGCCAGGATAGTCTGGAATATTCTTCAAAAGCTTGCCGTCTTTGCCGAACACGGCGACGTGGTCATTTGGTCCGGCCAGGACGTAGATATTGCCGTCAGCGCCGATTCGGACCGAGCGCAGCCCCGGCCCCACCGCATTGAAGATGCGGGCTTTAGCGGTCAGTTCTCCTTCATCTTGAGCGAAAACAGGGGTCGTCAGGCACGCGAGCAGACACAAAGCCGCCGGGATTTTCACGCAACTGCCGCCTTTTCTTGCACCAAGAATGATGACTACTCAGACGTCGAGGACTCTCGCGGGGTTGCGCGATCCCAGTCTGCGATGTTCAATCGATGTGCAGCCGCAGTCGCTCGATCGACCGAGCGCGTAGCCGCCCCGCGGAATTGCGCTCAGCGGCATCATCCGTTTCGATCAACACGCAATTCATCTGTACATCGCCAGAGGCGACCTCGAACCGCGCAGGCAGGCCGTCGAGGAACTTCTTGATGATCCCGTCTCTATCCATCCCTATGACGCCGCCGTGCGGGCCAGTCATGCCCACGTCGGTGATATAGGCAGTGCCCTGCGGCAGAACGTGCTCGTCAGCGGTGGCCACATGCGTATGCGTGCCCACAATCGCCGTGACCCGACCGTCCAGATACCAGCCCATGGCCACCTTTTCGCTAGTCGTTTCCGCGTGCATATCAACCAGGACGAAGGCTACGTCGGCGGGCAACATCGCAAGCTCCGCGTCCGCTTTCCGGAAAGGATCATCGATAGGCGTCATGAAAACTCGGCCCTGCAGGTTCAAGACGGCGAACTTTACTCCGTTCTTAGCGACGCCCACATAGGTCCCGGTTCCCGGCGTCCCTTCCGGGAAATTTCCCGGGCGCAGCAAGCGCGGCTGGTGCGGCAGGTACTCGAGAATTTCCTTGCGGTCCCAACTGTGGTTGCCGCCGGTCAATACCTCGATCCCCATTCCGAGCAACTCGTCCGCAAGACGCGGCGTGATACCGAAGCCGGATGCCGAATTTTCGCCGTTAGCAATCACCAGGTCGATCTGCTGCAGCGCGACGATGTCCGCCAACCGGTCCTGCACGATTTGCCGGCCGGGCGCACCCACGATGTCTCCAATGAAAAGTATGCGCATTTCGTTTGTGGTCTTGCTTCTGTAGCGCCCGCCTTGCTGCTCATCCTGAGCCTCGAAGGGAGGCGGGCTCCGTCGCTGAAGCAAAAAAATGGAGCGGACTGCTCGGCCGTGGAGACTAGGCCATGAACCTCTGAATTAAGTGGGCGCCACGAGCCAACCGTTAGGCTTTCCTGCCCCGCTCGCTTCCCGTTGCTCGGAAAGCCAGCGGGACAGGCCGTGCACACAGGCTGTCTATCCGCAGCTCCTCAGAGATTCGACATTGGTTCAAATGGCTTTCGTACCCGCACCTGCTTCGAAGTGCCGCTCCGGCCCATATTCTAACAGCATGCCACCACGAAATGCCCACCCTTGCCCTCTCCGTGGCTCGCCCTCACTTGAAGAGAGGCGTCTAAGAAATGGCAGGCAACTGGTTGGGGGCGTAGAATCGCGAGCGGGGGAAATGCCATGCCGCGCATTACCGTCTGGGCTGCAAGTCTGCTTTCGCTGTTCTGTCTAGGAGCGTCGGCGCCAAGGACTGTTGATCGGCAGGGTCCTATCGCAGGTGCCCCGCAACTCGGCCGCGTCAATTTCCCCACCAGCTGCGCCGCCGAGGCGCAACCGCCCATGGAAGCGGGCGTCGCGCTTTTGCACTCCTTCCAGTACTTGCAAGCGGACCAGAGCTTTAGTGAAGCCGCCAAACATGATCCCAAGTGCGCCCTGGCCTATTGGGGCAAAGCAATGACGCACTACGAGCAGCTCTGGGAATTCCCCTCGCCGAAGTCGCTGAAGCAGGGTGCGCAAGAAATCAAGCGCGCGCAAGCAGCCGGCGCATCCACCGAACGCGAACGCGGCTACATCGACGCTACCGCTGCCTTTTACCTCGCCGACGAAAAATTGAGCGAGACCCAGCGCGTCCAAACCTTCTCCGCGGCCCTTGCGGCATTGCACAAGCAATCTCCCGACGACGTGAACGCCGCTGCTTTTTACGCGCTCTCCTTGCTGGCTCTAGCTGAACAGCAAGAGGTCGACGCACAACCCAACCGCAAAGCCGCGATTGCCATCCTCGAGCCCCTGTGCCGCAATGCCCCGGACAATCCGGGCCCTGCTCACTACATGATCCACGCTACCGACACTTCGGAATTTGCCGCCCAAGGCTTGGACGCCGCCCGCGCCTATTCCAAGATCGCTCCGGACTCCTCGCATGCCTTGCACATGCCCTCACACATTTTCGTCCGCCTGGGTTTATGGCAAGAGTCCATCTCTTCTAATATCGCCGCCGCCGCATCGGCCGCCAAAGCCACGCAGGAGCATCGCGGCGAGCCCCATTACCAGTTCCACGCGCTCGACTTTCTCAATTACTCCTTTCTGCAAAGCGGCCAGGAATCCAAGGCTCGTCAGATGGTGAAGGATTTGGAAAACGTCCCCGGCGCAGGCCGGAGGTCCGTCGCCGAACATCAGGCTTGGCTCGCCGCGCGCAATGCCTTCGAACTGCACCATTGGAAAGAAGCCGCCGAACTGCCCATCCCCCACGTCCGGCCCGATTCTCAGGAATCCACGTATTGGGTGCGCGCCATCGGCGCAGCTCGTTCGGGCAACCCGTCCGCCGCGCGCCAGGATCTTCAAAAATATGTGGAGTTCAGCGCGGACGAGAAGAGCAAATCCCACCACGCAAATAAAACTTCCGACAAGAGCGTTGGCCAACTCGAAGCAGAAGCCTGGATTCTCTTCGCCGAAGGCAAAGCCGACGAAGCCGTGAAGATGTTGCGCTCCGCAGCCGATCGAGAAGACGCGGATGGAGCGGACTCGCTAGCCATGCCTGCCCGCGAAATGCTCGCCGACCTGCTTCTTGAGCTCAAGCGCCCCGGCGAAGCCCTCACCGAATACCAGACCGCGTTAAAGAATTCGCCGAATCGTTTTGACGCGCTCTACGGCGCCGGCCACGCCGCGCAAATCGCCGGCGACTCTGCCGCCGCCAACGCCTATTTCACCAAGCTAATGGAAATTTCCGCGCCAACAGCCGATCGCGCCGAACTAAACGAAGCCAAGTCGTACCTGGCCCGCGCCTCCAAAGCCAACTGAAACAAATTCCCATGTAAAGTGCGGCGGTCTAGCCGCCTGATTTTGCGGATATAGCAACGCTCAATGTCGACCCATCGACACGAGATTTCAAATCGCGACCATACGATCGTTCTTCTTCATCGCAAGCGAAAAGTAACTTCGATCGGAACCAGTGTCGCGACTACGTGACCGTCGGGACCAACCGCTGGCCGAAATTTCCAACCCCTCACGGCTTCTATTGCGGCCTCTTCTAAGTCCATGCCGACTGCCTTTATGACAGAAATATTCGCCGCTTGGCCATCCGTTGTAATCACAACTTGGAGAATGACTGTTCCCTGGAATTTTGCCGCCTTCGCTTTCTCTGTGTACTGTGGCCCCGGGCAGTAGATACAAACGGGAATAGTCACGCCCCCAACGCCCGCCCTTTCGATTCGAGTTTTGGGCAAGGGAACCGGTTCACCAAGCATGGAGTCTATCTCTTCCGAGATAGGGACTACCCCTTTCTTTTGCGCGTACGTGTGACCCGACCCCGTCTTCATCGCCGTAAGCCAAATCTCGATCCCTTCAGGCACTTTCGCAAAACTACCGATGATCACAACCGTCGCACCTAGCTTCTTCGCCCACTTTCGCGTATTTGGAAAAGCTTTCCCGTCCGTAGGACCAGAATCATCCAAAACCGCCTGCGAATGCAAAACGCTTATTGTTTCCAATGTGGGATAATCTCGCAGCAAGATTGCCTGGACTTTATCTGCCAAGAATCTTCCCGCCGGATGCGATTTTCCATTTGGATCTGGCAGGTCCGCCACGATCACTCGTCGGACCCGCTCCTTCTCGAGCGGGCCAGCGATCTGGAAGGCAAGCTGACCGAGCGCCGCATCGAAGTCACTTGCAGCGTTCGGCGGGACCGTGTTCTGCGCACAACTCAGCCAAGCGAATAAGAGCGAGAGTGTCAGCACCGATGTAATCCGAGCCTTCAATGGATGATTGCCTGCCCGCGACTCTGTTAAGGTCTGGCGCAACGTATCTTAGCCGAACGTCACGTTGAGTGGCATATTACTGTTGTTATGTACTATTCCTGCGCCTGCTTTCCGTGAGTTTTCCCCCAATTCTAATCCTTCAACTCTGGAACGGAGAAACCGCCCATGCTATTACGTCGTCATCGCGAAAGTGGGTCCGCCCCATCGCTGGGGCGATTACATAGTGCGCTCAGTCGACCAGACCAGCCGCCTAGGGGCTACGGAGCGCCTAGAAGTGGAAGCCCAACTCGGCGGTATACGTCCGCGGCGTCACGTAGTGCGTGCCGCTGAACGTCGACAGGAAATTGTACACGGCCACTTTGTTGGTCAGGTTGATGACGGTGAACCGCAGACTCCATTTGAAGCGATCCCCGTGGAACAGATTGTCGTGGCCGACGCTGGTATCAAAGAGATTACGCGGAGCAACGCGCGCCGGATTGTGGTCGGGATTCTGGGTCCCAGGCGCCGGGATCGACAAAAAGGTCGAGCCATACAGGTTTGCGGGACACAGCCCATTTGGACTGATCGGAGTGGTGGGTGTGGCGTGAACGGAGCCGCAGAACAAGCCCGCCTCGAACTGCTGGTCTGGCGATAGACCGGATACGTCCACCGGGTTGGTCCCATCGCCAAAAGGAACAGCGCCCGCCACCAGGCCGTTGTCGTATCGCCAGGTAAAAGCGATCCACGGATAGTTCTGCAGCGGCTGATATTGCACGTGTGTGGTCTGCTGGAACTTCTGGTCGTGGTCGATGCGGAACGCGCCCGTTGTCGTCAAGTCGGTGCCCAAGCCGCCGACTTGTGGATTGAAGAAACGGGAGTTGACCCCGCTAAGCACGACGAAAGCGGTCAAACCGTGAAAGTTGGGGACGCTAGCGCGAACCGAAAACCCGCTGATTTTGGAGTTGTGCCACGCAATTGGGAAAGTAATTGGAGTATTGAAGAGGACGCCGAAGTCGTAGGCGTTGTGAGTGTACTTCCACAGGTAGTCGGCATCAATAACAAGATACTTGCCGAAAGCTTGCTGCAGGCCTCCGTGGAATTCGTTTCGCTGGCCTGGAGGAATGGGCGCAGGGGTTCCCAGAACGCTGGATATGACGCCGCCCGGATCTCCAAAGCTCGCGACCACCAGGTTTTCATTAAAGGGTGTTTCCAAAATGCGCGCGTAGGACACTCGCAGGACGGTGTTGGTGGGTTTTATGTTGTAGGCAACGCCGAGGCGCGGCTCCGCTTGGCTGCTGCTAGTAAATCCTCGGTACAGATCACCGCGGATTCCCAAGTTGAAGGACCAATTTCCCTCCGTGATCGTATCTTGGACGTACAGCGCGATCTCTTTGATGTCGCCGTGCCCGCGAAAATTGAACAAGCTTCCGCCAGTGGTCAGATCAGCGGCGCAGGCCGGGACAGCGGGATCAGGGCAGCCCAAGGAGGCGCTGAACGTCGGATCGACAATCCCAAGGCTGTCACGCTCCGTCAGGAAGGTATGTTGAAACGTAATGCCGGCTTTAATGTTGTGAGCGCCTTTCACATAGGACACATCGGAGCGAAAGCCCGCATTCGTAAGCTTGCGATCCTGGGCTACGCTCGTGCTCTGAAGGAACAAACTAAAATCATTTAAAGGATCCGCGCTCGGGAAGTAGTTGTAGTGGTCTCGCCGCACGAAGGCCCCAAACGTGAATAGGGTCGTGCCTCCGAACAAATGTGTCCACGTCGGCGCAATGTTGAAGGTCTTGATTTGCGAGCGCTGATCGGACGGCCCCAGGGGATTCCCCGTAACCGGATTAAGAATGACCGTGCCAGTTGCATCGCAAGTCACGCCAGGATTCGTGAGCGCGGGCGGACATGGATGAGACTGCGCATCGAACGAGTTGGGATCTTGAAACCAGGACCGCGTGTATCCGAGGTTCAGGTGGATTGTATCGGCCCCGTTGGGCTGAAAATCTACGCGGTCAAAGATGTTCTGCTCGTTACCCTTGTCATGCATCACGGTAAATTCCGGTGGATCGAGGAACCGGCCAGTATTTAAGCCGCCGGCAGAAATGAAGTTCCCCCACTTTTTTCCGCCAAACGCTACGTCGAAGCCTCCAGTCACGGACCCAAACGACCCATAGGAAGCTCGTATCGTGCCCACCGGCGTGGTCTGGCCTAGGCCTGAGCGCGTGGTGACTTTGATCACCAGGCTGGTTTTGTCTCCGAATTCCGCGGGCGGCGCACCACCGATAACCTCTAGCGACTGAATGGAGTCAACCGGGACCTGGTTTGAGAATACTTTGCTCTGTTGGTCGGTGATTGGTTGGCCGTCCACGGAGAAAGAGTTCTCCGCGTGGTCTCCAAGGCCATGGAACAGGCCGTTCGAGTCCGCAACGACGCCGGGGGAAGCCAGCGTCACCAGCGAACTCACTTCCGAAGACTGGCTCTCGAGCGGCAGTTTCTCGAACAAGTTGCGATCCACGTCCGTGTGGAAGGTGGATTCGGTCTCAATCAAATCGGCGCCGTTGGATTCCACCGTTACGGTGGTCGATGCCGCAGAGCCTACCTTCAAACTGATCTGCACATTCACAGGGACCGCCGAGCGTACGTCTACGTCTTGACTGATAGAGTCGAACCCTGCCGCCGTCACGACTAAGTGGTACGGAGCGAACGGCACGTTTGTGAAGCGAAAGGCACCGTCGGTGTCAGTTGTTGTTTCCCGATGAAATCCACTGACCGGGTACGTGATCTCCACTTTGGCGCCTGGAACTGACGCGCCAGACTGGTCCTTCACCACGCCGTCGATCGATCCCGAATGGCTCTGCGCCCGTCCATTGGCCGCAAAGAGTAACCAGCTCAAACTTAATATCAGAAATCCGTAACCGCGAATTCTCTCGAACATTTGTCCTCCGTCCCTATCAAGGGGAGCGTGCGCTAGGTGTGGATAAGAGCCGCCGAATAAATGGCGGTCGCTCGAGCAACACTCGGTGGCTCGGGCGAACAACGACGGAGATCAACGGAAATGATTAAGCGAGAGGAGGCGCGCGAGACGCGCGATGCAGCGAGAAAGCATCTCGCGGGGCAACATTTTCCAGAAGAACCGCATGCCAAGCGACTTGGTGGGCCTGCGGGATCAAATCTACAGACGCAACCGCCAAGGCCGGCACATGCAACGATTGGCAAACATGGCAGGCAGTTTCCGGGGCATCCTTGTGCTGGTGGACGAAGGCGCCGCCAGCAGCGAAATACAACAGGGCCAAGCAACCTAGTATGGCTAGCGCGCGTTTGCCGGAAATGAGCTTTATCAAAGCCATATGTTCTGCGAACTACACAGTTTATTGTAGCAGCTTGGATGGAGGCGCAGGCCAGTTGGTTGCAATAATTCGCAACCTCTCTGCTAATCCTTGACCCCGGAACCATTCTTGCCTAAGCTCCGTCTTACGAAGCACATGCATCACCGCACATCGCGAATAGCCATCTTGGCCCTGCTCTTGGCCGTCGTTTTTCTTGGCGCCCAGTTTCACCCTTGTGTTGATCTGAGTGCTGCACCTGACTGCTCCCCACATCTTTGCCCGGTTTGCAGCGCAACCACTTCCGCTATGGCCAGCGCCTCCTTGTTGTTGGCGAGCGCGTCGAACTGGCTCCCTATGCATTGAGAGCTATTGTTGATGATCGGGGGAATGGTCCAGATCCACGGAGTATTCTCGGAGTAGTCTCCAATGGTCAGCTTTAAGTCGAATTGTTGAGCGGGGCAGAGCGCCGGAGGCGGCGCTGTGGCGCCTCCACGCTGGCAATCCGTCGAGAAAAGCTGGTAGGGGGGCACGGTGTTGCGAAAGTCCGCCGCTCCCACCAACCCAAGCTGAGCCATCTCGACGCCGACTGCCTGGCCGGGTCCCGGGGCCTCGCCGCTGCGGGGGATCGCCTGCGGGTTGATGGCGTCGCAGATCCCATCGCCGTCCGTGTCGATCGGGGGACGGAGGACGAGCGGCGCGGCGAGCAGCTGGAGGACGCCGAGCCCGGCGTTCGTGAGGAGCGCCTGGGTGGCCGTCGCCGTCCCGGCGGTCCCGCCGAGCACCGTGATGACCGCGAGCTCGCCGCCGGTGAGCGGCAGCGTCATGCCGTCGGCCGGGTCGTAGAGGTTGGCGAGGTCGACGGCCGCGATCGCGGGCGCATAGCCGTCCTGGGCGAGGGCGCTCACCGGATGGCTCCCGCCGGGGACCTCGACCAGCAGGAGCGCGCCGGCCCGCGGCGTGGTGCCGTCCGCCGCGACCACGCGCGCGCCGATCCCGTTCGCCGTCTCGGGGAAGGAGGCGAGCTCGGTCACGACCGAGTAGAGGGCGCCCGCGGCGGGTACCCGTACCGGCGGCCCGCCCGCCTTCGCCGTGGTGAGCGTCCGGAAGAAGCACGGCGTCCCGGGTGCGAGGCCCGTGACCCGCACCCGGAGCACGCCCAGGTCCTCGCCCGCAACGGCCGCGGCCGGGTCGTCGCCGAGCCGCGGGCTCGGCTCGACGAGCACGCCGGCGAGGGGTGAGGCGCCGAGGACGTCCTGGAAGGCCTCGAGGCCGCCCGTGCTCGGCGCGTCCGCGGTCCACGCGACCGTGAAGGCGGTGGGCGTGACGTCGACCACCCGGATGTCGCGTGGGCGCGGGGGGGCGGCGAGCGCGGCGGCGGCCGCCCACGCCGAGGCGGCCGCGACGAGCGCGGCTGAGAGCCGCCGGTTCTGCCCGATGCGTCTCACCCCGTCGACCTCATGGGTAGCTGAACACCTGCGTCGTCACGCCCGCCTGCTGGTTCTTCACCTTGTCCTTCACCTGCTCCACCTGCACCGTGTTGCTCATCACCAGCTTCCGGCGCGTCGGCTGGTAGCGGACCTGGAGCTGCAGGAACGCCGAGTTGCTGATCGTGTCGGTGCCCCACGTCCCGCGCGCCACGCCGCCCACCACGAGCTCGAGCGTCTCGGGGAAGACGAGCGCGGCGTTCTGCGCCGCCGCGCCGTTGAAGAACGTGGTGCCGTTCAGCGAGGACCGCACGGTCGCGAAGTCGACGCCGGCGGCCGTGTCGCTGACCGTGACGGTGATGACGACGGGGATCGCGCGGACGACCGTGGCCTCGCCGAACTTCTTCCCGTCCGTGAAGTTCACGTGCTGCATGGGCGTCCCGTTCGCGAAGACGAAGTCGACGGGAATCCGGTCGGCCTCGCCGATGACGTTCTGCACGCCGCCGACGTCGCCCATCGTCGTCCCGACCGACGCGATGCCCTGGGCGCCGGTCACCACCGAGGGCGCCGCGGTGCTGGTCGGCGTGAGGCCGACCGAGGCTTCGCTCTTCCCGTCGCCGCGCCGGACCTTGAACTTGACGGTGACCCCCGGCACGCTCTTCTGGACCTTCTGGA
>Ga0137409_10008896_pt1 | contig 10241 bp, 10 predicted proteins | sample CZODoug1_16funga_FD_122059 | JGI IMG/M metagenome (GOLD analysis project Ga0137409, IMG submission 122059) | Vadose zone soil fungal communities from Angelo Coast Range Reserve, California, USA - CZODoug1_16fungal (Hybrid Assembly) | ecosystem: Environmental > Terrestrial > Soil > Vadose zone...
TGTTTCAGTGACGCCGCTGCGGCTCGACCGCACCGACGAGGCGTTTTCGGAAGCGCTGACGGCGACGCTGAAGTGACACGAAGCGTCATACCCGGTGGCGGGCGATGACGACCGTTGTGCCGGCGACGTGATCTTAAACCGTGGCGCTCTTGAGCGCGGTGTCGATCATCTTTGCCAATGTTTCGAGCTGGAAAGGCTTTTGCAGTGCCGGGCGGTCGCGATATTCTTCCGGAAGACCCGAGGAGCCATATCCGGTCGCGAAGATGAAGGGGCGGTTGCGTGCCTTGATCAATTCGGCAACCGGAGAAATTACCTTGCCGTTGACGTTGACGTCGAGAATGGCGAGGTCGAACTCGGTGGTTTGCGCCAGCCTGATCGCCTCGTTGATTTCGCCGGCCTCGGCCGCGACGCTGTAGCCGAGCTCCTCCAGCATGTCAGCGACCATCATCCTGATCATGACCTCGTCCTCGACGAGGAACACTGAACCGCCCGGCGGCCGCGTCGCAATCATGTTGATGTCCTTGCCCGTCCCAAACTTAAGGTTCGCAAATAACGCCGACCGGCGCAATGTCAACATGTGCCAGCACGCACGCTTGCTGGCTGCCACCGCGCGCCGCGGCGGGCTATGGAGCAGGATTGATCGCCCAGATCCTTAACGCCAAGCTGCTATCAGGGGTTCCACCCCGGGGAACACCGATTCGTGGGGAAACTTTCCTTAAGCCGCCAGCGCATATTGCATCAACTTGTTTGGCCGAGGCGCGCTAGAGTGGCTTGATACCTGGTCTGACGGGATTGCCATGCCGCCCACTTCAAATCCGCCGGAAAAGATGATGTTTCAGCTCAACCTGCGGCGGCGCGGGATCAGCGATCAGGCGGTACTTCGCGTGATGGAAGAGATTCCGCGCGATATCTTCGTGGAGGCGGCCGACCGCGCCGATGCCTACCGCGACAGCGCGCTCGGCATCGCCTGCGGGCAAACCATCAGCCAGCCCTTCGTGGTGGCCTACATGACAGAGCAGTTGCAGCTGCAGAAACATCACCGCGTGCTCGAGATCGGCACCGGCTCCGGTTACCAGGCGGCAATTCTGTCGCGGCTGAGCAGCCAGGTGCTGACGATCGAGCGCTATCGGACCCTGGCCGATGAGGCCCGGGCGCGGCTCAAGAAGCTGGGATGCGGCAATGTCGAAGTGATGCTCGGGGACGGCTTCGACATTCCGGCCGATGCCGGCAATTTCGACCGCATCATTGTCACCGCCGCGATGGCGCAAATTCCCGAGTCGTTAGCGCAGCGGCTCGAGCCGGGCGGGGTCCTGATCGCGCCGGTCGGTCCGCATCACGGCATCCAGACCCTGACCCGTATGACCAGGACCGACACCGGTTTCGAGCGCCGGGAGCTGGTGGAGGTGCGTTTCGTGCCGGCACTGCCCGGCATCGCCCGCGAACTGTAGGGCCGCGAACCGCGCCAAAGGTAGCATGAGGAGGGTGTTGGTCCTCATGGTTCGAGGCGCGCGCGCCGGACCGCGCAAGCGCTGCCGGGACCTCGTCAACGCCCTGTCCGAAGGGTTAAGCGGTTGTTTACTGGGGGTGTGTTTACTCAAACAGTAAGTTTGTTGCGTATGAGTGAGTAACCATGTCCCGTATCGTCGAGTTACTTTGCTCGCGCCGTTTGTCGCACGTCGCGGCGCTGGCGCTGATATCGATCGGTCTTGCCGGCTGCAGCGGCGACATGTCAACGCGGCTCTCGCAGGAATCCTTCTCCAATCCCTTTGCTTCCCGGCCGGAAGCCATCGGCACGGTGCCGCCAGCCCCGATCGAGCGCCGTGAGCCGTCGCGATATTCCCCTCCGCAACCGCAGTACCAGTCCTCGGCCTTGCCGCCGCCGATCGCAGCACCGCAGTCCAATCCGACGGCCAGTGCTGGCGTTTCCGGAGGAGGGCGCGGGCTGGCTTCCTATGCTCCGCCCACCCATCCGCCGCTGGAGGTCACCGGCACCGCCGCGCCGCGCTCGGTCGCGGCAATCCGCAGCCCGGGACCGGGCAGCACCACGATCATCGTCGGTACCAGCGACACGCTCGAGACGCTGTCGCGCCGCTATAACGTCACGCCCGCCGCTATCCTGCAGGCCAATGGCTACAAGGGGCCGCGCAACTTGTCGCCGGGCCAGCAGCTTGTCATTCCGCGTCAGACCGCTGTTAGTGCCGCACCGGCATTGGCAGCGCCGGTGAGCAAGCCCGTTGCCGTCGCCGCGGCGCCAGCCGTTCATATCGTGAATCCCGGCGACACCCTGCTCAGTGTCGCGCGCCGCAATCACGTCTCGTTGTCGGAGCTCGCAAGAGCCAACAGTCTCGAATCGACCGCCAAACTCAGGCTCGGCATGAAGCTCACTGTGCCCGGTGCGAAAACGGCAGCAGCCGCGCCGGCTGCGCAGCCGGCAACTGTTGCGGTTGCCGCTCAGCCGGTCGCTGCAGTGGCGGCGCCCGCCACCAAGATGGCTGCCGCGGGCGGTCCCCCGCAAAGCGCGCGGCTCGCCCAGGCCACGGCGACGGTCGAAGACGCTGCCGTCGCCACGCCGGTCAAGGCAACCGAGGCCACCGGCGCGCTGCCGACGTTCCGCTGGCCGGTACGCGGCAAGGTGATAACGACCTACGGCGCCAAGACCAACGGCAAGTCGAACGACGGTATCAATCTGGCGGTCCCCGAAGGTACGCCAGTGAAGGCGGCGGAGGACGGCGTCGTCGCCTATTCCGGCAATGAGCTCAAGGGTTATGGCAATCTGGTTCTGGTTCGGCACTCCAACGGTTACGTCACCGCATATGCCCATGCGAGTGAACTGATGGTGAAGCGCGGCGACACGATCAAGCGCGGCCAGATCATTGCCAAATCGGGTCAGTCCGGGGAGGTGGGGTCGCCGCAGCTCCACTTCGAGATCCGCAAAGGATCTTCGCCGGTTGACCCGCTTCAATTCCTCAACGGAGCGTGAGCGGTTCTGATTGGCCGCTGTCGCGCAGTACCTACTGCCGTCGTCGTCCGCGAAAGCGGGCGACCCAGTATTCCAGAGCGCCGATGAAGGTTCGCGAAAGCTCTGGAATACTGGGTACCCCGCTTTCGCGGGGTATGACGATCTATAGTGGAGAGGAGCAGTGCGTTCTCTCGCCCACGCGATCGCCGCTTACTTACCCGCCAGCTTCACGCCCAGCCGTCCCGCCAATTCCTGCGTGAACTGCCAGGCGACGCGGCCGGAGCGCGCACCACGTGTGGTCGACCATTCCAGCGCTTCGCGCTCGAGTTCGGCTTCATCGAGCTTGATGCCGAAGTGACCGCAATAACCCTTCACCATCGCAAGGTACTCGTCCTGGCTGCAGCGGTGGAAGCCGAGCCATAATCCGAACCGGTCCGAGAGCGACACCTTCTCCTCGACCGCCTCACCGGGGTTGATCGCGGTGGAGCGCTCGTTCTCGATCATGTCGCGCGCCAGCAGATGCCTGCGGTTCGAGGTGGCGTACAGGATCACATTGTCGGGCCGCCCCTCGATGCCGCCCTCCAGCACCGCCTTCAGCGACTTGTAGGAGGCGTCGTTGCCGTCGAACGACAGGTCGTCGCAGAACACGATGAAATGGAAATCCGAGCTGCGCAGCAGGTCCATCAATGCCGGCAGGCTCTCGATGTCCTCGCGGTGAATCTCGATCAGTTTCAAGCGCTCGGCCGGCTTGCGATTGACGTTGATGCTGGCATGCGCCGCCTTCACCAGCGACGACTTGCCCATGCCGCGCGCGCCCCATAGCAGCGCGTTGTTGGCGGGCAGGCCGTCGGCGAAGCGTTCGGTATTCTCGATCAGGATGTCGCGCACCTGCTCGATGCCCTTGAGCAGGCCGAGATCGACGCGGCTGACACGCGGCACCGGCACCAGCCGCCCGTTGGGGTGCCAGACGAAGGCGTCCGCGCTGCCAAGTGAATCGGCCGCGCTGGGTTTTGGTGACGCCGCAGACAGGTGCGCTGCGATGGCTTCGAGCGAGCGCGCAATCCTGTCCGCGGTGTCATGTTCGGAGGGTGCCGCCGGACGTTTTGTCGCGGCTATCGGCAATTTACGCGAGCTGGCCTTGGAGGCGGCACGAGGCACTGTTTTGCTGGGCTTTTTTGACATCTTGGGGGTTCCTTACCGTGCAGCCATATCGGGCCTTTTGACAGCCCGCAAGCGGCCCAAATGAGGGGGCTGGCAGCGTTGCAATTGGGACCGCGGCCGCTATAGTCCGCGCGAATTTGCCCGAACCGGCCTGACGCCAATGCGTCGCCGGTTCATTCCCGTTTCACGAGGATTGTTCGAAATGCTGATTACTCCTGCGTTTGCCCAGGCCGCGGGCGCCGGCGATACCAACAGCATGTTGATGTCGCTGCTGCCGTTCGCGCTGATCTTCGTGATCATGTACTTCCTGATTCTGCGGCCGCAGCAGAAGAAGGTGAAGGACCACGCCGAACTCGTAAAGAACATCCGCCGCGGCGATACCGTGGTGACGTCAGGCGGCCTTGTCGGCAAGGTGACAAAAGTGGTCGATGACGACCAGATCGAATTCGAAATATCCGACGGGGTCCGCGTGCGGCAAATGCGGCAGATGATTTCAGGCGTGCGCGCCAAGGGCGAGCCGGCCAAGGAAAAAGCCGAGACCGCCAAGGAAGACACTTCGGCGAGTTAGCGCGTTTTCTGATCGCGCACATTCCAGAATCTGACAGGTCAACTCGATGTTGTATTTCACGCGGTGGAAGGCGCTGGCGATCATCCTGACCGCGCTGGCGGTGTGCCTTTGCGCCGTTCCGAACTTCTTCCCCGAAGCGACGGTGAAAACCTGGCCGCAATGGGCGCAGCGTCATCTGGTGCTCGGCCTCGATCTGCAGGGCGGCTCGCACCTTCTGCTGGAGGTCGATGCCAACGCGGTCAAGAAGGACAAGCTCGACCAGCTGCGTGACGATGTTCGCCGCGTCCTGCGCGAAAACAAGATCGTTTATACCGGCCTCGCACCCCGCGCAGACAACGTCGAAGTGCGCATCACCAAGGATACCGACCTGCCGACCGCGCTGAGCAAGCTGCGCGAGTTGTCGCAACCGCTCGGCGGTTTGCTCGGCACCAGCGGCCAGCGCAGCCTCGAAGTCAGCGACGCCGGCGGCGGGCTGATCCGGCTCACCGTGCCGCCGGCGGCGATCACCGACCGCATCAGGCAGGCCGTCGAGCAGTCGATCCAGATCGTCGAACGTCGTGTCAATGAACTCGGCACCGTCGAACCGCTGATTCAAAGACAGGGCAATGATCGTATTCTGGTGCAGGTGCCGGGACTGGGCGATCCATCGCGCCTGATCAAAATTCTCGGCCAGACCGCCAAGATGGATTTCCGGATGGTCGATTCCACCGTTTCGCCGGATCAGGCCATCGCCGGACGTGTGCCGCCGGATTCGGAAGTCCTGCCAAGCGCCGAGGGATCCAGGCAACCCTATGTCATCAAGAAGCAGGTGCTGGTCTCCGGCGGCGACCTGACCGACGCACAGCCCGGTTTCGACCAACGCTCGGGCGAGCCGATCGTGAGCTTCCGTTTCAACACTTCCGGCTCCCGCAAATTCGCGCAAGCCACGTTGGAAAATGTCGGGCAACCCTTCGCCATCGTGCTCGACAACAAGGTCATCTCGGCCCCCGTGATCCGTGAACCGATCACCGGCGGCTCCGGCCAGATTTCCGGCAGCTTCACGGTGCAGGCGGCCAACGATCTCGCGATCCTGCTGCGTGCCGGCGCGCTGCCGGCGCCGCTGACGGTCATCGAACAGCGAACCGTCGGACCGGGGCTCGGCCAGGACTCGATCCAGAAGGGCGAACTCGCCGCCTATGTCGGCTCGATCCTGGTGATCGTGTTCATGTTGCTGACTTATCGTTTGTTCGGCGTGTTCGCCAACATCGCGGTCGCCATCAACGTCGCGATGATCTTCGGCGTGCTGTCGCTGTTGAATGCGACGCTGACGCTGCCCGGCATCGCCGGCATCGTGCTCACGGTCGGCATCGCCGTCGACTCCAACGTGCTGATCTATGAGCGTATCCGCGAGGAACTGCGCGGCGGGCGCAACGCGATTTCCGCGATCGACGCCGGCTTTAAACGGGCGCTGTCGACGATTCTGGATTCCAACATCACCACCTTCATCGCCGCAGCGGTGCTGTTCTATATCGGCACCGGGCCGGTGCGCGGCTTCGCCGTAACGCTGGGCATCGGCATCATCACCACGGTTTTCACCGCGTTTACGCTTACCCGCCTGATCGTCGCGGGCTGGGTGAGGTGGAAGCGGCCGCAAAGCGTGCCGATCTAGGCATGATCCCGAAAAGTGGACACCGGTTTTCGGAGGAGATCATGCCTTCACAAAATAAAGCGACGAATATGATCCAGCCAGGCTGGATCATATTCGGGGGAATGCGGAGCCGGCTGTGACAAATTTGGTTCTCATCGGACTCGGCATCCTCATTGCCGTGCTGACCGTGGTCAGCTGCTTCGGCCTGTTGCCGTCGCTGCGGATCGTGCCTGATGATACGCACTTCGATTTTACCCGCTTCCGCCGCATCAGTTTTCCGATCTCGGCGCTGCTCTCGATCTTTGCGATCACGCTGTTCTTCACCCACGGGCTGAATTTCGGCATCGATTTCAAGGGTGGCACGCTGATGGAAGTGCAGGCCAAATCCGGCGCTGCCGACATCCCCTCGATGCGCAACACGCTGGGCGGCCTCGGCCTTGGCGACGTGCAGTTGCAGCAGTTCGGCGGGCCCGCCGATGTGCTGATCCGGGTGGCCGAGCAGCCCGGCGGCGATGCCGCGCAGCAGGAAGCCGTCCAAAAGGTGCGCGGCGCGCTCGGCGAGGCCGTCGACTATCGCAGGGTCGAAGTAGTGGGGCCGCGCGTTTCCAGCGAACTTTTGGCCTATGGTCTGCTCGGTCTGATGCTCGCGATCTTTTCGATCCTGATCTATCTCTGGTTCCGGTTCGAATGGCAGTTCGCGCTCGGCGCCATGATCGCCAACGTCCACGATATCGTGCTGACCATCGGCTTCATGTCGATCTCGCAGGTCGATTTCGATCTCACCAGCATCGCGGCGCTGCTGACCATTCTCGGCTATTCGCTCAACGACACCGTCGTGATCTATGACCGGATTCGCGAAATGCTGCGGCGTTACAAGAAAATGCCGATGCCGGCGCTGCTCAACGAATCGATCAACTCGACGCTGTCGCGATCGATCATCACCCACGTCACCGTAACGCTGGCGTTGCTGGCGCTGTTGCTGTTCGGCGGCCACGCCATCCACAGCTTCACCGCCGTCATGATGTTCGGCGTGGTGCTGGTCGGCACCTACACCTCGATTTTCATCGCAGCGCCAATCCTGATCTATCTCGGCGTCGGTACCCACCGCGACGCGCCGGACACACCGAAGAAGAAGTGACGATGCCGGGCCGCCCTGACGCCCCGCATCTTCCGAGGTCGGCGCCGATCGAGGCTTACGGCAAGGGCGGATTTGCGTTCGCCGACATGTCGCATCGCGGCTCGCTGTTGTGTCTGCCGGAGGCGATCTGGGCCTGGCCGGTCGCAAGACCAGAGGAAATCGACCAGGCTTCGCTGGCCCGCGTGTTCGCCGCGGCTGCCGGCATCGACACGCTCATCATCGGCACCGGCACCGAGGTCTGGTTGCCTCCATCCGACCTGCGCGAGGCGTTGCGCGCGGTGCGAGTGGTGCTGGACGCGATGCAGACCGGTCCTGCGATCCGCACCTACAACATCATGATCGGCGAGCGGCGGCGCGTTGCCGCGGCACTGATCGCGGTGCCATGAGCCGCGCGGACGGAGCCACGGCTTCGGCCGACTTCTGCGCCGAGTTGGTGCGGACCCACGATTTTGGCCGCTACGCATCCAGCCTGTTCGTACCGGCCGGCCAGCGCCGCGCGCTGTTGGCGCTGTATGCCTTCAACGTCGAGATTTCCCGGGTGCGCGAGCAGGTGAGCCAGCCGCTGCCCGGCGAAATGCGTCTGCAATGGTGGACCGACATGCTCGCGGGCGCGGGCCACGGCGGTATCGAGGGCAATCCGGTTGCGGCTGAGCTGCAGCTTGCGATCCAGAACTGGCACCTGCCGGTCGAGCGGCTGTCGCGCCTGATCGACGAGCATCAGTTCGATCTCTACAACGACCCGATGCCGACCATGGCGGCGCTGGAAAGCTATATCAACGATACCTCGTCGGCGCTGTTCTCGCTCGGCGCCGGGATCGCCGGGGCCCAATCCGACTGGATCGAACACCTCGCGCGCCACGCCGGCCTCGCGCAAGGCATGGCCCAGCTGATGGCGGCGTTGCCGCGAGACGCGTCGCGGCGCCAGCTATTCGTGCCGCTGCAAGTGCTGCAGCAGCATGGCAGCGGCATGGAAGAGGTGTTTGCGGGCAAGCAAACCGCAAAATTGCGCGCGGTGCTGGATCAGCTCATCAGCGAAGCGCGGGGACATCTGAATACAGCTTTCGCGCTGCTTGCCAGCGTGCCGCCGGAGGTGCGGCCGGTGTTCCTGCCGTTGGCGCTGGTTGCGCGCGATCTGACGCGGATGTCGCGGGCGGACAGCGATCCGTTCGTTCTCCAACTCACATCAAGGTTGCGGACGTTGTGGACGTTGTGGCGCGCGGCGAGGTCGCGGGAGTTTGGGGGCTAAGAGCATCGTGCATAACGATGAGCCGTCATTGCGAGCGAAGCGAAGCAATCCAGAGCCGCTAGCAAGAATGGATTGCTTCGTCGCTTCGCTCCTCGCAAAGACAGAAACTACTGCGAGTTTAGATCGACCGCTTCAAAATTGAACCGGTCGCGCAAATTCTTGCGCGATTCCAGAATGCTCATCAGGAACGCGCGGTCGGTCGCGCTCGTCATCATCGGCTCGATCAGATCGAGCTGGTTCATCGCGACCAGCTGCAGGACTTCGTTGCGGATTCTTCCCATGGCATCGCGCGGCAATGCCTGCACCACCTGGATATGCTCCGGCGGCTTTGGGCCTTTCGCCGCCGTAAGCGCGTCGCGCAGCTCCGCTTCGAGCGCGGTCTGGTCGGCCTCCACGAAGGCATAAAGCCCGACGCCGGTGCGCCGGTCGGCGAACGCGACAATGGCGGTGTCGCGGACGGCAGGGTTTTTCCTGATCAGATCGCTCAGCACCGGTGCGTCATTGACCAGCCGCCGGCCGCCGCCTTCGCGGTCGGTAAAGTTGAACAGCCCGCGGGTGATGGCGCGATAGACCTTCTTGCCGGTCGCAAGCCAGATGCTGGCGACCAGCGATTTGCGCGCGAGGATCTTGCGTTCCTTCGGCGTCAGCGCCTCCGGTGCGTAGCTGCGCTTGTGCTTGAGCAGATGCCTGAGATCCTCATAAGCGGCGATGCGGAACAGCCGGCCGCGCGTCTTGAAGCAGGCCGCGAGCTGAAAGTCCGTGACGTAGGCGCGGCCATCGCTGCCGCGCAGCCAGTTCTGCTCCTTGGCGAGATCGTTATGGCAGATGCCGGCGCGATGCAGCTTGCGCAGCGCCAGTTTGGCGGAACGGAAATAGGCGACATCGCCTGTCGGCTTGGCGAGGTGCAGCGCCACGCCGTTGATGAAACCGCGCACCAGCGCCTGCCGGCCGGCCCATAACAGCTCCGGCCCGACATGAAGATCGCGCGCCAGCGCCAGCGCGCGGCGCTCGCGCGCAAACAAATGCCGCGCCGGGATAAAGGACCACCACGGCACCTGATCGAGCCGGCGCAGCACCGCATCGACTTCGCCGTCGCGCAAGCGAAAACGCCCGCGCTCGACGGTGGAAAACACGTCGCGCTTCAGCAATACGCCTTCGATCCATTGCGCCGACAGAACAGCGGCGTCATCCCTGGGCAAACTCATGAAACGCTCACGCCGCCGCCGCTACAGGCAGGCTATCGGCGATCCAGCGATCGAGATCCGACAATGCGCGGGCGCTGATCGCCTGCTTCTTGGCAACGGTCTTGTCGTTGCCGCGCAGCCGTGTCCCATCGACATTTTTGGTAGGCGGGTTGGCGAGCGGCGGAAACAGTCCGAAATTGATGTTCATCGGCTGGAATGAGCGCTGCCCTGCGTCGATGGTCTCGATGTGGCCGCCGGTGATGTGGCCGAGCAGCGATCCGAGCGCCGTGGTCGCTGGCGGCGGCGCCAGCGACGTCGAGCGTGCATCGGCCGCGGCGTAGAGGCCGGCCATCAGCCC
>Ga0137409_10008898_pt1 | contig 10241 bp, 9 predicted proteins | sample CZODoug1_16funga_FD_122059 | JGI IMG/M metagenome (GOLD analysis project Ga0137409, IMG submission 122059) | Vadose zone soil fungal communities from Angelo Coast Range Reserve, California, USA - CZODoug1_16fungal (Hybrid Assembly) | ecosystem: Environmental > Terrestrial > Soil > Vadose zone...
CGGCCGCCCCGCCTGACCGTTTCCCGGGCTCCCGGGAACCCCTCTCCATGTCCCCCGGTTGTGACCACCGGGGGTCGACCCGCATCTCAAGGGTGTCGACTGGAGAGGGGATGATGACCGTGGAGACGACGAAGAGCATGGCGCGGCGCCTGGTGCTGGGAGCGCTGCTCGCGGCCGCCGCCGGGGGATTCCTCGGCGCGTGCAGCTCGATGCCGCAGGGGCCGACCTACACCGAGGACGAGCTGCGGGTGATCTGCGAGCGCCGCGGCGGATGGTGGCGCGGCAACCTGATCCCGGGCTTTTGCGAGTACCAGACGGCGTCCAACCAGGCGCCGTGACGCCGGACACCCGGCGCCGGTAAATCTGACCCGCGCGGCCCGGAACCGGGCCGCGCGGAGTCGGTTTCTTCCCACCTAGCCCCGGCGCGCGCGACGCACCGCGCTGGCCGGCGGCCGGCCGAACGCGCGCAAGATTTCGCGAGCCATCAGCTGCCCCCGCAGCCGCAATGCCCGCTCCGCGGTCACCGCGCGCGCGGCGGCCGGCCAGCCGAAGTAGCCGAGCCCGCCCGGGGCGATCTCCTCGAAGGTCCTTGCCCCCTTCCGGAGCGCGGCGCGATAGTCCACCCACGCCGGCGGCAGCCGCCGGATCATCCGGCGTCGCGCGAGCTCTGGCCGCCGGGCCAGCACCAGCGCGGTCTCGAGCTCGCCCGAGTGCCACTCGAAGGCCGGGCGCGGACTGCGCGAGAGGCGCAGCACCCGCGGGCTCAGCATGGCGGCCCGCGTCGACGCCTCGGGGCTGAAGCCGGCGAACTGGATCTCGAGGCGACCGCCGCCCGCGGCCCGCTTTCTGAGCAGGGCGCGCTTGGCCTCGCCCATCGCCCGGACGTGCGCCGGATCGGCCTGGTAGTTGGCGAGCACGAAGCGGCGGAAGCCGTGACCGGCCAGCCCCGCGACGATCTCCACGATCACGCGCCGGAGGGTGGCACGCGTGAGCGACACGGTGCCGGGCCAGCGCGCCGCCAGCGGGCTCGCGCCGTACGGCAGCGCGGGCGCCAGGATCACGCGGTAGCCGGCGCGCTCGAGATGCGGCGCCACCGTCTGGGCGAGCGCCTCCGCGCCGAGCCAGTCGACGAGCAGGGGGAGGTGCGGGCCGTGCTGCTCGACCGCGCCGAGCGGCAGGATCACCACCGAGCGCGGATCGCGGGCGAGCCGGGCCGCCTCCGGGTACGTGCGCTCGGCGAGGCGAATCACCGGTTGTGCGCGGCGGGGCTAGGCGGAGCCCGAGGGGTCGGCCGCGGGCCCGGTGGTGAGCTCCCGGATCTGCTCCGGCGTGCAGCCCAGCAGCTCGCGCAGGACCGCCTCGGAATCGGCGCCGGGCCGCGTCGCCCAGTGGGCCACGCGACCCGGCGTGCGGGAGAGCGTCGGCACGATCCCCTGCGTGACGATCTCACCCAGCGCGGGATGCGTGAGGCGCAGCAGATCGCCCCGGCTCCAGCAGTGTGGCTCGCGCACGAGATCCGCCACCGAGTTGACGACCGTCGCGGCCAGGCCGGCGCCGCGCAGCCGCGCGACCGCCTCGTCGGCGGCGAGCGCGGCGACCAGCTTGCCGAGCTGCTCCCGCGCGGCGGCGGGATCGTCGCCCCGCCCCAGGCGTCCCAGCGCCACCTCGACCTCCTCGGCCGAAGCGCCGGAGACCGTCACGAAGCGGCCGTCGCCGGCCTCCACGGTCGCGCCCGCCGGAAAGAGCGGCCAGTCGCCGCCGGCCCGCTCGCGGCGGATGCCGAGCGCGGTGCGCGCCGGCAGCAGGTCGCCGGTCAGGCGCAGCGCGGCCTCGAACATCGCGGTGTCGACCACCTGGCCCTGGCCGTCGGCGTCGCGGCGGAGCAGCGCGGCCATCGTGCCGAGCACGTTGAACAGCGCGGTGGTGTAGTCGCCCGACATCACCCCGTCGCGGAGCGGCGGGCGATCCGGCCATCCGTTCAGGTAGGTGATGCCGCCGAAGGCCAGGCCCACCGGGTTGAAGGCCGCGCGCGCGGTGTAGGGTCCGGTCTGGCCGAAGCCAGAGGAGCGCAGCAGCACCAGCTTCGGGTTGGTCTCCAGCAGCACCTCGGGGCCGAGCTTCCAGCGCTCGAGCGTGCCGGGGCGGAAGTTCTCCACGACCACGTCGCACACGCGCGCCAGCTCGAGGAAGACCTCGCGCCCGCGCGGGCTGCGCACGTCGAGCGCCAGGCTGCGCTTGTTGCGGTTGGTGACCACGGTGCCCGGGCTGGTGCGCGCCCACGTGTCCGACGTCCCGCCGGCCGGCGGCAGCTCGATCATGATCACGTCGGCGCCAAAGTCGCCGAGGATGGCCGCGGCGGCGGGGCCGGCGAGCCACTGGGAGAGATCGAGGACGCGGAGCCCCGCGAGGGCGCCGGCGGCGACCGGCTCGACTGATTCGACCGGGGCGGGCGGCCGGGTCGGCGGCGCCGGCGCGCGCTGCATCGCCCCGCGCACCGCCGCGGTGTGCTCGCCGAGGCGCGGCGCCGGCGGCGGATCCGCCGCGGGCGTCCGCGTGAGCTTCGGCACCGCCCCGGGCGCCACGAACGCTTGCCCTCCGGTCGACGCCAGCTGGAGCAGCGCCTGGCGCGCCTTCACGTGCTCGTCGGCCAGGATGTCGTCCACCGACCGCACCGCGGTGCCGGCGACGCCGACCGCCGCGAAGCGCGCCTCCACCTCCAGCTGGTCGCGCCGGGAGATCCAGTCGCCGACCAGCGCGTCCGCCGCCGCGCGGTTCTGCAGCCGCGCGGCGCTGGTGGCGAAGCGCGGGTCCCTCGGCGCCTCCGGCGCGTCGATGGCCTCGCAGAGGCGCGCGAAGGGCTGATCTCCGGCGCCCGAGACCGCGACCCAGCCGCCGTCGCGCGTGCGATAGACGTTGGCCGGCACCACCACCGGCGACTCGGTGCCGAGGCGCGTCGCCACCTCACCGGACCGCGCGTGGCGGACCACCACTTCCTCCTGCAGCCGGAGGCCCATCTGGTAGAGGCCGATGTCGACCACCTGCCCGTGCCCGCGCCGCCGCGCGTGGAAGACCGCCATCAAGAGCCCGCTCGCGCCCTGGATCGCGGTCCAGCTCTCGGCCAGCGGCACCGTCACCGGCAGCGGCGCGCGGTCCGGGAAGCCGGTGGTGAACTGCACGCCCGAGAACGCCTGGGCGATGCGGTCGTCGCCGCGCTCGGCGGCGAGCGGCCCGGTCTGGCCGAAGGGCGAGATGCGCAGGAGGGCGAGGCGCGGGTTGCGCCGCTCGAGCTCGGCCGGCGCGAGGCCGGCCGCCTCGAGGCGTCCCGGCCCCAGGTCCTCGATCAGCGCGTCCGCGGAGGCGAGCAACGTCGCGAGCCACGGCTCGCGCGCGAGGTCGGCCGACTCGGCCTGCACCGAGAGCTTGCCGCGGTTCTCGGACTGGAAATAGAGCGAGTCCTCGCCGGGCAGCGCGGGGCCGCGCTTCCGCATCGGCGAGCCGGCGGCGGGCTCGACCTTGACGACGGTGGCGCCCAGATCGGCGAGCAGGCCGCCCGCCATCTCACCGGCGAGCGTGTGCGTCAGCTCGACCACCAGCACGTCGGCCAGCGCGCCGCCGCGATCGCCGCCCGGCAACCCCGCGAGCCGCGTCACCGCGGGCGCCTCACGCGATCCCGAAGATGCGCGCCGCGTTGCCGTAGAGCCATTTCTCCTTCACCGAGTCCTTGAGCGGCAGGCCGAGGTACTCGTCGATCAGCGTCTCGTACGGCTGCCCCACGAGCCCGGCCGAGAGGCCGACGAGCACCTTGTCCTGGATCAGCGTGTTGCCGAACTGCATCAGCATCTCCCACCCCGAGCCCGGCTGGCCGAGATAGCGCCCGCGGTGGGCCGAGGTGTCCATGTGCAGCTTCGGATGCCGCCGCACCAGCGCCACCATCTCGTTCACCCACGGCCAGCCGCCGAGGCCGCCGATGATGGTGAGCTCCGGGAAATCCATCGCCACCTGGTCGAGGTGGCGCGGGTGGCCCAGATCGTACGGGCGGTCGTTGGCGTAGTTCATCGACGAGTAGATGCGCACCGGGATGCCGAGCTCGGCGGCCTTGGTGTAGAGCGGGTAGTAGCGGCGATCGCTCGCGGGCAGGCAGTCGACCAGGGCCGAGACGCCGAGGGCGCTGAAGCCCTCGTCGCGCACGAGGCGCTCCAGCTCGCGGACGCCGGCCATGCCCCGGTGCGTGTTGACGCTGATCCGGGCCAGGCCGAGGAAGCGGTCGGGATAGCGGCGCAGCAGCGCGGTGGCCTCCTCGTTCGAGACGCCGAAGGGCACCGAGCGGACGATGCCGAGCCCCGCGAGGTGCTTCACGTAGGCGTCCAGGTCGGTCTTCGGGCGCGGGTCGTTGCCCTCGCTGCGCGAGCGGAAGATGCGGCCGTAGTTGGCCATGCCGTAGCCGGGCTGGCCGGCGGCGGCGGGCGGGGCGGCCGCGGCGGCGGTCTTCTCGTGCTCCGCCCCGTAGGGGACGCTGCACTCCATGTCGATGATCTTGAGCTCTGCCTTCATGTGATGCCTCCCGCGCCGGCCGAGTGCCTGCTTCGCGGGCGCGCCGCATACAGTACCGCGATCACGGCCATCTTGACAGTGCCGCCCCCGCGCCGCAGTATCCCGGCATCACCCGGAGCTCGGCCATGCCCGGCATCCCCGATCGGACCAAGGAGACCCCGTGAAGACGATCCTGACCGCGCTGCTCGCGATCTTGCTGCTGATACCCGCCCGGGCGGGCGCGCAGACCGTGCTCCGCATCGGGCTCAACGACGATCCCGACGCCCTCGACCCCACGATCAGCCGCGCCTACACCGGCCGCCTGGTCTTCGCCGCGCTCTGCGACAAGCTCTTCGACGTCACCCCGGATCTCAAGATCGTGCCCCAGCTCGCCACCGGCTACGAGTGGGCGGCGGACCGCAAGTCCATCGTGATCAAGCTGCACCCGGGCGTGCGCTTCCAGGACGGCGAGCCCTTCAACGCGGAGGCGGTGAAGTTCAACATCGAGCGGCACCAGAACACCCCGGGCTCGTTCCGCAAGTCGGAGATCGCCGAGATCCAGTCCGTGGAGGTGGTGAACGACCTCACGGTGCGCTTCCACCTCTCGCAGCCGCTGGTGCCGCTGCTCGCCGCGCTGACCGACCGCGCCGGCATGATGGTCTCGCCCAAGGCGGCCAAGGCCCTCGGGGACAAGCTGGGCACGCAGCCGGTCTGCGCCGGCCCCTACAAGTTCATGCAGCGGGTGGCCCAGGGCAAGATCGTGGTGGAGAAGGTGGCCGACTACTGGGACAAGAACGCCTTCTCCGTCGACCGCATCGAGTTCGTACCCATCACCGACTCGAGCTCGCGGCTGGCCAGCCTGCGCTCCGGCGATCTGCAGATGATCGAGCGCGTGTCACCCACCGACCTGGCCGAGATCCGCGGCGACTCGAAGCTGAAGGTCGTCGGCGTCCCGGAGCTCGGCTACCAGATGATCCCGCTGAACGTCGCCAACGGGCCCAGGAGCAAGACGCTGGCCGACGTCAAGCTGCGCCAGGCGCTGGACCTGGCCATCGATCGCGACACGCTGGTGAAGACCGTGTTCAACAACGAGTACATCGCGGGCAATCAGTTCATCAGCCCCGAGAATCCCTACTATGACAAGAAGGTCCCGGTGGCCAAGCGCGACCTGGCCAAGGCGAAGCAGCTCCTGAAGGACGCGGGCCAGCCCAATCTCACGTTCACGCTGGTGGTGCCGCCGGAGCGCGACCGCCAGGAGGCGGCGCTGATCTTACAAGCGATGTGGGCGGAGGCCGGCATCATCGCGAACCTCCAGACCCAGGAGAACGTCACGATGCTCCAGTCGGGGCGCAAGGGCGACTTCGAGGCCTACTTCACGTTCTGGAGCGGCCGGCCCGACCCCGACGGCAACGTCTACACCTTCTCGACCTGCAAGGGCGCGCAGAACGACATGCACTACTGCAACGCCGACGTGGACGCGCTGCTCGTCAAGGCCCGCCAGGTCGCGGATCCGGCCGAGCGCAAGAAGCTCTACGACCAGGCCACCGAGATCATGGCCCGGGAGGTGCCGCGGCTGATCCTGTGGCACCGGCGCGTGTTCACCGGACTCAGCGCCCGGGTCCAGGGCTTCACGCCCTACCCCGACGGGATCATCCGCTTCCGGGGCCTCAAGCTGAACTGAGGCGCCGGCGGCATGGCGCTCTGGCTTTACGTGGCGCGCCGGCTCGCGGTGCTGGTGCCCACGCTGTTCTTCGTCTCGGTGCTGATCTTCTCGCTGCAGCAGCTCCTGCCCGGCGATGCGGCGGTGGCGCTGGCCGGCGAGGAGAACGACCCGACCGCGGTGGCCGCCATCCGCGCGCGGTACCACCTGGACCGACCGGTGCCGGTGCAGTACGGCCTCTGGCTCGGCCGCGTGCTGGTGGGCGACTTCGGCGAGTCGCTGCGCAGCCGCATCCCGGTGCGGGAGCTGCTGGTCTCGAAGCTGCCGGTCACCGTGGAGCTGGCGCTCTGCTCGATGCTGATCGCGCTGGTCATCGGCATCCCGGCCGGCATCGTCTCGGCCACCCGGAAAGGCACCGCGGTGGACGTGGTGGCCAACTTCTTCGCGCTGTCCGGGCTCTCGGTGCCGCACTTCTGGCTCGGCATCATGCTTATCTTGTTGTTCGCGGTGCGCCTCGGGTGGCTGCCCGCCTCCGGCTACGTGCCGCCGTGGGAGGACCTGCGCCGGAACCTGACCACCATCCTGCTGCCCTCCTTCGTGCTCGGCACCGGCGTGGCCGGCGTCATGATGCGCCACACCCGCAGCGCCATGCTGCAGACCCTGGGCGCCGACTACGTGCGCACCGCGCGGGCCAAGAGCGTGCCCGAGCGGCTGGTGGTGCTGAAGCACGCGCTGCGCAACGCGCTGATCCCGGTCATCACCCTCGGCGCCATCGAGTTCGGCCGGCTGCTCTCGGGCGCGGTGCTCACCGAGCAGGTCTTCGCCATCCCGGGCTTCGGCAAGCTGCTGGTCGACGGCGTGTTCAACCGCGACTATGCGGTGGTGCAGGCCGTCGTGCTCGTCTCGGCGGGCCTCTACGTGCTCCTGAACCTGGGCGCCGACGTCCTCTACTTCCTCGCGAACCCGCGCCTGCGGGGCTCCACGTGAGCGCCACCCCGGTCGTCCTCGGCGCGCCCGCGGTGGCGGTGGGCCGGCGCTACAAGGCGGCGCGCCAGCTCGCGCGCCGGCCCGCCGCGATGATCGCGCTCGCGGTCATCCTGGGCTTCGTCCTGGTGGCGCTCGCGGCGCCGCAGCTCGCGCCGTTCGACCCGACCGCGATCGACTACCGCGCGGTGCGGAAGGCCCCGTCCGCGGTCCACCCGCTCGGCACCGACGAGGTCGGCCGCGACGTGCTGTCGCGGCTGCTCTGGGGCGCGCGCGCCTCGCTGCTGGCCGGCGTCATCCCGGTCACGATCGCGGTGGCGCTCAGCGTGCCGCTCGGCCTCCTCTCGGGCTACCTCGGGGGCTGGGTGGACGGGCTTATAATGCGGATCAACGACGCCATGCTCTCGATCCCGTTCCTCATCGTGGCCATCGCGCTGGCTGCCTTTCTCGGTCCGGGCCTCGGCAATGCCATGATCGCGATCGGGATCGCGGCCCTGCCCACCTTCGTCCGGCTCGTGCGCGGCACCGTGCTCGCGATCAAGACCGAGGAATACGTCGAGGCCGCGCAGGCCCTGGGCTGCTCGCGCCGTCGCGTCGCGCTCCGCCACATCCTGCCCAACACGCTGCCGCCGCTCTTCATCCAGGTGAGCCTCACGGTGGCGGCGGCCATCATCGCCGAGGCGAGCCTGTCGTTCCTGGGCCTGGGCCAGCAGCCGCCCGCGCCGTCGTGGGGCAGCATGCTCAACGCGGCCCAGCGCTATCTCTCCCAGGCGCCCTGGATGGCGCTCTATCCCGGCCTCATGATCTTCGGCATCGTCATGGCCCTCAACGTGCTGGGCGACGGCCTGCGCGACGTGCTGGACCCGCGGCACCAGTAGCATTCCAAGGAGGAAGCCCCGTGAGCCACGTGTGCATGACCCCGATCACCAGCCCGAAGGCCTGGCGCGGCGAGACCCTCGCCCGCGAGACCTCATGGATCGTCACGCTGAGCGACGCGGAGATCGCCGACGTCGACCGCGCCCTCGCCGCCGCGAAGGCCTCCGGCGTGCCGCTCGAGTCGATCCAGCGCGAGCACTTCCCGCTGACCGTCCTGCGCGCCAAGCTCGAGCAGGCGGTGGCCGAGATGTACGAGGGCCGCGGCTTCGTGGTGCTGCGCGGGCTCCCGGTCCGTCGGTACCGCGACGAGGACGTGGGGCTCATCTTCTGGGGCTTCGGGCGCTACATGGGCGCGCCGCTCTACCAGAACCCCCAGGGCGAGCTGCTCGGCCACGTCTACGACCACGGGCGGACCTACGGCAACATCGACGTGCGCGGCTACGAGACCAACGCCTACCTGCCGTACCACACCGACGCGGGCGACATGGTGGGGCTCCTCTGCCTGCGCCGCTCCCTCGAGGGCGGACTCAGCAGCATCGTGAGCTCGGTGACGGTGCACAACGAGATCCTGGCCCAGCACCCCGAGTACCTGGGCCTCCTCTACAACGGCTACTACTACATCCGCCGCGAGGCGGCCCTGACCGAGCGCGGCGTCTCCGAGCGCCCGATCCCGGTCTACGGCAACCAGGACGGCGTCGTGAGCTGCCGCTACATCCGCAACCAGATCAACGCGGGGGCCGTCAAGCGCGAGGTGCCGCTGACGACGTTCGAGCGCGCCGCGCTCGACTTCCTGGACGAGCAGACCCGCCGGGCCGACCTGCGGCTGGACATGGACCTGCAGGCGGGCGACATCCAGTTCATCAACAACTACACAACCCTGCACTCGCGGACCGAGTTCGAGGACGGCGCCGAGCCAAGCCAGAAGCGCCACATGCTGCGTCTCTGGCTCAAGTTCTCGAGGCCCTGGCCCCTCAGTGCCGAGTTCCCCACGCACCTGGGTTACAGGCCGGCGCAGGACACTCCGGTGCTGATCGAGGCAGAGAGGTAGTCGCCGCGACGCCGCTGTGATGGCCCGAACGCAGGGTGAAAGGGTCTCGCCCGGCTCATGGCTAGGTCACGCGGAGGAGTCGATGCTCGACTCCAGTGCTGAAGAGAAATGCCTCGCCGCCGGCTTCAACCCGCCACACCAGCGCCCCGACACGCAGCGGCGGTCCCTCGGGAGGAACTAACTCCAGCTGCACCGTGGTTCCAGTCTTCAACCGTGCCTTGGTTCTGACCTTCGCACCATGCGTGCTGATGTCCACGGAACTCGCCAGGTATCGGCTCTTACCTACTTTGACGAGAACCGGCCAGGACATGCGGGCTCGCGGATGTTGCCGTCGGTTCTGCTGGCGTGGATTCGGCTCGAGGGTCACGGCAATTCGCATCCCGAACCGAGGCAACTATGAATACCGCGAATACCGCCCATGGATTAAGAGGATACGACGGCGTCCGACCTGGAACAAAGCGATCAGGTACGCGGCGTGGTCGGGACATCACATATAACGTTTCGCCCGTCATGGGCGGCTCCATCCGGAAGTACATTCCTCAACTCTGAAAGGCTTTACCGGCCGTTTTTTAGACAGTTTCTGGAAACCAATGCACTATCGATTGCTTGTGGCCGCCTGAATTCTGGCAGCAGCTTTGCAGCCCCCTCACGCGCGTAGCAATCCATCAGAAAAGGAGGCATCCGCGTGAGGAATAGGGCGTTCTTGATCGCGATAGTTTTAATCCTGACGATGACGATTGGCAAAGTTGGGTCTCTCAGTGATTCCTGGGCTTGGAGTAGTAGCGGAGGTGGCAGCGGAAGCGGTGGCGGGGGCGGAGCAGGAGGCAGCGGAGGCGGCAGTGGTGGTGGAAGCGGCGGTGGTGGGACAGGAGGCAGCGGAGGCGGCAGTGGTGGCGGAAGCGGCAGTGGTGGTGGGGCAGGAAGCAGCGGAGGTGGAAGTGGTGCTGGAGGGGGCGCAAGTGGTGGAGCAAGCGGAAGTGGTGGAGCAGGCGGAGGTGGCGGAGCAGGCGGAAGTGGTGGAGCAGGCGGAAGTGGTGGAGCAGGCGGAAGTGGTGGTGCAGGCGGAAGTGGTGGTGCAAGCGGAAGTGGTGGTGGAGGCACCGGAGCCGGCGCGGGTGCCGGAGCGAGCGCAGGTGGTGGTGA
>Ga0137409_10008899_pt1 | contig 10241 bp, 5 predicted proteins | sample CZODoug1_16funga_FD_122059 | JGI IMG/M metagenome (GOLD analysis project Ga0137409, IMG submission 122059) | Vadose zone soil fungal communities from Angelo Coast Range Reserve, California, USA - CZODoug1_16fungal (Hybrid Assembly) | ecosystem: Environmental > Terrestrial > Soil > Vadose zone...
AGCGGGGAAACCTATGAAGATCTCGCGTCGCAAAATGATTCAGGCAACAGCGGCGGCCATGGCGCTGCCGGCGCTTGCCAAATCCCCAACCCCCAACCCCAAACCCCTATTCTTCACGCCGGCGGAGTTCGCGCTGGTGGACGAGATGAGCGACATGATCATCCCGACGGACCAGCAGTCGGCAGGAGCGCGCGCGGCCGGGGTGGCGCTCTTCATCGACGGCCGTCTCGCCGAAGCGTTCGAGAAAGACCAGCCGGAGCAGTGGCGCGCCGGGATCAAGGCGGTCGAGGCGTTGTCGAATGAGATGCACGGCAAAGCCTTCATGGCCTCCACGCCGGAGCAGCGGCTCGCGCTCCTGACGCGCATCGCCGCCGCCGAATCCGACCCGAAGAGCGACGCCGAGAAGTTCTTCCGGGAGATCAAGAGCGGGACGATTCGCGCGTACTACACTTCGAAGATCGGGATTCACGACGATCAGCAGTACAAGGGGAACGTGATTCAACCGGGAGAATACGCCGGCTACGATGCCACGTGATCGCGTCGAGCTCGACACACCGCGCCTGACGCTCCTCGCCTACCCGCCCGAGCAGATGCTCGGGCTGATCGAGCATCCTCAAGCGTTCGAGGAACAGTTCGCCCTGACCCCCGCGGATGGATTGCGGGGGTTCTACGTTTCCGGCGAAGTGTCGCCGCAGTGGCTCGAGGCGCTGCGCAAATTCGCGGGGCAGGGTCCCAACCCCTGGCGTCATGGCTTCTGGATCATCGAGAAAGAGAGTGGGGAGATCATCGGCGGCGCGGGTTTCAAGGGGGCGCCCGATGGGGACGGCATGGTCGAGATCGCCTATGGTGTGGTGCCGTCTCGCGAAGGGCGCGGATACGCGACCGAGGCCGCCCGCGCGCTGATTCATTTCGCCACCGGCGATGCGCGGGTGAAGCGCATTCGGGCGCATACGCGCCCCGAGGCCAATGCCTCTACGCGGGTGCTCGCGAAGTGTGGGTTCGAGCACGTCGGTCCGGTCGTCGATCCCGAGGACGGTCCGGTCTGGCGGTGGGAACGAAACGCACAGCATATTGGAACGCCATGAGAGAGACCGTTGTGATGGGAACCGGCCAGGCGGTGTTCGTTCCGGGCGAGTGGCGCTCGCTCGCCAGCTGTCTCGGCCTCTCGCCGCGCGAATGCGGCATCGTGCGCGCCGTCTTCGACGCCAACTCGGAGAAGGACACCGCGGCGCGGCTCGGGCTGTCGCCGCACACCGTACACACCTACCTGTGGCGCATCTATCGCAAGCTCGGCGTGCAGAGTCGCGAAGAGCTGCTGGTGCGCGTCTTCGCCGAATTTCGTTCCCTTCCCAAACGCAGCAGCAACGGGCGCAAGCGCGCGGAGAGCAGACACCGCGCGTTGTAGCCTGATCGGGTGACCCGGTGTAGGGGTCTTGTCGTTCCATCCTGCAGGGGCATGTTACGCCGTTGTAACGCGTTCGATACGGTTTCACCAACGGGAGCGCCGTCCATGCGCCTGATCCGGACTGTCACGTGTGTCAGCTGGTTGCTGTCGGCCAGCTTTGTGACAGTTGCGTCGGCGCAAACTGACAAGCCCCGCACCACCGCCTCCGCCGTTTCCCTGATCATCCGCACTGACGACATCGGCATGAGCCACAGCGTGAACATGGCCATGCAGAAGCTCGTCTCCACGGGAATGCCGGTATCGGTGTCGGTGCTGTTCGTGTGCCCGTGGTATCAGGAGGCGGTCGCGATTCTCAAGCAGCATCCCAACGTCTCGGTCGGGATCCATCTGGCGTTGAATTCGGAATGGAAGAATTATCGCTGGGGTCCCGTCACAGGCAGTACCGCCGTTCCGTCGTTGGTCGATGAGAACGGCTTTTTCTTTTCCTCCTCCGAAGCGTTGCACCAGCATAACCCACAAGTCGCCGAAGTCGAAAGAGAATTGCGGGCCCAGATCGAGCGTGCGCTGCGCTCCGGCGTGAAGATCGATTACGTCGATGAGCACATGGGCACGGCGACGCGCTATCCGGAGTTCCGCGAGGTGACGGAGCGGCTCGCCAAGGAATACGGACTGGGGATGTCGGGCTACTTCGGGGAGGCGATGGACGCGCCGCAGTATGCCGCGGCGCCGAATCGGAAAGCGGACAGCCTCGTCGCATACATCAACCGGTTGCAGCCGGGCCTGAACGGCGTCGTGACGCACGTGGGCATCGACGACGCCGAGCTGGGTGCGCTGCTCGACATGAACACCGACGAGCCGCTGCCCGACATGAGCAAGAATCGCCAGGGCGAGCTGACGGCCCTGACGTCGCCGCGATTCAGCGCCGCGCTCAAGGCGCGCAATGTAGTGCTGGTGACGTATCGAGACGTGATCGCCAAGGAAGGCCTGCAGTCCATGCGGAGACCTGTCGAATGAGGGAGGCGGAGGAGTTCATGGAAAAGAAAATTATTCGTGCTATCGTTGCACTCGGCATGGGCCTGTTGCTCACGCTCACCGTGAGCGGCACAGCCCTGGCGCAGGAGACGCAGGTCTCCGGCACCGTCACCGCGATAACGGGCGAGCGGTTGCCAGGCGTCACGGTCCAGGTGCGTGGGACGACGACCACCACCACGACCGATGCGAACGGCAAGTACACCATCACGGCACCGAACGACGGCGTGCTGCTGTTCGCGCTGATCGGGTACAAGGGCGCCGCCCGCACCATCGCGAGCCGTCCGCAAATCGACGTCGCGCTCGAATCGGCGGTCGCCGTGCTCGAGCCGGTCATCGTGACGGGCTACACGGCTCAGCGCCGCGCCGACATCACGGGCTCCGTAAGCAGCATCAACGTCGAGAGCGCGAAGGAGCAGACCTCGACGAGCGTCCTGCAGCGGCTCGACGGCCGCGTGGCCGGCGTGACGGTGGAGGCCGGCGGTGCTCCCGGCTCACGCACCACGGTGCGCATCCGCGGCATCACGGGCTTTCAGAACAACGACCCGCTGTACATCGTGGACGGGACGCCCGTGCAGGAGTCGTACCTCAACTTCCTGAATCCGGACGACATCGCGTCGATGCAGGTCCTGAAGGACGGCTCGTCGGCGTCGATCTACGGATCGCGCGCGAGCAACGGCGTCATCATCATCGAAACCAAAAAGGGGAGGCCCGGACAGCGGAACGTGACGCTGGAAGTCCGGACCGGCGTGGCCACGCCGACGCACGGCTACGACGACATCCTGATCCAGAATTCGCTCGATTACTTCAAGGTCGTCAAGCTGGGCCAGCAGAACGCGGGACAGCAGATCCCGATCAACATTTACGGGGACTCGACGAACCCCAGCGTCCCGACGTACATCTTCCCGAACAACTGCACCAACGTCAACGGGACTCCGGTGCCTTGCACCGCCGTCGATCCGTTGACGTATGCGTACCCGGGGAACCTGATCATGCCGGGCAGCCCGGGGACCAATTGGTGGAAGGCGGTGTTCGGCGCCGGTCAGTATCGCGACGCGAACCTGGCTCTGTCGGGCGGCGGCGACGACAATGCCTACCATGTGTCGTTGAACTATCTCGACCAGCAAGGCACGGCGGCGTTTAGCCGGTTCCAGCGCGGCGGCGCGCGGATCAACACCACGTTCAACATCGGCCGGGCCAGCATCGGCGAGAACGTATCGATCTCGCGCGAGCAGCATCACGGCGCCGAGGGGCTCACGGATGACAACGTCGGCGAGGGCAACATCGTCGGCAAGAACATCTTCCAGCAGCCTGTGACCCCGATCTACGACATCGCCGGCAACTTCGCCTCGGGCAAGGCGGGCGGTCTCGGCAACATGACGAACCCCCTGAAGATCGCCAGCTTCGCGCAGCACAATATTGCGACGAACGATCGCGTGTTCGGCAACGTCTTCGGGTCGGTCGATGCGGGCCACGCGCTGTCGTTGAAGACGAAGTTCGGGTTCAATCTCAATCAGGGCTCCTTCCACGGGTACACGCCGACGACGTTCGAAGACCGGGAAGTGACGGACATCGACGGCATCAACGAGAACTACAGCCTGTTCTCGGAGTGGACGTGGAGCAATACGCTGAACTATTCGCGCACGATGAACCAGCACAATCTCACGCTGCTCCTGGGGCAGGAAGCGATCAAGGGCAACTTCCGGTTCGAGGCGGCCAACTGCGCCAAGCTCCTCAACAACGGCGTGGACTCGCGCTACATCCAGGACGCGCTATGCGATCCGACGACGAAGAACGCGAGCAGTAGCGGCAGCAAACGGGCGCTGCTCTCGTTCTTCGGCAAGGCGGACTACAACTACGCCGACCGCTACTATCTCAGCTTGACGATGCGCCGTGACGGCTCGTCGACGTTCGGGCCGACGAACCGCTGGGGGACGTTCCCCGCCGTCGGCGCGGGCTGGCGGATCTCGCACGAATCGTTCGGCCAGAGCCTGCCGGTGCAGAACGTGATGCTGCGCTTCGGCTGGGGCGTGACCGGCAATCAGAACATCCCGTTCCGGATCTACGATCAGTACGGCGGCGACCGCGGCGACGTCTTCTATGACATCGGCGGGAGCGGCTCGTCGATTCAGCCGGGCTTCAAGACCACCGCGCTCGGCAATCCGAACCTGAAGTGGGAAGAGAACCACCAGACCAACGTCGGGCTCGACTTCGAGTTCCTGAACAGCCGCGGCAACGTCACGGTCGATGTGTACCGCCGCAACACGACAAACCTGTTGTTCGATCCGCCGCAGCCGGCGACCGGCGGCTCCGCGGCATCCCCGATCCTCAATATCGGCAGCATGAGCAACAACGGGATCGATTTCTCGGTCGGGTATCACAGCACGATCGGGACGCGGACGGTGTGGAGCGTGACATTCAACGGCAGCCACTATAAGAACAAGATCACCAAGATCGACGGCGTGCAGAAGTTCTTCCTCGGGCGCGGCAGCTCGGTGGTGCGCGAGCAGAATGCGGTGCGCAACCAGATCGGCGACCCGCTCGGCGCGTTCTACGGCCTGGTGGCCGATGGCTACTACGCCGATTCGGTGGAGGCCTCGCCGTTCTGGGCCTCGGGCGCGCGCCCCGGCCGCATCAAGTTCAAGGATCTGAACGGCGACGGCCTCATCACCGCCGACGACCGGGCGATCATCGGCAGCCCGCACCCCAACTTCACGGGCGGGCTCGATCTCGCGCTGCGCCGCGGCTCGTGGGAGGTGAGTGCCACGGTGTTCGGGACGTTCGGCAACAAGATCTTCAACACGCAGAAGTACTGGTACGTGTTCCGGTACTTCAATACCAACGTCGCCAAGGATCTGCTGGCCAATTCGGTGCAGCTCGATAAGCCGTGCGACCCGGTCAATGGTTGCGGCGGCGATCCGCGCGTGACGAACCCCGGCGCCAAGTACCCCAGAATCGACGGGAGCGACGCCTTCAGCCGGCAGTGGAGCAGCTATTGGATCGAGGACGGCTCCTACGTGCGGCTGCGCACGCTGCAGGTCGCGTACAACCTGCCGCCGGCCATCGTTCGGTGGATCCCGGCTGCGCGCGTGTACCTGCAGGCCGAGAATCTGTTCACGATTACCGGCTACTCCGGGCTCGACCCGTCGCTGCCGGTGGCAGCCTCCGGCGCGGCCACGGGCGACATTCGGGACGAGGCCCGCGGCATCGACCAGGGCGTCTATCCGAGCAACCGGATCATTACGATCGGGATTTCGACCACCTTCTAACGCCTAGCGTGTTTACTGAGAGGGACGAAGATGAACAGACACACGTGGCAGCGACTGTTGTACAGCTTGGCGACACTGGTGGTCATCGCCGGCGTGACCTACGCCTGCAAAGACTTCCTGAATCAGCCCGCCCAGGGCACGGTCGATCAAGCGACGCTGGCGACGAAAGTCGGCGTGGAAGGCTCGCTCATCGCCGCTTACCGGGCACTGGACTGCAGCAGCAGTTCCGCCGGTTCCTGGGGCTGCGCCGCCAGCAACTGGGTGTGGGGCAGCGTCGTCGGTGGTGATGCGTACAAGGGCTCCGACCTCGGCGATCAGCAGCCGATCAACGACATCGAGACGTTCCTGTGGAGCGTCGGCGAGGCCGACGGCTACCTGAACCAGAAGTGGGCGCAAGTGTACGAGGGCGTCGCGCGCTCCAACGCGACGATCCGGCTGCTCGACGCTGTGGAGGCATCGAGCCCGGGTCAGTTCGCGGCGGGGGAGGCTCGCCAGATCAGGGGCGAGGCGCTGTTCCTGCGGGCGCACTACCACTTCGAGGCGTATCGGATGTGGGGGCACGTTCCTTACTACCACGAGACCGATACGGATCTGCGGAAGCCGAACGATCTGCCGCTCGATTCGATCGTCAAGTTGATTATCGCGGACCTGGACAGCGCGGCGGCGATGCTTCCGGTCCTGCTGCCGCGCAACCTCGAGAAGGGCCGTGTGACGTCGTGGGCGGCGCAAGCGTACAAGGGCCGCGTGCAGGTGTACGGCGCCGCGTTGAACCCCGCCTATTGGGCCCAGGCGATCACGACACTGACCGCAGTCAAGAACAGCAACCATTTCGCGTTGGAGACCAGCTTCGATCACGTGTGGACCGCCTTCCCCGCGTTCCGGAACGGCAAGGAGACCATCCTCGCGTTCCAGGCATCGGTTAAGGACGGCGAGCCGAGCGGCTGGAACTCGAACTGGGGCGAGCGGCTGAACTTCCCGTACGCGCCGAGCCACTTCGCCTGCTGCGGTTTCCACCAGCCCTCATACAACCTGGTGAATTACTTCAAGGTCGATGCCGCGGGACTGCCGCTGGCATTGGCGGGGCCGGCCTGGAACACCGACACGACGTATGCGGGAATGGCTGCCGCGCTCGATCCACGGCTCGATTGGACCGTGGGCCGGGACAACGTGCCTTATAAGGATTGGAGCGTCCACATCCGCCAGTGGATCCGCGACGCGTCGTACAGCGGTCCGTACAGCCCCAAGAAGAACATCCATGAGCAAAGGGCGCCGAACGCGGAAAACAACGTCGGCTGGGTGGCGTCACAGACGAACGACGTCCCAATGCACATCTACCGGTACGCCGACATGTTGCTGCTCCTGGCCGAGGCCGAGGTCGAAGCCGGAAACCTCGAGAACGCCCGGGCGATCGTGAACTCGATCAGAGCACGGGCGGGCGTTACCGCGCAGGGCTGCGGCAGTGCCGACTCGACGGTCACGAACCGGTACCCGTCATGCGTCGGCAACACAACCCTGGCGGCTCCGCTGCAGGCAAATCTGGCGGGCACGCTCGATTCGCTGCAGTCGCCCTGGGCATTCTACAAGATCGGGATCTACACCACGCCGTGGACGGTGCAAGCGACCGCGCGGGCGGCAGTTCGTGCCGAGCGGCGGCTCGAGCTGGCGATGGAAGGACAGCACTTCTTCGACCTGCGCCGCTGGGGCGGTTCCGATACGGCGATCGCGAATTACATCAACAGCGAAAAGCCACGGATCGCGTATCTCAGCCTGGCGACGCCTTACGTCCTGCCACAGTACCTGTACTATCCGATTCCGTCGGTACAGATCGAACTGAGCAAGGTTGGGAGCGTGTGCAAACTCGCGCAGAACACTGGGTGGGGGACGTGTAACTAGCGGACTCGCCTAGCGGTTTCGAATCGTAAACGCCTGCAGGGAGTCGCCCGTGTTCGCTACGAGCACGGCGCTCCCTGCAGGCGTTTTTATGAGCGCCAACCCCGACACGCCCCGCGCCGCGAGGAAACCGCTCTCGAACGGCGTGACCGGGGTGAAGTGTCCTCGGCCATCGCCCTTGAGCCAGAGCCCGTTGCCCGCATCCGGCGGCGTCGTGTTCGGCTCCATCTCCGTGAGATTGCCCGCGACGATCAGGTCCAGATTCCCGTCCCCGTCCACATCGCACGCCACGATCCCCCGGATCGGGGAGATCTGCGCGAGGTTCGGCAGCCGCTCAGCCGTGAACGTGCCGTTGCCGTTGTTCTGCAGATAGAGACTGGCGAAGGTGTCCGCCTGATAGTGCAGCGCACGCTGCAGCGCGTCGGCGCCGAACAGCTGGTCGACCGTCGCGGCCGCAAATATCGAGTAGCGTGGTACGCGCAGGGCGAGCGGATAAATCGTCGGACCCAGCTGCGCCCGGCCGAAGAACGGATACTCCTTGCCGTCCCGCTGCTGCGTCAGGACGATGTCGGTCGAATGGTTGCCGGTGAAATCGGCGGCATAGAGCCCGAACGGGTTTTGGGGCGATGTTTGATACATGAAGTTCAGCCCCATGTTGCCCGCGACGAGGTCGGGACGGCCGTCGTGATTGAAGTCGGCGGCGGCCAGACTCCACCACCAGCCGCGAGTCGGCGGCAACCCCACCGAGACCTTCACCAACTTGGTGCCGTCATTGTGCCAGAATTCGAGCGGCATCCATTCGCCGGCCGTGACGAGATCGAGCCGGCCGTCGCCGTCGAAATCGATCCACACCGCCGCGGTCACCATGCCGAAGGGTTGTGCCAGCTCGGGCGCCATCTGCGCCGTGACATCCGTGAACCGACCGCCGTCATTGCGTAGGAGATAGCTGCGCGCGGGATTCGGATAACTCCGGGGCGTGAGGCGGCCGCCCACGAAGAGATCGAGCTTGCCGTCGCCGTTAAAATCGCCCGCGGCTACCGCTGCGGTGCAGGTGAGCATCTCCGGGAGTGCATGGAGATCGCGGACGAATTTCCCGCCGCCCTTATTGATGTAGAGCCGGTCCTGCAGCAGGCGCGACACCGGCGTGTGTTGATAGCCGCAGCTGGCCACGTAGAGATCGGGCCGGCCGTCGCCGTTGGCGTCGAAGAACAGCGCCCCCCAATCCTCGAAGTTCTTGTCCGCCGCCCACGGCTGCCCTTCCGCCGACTCGACGAAACTGCCGTTCCGCTGCTGCAGAAAGAGCTTGCCGGGAACGTCCGCCGTTCCGCCGACAAAAATGTCGTCCAGGCCGTCGCCGTTGACGTCGGCGACCGCGACGGGAGGCCCTTGCCGGGACGGCTCGTAGGGAAGCAGCGGTTGGACTTCGTAGTCCGGCGAGGCCGGCAGTCTTTGCGCGTAAGGTGGAGCGGCGGCGCGCTGGAACTGCTGGTTTCTGGTGTCAGGTGTCAGGTGCCTGGGGGTGCACTTGTCTGACACCAGACACCTGACACCAGACACCTGCTTCACCGTCACCATTCGATCGACACCGACATCCGTAAGCACCTGGCTGCGTCCATCGGGCCAGATCACTTCCAGCGTGTCTACGCGGGATGCGCCGCCGAGGCCGAAGTGCTCGCGGTCGTCCATCGTGGACATGAAGCCGCGGTAGGGAGAGTGATAGAGATACTGCCGTCGGCCGTCAGCCGTCAGCATGAGCGTCGTGCCGAGACCACGGCGGTTTGGCGATTCGCCCTCGAGCACGACCGTAAGAAAATGTGCGGCAGTATCCTGCTGGACGTTTTCGTAAATCGATGCGGGCGCATCGATGTTGTTCACGACCAGGTCGAGCTTGCCGTCGTTGTTGAGATCGACATACGCGGCGCCGTACGAGAAGCCGGGCTGGACCATCCCCCACGCTTTGCTGACGTCGCTGAACGTCAGGTCGCCGTTGTTGCGAAACAGGTAGTTCGGCACGCGGTAGCTGCGCAGCTCGCGCAACTGCTGGCGTGCCGCCGCCTTACTGTCCGACCGTCGCGCCGTGAACATCGCCGTCTGATAATCGAGATCGTTGGGCGCCTTGGGATACCCGTTCGTGATGAAAATGTCTTTGCGTCCGTCGTTGTCGAAATCGGCAAACAGGGCGCTCCAGCTCCAATCCGTGGCGGCGACGCCCGCGAAGTTCGCAATTTCACTGAACACGACCGCGCCGGACGGCGTCATGCCGTTGCCCAGCTGCAGTGCGTTGGCGTCGTAGTCGGCGCGGAAGCCGCGGCGCCGGTCGTCGAGCCGGCGGGTGTAGGTGAGATACCCGCTCATGCGTTTGCGCTGCTCGGCGGCGGCGGGCAGCATGTCCATCTGGACGATGTCGGGCCAGCCGTCGTTGTTGAAATCCGCGATATCCACGCCCATTCCCGCGACGCTCGTGTGCTTCAGCGACGCGGCGGCCTGCTCGCTGAACGTGCCGTTCCCGGTGTTGATGTAGAGCGCGTCGTTGGGGGAGACGTCGTTGGACACGTAGATGTCGGGCCGGCCGTCCCGGTTCACGTCGGCGACGACGACGCCAAGCCCGTACCCGATCTTTCTCAGGATGCCCGCCTGCGCCGAGACGT
>Ga0137409_10008900_pt1 | contig 10240 bp, 9 predicted proteins | sample CZODoug1_16funga_FD_122059 | JGI IMG/M metagenome (GOLD analysis project Ga0137409, IMG submission 122059) | Vadose zone soil fungal communities from Angelo Coast Range Reserve, California, USA - CZODoug1_16fungal (Hybrid Assembly) | ecosystem: Environmental > Terrestrial > Soil > Vadose zone...
CTTGACGTCGAGGCCGGCGATGCGGCCGGCGTCCTTGGTCGCCTGGCGCTGCGAGTCGTTGAAGTACGCGGGCACCGTGATGACCGCCTCCTTCACTTCCTCGCCGAGGTAGTCCTCGGCGGTCTTCTTCATCTTGCGCAGGATCTCCGCCGAGACCTGCTGCGGCGCGATCTTCTTGCCGCGCACCTCGACCCAGGCGTCGCCGTTGTCGGCGCGCGCGATCGTGTAGGGCATCAGCTTGACGTCCTTCTGCGTCTCCTTCTCGTCGAACTTGCGGCCGATCAGCCGCTTGACCGCGTAGATGGTGTTCTTGGCGTTGGTTACCGCCTGACGCTTGGCCGGCGCGCCGACCAGGACTTCCTCGTCCTCGGCATAAGCGACGACCGAAGGCGTGGTGCGCGCGCCCTCGGAGTTTTCGATCACCTTGGGCTTGCCGCCCTCCATGATCGCGACGCACGAGTTGGTGGTGCCGAGGTCGATTCCAATGATTTTTGCCATGGGGTGCCCTTAGTCCAAGTCTTTGTCCGATATGGGGCCGGAAGCCGATTTTGCAACGGTTACCAAGGCGGGGCGCAGGACCCGGTCGTGGAGCAGGTAGCCCTTCTGCATGACGGCGACGATGGTGTTGGGGTCAACGTCAGCTTCGACCGCGGCCATCGCCTGGTGCCGGTGGGGGTCGAAGCGCTCGCCCGGCTGGGGATCGATCTCGCGAATGCCGGCTTTTGCGAGCGCTGCGTGGAGCTGCCGCAGGGTCAATTCGACGCCGCTCACGTCCTTGCTTTGCAGTGCCGCCTGCAAGCTGTCCATCACCGGCAGCAGGTTCTCGGCGAAGCGCTCGATCGCGTATTTCTGGCCGGCAACCGCCTCCGCCTGGGCGCGCTTGCGGGCGTTGTCGGCGTCGGCGACTGCCCGTAGCATCGCTTCCCGCTGCTCCTCGATCTTTGCCTGGGCTTCGAGCAGCAGCTCTTCGATCGGTTTTTCGGGCTGAACGGTTTCTTCCTGCATCTTGTCGAAGTGGGGTTGGGTCCCTATTTTTCAAGCATTACAACATACTGAATTCGAATGAATAAACCGCTGAAAACCAGCCTGATCGGCATACTCGGGCTGCTATTGCTTGTCATCGCCGCCGCGGTGGTTTTCGTCCTGAGCTTCGACGCCAACCGCTACAAGCCCCAGATCGAGCGGCTGGTGCACGAGAAAACCGGCCGTACCCTCAAGCTGCAGGGGGCCCTCGAGGCCGCGATCTGGCCCAGCCTCGGCGCCAAGGTCGCCGGCGTCACGTTCTCCGAGCGCGGCAGCGAGCAGCAGTTCGTCGCGCTCGACAACGCCCACGCTTCCGTCGCGCTGCTGCCTCTTCTGCGCGGCCAAGTGGTCGTGGATCGTATCCGGATCTCGGGTCTGAAGGCGCAGATCGTCAAGCAGAAGGATGGCCGTTTCAATTTCAGCGATCTTCTGGAGGCGAAGCCGGAGGGCGGCAAGCCGGCGGCCAAGGGCGGGAAACCCGCGGAGAAGGGCGGCGGGCCGGTCGCCTTCAACGTCGCCGGGATCGACATCGACAAGTCCGCGATTGCCTATCGCGATCTCGCCTCGGGCCAGGAATACAGCGTGAGCGAGGTCAAGATCAGCACCGGCCGCCTTTCCGAGAACGCGGAGGGCAAGCTGCAGGTTCACATGCTCGCGAAAGGCAACAACCCGCCGCTGGCGGTGAAGCTCGAGCTCGCCACCGACTACAAGCTCGACCTGCCCGGCCAGCAGGCGGCGCTCGACAAGCTGAGCCTGAAGCTGGCGTCGAAAGGCGAGGAGACCAGCATCAAGGGCAGGCTTGGCGTGACGAAGTTCTCGCCGCCGAGGTACGCGTTCGATCTCGACATCGACAAGCTGAACGTCGATGCGTACTTCCCGCCCGAGAAAGCCGCGGCATCTGCCTCCGCCGGAGAAAAACCCGCGCAGCCCGCGAAGCCTGCGGCGGATACGCCGGTCGATCTCTCGGCGCTCAAGGATCTCGATGCCAACGGCAAGCTGCAGATCGGCGCGCTGCAGGTGCGCGGCCTCAAGATGGCGAACGTGAAGACCGAGGTGAAGGCGGCGGGCGGCAAGCTGGAAGCGCCGCATTCGGCGAATCTCTACGAGGGCACGCTCTCGGGAACGCTCGGCCTGCAAGCGGAGGGGCGGGTGGCGCTGAAGGACACGCTGACCGGCGTCGCCATCGGGCCGCTGCTGCGCGACGCCGCGCAGCAGGACAAGCTCGAAGGCAAGGGCAACCTCGCGCTCGACGTCAGCGCCGCCGGTAAGAGCGTCAACGCCCTGAAGCGGGCGCTCGCCGGCAATGCGAAAGTCGACCTGCGCGACGGCGCGATCAAGGGTATCGACATCGCCGCGATCCTGCGCAAGGCGCGATCGGCCCTCGGACAGCAGCAGGCGCAGGCTGCCGCCACCACGGAGAGGACCGACTTCAGCGAGATGACGGCGAGCTTCAACATCAAGAACGGCGTCGCGCACAACGAGGATCTCGACGTGAAGGCGCCGCTGTTCCGCATCTCCGGGCGCGGCGACATCGACATCGGCAACTCGTCGCTCGACTACGTGACCAAGGCCGCGGTCGTCGCCACGGCCAAGGGGCAAGGCGGCGCCGAGGTTGACCAGCTGTCCGGCATTACCGTGCCGGTGCGCCTCTCCGGGCCGTTCGACAACATGAAGTACGACGTCAATTACGGCGCCGTGGCCACCGATCTCGCGAAGTCGAAGGCCGGAGAACGGTTGCGCGAGAAGCTCGAGGAACGGCTCGGCGGCGGCAAGTCGGGTGAATCGGGCCAGGGCGGCTCGACGGCCGACAAACTCCGAGGGCTCTTCGGCCGCTAGCCTTGCCGCGCGCGTCTGGCGCGGCGGACCCTTAAGCCTTGATCGGGCCGACCAGGATCACCGGCCCGGTCGGCTTGCCGCCCGGCGCGCCGCCTGCCGGCTCGACGCTGACCGCGAGCTGGCCGCGAAGCCTGCCACGGTGGCGCTCCGGTACTTCGAAGCGCGCCTCCAGGCTGCCGAGCACCGCGAGCGACATCACCCCGCCCTCGGGCGTGAGAAGCCACAGCTCGTAACTCTGCGCCGGGCCGGCGATGACCGGCCGGTCGGAATGCAGGACGAGAGTGCGGCCGTCGCGCGAGAGATGCGCGGAAACGGTGGCCGCTTTCCCCGCCAGCTTAGCGATCAATACGCCATCGGGCTCTTGCCTCGCGAGCTGAACACCGACGACGATCACGAGCAGCGCGGCGATAGCGATTGCCCAGCCTCGACGGAACCAGGGAGTGCGCGCGCGCGCGAAACCGAGCGTCTTTTCGAGTCGCTTCCAGACCTGCGGCGAAGGCCGGGTTTCGATCATCGGGGCATACCTCGGCGTGAAATTGGCCTGCCAATGCCGCAGGCGTTGCGCCACCAGCGGCTCTTCGCGCAATGCGCGCTCGAACCGGCGGCGCGCCGCGCCGCGCAGCGTGCCGACGACGTACTCGCCGCACAGCGCGTCCAACGCAGGCCGGCTCGCGAGCTTCATCGCGCCTGCCCGCTCATTCGCGCTTCCACGCAGCCGCGCAGGCTCGCTGTGCCGCGCCGCACCCAGGCCTTCACCGTGCCGAGCGGCTTCTTCAGATGCACGGCTAGCTCGCTGTGCGAGAGGCCGTGCTCGTAGGCGAGCACCAGCGACTGGCGTTCAGGCGCGCCGAGGCGCGACAGGCAGTCGCGCAGCCACTGCGCGGCGCGCCGCCGGTCCTCGCCATCGTCAGCGGCAGGGCTCCAATCGAAGAGGCGGTCGAGGCTGCCTTCCGGGTCCTCGTCCACCGTTGCGTGATACGAGTCGACGCGCGAAACGTCGTGGCTGGAGCGGACATCGATAGCGCGGTTGCGCACGATCGCGGTCATCCAGGCCACGGGCTGCGCCGCGAGCGGATCGAAGCTCCCCGCGGCGTGCCAGATCCGCGCAAAGGCGTCGTGCAGCACTTCCTCGGCCAACTCGCGCCGCGCGAGGACGCGCTGCGCCACGCCGAGCAGGAGCGGCGCGCTCAGCTCGTAGAGTCTGCGGAAGGCCTCGGCTGAACCCTCGTCCCGCGCCGCAGCACGCAGCAGCAGGGTCTTGATCGCCCGGTCATCAAGCATGACTGGGGTACGGGCGAGCGGCCGGACTGGATGCGATCGTGGCCATGGCATCGATCCACTCCGGCGCTTCGTTCAGGCAAGGGATGAGGTTGAGGTCCTGGCCGCCGGCCGCGTGGAAGGCGGCGCGCGCGGTAATGCCGAGCTCCTCGAGCGTCTCGAGGCAATCCGAGACGAAGCCGGGGCAGAAGACGTCGACCTCCTTCACGCCCCGGCGCGCCAGCTCCTCGAGCGTCGGCTGCGTGTAGGGCTGCAGCCACTCCGCTGCGCCGAATCGGGACTGGAACGTCACCCGCCATTCGTCGTCCTTGAGGCTCAGCTTTTGCGAAAGGAGAGCCCCGGTCCTGCGGCACTGAGCCTCGTATTCCTCGCCGCCGCGCTTCGGCAGGCCGTGGAAGCTCATGACGAGCTTCGGATTCCTGCGGTGGCGGCGAGCGACTGCGGCGAGGGCGTCGATGTAGGCGGGGTGGTCGTGGAAGTCGCGGACTGCCGGCCTGCCCGCTGCCAACGCGAGCACGCTGCCGGTGGCGCTCTCCGAGTACTGCGGGTAAAGCGGAAGCATCAGGGAGGGTTCTGAGAATTTCTTCAAAGAGGGCTCTCCGTAGCGCATCGCATACGCGACGGGCCAGCCGGTCTTCTCGCGCAGCAGCTTCACCTGGCGCTCGGTATGCACGCGCAGGGGAGAGCCTTCGGCCGTCCAGATCCGCGCGTACTTCTCGGCCGATTTCTTCGACCGCGTGCGCAGGACGATGAGGTGCAGGATCGGCAGCCAGAGCCAGCGCGGCAGCGGGATCACCCGCGGGTCGGAGAGAAACTCGGCGAGATAGGTCCTGACCGCCGCGGCGGTGGGCGCCGCGGGCGTGCCGAGATTGACGAGGAGGACGCCCTTCAGTGCTTGGACAGAGCGCTGGAAAGCAGGCGCGCGGTGATGTCGACGATCGGCACCACGCGATCGTAGGCCATGCGCGTCGGGCCGATGACGCCGACGGTGCCGACCACTTCGCCGTCGACGCTGTAGGGCGAGGTGACGACGCTGACGTCGTCGGGCGCGTTCACGCCCGATTCGCCGCCGATGAAGACCTGCACGCCCTGGCCGCGCAGCGAGAGGTCGAGGATCTGCAGGAGCGAGGTCTTGCGCTCGAACATCTCGAGCACCTGCTTCAGGCGGCCGATGTCCTGCGTGGCGAAGAGATTGCGCTCGCCGCTCACCACGTACTGCTCGTTGCCTTCCGAGAGGGCCTGGTTGCTCGCCTCCAGCGCCACGGTCATCAGCTGCACCATGTGCTCGCGGATCTCGCGCAGCTCGCCCTGCAGGCGCGTGCGCGCGTCCTCGAGGCTCTGTCCGGCGTAATTCTGGTTGACGTAGTTCGCCGCCTCGATCAGCTCGCCAGGCGTGTAGTCGCGCTCGGTGAAGAGGATCCTGTTCTGCACGTCGCCCTCGGGCGTGACCACGATCAGCAGCACGCGCTTCTCCGAGAGGCGCAGGAACTCGAGGTGCTTGAAGGTCATCGCGCGCCGCCGCGGCGTCATCACCACGCCGGCGAACTGCGTCAGCTGCGAGAGGAGCTGCGAGGCGGACTGGATGACGCGCTGTGGATTGTCGGGATGGAGCTGGTCCTCGAGCTGCGAGCGGTCGCCCGAGGGCAGCTCCTTGATGATCAGTAGCGTGTCGACGAAGAAGCGGTAGCCGGCGGGCGTCGGGATGCGGCCGGCGGAGGTGTGCGGGCTGGCGATGAAGCCGAGCTCCTCGAGATCCGACATCACGTTGCGGATCGTCGCCGGCGAAAGGTCGAGGCCGGAGTGCTTCGACAGCGTGCGCGAGCCGACCGGCTGGCCTTCCTCGATGTAGCGTTCGATCAGCGTCTTGAGCAGCAGTTGAGCGCGCTTATCGAGCATGCGAATCATTGTACACTCGGATGAAATGGCTTCCTTCCGTCGCATCGCCCTCATAGGCAAACTGAACAGCCAGGAGGTCGAGACGTCGCTGCGCGAATTGCGCGAGTTCCTCAAGTCTCGCGGCTGCGACGTGGCGAAGGAAGGCAAGGGCGCCGATCTCGCGATCGTGATCGGCGGCGACGGCACCATGCTCGCCGCCGCCCGCGAGCTGGTGCCCCTGGGCGTGCCGCTGGTCGGCATCAACCAGGGCCGCGTCGGCTTCATGACCGACATCGGCCACGACGACACGCGCGCCGCGATCGGCGCCATCCTCGAAGGCCGCTACGTGGTCGAGGAGCGCTCGCTGCTCGACGCCGAGATCCTGCGCGACGGCAAGAGCATGCTGCGCACCGTCGCGCTCAACGAGGCGGTGGTGGGCAAGGGCTCGCAGGGCCGCCTGATCGAGTTCGAGCTCTCCCTCGACGGCGAATTCGTCTATGCGCTGCGCGCCGACGGCATCATCGTCGCCACGCCGACCGGCTCGACGGCATACGCGCTCTCAGCGCAAGGACCGATCCTGCATCCGGCGGTGCCGGCGCTGGCGCTGGTGCCGCTCAACCCGCACACGCTCTCGGCGCGTCCGGTGAGCGTCAGCGACAAGTGCGTCATCGACATCGCGCTTGCGCGCACGCCCGGGCTCGACGCGCAGACCTACTTCGACGGCTTCGCGCTCGCCGAGCTCGCGCCCGGTGACCATCTCGTGCTCAAGCGCTCCTCGCACGTCGCGCGCTTCATTCATCCGCCGGGCTACCAGTACTTCGCCACCTTGCGCGAGAAGCTCGGCTGGAGCGAGACGCGCTACAAGGAACGCGGTAGCAGCTAGGCATGCTGCGCGCGCTGGACGTCAGGGACTTCGTCCTCGTCGAGCGCGTCGCGCTCGAGTTCGGCGCGGGGTTCGGCGTGCTGACCGGCGAGACGGGTGCCGGCAAGTCGATGCTGGTCGACGCGATCGAGCTGCTGGTCGGCGGCCGCGCCGAGGGCGACCTGGTCCGGGCGGGCGCCGAACGCGCCGAGCTCTCCGCCGAATTCGATTCGAAGGACGACGCGCTTTCCGCGTGGCTCGCGGAGGCGGATCTTCAGGGAGATCCGGGAACGGTCATCGTCCGCAGAACCCTGGACCGCTCGGGACGCTCGCGGGCGTTCATCAACGGCCACAGCGCGACGCTGGCGCAGCTGCGCGAAGTCGGCGAACGGCTCGTCGATCTGCATGGCCAGCACGAGCACCAGTCGCTGCTGCGCGCCGGCGCCCAGCGCGAGCTCCTCGATGCCCACGCCGGTACGCAGAATTTTCTCAAGGAAACTTCTGAATCCTTTCGCGCGTGGAAACGCCTGGAAGCACTCGCGACCGAAGCGGAGAAGAACTATTCCGCGCGCGAGGCCGAGCGCGCCCAGGTGCAGGACTCGGTTCTCGATTTGAAGAGACTTTCTCTGGCGGAAGGCGAATGGGAGAGGGTGAGCGCCGAGCACACGCGGCTGCAGCATGGCTCGAGCCTGCTCGCCGGCGCGCAGTCGTCGCTCGAGGCGCTCGCCGAAGCCGATGGGGCGACCCTGGCGCGGCTCGAAGCGGTCGCGAGCCGCCTGCGCGCGCTCTCCGAGCACGACAACCGGTTGAAAGCGGTTACCGAGATGCTGGAATCGGCCGCGGCGCAGGCCGGCGAGGCGGTGCGCGAGTTGCGCCACTACGCCGAGCGCGTCGATCTCGACCCCGCCGCGCTGCGCGAGGCCGAAGCGCGCATCGAAGCGCTGCACGCCGCGGCTCGCCGGCACCGCGTGCGGCCGGAGGCGCTCGCCGCGCGGCTCGCGGAACTCGAGGTGCGGCTCTCCGAGCTCGCACTCTCCGGCGACCCGGAGGCGCTGAAGCGCGAAGTGGCGGCGGCGCGCGGCCGCTACGACGCGGCGGCAAAGAAACTCTCCGCGAGGCGCAAGGATGCGGCGCAGAAGCTCTCCAAGGCGGTGAGCGCCGCCATGCAGCAGCTCGCCATGGCCGGCGGGCGCTTCTCGGTGACGCTGAACGAAACCGAACCGTCCGCCCATGGGCGCGAGTTCATCGACTTCGAGGTCGCCTCGCACCCGAGCCTGCCGCTTCGCCCGCTGGCCAAGGTTGCTTCGGGCGGCGAGCTTTCGCGTATCAGCCTCGCCATCCAGCTCGTCGCTGCCGGCTCGTCGCCGGTCGGCACGCTGGTGTTCGACGAGATCGACTCCGGGATCGGCGGCGCCGTCGCCGAGACCATCGGCCGCGCGCTGCGCAAGCTCGGCAAGGAGCGCCAGGTCCTCTGCGTCACTCACCTGCCGCAGGTCGCGGCGAGCGGTACCGAGCAATGGTCAGTGACGCGGATCGGCGTGAAGGTGAGGGTCGCGAAGCTCGACCGCGCCGCGCGAGTCGCCGAGCTGGCGCGAATGCTGGGTGGGGCGGAAAGCACGGCGCGCAAGCACGCCGCGGAGCTGCTGGACGCCGGATGAACCGGCGCTGACGGCTACTTGGCCTTCGCGAGCCTCGCCTCCAGGTCGGCGATCGCCTTGTTCTTCATTGCGATCTGGCTCTGCAAGTCAGCGACGCTCTTTTCCAGATCACTGACCCTGGCCTGTGCGGCTTTCAGCTGGTCCGGTGACGGCGGAGTACCGGGCGACGGCGCCGCTGCACCCGGCGCAGCCGCTACCGGCGCCGGCGTCGGCGCCATCTCCGCCTTCGGCGCTACGGGCGCCGGCTTGGCCGGCGCGGCGACCGGCGGCGGAGGCGCGTCGTCCATGAAGTTCAAGTAGTAGTAGGCGCCCGCGCCGGCAATCACGACCGCTGCGCCCACGTAAAGTATCGTTCGGCTGGCCATCTTGTCTCCCTTGGTTGCGCCTGCCTGCCCGGCAGCAACGACAGCGGGATTATAGGTCGGTCAAGAACGCCTGGGATGGGCGCGGCGGATGGTCGGCGACACGACCTTGTCCGAGACGTGAAAGTCCCAGACCGCAGGGCCGCCGCTCGCGGCGAACTCGGCCACCAGCTTCGGCACGTCGTCCAGCTTCTTGAACGTCTTGCCCGCGAGGCCGAATCCGCGCGCGATGCCGGCGAAATCGCAATAACCGAATACCGACCCGTCCTCGATCATCCCCTCCGAACGGAGCTTGTGCACCTCGGAGCCGTACGCGCCGTCGTTCATCACCACGATCAGGATGTTCAGCCGGTGGCGCTTGATGGTTTCCAGCTCCTGCACATGCATCATCAGGCTGCCGTCGCCGTCGAATAGCACCACGGTTCGATCCGGGCGCGCCGCGGCCACGCCCATGGCGAACGAGATGCCATTGCCGATCGCGCCGAACTCGCGGATGGTGAGGAACTTCTCCTGTGGGCGAGAGGGCATCTGCGCGAAGAACCAGGAGCAGTGGCCTCCCGAGTTCACCATCTCCCATTCCTGCGGCAAAGCGTCTTCCAGCGCTTCGACGACGTCGCGCGGGTCGAGCAGCCCCGGCTCGATTGCGAATACGTGGCTGTCGGGCTTCGAATCGCGGATGCGCGCCGCCATCGCATCGCTGCGCCAGCTTCCGCTGCGGGCTGGCAAGGCTTTCGTCAACGCCTCGACGCCCAGGCGCGCGTCGGCCCGCAGGTGGTGGCGCGCGACCTCCTGGCCCTGGCTGACCGCGACGGGATCGATATCGATCTGCAGCATCTTCGCCTTCGGCCATAGCTGGCCGCCGCCGCCCGCGTGGTAAGCGAGCGAGCAGCCCACCGCGATGACGAAGTCGGCCTGCGCCAGGTATTCGAGGCCGACCTCGGGCGTGAAGCTGCCCGAAATGCCGACGCAATAGGGATCGTCGTGGAACAGCCCTCGCGCAGGAAGCGTCGTCGACAACAGTCCACCTGTCCTGGCCGCCAGCGCCCGGCAGGCGGCGCCCGCTCCGGCTTCGACCGCACCCAAACCGGCGAGCACGACGACCCGCTCGGCGCCGGCAAGCAAGGTCGCGGCGCGGGCCACATCGTCGGGATGCGGCGGTATCGGCGAAGGGCGCGGCAACAGCTCGCGCGACGGTTTCGGCAGAGCCGCCGGTCCATCCCAGGGCCGGCTCTGCAGATCGAACGGAATGCCGATCACCACGGGCCGGCGTTCCTTGCGCGCCTGCAGGAACGCGTCGCGCACCGCGACGGGCATGCGTTCGGGCATGTGCAGGCGGTGATAGGCGG
>Ga0137409_10008901_pt1 | contig 10240 bp, 12 predicted proteins | sample CZODoug1_16funga_FD_122059 | JGI IMG/M metagenome (GOLD analysis project Ga0137409, IMG submission 122059) | Vadose zone soil fungal communities from Angelo Coast Range Reserve, California, USA - CZODoug1_16fungal (Hybrid Assembly) | ecosystem: Environmental > Terrestrial > Soil > Vadose zone...
AAGCCGAAACTGCACTGATTGATGTCCGAACGCTGAATGCTGGTATGCAAATCATTCGCATAAGTCGTATCCGGCAAGTCACATTCAAATCGCAAACCAATGTTGTCTTCGGTTAGCCGAAGCGTCCCAGCGGTTGTACGGCCAAGAATTGCATCTTCGTTGTGGTTGAACAGACAACGAACGTCAGCGCCGTTAGCCAAGCTCTTGGTGAATGCACCGGGCTTGATGACTTCAATGAACCCACCAAGGTCTTGTGACGGAGAGTTGAACATTGCCGCGTAACCGGTGATGACTTTTGCTCCATCATCCTTGGCGCGTACTTCCGCTTTGGCAAGAAAGCGAACTTCCTTCGTTCTCTTGGTGTTCATCGCTGGTGTTGTTCATCCAGTACGGCGGCCAAAGCACTTTCTAGGCTGCCAATCTGCGTTTTAAGGTCTTCGACCTTTGCCAGTAGCGGCATTAAAAGTTCGCTGAGTCCAGCGATTTTCTTCTTGATTTCTTTTTTCCGTTCTAGGTTACTGCTCATTTCTTTTTTCCTTTCGTCTACAGCCTGAAGCGGTCTTTTAGCCGTCCCAGTAAACTTTCCTTTTGTGCAGGCGTCAGCTTGGCTAACGCTCTTTCCGTCGCGGTGTAGACTGCCAATTGATTCGTCTTTGGCAGAATCTCTCTGGGTTTCAGCGCCAGAACAGCAGGGTCAGAACCGATGCGCGTATACAAATCGAACGCTTCCGCTGGGGGTAAGTCTGCCGGGCACAACCCGTGCTTTGACAAAATGCGCGTGAAACTTGGGGATGTCTCACGCTGCCGGTCAGCCATCGCACCAAGTGGCCGTTTCTCGCGGTATCTTCGTTTTCTCATGCCGCCTTCACTCGCTTGCGCAGTGCGGCAAGATTCGTTCGGCTCATGACTCTTAAAATGGTTTCGATTGGAAGACCGTTGTTGCGTTGCTGCGCCACTGCCGGATACTTCGCAACCTTCCACATCGTGCGCATAACCGTCAAAGCGTTCGCGCCTTGTTCAACCAGCTTGTACTCCAGCATCAGACCGTAGCTGTACGGCAACCGAAGCTCAGATAGCAAACTCTTCGGCGTCTTCCTCTTGCTGTTTGCTCTTTTCCTGCTCATTGATTTCTTCCTTGGATGATCGCGTGTAAATGGTCTTTCGCGCCAGAGGACGTGCCGCTGGCGACAAACCGGACCACGGAACGACCGCCGGTCCGGTTCACCCCCGTTTAATCGTCGCCGGTGATCTTGGCGCACTTGCGCGGCGGCCGGTTCGGCGCCAGGCCCAACTCGTGCATGGCGAATAGGATACGGCGATGCACGGGCTTGAGGCCGTCGCGAATATCCGGCAGAGCCCTGCCCACGATCACGCTCATCGAGTAGTCGAGATACGCCTGCCGCATCTCGTCTTCGATGGCGACGGGGACGAGCGAGGGAGCGGTGGCTTCAGCCATGCGATTGGACCTGTGGGGGACCCGGTTTACGAGCTTTTCGGGACCCCTTTTTCTACCCTGCCGCGGGTGCCGCCGCCATGGGATTCTCGTCCTCTTTACAGGACCGATCCGGGGGAGGATCCTGCGCCGCCGTGAACGTCACGTTCCCGGATCTGGCGCGGTGCGAGGATCTCGCGCTCCTGGCCCTCCGGCTGATGGTCGCCATCGAGTTCGGCGCCAGCGGGTACTTGCACCTGAAGGACCCGGTCGGGAGGGCAAAGAGCGTCGAGCTGAGCCCGGCGGCGACGGTGGCTCTGGGCCTGGTGGAGGTGCTGGCGAGCGTGGCCCTGGTCACCGGAATCTTCATCCAGATCGGCGCCCTGGCCCTGATCCTCCTCGGTCTCGGCGCGATCGGGAAGAAGGTCTTCCGCTGGAAGAGCGGGTTCTGGGGCGAGAAGGGTTACGGCTGGCACTACGATCTGATGCTGCTGGCGATGAACCTCGTCGTCCTCTGCTCGGCCGGCGGCAAGCTCGTGTTGCGCTTCTGACCGAAAGCCTGGCGCCAGCGCTCGGTTCGGTCAGGTCAATCGAGCCGCACGGTTAAAGATTATCCAGGTGCCGGCGCGCCTCGCGGCCGGCCTCGCTGCGCGGATCGCAGTGCTCGGCTTCGCGGAACGCCTCCCGCGCGGACGCCTTGTCGCCGCGCAGCTTGAGGGCGATGCCGCGCCCGAGGTGGGCGCCCGCATGGCGGCGGTCGATCGACAGCGCCTTGTCGAACTCGGCGAGCGCCTTCTCCATCTCGCCCTCCTGCAGCCAGCGGCGCCCCTCGAACACGTGGTGATCGGCATTGGAGACGAACTCCACGTCGAGCACCGCCCGCCCGACCACGTGCCCGAGCACGACGCGCAGGGGACCGAACCACCAGAAGCTCGCCACCTCGGCCGCGGCGACCACCGCGATGGGGACCTCGGCGATCTGCTTGCCGCGGAACTTGATTCGCACGCGGGTATGCTGGCCCTTGGACATCAGATCGCGCGCCTGCGCGGTGATCTTCGCGAAGGCTCCCTCGAGCCCTTCCGACAGGTCGACCGCCACCTTCTTGGCGGTCTCGCCTGCCTTCTCCGCGGCCGGGCGCGCCCTGTCGGCCAGGTCCGACAACTTCTTCGCGGCGCGATCGGCGATCTCGGCCCAGTCGCCGTTCACGGGCGGCTTCATCGCCTCGTCGGGCGCGGCCCCGCTCGCCTCCTTGCGCGGGGCGCGGCGCACGGCGCGCCGGCGCCGCCCGTGGGTCTTCTTCTCGCTGCCCTCGCGCTCGGCCATCCTGTCCTCCGTCAGGACGCAGTATGCTCCGGGGCGGCGCTCGCCGCCACGAGCGCGGATCGCGCCTCCGCTTGCGCCGGGGCGGCGCGGCATGCACATCGAGGAACATGCCCGTCCGCCGCGAGCGCGTCGACCCGATCCGGACTCCAGCGCAGCTCGAGCTGTGCCATCGCCGCTGGCTGCTGCCGGACGACGTGGGGCGGGTGGTCCCGCTGCCGCAGGCGGCGCGCTTGTGGCGCGGGCTGCTCGATCTGGGCGTCCTCGACGCTTCGTCCGAGGCGCAGCTCGAGCGCCTGTCCCTGCCCGCGACCGGCCAGCCGGACCAGAACGACCTGCCCGCCGCGGCCAGCGCGGGAGCGCTCCTGGCCGGGGCCGGGGCGGCGACGGCGGTCTCGCAGGTCGTGTTCCCGGAGGAGGGCCCGCGCGACCCCTACCAGGACGACGGACCCGACCCGGGGTATCGCGACTACACGCTCTACGTGGTCGACTCGCCGCGGTTCCTCCTCTTTCCGTTGCCGCCGGTGGAGCTGACCTGCGGCGCGTGCGGCAAGACGGGGGCGCCGGAGCTGATCTCGTTCGGCGCCGCGGCCTTGCTCGACCTCGAGCGGGCGTGCCCGGCGTGCGGCGCGCTGCGCGACCTCGGCCGCGACCGCGCCAGGTTGCGCTCCGGAGCAATCTTCTTGCTGGAGGAGCTGAGCGCCCGGGCGGCGCTGTCGATCGAGCTGCCTCGCGCGCCGCGCGACGAGGAGCTCCCCGACGCCGCGGTATCCGATCTCTTGCGCCAGGCGTTCGGCGGCTACGACGAGCTGGCGGACGACGGCGTGGAGCCCGCGTAGAAAGGCGCGCTCTACGGCTGCTCCAACCAGGCCGACACCAACTCCGCCGTGCGGCCGAGATCGGGCGCGACGTAGAGCACTTTCTGGTAGTCGGTCGGGTCGTAGGGGGTCGCCGCCACAAGGGCGAGATCCAGCGGGCGCAGCTGCGCATGCTCCTCGAAGCGTCCCAGCTCGCCGAACGACGAGAGAAGGCCCGCACCGTAGGCTTTGACCGCGCCGCCCTCGTCGCAGAGGCCGAACTCGAGCGTGTACCAGTAGACGCGAGCGACACGGGCGAGCTGCTCCGGGCTGGCGCGCAGCGCCGCTTCGCCGAAGGCCCGGTTCAGCCGCGCGAAGGCCGGATCGCAGAAGGTCGCTGCGTGCCCGACCAGCTCGTGCACCACGTCGGGCTCGGGGGTGTACAGCGGCCGGGACGGATGCCGCATGTATTGCGTGGCGAGGAAGACGCTCCGCCCGAGGTGACCGAGGAAGTTGCGGTCGCTGACCAGCCCCGCCACCGGTCTCATGCGGAAGCCCGTCGCGCGGCCCACCGAGAGGTTCACGTCCGCGAGCTGCGGCACCCGCTCGCGGTCGAGCTTCAGCAGCCGCGAGCAGCCCAGGTACGCGCTGCAGGCATACCGCTCGTGCAGGGGAGCCAGGTTCCGCCAGACCGCGCGCCAGACCTCCTGCTCCTCGTCCGTGTAATCGACGCGGGGGACCGGCTCGCCGTCCTGGTACTCGAAGGCGATTCGGGCGATGGCATCGCGGCGCGCGCGGTAGACCGGATCGCGGAAGCCCGGGTGATCGGGATCGAGCTGCACCAGGCCTTGTGCGTCGAGGCGGTCCGGCGCCTGGAGCTCGAGCTCTTCGGGAGTGGGCTTGTCACCGCGCATGAGCGTGGCGCGAGAGTGTAGCAGCCGTGAGATCGGGCTTCTACAAGCCCCTCCCTGCGGCGCTGCTCAAGGGCGATGCGACGCGACCAGCGCCCGCGCCGCCGCGTGCTCCACCCATGCGCGGGCCTTGTCGTAATCGGGGTCGTCGGGACCCAAGATCTCCAGCTTCTTGCGCGCTTCGGCGAGCTCGCGCTCCGTCCGCTGGGGGTCGAGCTGGTCGGCGCGCAGCACCTCTTCCACCAGGACGCGGACCCGGTCGTCCGAGACCTCCGCGAATCCCTCGCCGGCCGCGTAGCGGTGCGTCGAGCCGGCCGCGTCGTACGCCAGCTCCCCCGGCGCCAGGGTGGCGACCAGCGGCGTGTGCCCGGGGCGGATGCCGAATCCGCCCGCGACGCCCGTGAGGCGCACCTCGTCGCACTGCACGGTCAGCGCGCGCTGCTCGGGGGTGACGATCTCGAGGGTCAGCGGCATGGCTTCTAGGCCGCCATCGTCTTCGCCTTCGCCACGGCGCCCTCGATGGAGCCCACCATGTAGAAGGCCTGCTCGGGGAGGTTGTCGTGCTTGCCGTCCAGGACCTCCTCGAAGCTGCGGATGGTGTCCTCGAGCTTCACGTACTCGCCCTTGATGCCGGTGAACGCCTCGGCGACCGCGAAGGGCTGCGACAAGAATCGCTGGATCTTCCGCGCGCGCGCCACGGTGAGCTTGTCCTCGTCGGAGAGCTCGTCCATGCCGAGGATGGCGATGATGTCCTGCAGCTCCTTGTAGCGCTGCAGCACCGCCTGCACCCGGCGCGCGACGCGGTAGTGCCGCTCGCCCACCACGTTCGCGTCGAGGATGCGGCTGGTGGAGTCGAGCGGGTCCACGGCGGGATAGATGCCGATCTCGGTGAGCCCGCGGGAGAGCACGGTGGTCGCGTCGAGATGGGCGAAGGTCGTCGCCGGCGCCGGGTCGGTCAGGTCGTCGGCCGGAACGTAGATGGCCTGCACCGAGGTGATCGCGCCCTTCTTGGTCGAGGTGATCCGCTCCTGCAGCTCGCCCATCTCGTTGGCCAGGGTGGGCTGGTAGCCGACCGCGCTGGGGATGCGGCCGAGGAGCGCCGACACCTCGGAGCCCGCCTGGGTGAAGCGGAAGATGTTGTCGATGAAGAGGAGCATGTCGCGCCCCTCCTCGTCGCGGAAGTACTCGGCCATGGTCAGCGCGGAGAGGGCGACGCGGGCGCGCGCGCCGGGCGGCTCGTTCATCTGCCCGAAGACCAGCACGCACTGGCTCTTCTGCGGCTCCTCGAGGTTGACGATCTTCGACTCGATGAATTCGGCGTAGAGGTCGTTCCCCTCGCGGGTGCGCTCGCCCACTCCGGCGAAGACGGAGAAGCCGCCCTTCGCCTTGGCCACGTTGTTGATCAATTCCTGGAGCAGCACGGTCTTGCCCACGCCCGCGCCGCCGAACAACCCGATCTTGCCGCCGCGGGTATAGGGCGCGAGCAGGTCGATCACCTTGATGCCCGTCTCGAACGCCTGCACCCGCACGTCCTGGTCCACGAAGGACGGGGGGGCGTGATGGATGGGGTTGCGGCGGGTGGCGTTGACCGGCCCACGCTCGTCGACCGGCAGGCCGATCACGTTGAGGATGCGCCCCAGGGTCTCCTTGCCGACCGGGACCGAGATCGGCGCGCCGGTGTTCTTCACCGGCTGGCCGCGCACCAGGCCCTCGGTCGAGTCCATCGCGATGCAGCGGACGGTGTTCTCGCCCAGGTGCTGCGACACCTCGACGGTCAGGTTGTCGGGGTCGCCGGAGATGCCCGCGTTCGAGAGGGTGAGCGCCGTGTAGATCTCCGGCAGCGCCCCGGGCGGGAACTCCACGTCCACCACCGGGCCGATCACCTGCGTGACCTTCCCCGTCTTCTGCATCTCGGTCATTGCCACTGCGGCCATGTCGTCTCCGGATCCTTACTTGAGCGCCTCGGCGCCGCTGACGATCTCCATCAGCTCCTTGGTGATCGCCGCCTGGCGGGCGCGGTTGTAGTCGAGGGTGAGCCGCCCGATCATCTCCGACGCGTTCTTGGTGGCGGAGTCCATCGCGGTCATGCGCGCGCCGTGCTCGCTCGCCTCGCTCTCGAGCAGGGCGCGCCAGACCTGCATGGCCAGAAAGCGCGGGATGAGCGCCTGCAGCACCTCGGGCCGGCTGGGCTCGTAGAGGTGCTCCGCCGTGATCAGCCCTTTTTCCCCCGGCCCGCGCTGCGGCTTTGCGCGCGGCTGCAGGGGGAGGAGCTGCACCAGGCTGATCTGCTGCACGATGGCGCTCTTGAACTCGTTGTAGAGGAGGTAGACGGCGTCCAGCTCGTCCTTCTCGTAGGCCTGGATCAGATCCTCGGCGATCTCGCGGGCGTGCGCGTACCGCAGCCGCCCGAAGAACCCGACATAGTCCTTCCGGGTCTCGATGCCGCGCTTGCGCGCGAAGTCACGCCCGCGGCGCCCGACGGTGGAGAACTGGATCCGGTCGAACCGGGCACCCTCCTCGACGAGGAAGCGCTGGCCGCGGCGGATGATGTTGGAGTTGAATCCGCCGCACAGGCCGCGGTCGGAGGTCATCAGCAAAAGCTCCACCCGGCGGGGCGGGCGCACCGCCATGAGCGGGTGCGGCGGAAGATCGGCGTCTGCGCGCGCGCTCGCCAGCGAGGCGAGCATCTCGTCGATGAGCTGCGCGTAGGGGCGGGCGCGCACCACCGCGTCCTGCGCCCGGCGCAGCTTGGCGGCGGCCACCATCTTCATGGCCTTGGTGATCTTCTGCGTGTTCCGCACCGACCGGATGCGGGTGCGGATGATCCGGAGCGAGGCCACGTTCTCCTACCGTTGCGCCTTTGCTGCGGACTGGAACACGTCCTTGAACTCCTCGAGCGCCCGATCGAGCGCGGCGCGCACGTCGTCGGCCAGGTCCTTCTTCTCGCGGAGCAGCTTGAGGACCTCGGGGTGGCGGGTCTCCATGAACTCGACCAGCTCCTTCATGTAGCGGGGCACCTCGCTCACCTCGACGCTGCGGATCCAGACCACGCCGTTCTTGTCCTTCTGGGTGCCCGCGTAGATCTGGACGATCTGCTTCTCCACCGGCATCGGCTCGTACTGGCCTTGCTTCAACAGCTCGGTGAGGCGCGCGCCGCGGGCGAGGATCTCCTGCGTCGACTTGTCGAGGTCCGACCCGAACTGGGAGAAGGCGGCCAGCTCACGGTACTGCGCCAGCTCCAGCCGCAAGGACCCGGCGATCTTCTTCATCGCCTTGATCTGCGCGTTCCCGCCCACGCGCGAGACCGAGATGCCGACGTTGATGGCCGGCCGCTGGCCCGCGTAGAAGAGGTCGGTCTCGAGGAAGATCTGGCCGTCGGTGATGGAGATGACGTTGGTGGGGATGTACGCGGACACGTCGCCCGCCTGCGTCTCGATGATGGGCAGGGCGGTCAAGCTGCCGCCGCCGCGCGCCTTGGACATCTTCGCCGCGCGCTCGAGCAGGCGGCTGTGCAGATAGAACACGTCGCCGGGGTACGCCTCGCGGCCGGGAGGGCGGCGCAAGAGCAGCGAGAGCTGCCGGTACGCCACCGCGTGCTTGGAGAGATCGTCGTAGACGATGAGCGAGTGCTGGGCGTGATCGCGGAAGTACTCGCCGATGGTGACGCCGGTATAGGGCGCGAGGAACTGCAGCGGCGCCGGGTCGGACGCGTTGGCCGCCACGACGGTGGTGTACTCCATCGAGCCGAACTTCTGCAGCTTGTCGACCACCTGCGCGACCGTGGACTGCTTCTGCCCGATCGCCACGTAGATGCAGAAGACCCCCTGGCCCCGCTGGTTGATGATGGTGTCGATCGCCACCGCGGTCTTGCCCGTCTGCCGGTCGCCGATGATCAGCTCGCGCTGCCCGCGGCCGATGGGGATCATGGCGTCGATCGCCTTGATGCCCGTCTGCAGCGGCTCGCGCACGCTCTCGCGCTGCACGATCCCGGGCGCCTTCACCTCGACCTTGCGCGTCTCCTTCGAGGCGACCGGGCCCTTGCCGTCGACCGGCTGGCCGAGCGCGTTCACCACCCGGCCCACCATCGCCGGGCCCACCGGAACCTCGGCAATGCGGCCGGTGCGCTTGACGACGTCGCCCTCGCGGATCTCCTGGCCCTCGCCCATCAGCGCGATGCCGACGTTGTCCTCCTCGAGGTTCAGCACCAGGCCCATCAACTCGTGGGGGAACTCGACCAGCTCGCCCGCCATGACGCCGGACAGACCGTAGACGCGCGCGATGCCGTCGCCGGTGGACAGCACGGTGCCGGTCTCGCTGACCTCGATCTGCTTGCCGTACGTCTTGATCTGCTCGCGCAGGATGCGACTGATCTCGTCGGCCCTGATCTCCATCTCGCCTTTTCTCCCGTCTGCCTACAAAGCCCCGCTCTTCAGCTCGCGCCGCATCCGCTCCAGCTGCGTGCGGATGCTGCCGTCCCACACCTTGGGACCCACTTGCGCGACCAGCCCCCCCACGATCTTCGGATCGCTGCGCGACTCGAGGACGATGGTGCGCCGGGTCGCCGCGGAGAACGCCTCGCGTACGCGCCGCAGATCCTCGTCGGTCAACGGCTTCGCGCTGACGACCGTGGCGCGCACGCGCCCCACCTTCTCGTCGAGCATCTCTCCGTAGCTGCGCGCAATGGCGGCGATCTCCACCAGCCGGTGGCGGTCGACCAGAAGGCGCAGGAAGCTGCCGACCAGCGGAGAGAGCGAGAGCTCTCGCACCAGGACGTCGACCAGCGCGTGGCGCTGCGCCGGCGTGTAGCCGGGGCTCTCCACCAGCGTGCGCGCCTCGCCGGAACCCCGGATCGCCTGGGCCACCGCATCCAGCTCCGCACCGATCCGCTCGTGCCCGCCCTCTTCCAGGGCGAGCGAGAAGAGCGCGCGGGCATAGCGGCGGGAAACGCTGGCTGGGATCACTTCAAACCCTCGATTTCCCTCGCTCACGGGGCGCGAAAGACGCGGTTCCGTAGCACGGAGCCCCGGGTCGGTCAATGACGGGCTGAGGCGAGCTTTGCACCCGCTTCGGGGCGGCGCCAGATTGCCCTGCATGAAGATCATCATCCAGGGAAAACACCTGCGCCTGTCGCAGGGCCTGAAGAGCTATGCGCAGGCGCACGTGATCGCGCCGCTCAACCGGGTCGGCGACCTGCACGGCACGCCGTTCCGCGACGGCAAGGTGACGACGCCGCCCGGCTGGAAGGACGCCTTCAAGTTCGCCATCGAGAAAGGTGACTCCTATGGCACCGATCAACAGATTCCCGCGAGCGACAAGGAACCCGTACTTCGGGGCATTGACCGCAACCTACACCATTGGTGTGGAAGGTGGCAACGCAATCAACGTGGCCATCCTAATCAATAGCCGGGGAAGGGTTGTTGCCGAGCGGACTCCCGCTCAAATCTACCTCAGTACCGACGTGGATGGCGACATCCCTGCGACTGGTGTGGTGTTTCCTGACGGGGGATTCACCCTCGGAGCGAACGGCACTGTGACCTCAACGATGTCCCCTGACAACGGACTTCAAGCTATCGGTACGCTTCAGATCGTCGCAGTTCCCGAGAAGTTCAAGACCACTACAACCGCCACCTTTACTATCGGGCGAGTTGTCTTCACGAAAGCAGCACAGACGGCAATCTTGTTCACCGCTGCACACGTCATCTCCCTCAACAAGTTCGGCGTAGTCCTTATCCAGGTTGACAAGGCCGAGCAGCATCGGGCCGCCTTCCCACCATCCGGGA
>Ga0137409_10008902_pt1 | contig 10240 bp, 8 predicted proteins | sample CZODoug1_16funga_FD_122059 | JGI IMG/M metagenome (GOLD analysis project Ga0137409, IMG submission 122059) | Vadose zone soil fungal communities from Angelo Coast Range Reserve, California, USA - CZODoug1_16fungal (Hybrid Assembly) | ecosystem: Environmental > Terrestrial > Soil > Vadose zone...
ATGCTCGCTCGCAGCATTCCTCGTCAGCGATCCGTTGACGAGCCTGGTACTGCTCGCTTTCGGCAACCTCATCGGAACCGCCTACCTGCCGCCCGTAGTTGCAACCATACAACGCCTGGTGCCACCGGACATGAGAGCAACCGCATCGGCCATGTTGCTGCTGTTCACGGCGCTGGCGGGTGGGATAGGGCCCTTGGTCGTCGGCGTCGTCAGCGATGCGCTTCGGCCGCGCTTCGGCCAGCATTCGCTTGGCTGGGCGATGTTGCTGGTACCGTTCACACAAGCACTGGCCGGACTTTTCTACCTGCTGGCCACGGCGACATTCGAGCGCGATCTCGAGCCGGCGGGATGAAAGGGAATGAATGCATCGCGGCTGTTGCGTCGCTCCTAAATGAAGCACCAGTCGTCGACTCAGCGTCGAAATGACCCGAATGCATTGCAATATGGTGGGATCGCCGGTACCGTATGAGATTGTAATCAGCTGACGGTAGGAGGCTTTGCATTTATGCGCTTTCTGGTTCTACTGCTCGTAGCTGCCGCACTGCAGCCCTTAGCTGTGGTGGCACAGACCGCTCCAGCCGAACGGGCGGCACCCGCCAAGCCCAAATTCACGACCTGTGGCACGAAGCTGGGCGACATACTCGACGATCTGGACGCCAAGGCAGTCCTCGACAAGATAGTGCCTGCCTTGTCCAAGCATGAACGTGTCAATGAGTCGCGCGAAATGACCTTGTGCGAAATTCATCAATATGTTCCCGATAATTTGACGGATACGCAGCTGGCCGCATTGGACGCGGGCTTCCGAGAGCTCAAGAAGTAGCTGAAGCCGCGAGTAATGTGCTACCAATGCCGTTTGTTTGACCCGTACTCGACTGAGGGACGCTCATGGGCGGAGTTTCTGGAAGCGGATCGATGACGCCTGCCGGCAGGCTGGTGAGAGCGTTCGGCGACGCCCAGCGCATGGCCACGCTGTACGCGCCTGACGTGAATTGGTCGCTGCCGGCGTGCCTGCCATTTCCCAGGCCCATGAAAGGCAAGGCAGCGGTAGTCGAGTACAACCAAAAGGTCTGGACAGTGGTCTATCGTCCGGACTGTGAAGTTAAGATTCTGGACGAAGTGGGCGACGAGGCGTCCAGCGCAGTGCGTTTCATCTATCGGGCATTCGCACTGAGTATGGACCGTCACCACGAAAATGAGTACGTTGTGTTCGTGCGTTCGGGGCCTGAAGGCATCACCGAGGTGTTTGAATCTTTCGATACGGTGATTACGCGCGATTTCTTTAGAGGCGGCGCGGCGACCGAATGGCGCGGCTTCTGAGCCCCCATCGTCGGCCGCTGCGTATATTGCCCGTTCTTATGGAGGGAACTGATGGCTAAGTATCATTACGTTATCCTGTCGCGCACGGTTCCCGGGAAGGAGGCGCAGTTCGATGAGTGGTACGACAAGCAGCACCTCGCGGACGTGGCGAAGGTTGATGGCATCATCAGCGGCCGCCGTTTCAACATCGTGTTTCAGAAGGTGTATGAACTCGATGCGCCACAATGGCATTCGCTGACAATCTATGAGATTGAGACCGACGATCCGGAGGGGCTGCTGGCCCGCTTGTCCAGCATGTCGGGATCGGAAGCGATGCCGCTGAGCGACGCGCTCACCAAGATGGGAATGATTCAGGTCGTCGGACGCCTTATGGGCGAGACTCCCGTGGTCAAGTCTCCAGCCAATTCATGATAGTGAGATTGTGGACCGCGACCTGGAACACAAGCTTCGCGGACTCGTCGATCGTGACGAGATCTGGTCTTTGCTACTGCGGTTTGCGCGGGGCCTGGACCGCATGGACCGGGAGCTGGTGCGCTCGTGCTACTGGGATGATGCGATCGAGGACCACTTCAGTTTCATAGGCGGGCCCGATGCGTTTCTGGATTGGGTGTTCCGCTACACTGTAAGCACGAATACGGTGCAGCATCATCTCCTCTCCAACCATCTGTGCGAGCTGGAGGGGGATAATGCCCACGCCGAAACCTATTTCACATTTGTTGCCTCGAACATCCAGCCCCCGCATGTGCTGTCGATGGGGCGGTATGTCGACCATTTCCATCGCCGCGGGGGAATCTGGAAGATCGCCAATCGCGTCACGATGGTCGAAAAGAACTTCGATCTGCACCAGAGCGTTGACGATGCGGTGCTTCGCGATGAACGCAATACCTGCGGCCCGCTGCTGCCGGCAAGGCGCGATCGCAATGACTTCAGCTATCAGCGCCCCATCGTGCCTCGTCGCCCTCCGGCGCCCAAGTGAGCTACTTGCGCGTGCGTGGCAGGTTGAGCGCGCGCTCGGCGACCATGCTGCGATGAACTTCACTGGTGCCGCCGTAGACCGTCGTTCCCTGCGAGTGTCGGTACGATTGGTTGATAAAGGAGGCCGGTCCGCCGCTCTCCAACAGGGAGTCCGGCGCGCAAAGATCGAGCAGCTCTGCCGAATCGGCGCGAAAGGTCTCGGATGAGAACAGTTTGGACATGGATCCGAATCCGTGGTTGGGTTTCTTCTCGACTCCCGCCCACGTTGCCCGCCAATAGAGCAGGTCGGCGACCATGTTGTTGGCCGTCACCCTGGCCAGCCGTTCCGCGACGCCGGGCTGCTCGATCTTCGGGCGTCCGTCCACGAGGGAGCTGCGGCAATAGGCTTCCGCCTCGCGCAGCATGTGCCACTGCGAGTGCGCCCAGGAACCGCCATGTTCCATCTCCAGGCTTGCTGACATGACGCGCACTCCGCCGTTGACGTCGCCCAGGCGGTACGCATCGGGAACGCGTACACCATCATAATAGGTCGCGTTCGTGCGCTCGCCCATGAAGGTGTAGATGGGTTGAATCATGACGCCAGGGGACTTCAGCGGCACGATGAACATGGTCAGGCCCTTGTGCTTTGCCACCGCAGGATCGGTCCGCGCAAGCATCAGCACGTAGTCGGCCATGTTCGCGCCGGAGGTGAACATCTTCTGGCCGTCGATGCGCCAGCCATCGCCGTCGCGAGTCGCGCGGGTCTTGGCCGCAAAGACATCGGAGCCGGATCCGGGTTCGCTGAAGCCCAGGCTGCAGATTACGTCGCCGGCCACGATTTTCGTCAGCACTTCGCGCTTGAGCTGTTCGGTGCCGAAGCGATGAATGATGGCACCCACCATGCCGGTTGTCCCGACGGCATGCGTGGTCCAGCCGTGATCCTGCCATACGGCGAACGCGGCGCTGTCGGCATACCGACTCACGCTGCGGCCTCCCAGCTCTTCGGGCCAGGACGGGAACAGGAGCCTCGCCTTCGCCAGCTTCCTTTGCACACCGAAGTCATGCCCATCGAATGAATAATGGGCCTTGGCGCGCAGTTCATCCGTCAGCGTCGCCTTGAAGAAATCGTCGACTTCGCCCGCGAGCGCCTTGGCCTGTTCGCCGAAGTCGAAGTCGATCGGGACCTCGCCGACCTCCGGCAGCTCGCATTGAGCCAGGCAGTAAAGACGCCGCGCGCCTTCACTCAGCAGCTGCCCGGGATCGCCCAGCGCAAGCGGCCAAGCCTTGGCCCGCAAATTGTACAAGTGAATGTCGTACTCGAGCGTCAGGCCATATCCGCCAAACGTGTGCAGGGCCTGGGCCACGGCACGCCCGGCCACGCGCGCATTCCACCAGAGTGCCAGGGAAATCGCCGCGCCGGCGCGCCGAGACTGGTCCGCTATCTCGCGCAAGGCGCGCCAGACCAGCAATTTCCCGCCGTCGGTTTCCGTAATGAGATCGGCGAGCGGGTGGGAGATGCCCTGGAACGTGCCGATGAGCTGATCGAACTGCACGCGTTCGGAGGCATAGGACGAGCCAAGGCGCAGGGCCTCGCGAGACATACCTGCCAGCGCGCTGGCGATCAGCAGCTTCCATTCCTCGATACCCCGGCGGAAGAGAGCGATGGCAGCAGGGCCGCTGGCGAGCAACGCCCGCTGTTTGCCGTCAAGACTCACCCTGGCCAGCGGAGCGCTGCCGAGATTCGGCAGGACCCGCCTTTCTGTGACCGCTCCATCGACGAGGTAAAGATCGTTGCCGTCAAGCGCCACGAACGCGTCGGCGACGGCGCCGCCGGGAACCAGCTGGCAGCTCTGTGCACGAACGTCGTGCAACGCCAATGCCACCACCGATCGCCCCTCGAGCGCCCGCGCCAGCGGACCCGCACCGGCGTCTCCGCAATGCGCAAGTATCCGGGCCGTCACGATCGCCTCTGCGATGGGACCCGAGGCCAGCGTGCGCCCAACCACTTCCATCAACAGCGCGGCATCGAACAAGCCAAGCCCGGATCCTCCCGACTGCTCGGGAACCCGAATCCCCAGCCCGCCCAATTCGGCGAAGTCGCGCCACATCGCCGGGTCGAAACCGGTCGGCAATGCGGCCCGAACCCGGCGCATGCTGCTGTGCTCGTCAAAGAAGCGGGCGAATGACTCGGCCATCAGGGCCTGATCTGCAGTCGGTTCGAAATTCATGTGATGGATCCTGTGTGATCAGCCTGACCCGATCTGCCGCAACTCGGGGTGCTGGGGCTGACGAGATCGTAATCGCCAAGCTGCGGGAGCGACATGACATCGACAAAGTGCTGCCAGCTCCATGGCCACACCTGGGGAATGCCCCGATCATCCAGGTACCAGCTGCGGCAGCCGGAGGCGAACACCGTTCGCTTCGCCGCGATCTCGCGCCGTGCTTCATAGTCCTCCAGCGCCACCATGGTCGGCGCAAAGCCGCAGCATTCGCCGTCGCGCAACAGATCCAGCAACTGGTCGAAATAGTTCCACTGATGCTCGGCGATATCGACGAGTGAGAAGTTCCCCACTGGTCCGGTCGGGCCGTTGAGGAGGCACATATTCGGGAAGCCTGGGACTGTGACTGCATAGTAAGCCCGCGGGCGCGCGGCCCAAAGCGCGTCCAGATCGATGCCTGCTTGCCCATACACCTTCATCGGACGCGTGAACTGGTCGACCTTGAAGCCCGTCGCCAGCGCCAGGACGTCGAGTTCGTGAAACTCGCCGTTTTGCATGCGGACGCCGGTGGGTTCGATACCGGCGATCGGCGTATCCTCGATGTAGACCGCCGGCTGCTGTACGGCATCGTAGAAGCGAGCGGAGAAGACCAGCCGCTTGCACGCGGCACGGTACGTCGGACGCAGCTTATCTCTCAGCAGAGGGTCCTTGATGCTCTCTTCGAGGTTCTTTTCAACGATCTGCTGAATTTCAGCGAGTTCCGGAGAATCGACATCGATGATTGCCGAGGTGAATCGGGCGCGGCGAGCGGCGGCCTCCGGGCCGTCGCGCACTTCCTGGATGCGGGCCGGGTCTTCGCCGAAGCGGCGCTTGTCCTCGTCGGTGTAGGTGATGTCCGGGCAGGGCATGATCCACTGTGGCGAGCGCTGGAAGTGGACCAGCCGCGAAGCCCGCCTGGCGAGCGCGGACACTAGCTGGACGCCGGTGGACCCGCTGCCGATCACACCGATACGCTTGCCGTCAAGCGGCACCGAATGATCCCAGTGCGCGCTGTGGAACCACGGCCGCGCGAAGCTGCGGAGTCCCGGGAGCTCCGGAATCAGCGGATGGTGTAGCACGCCGGTTGCGGCCACGAGGACCTGACCTTGGTCCGTGCGTCCGTCCCTGGTCCGGACTTGCCAGTCGTTGCCGCTCCATGTGCAGGAGGCCATCTCGGCACCGAAGACAATGTGTTCGTACAGCCCGTAGCGTCTGGCAACCGATTCAAAATAAGCCTTGATCTCCCGGCCCGGCGCGAAATAGGCGCTCCAGTCCGGATTCAACGCAAAGGAATAGCAATAGGAATGGGCCGGCGTGTCGCAGCTGAGGCCAGGGTAGGTGTTTTCACGCCAGGTGCCGCCTATAGAATCGCCTTTCTCGTAGATGACGAAATTGTCGTTGCCGCGCTGCTTGAGGCGAATGGCTGCCAGAACGCCGGCCATGCCTGCGCCGATGATGATGCAGCGCAGGTTGGTTCCGCGTTTGTTTTGATCGTTTCGTTGCATGTGATTAACCAGGCTTGCGAATGCTGCCGCTTGCTAGGCCGCGCCGGCGTCGGCCACCGCCTGCCTTGCCGCGACGTAGCCCCAGACGAATGACGGCCCGATGCTCGAACCCGCACCCGCGTAAACACGCCCCATTACCGACGCCGTAGTCGTTCCCGTGGCGTAGAGGCCCTTGATCGGTGTGCCGTCGCCACGAAGCACACGCGCAAATGCGTCCGTGACAACGCCGCCGAATGTACCGACGTCCCCGGGGACTACTGGCGCTGCGTAGAAGGGCGGCTGCTCGACGGGGCCGAGCGTCTGCGAAGGGCGGTGATAGTGGTCGCCCAACCATTCGTCATAGGCGCGCTGGCCGCGCTTGAACTCCTCGTCGCGGCCGATCTTGGCGCCCTCATTGAATCGCTGGGTGGAGGCGCGCAACACTGCCGGGTTGACCTTGATCAGCCCTGCCAGCTCCTCGATGCTGTCAGCCTTCTTCAGATAGCCGGCGTCGAACCATGATTGCGGCTTTTTGGTGCCGGGCATCGTGCCGCCGACCATGTACTTTCGCATGAACTGCTGGTCGAATATCCACCAGCTCGGGACCGCCGGGACCGACTTATGGCGCGCCAGCATGTTCTGGCAGAACTGCACGTAGGAGCCAGCCTCGTTCATGTAGCGGCAGCCGGACTGATCGACGACCACGGAGTGTGGCTTGGTGAAATCCATCTGACTGCTCGTCAGGGACAGATTCATTTCCTTGCCGGGCCCGTTCTCGCGTCCAGGCGGAAGGCTCACTTGATTGCCTATCAGCTCATTCAGCTGTCCGGTGGCGGCGCCAAGAGACATCAGTTCGCGCAGTATCTCGCCAGTGTCGCCCGATGACGCAGCGGTCCAGGTCGACGAAGTGCCGGGAATGTACTTGTCGCGCATGTCCTGGTTGCGTGCGAAGCCGCCCGCGTTGACCAGCACGCCGAGCCGTGCGCCGATACGCCTTTCGCTCCCGGGCGCGCCGACGGCTACGCCCGATACGGTGCCGTCCTGGACGATGAAGGACCTGACCGGGCTGTTTATCCGGATATCCGCGCCGAGCTGCAGCGCCTTCTGCAGCATGCGAGCCTGCAGTGCGCGGCCGAACGACACCAGCTGCTGGCCGCGCAGCTTAGAAAACCCCATCCGGCAGACCACCTTGATCAGGGCGAGCTTGCCGTGCCACGACGATCGCATCGTGGAAATCTCGAAGGCTTCCGAATGATACGCCGGTACGGCCATGAAACCCGATCGCAGCTTGAGTTTCCAGTCGCCGAGTTCGTTGACGTCAAATATCTCGGCAATCACGGTGCGCCCGGGCACGGATCCGCCGGGCCGCTCATCGTAATAGTCTGGCCAGCTGTCGACACGGCGCAGCTTGATTCCCTGGCTGACGAGGAAATCGACCATCTTCGGCGCTTCGTTCACATAGGCAGCGCGACGTTCTCGCGACGTGCCAGGCGCATCGACGGACTGTCCTGCGGTGGCCTCGAGATAGGCCATCGCGGATTCGCTGCTGTCGGTGCAGCCCGCGTCCTTCATGAAGCGGTTGTTCGGAATCCACATGACGCCGCCTGACATGGCGGTAGTCCCGCCGACGAGTTCCGCTTTCTCGAGGATCACGACGCTCTTTCCAGCAGCGCGCGCCACCAGCGCGGCACACATGGAGCCGCCACCGCTGCCTACGACAACAAGATCAAACACCTCGTCAAAATCCGACTCATTCATTGGCCAATTCCATTCGATTCTGTCGTTGGTTCGCAAGCAGATGACTTATGGCATCCATCGCGAGGGTCCCAGCATTGCACATATCGCAATGCAATTGCGGACCAGCCATTCCTCATGCGCTCACGGTCCGTGTCCGGCTGATCCGATATTCCGCGGGATCGAACGTGGCTGTCAGGTTCCGGTAGTGGCAGAGCCGCCAGGGGATGTTGGTGACAATGCGGCCGTACTTGTTCTTGTACCAGTTGTTGACGCCGGGATGGCTCCATACCATCTGCGACAGTTCAGCGTCGACCTGGCGATTGTATTCGGCATAGGGCTCATGCCGAACTTCGATGGAGTCGGCTTCCTGCTCAATCAGCTCGCGCAAGGCCTGCATGATGTAACGAGCCTGACATTCCGAATTGAACACGGCGCTACCGCCATGGCCGCCATTGGTATTGGGACCGTACATGATGAACAGGTTAGGAAAGGCCGGAACGGTAATGCCCAGATAGGCGCGCGGATCGTCCTCGCCCCAGTGATCGCGAATGCTGCCGCTCGTACCGACGATGTGCATTGGATAGAGCGGCATCTGGGCCTTGAACCCGGTGGCCATTATGATCACGTCGGCCGGGTGTTCGACCCCGTGCTCGTCAACGACGCCGGTGGGCATGATCCTCGCGATCGGGCCGGTAACTAGTTCAACATTGTCGCGAGTTAGCGTCTTGAACCAGTTGCTGTCGCGCAGCATGCGCTTTCCATAGGGCGGAAACGCGGGCGTCGCTTTCGCCAGCAGTTTCTCGTTGCCGCCGAGTTCCTCGCGCATGTGCGCGATCAGATGCTCGCGAATCTCCTTGTTCTTGGCATTGAGCGACGTTTTGGGCTCGGTCCAGTTCGGGTCGATCTTCAGTGTCGGCAGGAATCCATCCGACGACGCCCAGAGCAGGAGGAATCGGAACCACTTGTTGTAGTAGGGGACATTGGCCAACCCCCACTTCTTGCCGGCCGAGACCTTGGCGAACAGCAGCGGGTTCTTCATGGCCCAATGCGGCGAGCGTTGGAAGATGGTCAGCTTGGCCGCCTTGGTCGCAATCTGCGGCGCAATCTGCATACCGCTGGCGCCACTGCCGATCTGAGCGATTCTCTTGCCGCTGAGATCCACACTGGCATCCCAGCGCGCTGAGTGGAATTTCGGGCCCCGGAAATCGTCCAGACCCGGTATGGCAGGGAGCGATGGCCGATTGAGTAGTCCGGTGGCGCTGATGACGGCATTGGCGTTGATGTCGTACTCGGTGCCGTCGGCGCGACGGACGTGAATGGTCCAGCGGGACCGATCTTTGTCCCAGACAGCCGAGTTGACTTCCTCCCCGAAACGGATCTGGCCCGCTATTCCCATCTCGCTGCAGCAGCGGCGGATGTAGCTGATGATCTCCGGACCCTTGGCAAAGTAATGGTCCCAATCGGGGTTGACGCGGAATGAATAGGAATAAAAGTGGTTCGGCGTGTCGACCGCGACGCCCGGGTAGGTATTTTCGTACCAGGTGCCGCCGACGTCCGCGTTCTTTTCGATGATCAGAAACGGGATGCCGGCTTCCTTCAGTTTGGCGCCCATCGCGAGGCCTGAATAACCGGCGCCGATAACGACAGCTAGAAAGCCATCCAGGAACTTTCTCGAGGGAGTCTTGCGCCAGCGCACCGTCTTTGCATCGGCGCGATTGAAGTTAAGCTCTTCGAGCACCATCGGCAGGTACTCGGCCGGAACATGCCCGCCGACTGCGACGTCGCACATGCGTTGCAGCCGCCCCATGTCGGGAGCTGGGGGCAGGGCCCGGCCTTGGGCGCCGTAGTCTTTGAATGCAGCGGCGACCCGCGACCGCAGCTCCGCGCGCAACTGCTCGATGTCCTGGACAAGGTGCCAGGTCGTGTTGTCTTCCAGGCCGGCGTGCGGCGTACTCTTACCGGAGCCTCTTTGATCGAAAAGAATGATGCGATAGAAATCCGGATCAAAAAAGCGACGATAGTCGGCAATCAAACCAGCGCCGGGTCCACCGTGTAAGAACACGACGGGCTGTCCGTCTGGATTGCCACACTGCTCATAATAAAGTTCGTGCAGATCCGAGACTCTCAAGCGGCCGGTGTCGTAGGGTCCGATCGGATCGTAAAGTTTTTTCAGTTCGCTCATGGTTCAGAATCAGATCACGATAAGTGAATCGCCCAACAATCACTCGGGTCGAGTTGCGAAATCCCCATCGACTCCCAAGCGACGTACAACCTCGTGAGAAGACCGCGGTGAAACACGCCGGGAAGAAAAGCCTGAGAGAATCGCGTCTACAGCGTCCTCGGTAGTTTCTCTACCCAGAACCGTGTCCGGAGCTCCGCTCCGCCGGAAGTCGGGAGCGGCCCCGAGAATATTGTCAAGAAATCGAGCCCGCTCTCTCACTGGAAGCCTTCCGAGTGCCGCTTTTAGTTCCGCTCCCACGAGCTCTTCAG
>Ga0137409_10008903_pt1 | contig 10239 bp, 11 predicted proteins | sample CZODoug1_16funga_FD_122059 | JGI IMG/M metagenome (GOLD analysis project Ga0137409, IMG submission 122059) | Vadose zone soil fungal communities from Angelo Coast Range Reserve, California, USA - CZODoug1_16fungal (Hybrid Assembly) | ecosystem: Environmental > Terrestrial > Soil > Vadose zone...
TGCGGACGTCTGATTCTCCATGCCGCGGATCATGCGGTTCAGGCGGCATGGCGGCATCGAGACTGCGGACGTCTGATTCTCCATGCCGCCTGAACCGCATGATCCGCGCGACATACCCATTCTCACCGATGCCGTGAAGGAGGTCGAGCCCGCGTCGCTGTCGGTCGAAGCCAAGGCGGTGCATGCCGCAATCTTGACCGAGACATTGGAACTCGCCGATTCGTTGCTGCATCAGGCGGTCAAGGACATCGAGGCCACGCTGTTCGAGCGCGTACTCGATCGCCTGCGCGCGCGGCTCCCGGAATTGGTGGATCGCATTCTGCGCGAGCACGCCGCGGCACAGAACGATCCTCAAAACCATGGATAAAGCCTTCTCGCCGGCCGAGATCGAGTCGCGAATCTACGCCCGCTGGGAGGCGTCGGGATGATGGGCGATTTTGTCGTCGAAGGGCCATCTCCTGTCCCACACGGTTTTGGTCTGGACAAGACGCTCGTGAGCATCGGCTATTTCGCGACCATGAAAGTGAGACTCGATGCCGGTCGCGACTTCTCCGTGGGGGACGTGGCAGGCGCGCCGAAAGTGGTCATCGTGAGCCGCAGCGTGGCAAACCGGGTATGGCCCGGACAGGATGCCATCGGCAAGCGGGTCTCGATGGAGACCGACCACCCTGGGTCAGACAGCTGGATGACCGTCATCGGCGTCGTGAACGACGTCGTTCAGGATCGATCGATGGAGAAGCACGCGACGATGTATTTCCCGATTCAGCAGAGCGATTGGGATTTCATCCTGGGCCACATGACCTACGTGGTGCGAACGAGCGCGGACGCGACTACCGCGCGGGCCATGCGCGCGGTCCTCCGGGACGTGGACCCGACGGTTCCAGCGCAGCAGCTCATGAGCATGGACGACGCGCTGATGGATGTTGCCGCCGAGCCGGTGTTCCAGACGAGACTACTCAGTGTGTTCGCCGCGATCGCGCTGCTGCTTGCCGCGATCGGGACGTACGGCGTGCTCGCCTACGACGTCGCGGAACGCACTCGCGAGATCGCGTTGCGCATGGCGCTCGGCGCGACGCCAGCCAACGTCGTCGCGATGGTGATGCGTCGCACGATCCTGCTCGCGGCGAGCGGGGCGGCCGTGGGCCTCTTCGGCGCCCTCGCGTTGACGGGGGTTCTCACGAAGTCGCTATATGACGTGACGCCGAACGATCCGGCGACAATGCTCGTCGTGGTGCTCACGATCGTAGGCGTAGCCCTGCTCGCCGGCTTCGCGCCGGCGCGGCGCGCGTCACGCGTCCACGTGCTCACTGCGTTCCTCGCGGACTAGCGTCCGTACAAGGTCGGAGGTTCCGTGTTCGCGCTGATCAGTAGAGATTTGTGCTCGACCCCGCCCGCATTTTCTTGGTCCCATCGGGAACGAAATTGATCTTCGGGTTCGCCGAGCGTACGTTACGTTGTGGCGTGCCCATCACGCCTCGGTTGTCCCAGAAGCTTCAGCAAACGCTCGGAGGACAGGAGGGCGCCGAGTTTGTGAATTGGATGCATCAGATGGACGCCCGTGTGAGCGACGTCGCGACGCGGGGCGATCTGGCCGAGCTGCGGCACGAGATGCAGGTGGGCTTCGCGACGCTCGAGAACCATTTCGAGCGCCGCGTCGGCGACCTCATCAAGTGGTCGTTCGTGTTCTGGGTGGGCGCGGTCGGCGCGATTGCGATGCTCGCGCGCGCGTTGCGCTAGGGACTGCGTCTCACCAGCGACTCAAGGCCCTCGTGCGCTTCGCCGGCCGCGGACAGGCGCTCCACTTCCGACGTAAGCTCCCGGCAACGTGCCTCGGCGCGCGTGCGACCGGACTGCGCCTCCTTGAGCCGCCCGTCCAGGTCGGCCAGCTCCGCCTCAGCTTCCTGCAGCAGCGCCGCCTGGTCTTCGAGCCCGCGCAGCCCGGCAATCTCCTCGAGCACCTGATCGCGCTCGGCGGCGAGCGCTTCTGCCTCGGCCACCGCTTCCTCGGCGATCCGCCGCCGCTCCTCGGCCTGAGCCTCGAGCGCGGCCCGGGCCCGGCGCTCCTTCTTCAGCTCGGCCTCGCCCCGCCCGAGCGCGGCGCGCACTTCCTCCAGCTCCCCGGCTAGCCGGGTCCGTTCCTCGATGGCGGACTCGAGCCGGGCGCGCATGGCCTCGATCAGCTCCCGCACCGCGGCAGCGGTTTGCTGCGGCTCGGCTCCAGCGGCGGACCGGTGAGCGGTCATCGCCAGACGCTCCCGCAGCGACGCGGTCCGCTCCTGACCGCTCTTCCCGCGTGCCGCGCGCGGGCTTGGGTGGCTTGGTTTCGGAGTTGCCGGCGGAGGAGCGGCAGCCAGCTCGATGCTCGCCGCCGGCTTTCCGTTTTCGGGGTCGGCCGTGAGCTCGGAGAGCACGCGGGAGATCGTCCGCGGCTTGCGGGCTGGAACGTTGGCGTCGAAACCGGTGGTCACGCGCTCCTCTCCATCGCGCGCTCGATGCGCGCGCTGATCATCTCGGTGATAAGGGCGTCGATGTCCCTGGCTCCCTTGGACGACGGGGCGTAGGCATTGATGGGCAGGCCATCACTCGACGCCCGCGCGAACTGCGTGCATTGCCGCACGATCGTCTCCGACAGAAACTCAGGGTAGTGCGACTGCAGCGCGTCTTTGGCCTCGCGTGCGATCCGGGTCGTGGGGTTGTACTGATTGATGACGATCCGGATCCGCTGCAGCCGGTGGTTCAGGTCGTCCTCGAGCTGGCCCAGCGTCTCGAACAGCAATTTGAGACCGTGAAACGACAGGAAATCCGGGAGCACCGGCACGAGCAGGTCGTCGGACGCCATCAGCGCGTTGAGGTTCAGCAGCCCAAAGGAGGGCGGGGCGTCCATGACAATGAACTCGTAGCGGTCCAACACCCCGGCGAGGGCCCGCTGGAGCTTGTACTCGCGCCCGGCCATCGGCATGAGCGAGATGTCGATGGTCGTCATCCGCAGGTTGGCCGGAAGCACATCGAACTCGGCGAGCGCGTGCGGCACGATCACGTCTTCGATCGGTACTCCCTTGACCAGGACCTCGAAGACCGTGCGCTCGAGGCTCTCGGCAGCTAGCCCTAAGTGCTGGGTCGCGTGCCCCTGTGAATCGAGGTCGATCAGCAGGACCCGATGGCCCAGCTCCGCGAGCCGGTAGGCGTACGCCACCGAGAGGCTGGTCTTGCCGGTGCCACCCTTGAAGTTGAGGAAGAGCTGGCGGCGCGACGGTTCCCGGCGAGGGTGGCGGTCCAGCACCCTGCGGTACGCCGACAGGTGGCGCGGCTGGTACGAAGCGGGTCCGCCGCCGAGTGCCTTCAGCTCGGGCAGTTTGTCCGCGGCGGACAGTTGCTGGTCCGTGAAGCCCAGGAGCTTGGCGAAGTGGCTGCGCTTGTAACGGATCTCCACTATGAAGCTCGCTGCACGATGCCGGCTTCCGTGCGCTGAGGGTCCTGGGAGGTGGCGCGAAGGATCCGATGCACGATGCGGCGCACCTGGGGATCGGGATCGCCAGTAAGCGGCTCCAGGAGCGGCCGCAGGGCGAGCCCGCGCGCCGCGGCCGCGGCGAGCACGACGCGCCGCCGAACGTGCGGGTTGGCGTCGGCGATGCCCCAGCGGACGTGGGGCTCGAGCCGCGCCGGGTCGCGTTCCAGCAGGCGGCCGAGCGACTGGTAGGCTGCGGCGCGAACGTTCGGATCTTCAGCGGTGGCCCAGGGCCGCACGGCATAAAACGCGTCGTCTCCGCCACGACGGCCGAGCCGGAGAAGCAGCGCCACCTGGTCCTGTGGGTGCTGCGCCGCCGCCAGTGCCGCGACCAGATCGTCCGCAGGGGGCTGCGGGGGCTCGGGGGGCTCCGGCGTCACCGCTGCTGGGGGGGGCGCTGTCGCCTGCTCGAGCTGCTCGCGCAGCGCAGCCTCGCGGCCCTCTCCCAGGGCGTTGTCTCGTTCGAGATCGAGGACCGCGCGGCGCAGGCTGGCGATGAACTCGGCAAGGTCGACGGCTTCGGTGTCGCCGTCGCGCACAGCGCGTTGCCACTCGACCACCCGCGTGAGTAAGGTCTCGCGGGATGCCACCAGCTCGTCCACGCGAGCCCGCAGCTGGGGGGTTGTCTGTTCGCTGGCGGCGATGCGCTCCCGGGCCGCAGCCACTTCGCGTCGCAGGCGCACCAGCTCCTGCGCGTCGCCCTTACCCTCCGACTCGAAGAGATGTCCCTGTGACTTGGCGCGCAGCGCCTCGGAGTGTTCCAGTCGCCGGTGCAGCGCGGCGACTTCCGCACGGGCGCGGGCGACCTCGTCTTGGAGCACGCTCAGGCGCTGGGTTTCACCGGCCTCACGGGCCGCAGCCTCGGCGAGCCGGATGCGGGCCTGATCGGCTTCGGCGCGCGCCTCGTCGAGCGCGCCGCGCAGCTGCTCGAGCCGGCACTCGAGCAGCAGGGTCCGGTCCGAGCCCCCCCCGGTTGGCGTGCTTCGAAGCGGGGCCGTTACGCCTTCTCGCAAGGCAAAAGGACCATATGTCACTATAGTGAAATGGGTGAGTTCGCGAAACCCGGGAGGCCGGGCCCCCTCTCATTAGCGGGGCGCCCAGAACGGATCAACCGTCGGCACGAACGTGACCGGCACTTCCTTGACCAGCCCGCCGAGCCACCTGGCGAACTCCTCCATCCCGTCCTGCTCCGACCGCACGTGCCCCAGGATGATCAGCGCCTTCCTGCGTCCTGCCGTGACCGCGTCGGCCACGTACTCCACCGTCTCCCACTCGCGCGCCTCGCCGATCACGAGCACCTGGACATCGTCCTGCTGCAACAGCTGCCGATGCCGATCGAATCCGGCGGCGCCGGGGGATAGCCCGATCTTCGTAACGAGCAGGCCCGAATCGCCCACGACGCGCAGCGTCGGCGCCGGCAGTCGCCGGCGGATCGTGGCGGCGAGCTCGCCGAGTGTCGTCTCCGGCAGCCGGTACAGAAACTCGCTCCCAGCGCGGTAACCCTCCCAGCCGAGCACGCGCGCCAGATCCGTCGCCATCGGCTCGGGGCGCCGCCGATGCCAATGATCGTGCATCCGTACCACGACCATGCGGTGCTCCCGAATGAAGGCGCGCTTGGCGAGCGTCACCGAGTCATGCTCGGCCTCGAGCACGTCGAGCTTGTCGAAGTGATCGTAGAACGTCGGCTCGTGCGTGATCACGAGATTCGCCCCGCGGGCCGCGGCGCGCTGCAGCACGTCGAACGTGGCCATCATCGTGACGGCGATGCCGGTGACGGGCGTCGCCGGATCCCCGTCCTTGAACGTGTCCACCGTCGGCTCGGTCCATGGCACGCCGATGTTCTGCTGGATCCGCTGCACGACGTCGCGCGCCGTCAACGGCTGCTGAGCGGACAGCGCCGGCGTTAGCGCGAGCAGGGCGGCGACGAGCCACTGGGAAGTACGCATGGGCGCCTAATCTATCAGGACCGCGCCCAGCCGCATTGCTGGCGAATTTCGGAGACTAGCGAAGGACCTGCAGGTCCTTAGTGGTCAGAATCCCCCCGCCGCCTCGCGAATCACGCGCACGACTGCCTGCGGATGCGACAGGAAGATCACGTGGCTCGATTTGATCTCGGTGATCCTGGCATTCATCCGCTGCGCGAAGAACCGCTCGAGGTCCGGGTTGATGATGCTATCCTCCTGCGCGACCATGAACCAACTCGGAATCGTCCTCCACGCTGCGGCCGAGTTCGTCTGAGCGAAGGCCGCCGCGCTCAGGGGCTTTTGGGCCACCGCCATCGCTTCCGCCTGCCTGCGCGGGATGTCCGGGGCGAAGTAGATAGGGTATGCGGCGTAGTCGATGTAGAGGAACCCGGCGGCGTCCGGGACGAACTTCGCCAGAACCGGGGTCGGGTACTGATTGAGCAGCGGACCGAGCACTTCATTCGCATCGGGAGCGAGCGCGGCGATGTACACCAGCGCCTTCACGTTCGGGTTCCCCGCCGCGGCTCCGCTGATGACGGCCCCACCGTACGAATGGGCCACGACCACCACCGGCCCCGTCTGCGCGTCGATCAAGCGCTTCGTCGTTTCCACGTCGTTGGGGAGCGAGGTCAACGGATTCTGCACGGCGACGACCTTGTACCCATCCCGTTGCAACTGCGTGATCACTGTCTGCCAGCCTGAGGCGTCGGCGAACGCACCATGCACGAGCACGATGGTCGGTTTGGCCGTGGCGTGCGTCGTTTGCGCCAGCAGCGCGGTCGGCTGCAACGCATCGGGCCCTGAGCAGCCCGTGAGCACGGCGAGCAACACGGCTTTCCAAACGGTTGGGGCGCGCATCGGTCCTCCTGAAAAAAGTGGGATTGAAAGCATGTGCGATGATGCACGCGTGCCGAGCGCAGGTCGATTGTGCGTTGGTATCGGCGAGCGATACCAACGTGCAATGGATCAAACCCGTGGTTTGGTGACAGTCTGATGCTGCGCCCGAATGGGCCAACAGGAGGCAGCATGAAGATCGTGATCATTGGCGGCACCGGGCTCATCGGGTCGAGAGTCGTCGCCCGGCTGCGCGAGGAAGGCCACGACGCCGTGCCGGCATCGCCCGCCTCGGGTGTCAACACGCTCACCGGTGACGGGCTGGCCGAGGTGCTCGTGGGCGCCGCCGTAGTCGTGGACGTGTCGAACTCGCCGTCGCTCGAGGACGCCGCCGCGCTGCACTTCTTCCAAACGTCCACCGCGAACCTGCTCCAGGCTGAAGCGGCCGCGGGCGTCGGCCACCACGTCGCCCTGTCGGTCGTTGGCACCGATCGGCTCTTAGAGAGCGGCTACTTCCGCGCGAAGATCGCTCAGGAGGGCCTGATCGGGCGGTCTGTCATCCCGTATTCGATCGTCCATGCGACGCAGTTCTTCGAGTTCGTCGAGGGCATCGCGGATGCGGCGACCGAGGGCAACACCGTGCGGCTGCCGCCCGTTCTGATTCAGCCCATCGCTGCCGACGATGTCGCGCGGGCCGTGGCCAGCGTGTCGGTCGGGTCCCCTATGAACGGGATCGTCGAAGTGGCCGGGCCGGACCAATTCCGTCTTGACGACCTGGTGCGGCGCAAACTCAGCGTGCGGGGGGATCCGCGTGACGTGGTCGCCGATCCGCACGCGCGCTACTTCGGCGCTGCCTTGAGCGAGCGGACCCTGCTCCCCGGCAACGACCCGGCGCTCGGCGAGATCAGCTTCGTCGACTGGCTCGGTCTGTCCGTGAGCACGCCGGGGCAGCTGCTGCGGTACCGGTGGGTCGTCCTAAGAACTTGAGAGGTGGTGCCGGTTCAATCCGCTTCAGCGCTGCTGGAACTCTTTCGGCGCAGTCTGGACTCTGGACGAGTCACTCATCGAACGGACTGTTCATCAGAAAATCCACTGTCGATGGCGCTGTGTAGCCCGGGACAAATCGCTCGCCGAAGTCGCGCGCGAAATTGTCGTAGGTGGTCTCGGGCCGCGCCTTGACGATGCGGCAGACCGAATCGATGAAGGACCGCTTCATGCCAAGACGAGGGAATTCCGCGAGGATGCTCTGCATCTCGTCCGCCGGGATCTGATCGTATTGGAACCCACCCCAGTCGACTCCGATTCCGGCTGTGGAAAGCGCGACCTCGGGCTCCTTGTACAGGGCGATCGATGGTGTGGAGTTCAACGCGACGGTGTCCCAGACGAGCTGCACGCGACGATCGTCGAGGCCCTGCGCGCGCGCGAACTCCCGTGCGACATCGGCTCCTTCGACTTCAAAACGCCTGTGACCACCCGAGAAGTGGTCCGCGAGGCTGAGATCGTGCAATAGCGTCGCGACCGCAACGACTTCCACATCCTGCTCGACGCCCTGCAGCTGGCCGAGCCGAACCGCGAACAGCCACGATCGGACCGCATGGTTATAGAGGGCCGGCTCGGAATACTGTTTGGCGTAGTCCAGCGCGCGCGTAATGATGGGCGAGTCAGGGACCTCGATCCCGGCGAGCAATCGCGTCCCCGCGCCGGATCTGATCAGGGCTTTCATAAGTCCGTCTCCAGTTATGAGATGACTCGCAATCTCAGGCGAAGAACGGCACGACCTATTGGACGATGGTGTCGGTCGATACGGAGGTATCAGGCTTCGGCGGCGATCCCCCGGGGCGCTCCACTAGGGTGTTCGACGGACGCGAGCAGCGCCAGCCGGGAGCGATAGTGCTACCTCGAACTCACCTGAGGAGCCCATGTCGCAGACCCCCGTCGTCTTCGTGGTCGACCACGATGTCTCCGTCCGGGAATCGCTGAAGCTGCTGATCCGTTCCGCCGGCTGGGAGCCGCAGCTCTTCGCCTCGGCCGACGAGTTCATCAACCGTGTTCGCGTTCCCGCACCCAGCAGCTGCCTGGTTCTGGACGTATGCCTTCCCGATCTGAGTGGTCTCGAGCTGCAAGAGCGGCTCGCCACCGAACAAATGGCCATGCCCATCATCTTCATCACCGGCCACGGCGACGTGCCGACGACGGTCCGGGCAATGAAGGCAGGCGCGGTCGACTTCCTGACCAAGCCATGTGGGAACGACGTCTTGTTGACTGCCATTCGTCACGCGCTCGAGCGGAGCAGGGTGGGCCTCGGTCTGCAGGCCGAGCTCCGGGAACTACGGAGCTGCTATGCTGCCCTGAGTCGCCGGGAGCGCGAGGTCATGGCCCTGGTCATCTCCGGGCTCCTGAACAAGCAGGTGGGCGCCACGCTGGGCATCAGCGAGATCACGGTAAAGGCGCACCGGGGCCGGGTCATGCGCAAGATGAAGGCCAACTCCCTGCCCGATCTCGTGACCATGGCCGTGACACTCGAGTTCGGAGCCGGACCAAGGTCCCCGCGGCGACGCTGGGAGAGGGGTCACGAATCGCGTCCGCAGTACCAGAGGGATGGCCGCCAACACGACGGAGCTGCATTATCCGCTCCCTCATGGTCGGCGCATCTCGGCGATCTCCGGAGTTTCTCAACCGCTTGGACGAGCGCGGCGCGCTAGGTCAAGTCGTCAGGGGCGTGCGCGCGGGCCACAGTCAGGTGTTGGTTCTTCGTGGCGAAGCGGGTTGCGGCAAGACTGCACTCTTGATGCATCTGTCGGAAGCCGCCGCGGGATGCCGCGTCGCCTGGGCGACGGGCGTCCAGTCTGAGATGGAGCTGGCCTTCGCCGGTCTGCATTCGTTGTGCGCGCCTCTGCTGGGCCGTGTCAAGCAACTGCCGCAGGCGCAACGTGAGGCGCTGAGCACGGCGTTCGGCATGAGCGCCGGCCCCCCACCGGAGCGGTTTCTCGTTGGGTTGGCGGTCCTGAGTCTTCTGGCGGACGCGGCTGAGGACCAGCCGCTGGTCTGCATCGTGGACGACGCGCAATGGCTGGACCGTGTGTCGTCGCAAACGCTCGCGTTCGTGGCGCGCCGCCTCCTGGCGGAGCGGGTGGCGCTTGTGTTCGCGGTGCGCGAGCAGGGCGACGAGCAGGTGCTCGCGGGGTTGCCGGAGCTGGTGATCGGGGGGCTGACTCCCGAGCATGCCCGATTGCTCCTGGATGCCATGATCCGGGGTCCGCTCGACGAGCAGGTGAAAGCCCGCATCCTCGACGAGACGCGCGGCAATCCGCTCGCGCTGATCGAACTGCCGCGTGGCTTGACGGCTGCAGAGCTGGCAGGCGGGTTCGGATTCCCGGACGCACGCCAACTGACGAGTCGAATAGAGCGAAGCTTCCTTCAGCGCGTTGAGAAGCTTCCGCGCGATTCCCGGCTGCTACTCTTGACCGCTGCGGCCGACCCGGTGGGCGATGTGCACCTGCTCTGGCGGGCCGCGGAGCGCCTCGGGATCGGGGCAGAGGCCGGGGCGCCGGCCGAGGCCGCCGGATTGATCGAGCTCGGCGTACGCGTTCGTTTCCCGCACCCGCTCGTTCGCTCGGCGATCTACGTGGCGTCGAACCCGAGCGACCGCCGCGACGTACATCGTGCCCTCGCCGACTCGACCGACCCGGTGCTCGATCCCGACCGGCGCGCCTGGCATCGCGCACATGCGGCGGCGCAGCCGGACGAAGCGGTGGCCGCAGAAATGATTCGCTCGGCCGATCGCGCGCAGGGCCGTGGCGGGCTGGCCGCCGCCGCAGCGTTCCTGAAACGGGCGGCTGAGTTGACGCCGGATGCGCGCGTGCGCGTCGAGCGGGCGCTCACCGCTGCGCAGGCGAAGCTCGACGTCGCCGACTTCACGTCGGCGTCTGCCCTCCT
>Ga0137409_10008904_pt1 | contig 10239 bp, 6 predicted proteins | sample CZODoug1_16funga_FD_122059 | JGI IMG/M metagenome (GOLD analysis project Ga0137409, IMG submission 122059) | Vadose zone soil fungal communities from Angelo Coast Range Reserve, California, USA - CZODoug1_16fungal (Hybrid Assembly) | ecosystem: Environmental > Terrestrial > Soil > Vadose zone...
AGCGCCTGCGGCTTCACGTCCATGGTGTCGATGTCGGCGACGTAGCGCCAGGCGTCGGCGAACGCGAGCTTGATCGCCTCGATCTGCAGGTGGACGCTGTCGGGCCCGTCCACCGGGTGCGAGCGCAGGTCGAAGTGCTCGAGCATGCCGAGCGCCATCAGCGCGACGATGCCTTGGCCGTTCGGGGGGATCTCGTGCAGCGTGTAGCCGCGGTAATTCATCTCGAGCGTCTTCACCCAGTCGTTCTTGTGCGCGGCAAGGTCCGACACGCGCATCGCGCCGCCGTGCTTCTTCGCGTGCGCCTCGATCTTCTCCGCCAGCACGCCGCGGTAGAACGCCTTGCCTTTGGTGGCGGCAATCTTCTCCAGGGCATCCGCATGCTTCTTCCACTTGAACCGCTCCCCGGCGCGGGGAGGGTTACCGTCCGGCAGGAAGGCGTCAGCGAACCCCGGCTGGTTTTTCAAGATCGGCACCTGCGCGGCCCACTGCCCGGCGATGGTCGGCGAGACGAGGAAGCCTTTGCGGCCGTACTCGATCGCCTTCTCGAAGAGCTTCGCGAACGGCAGCTTTCCCCACTTCGCGTGCATCTCGACCCAGGCGGAAACGCAGCCCGGCACGCTGACCGAGTCCCAGCCGCGCTCGGGGATCGCTTTCCTGCCGGCGAAATAATCGAGCGTCCACGCCGCGGGCGAGCGGCCCGAGGCGTTCAGGCCGTGCAGCTTCTTCCCGTCCCAGACGACCGCGTAGGCGTCCGAGCCGATGCCGTTCGACACCGGCTCGACCAGTGTCAGCGTGATGGCGGTGGCGAGGATCGCGTCGATGGCGTTGCCGCCGGCGGCGAGCATCTGCAGCCCCGCTTGCGCCGCGAGCGGCTGCGAGGTGGACACGACGTTCGCCGAGAGCAGCGGCCTGCGCGGCCAGGCGTAGGGATTGGTGAAGCTGAACGGCACGGCTTGCCTGACCGGCATTTCCATCAGTTGGTCTCGACGGCTTCGAAGTCGAGCACCACCCGGCCGACCACCTTGCCGGCGATCAGGTCCTCGAGGGCCGCGTTGGCTTCGGCCGCGGGGCGGGTCGCGACCGGCATCGGCTTCAGCTTACCCTTCTTCGCCAGCGCCACGACGGCCTTCAGCTCCTGCAGGTTGCCGACGTAGGAGCCGACGATGCCGATGGCGCGCTGCGCGATCGGCGGCAGAGGATGCACCAGCTCGCCGCCGTGCAGGCCGACCAGCACGTAGCGGCCGCCCTTGCGCAGCGCGGCGATGCCGAGGGCCGCGGTCGCCGGTGTACCGACGAAGTCGATCGCGCCGGCGATGCCTTGGAGCTGCTGCGCCGCGTCGGCCGCACGCGTATTGACCATGAGCTTCGCGCCGAGCTTGCCAGCGGCCGCGAGCTTCGTCTCGTCGATGTCGCAGGCAATGATGTTCTTCACGCCCTTCGCGCGCAGCACGGCGATGCCTGCCAAGCCGACGCCGCCACAGCCGATCACCGCGACGCGGTCGCTCGGGGTGAGCGGCGGCAGCTTGGCGCTCGCGCTGTAGGCGGTGACGCCCGAGCAGGCGAGCGTGGCGGCGAAGGCCTCGTCGATTCCAGAAGCGTCCACCAGGTATTTCGGGTCGGGCACGAGCACGTGCGTGGCGTACGCGCCGGCGCGGTTGACGCCGATGATGCGGCTCCCCGAAACGCAGTAGTTGTCCTGCCCGGCTTTGCACACGGCGCACTTGCCGCAGCCGATCCACGGGTGAATCAGGCGTTTCTGGCCCACCTTCACGCCTTTCGCGCGGGGACCGGTTTTTTCGACAATGCCAAAGGGCTCGTGTCCGAGCGTGAACGGCGGGATGCAGCCGCGCTCCTTGACGTAGAAGCGCTTGCCGCCGCCGAGGTCGAAGAAGCCTTCCCAGATATGCACGTCCGAGTGACAGACGCCGCTGCGCGTGACGCGCATCAGCACTTCGCTGCCGGTGGGTTTCGGCGTTTCCAGCATGACTTTCTGCAGCGGCTTGCCGTGCTCGACAATCTGATAGCTGATCATGCCTTGCTTGCCTCGTTGAGAGCTTGGTCGATGTCCCAGAGGATGTCGTCGAGCGTCTCGAGCCCGACCGACATGCGCACCATGTCCGGCGTCACGCCGGCCTTGGCGAGATCGGCCTCTTCCATCTGCCGGTGCGTGGTCGAGGCCGGATGGATGATCAGCGTCTTCGCATCGCCGATGTTGGCGAGGTGGCTCATGAACTGCGCCGCCTCGATGAAGCGCTCGCCGGCCTTCGCGCCTCCCTTGACACCGAAATTGAGAAGTCCGCTCGCGCCCTTCGGCAGATATTTCTTGGACAAGGAGAAGTACTTGTCGCCCGGCAGTCCCGGGTAGTTCACCCAGGCCACCTTCGGGTGGCTCTTCAGGAATTGCGCCACCGCCAAGGCGTTGGCGCAGTGGCGCTCCATGCGCACGTGCAGCGACTCCAGGCCTTGCAGCAGCAGCCAGGCGTTCATAGGAGAAAGCGAAGGGCCAAAAGTGCGCATGATTTCCATCCGCGCCTTCATGGTGTAGCCGAAGTCGCCGAAGGTCTCGTGGAAGATCACGCCGTGGTAGCCGGGCGAGGGCGTGGTGAATTCCGGGAACTTGCCGTTGCCCCAGTTGAACTTGCCCGACTCGACGATCACGCCGCCCATGGTGGTGCCGTGGCCGCCGATGTACTTGGTCGCGGAATGCACCACGATGTCGGCGCCCCATTCGAGCGGCCGGCAGAGATAGGGCGAGGGCACGGTGTTGTCGACCACCAGCGGGATCTCGGCCTCGTGCGCGACCTTCGCCAGCGCCTCGATATCGACGATGTTGATCAGCGGATTGCCGAGGGTTTCGGCGTAAAGAAGCTTTGTATTGGGCCTTATTGCCTTGCGAAAATCTTCCGGCTTGTCGGGATGGACGAAGGTCGTCTCGATGCCGAGCTTGCGCAGGTTGACGTGCAGCAGCGTGTGCGTGCCGCCGTAGAGCGTCGAGGCCGAGACGACGTGGTCGCCCGAGCTGCAGAGGGTCAGGATCGCGGTCGCCTCGGCGGCCTGCCCCGTGGCGGTGGCGAGCGCCGAGCGTCCGCCTTCGACCGCCGCCACGCGCTCCTCGAGCACCGCCACGGTCGGGTTGGAGATGCGCGAGTAGACGTTGCCGAAAGTCTGCAGGTTGAACAGGCTCGCCGCGTGCTCCGCCGAATCGAAGACGAACGAGGTGGTCTGGTAGATTGGCGCGGCGCGCGCGCCGGTCGCCGCGTCGGGGATCTGGCCCGCGTGCAAGCAGAGGGTCTCGATCCCAAATTTTCGGTCTGCCATTCTTATTTTGATTCTAGCGCCGGCTCGAACTGCGGCGTGACGGTGACGCGAACCGCGAGGCTCTGCGCGCCGCCGCCGAGGATCACGCCGCGCATCGGCGTGACGTCGGCGAAGTCGCGTCCCCAGCCGAGGGTCGCGTGGGCATCGTCGACGATGCAGTTGTTGGTCGGGTCGATGTCGACCCAGCCGGCATTTCCCCGGGCGGGGTCGCCGCACCAGAGCGAGATCCAGGCGTGCGAGGCATCGGCGCCGACTAGCCGCGGGCGGCCGGGCGGGGGCGCGGTGAGGATGTAGCCGCTCACGTAGCGCGCGGCGAGGCCGATGGAGCGCGCGCAGCCGATCATCAGGTGCGCGAAGTCCTGGCAGACGCCGCGCCGGTCTTTCAGCACCTGCCTGAGCGGTGTCGAGACGCTGGTCGCCGTGCGGTCGAACTTGAAATCCTTGTGGATGCGCCGCGCGAGGTCGCTGGCCGACTCGAGGATGCCGCGCCGCGCGGTGAAGCTCTTGATTGCATAGTCGGCGAGCTCGCGCGAGCGCTCGACGTGCGGCGATTCGAAGAGGAATTCGGCAGCCTCGACGAGATGGGAGGCGTCCGGGCGCCCCAGGCTCGCGCGCACCGCTTCCCACGAGACCTTCGGTGCTGCGCTGGCGGCGCGGGCGCGCGGCAGGGTCGTGACCTCGGATTCGACGCGAACGACCAGCGCTTCGTGCGGAGAAGCGACGAGCGCGCGTACGGTGCGGTTGCCGAAGTAGTCGTCACGCTCGCTCAGCTCGCCCGCGGCCGGTTCGAGCGTGATGCGATGCGCCTCGCAGCTCTGGTATGGCAGGGTGCGCGGCGTGAGGTGCAGGAACTGCTGCGAAAGCACCACCGGCGCCGAATAGTGGTACTGCGTCTCGTGAATGATGGATAGCCGCATCGTTCAGCGCGTCAGGTTGCGAACGTCTGCGAGCTCGCCTCGCCGACGTGGCTGAAGAAGCGCAGCCCGAGCTGCTCGCCGTGGCGGAACGCCGCGGCCTGCCAGGCGTCGAGGCGCGCCAGCAGGCGCTCGTTCCCGGGCTGGAACTCGGCCGCGGCATCGACCTGCAGCAGCTCGCGCAACGCGCCGTGGAAGCGCTCGTCGCCGAAATCGCCGAACAGGTCGGTGAGCTTCCGGCCGTAGTCGCGCAGCCCGTGCACCTGGAATGCGATCGAGCGGGGGTTCGCCTCGTCGCGGATCAGGAGGTCGAGCACCGGCAGCCATTCCGGGCGCGCCATGTAGCGCGCGCGATAGGTGATGATCGAGTCGGCGAGGCGCAGCAGCCAGGTCAGGTCCATTTCCGGCGGGCCGGCGACCGCCTGCTTGAGCGTCGCGCAGAGCGTCTGCAGGCGCTCGATGCGGCGGCCGACCGACAGGAAGCGCCATCCCGGGTCGCGCGTCATGCCGTCCAGCGCATAGCCGGAGAGCGTGGTGAACGAGGCAATGGCCAGGTCGAGCTCGCCCAGCAAATCGGAGAAGCCCGCCTTGCGCCCGCGGCGCTGGGTCAGGCCCTGCGTCAGGCGGTTCAGGGTGCGCCAATTGTCGAGCGAGAGCCGCTCGCGCAGGTTCGAAGCAACGCGCAGCAGCTGGCGCAGGCCGCTCGCCAGGCCGGGCGACGAGTCGTCGCTGATCGCCGCGCGCAGCAGGCGCGAGAGCTCGATGTCGTCCGGCGCGGTGCTCGCCGCGATCATGCCGGCGTGCCGCAGCAGGCCCAGGATCACCGGCCGCGCGCGCTCGTCGTCGTCGGGCACGTTGTCGCCGAACCGCCCGAGCGCGACGCGCAGCAGGCGGGCGGAAGCGTCGCAGCGCTCGCAGTAGCGGCCGAACCAGAACAGGTTCTCGACCACCCGGCTAGACAGGTTGGTGCCGGCGCGCACCAGGTCTCCGGGCCCGACCGAGCGGCGCAGCAGGCTGAAGGTGCTGACCGGCCCCGAGGCCGGTACCCAGGTGTCCTTGCTGCTGCCGCCGCGTTGCATCGAGATGACGCGCGCGTCGGCCGCGCTCGCTACCCGCGTCAGGCCCCCCGGCATGACGACGTAGCCGTTGGGCGTCGCGCAGGCGAAGACGCGCAGGCCGATCGAGCGCGCGAGCAGGCGCGGATGCGCCCGGTCCCAGACCGGCGCCTGCGAGAGATGGACCAGCTCCTGCGCGACGTAGTCGGTGGGGCGCGCGCGCAGCATCGCCACCACGCGCTTCTTGCCGCGCTCGTCGAGATCCTCGCCGAACATCGGCTCGACGCGCTGCTGGGGAAAGGCGCCGCGGATCACCAGGCGATCCAGCTTGGCGATCACCTCGCTCAGCGCCGCCGGCTCGCCGCACCACCAGGTGGCGACCGAGGGCATCTTCAGCGGCTCGCCGAGCAGCTTCTCCGCGACCACGGGCAGGTAGCCGAGCAGGGTGCTCGACTCGAGCAGGTTCGAGCCGAGGGCGTTCGCCACCAGCACGTTGCCGCGCCGCACGGCTTCGAGCAGCCCGGAAACGCCGAGCGCCGAATCGCTGCGCAGCTCGAGCGGGTCGCAGTAGTCGTCGTCGAGCCGGCGCAGAATGGCGTGCACTCGCTTCAATCCGGAGAGGGTCTTCAGCCAGACGCAGCCGTCGCGCACCGTGAGGTCGCTGCCTTCGACGAGCGGCAGGCCGAGATAGCGCGCGAGGTAGGTGTGCTCGAAATAAGTCTCGTTGTGCGGCCCCGGCGTGAGCAATACCGTGAACGGGGCGCCGCTCGTTCCTTCGGGCTGCGGCGCCCAGTGCGCGAGGCTGTCGCGCAGCGTGGCGAAGAACTGCGCGAGGTGCTGCACCTCGAGGTCGCGGAACAGCTGCGGAAAGGCGCGCGAGATGATGATGCGATTCTCGAGCGCGTAGCCCGCGCCCGAGGGCGCCTGGGTACGATCATCGATCACCCACCAGCGGCCGTCTGGCGAGCGCGCCAGGTCCGCAGCATAGAAGTGCAGCATCACGTCGTCCGCCGGGCGCTCGCGGACGCAGGGGCGCAGGAAACCGGCGTGGCCATAGACGAGCGGCGCCGGCAGCAGCCCTTCTTTGAGCAGGCGCTGTTCGCCGTAGACATCGACCAGGATCTTGTTGAGCAGGGTGGCGCGCTGCACGATCGCCGCCTCGATCGCGCTCCAGTCCTCCTGCGGCAGGATCATCGGCAGCAGGTCGAGCTCCCAGGGGCGGTCGGCGCCCTGCGGGTCGGCGTAGACGTTGTAGGTGACGCCGTTCTCCAGCACCTGGCTGTGCACCGACTGCACGCGCTCTCGCATGCGCTCGGCGGGCCAGGCGGCGAGGTGCTCGATCACCGGCTTCCAGTGCGCGCGCGGCGTCTGCGGCGCCTCGAAAAGCTCGTCGTAGCGGTCGCCCGTCTGAGGATATTCAGAGAGAAGCTCGCGGGACATCGCGGGGCGAGAGTAGCACTCGCTTAGGGGTTCGGTCCCGAAGAGCCGCTTCGAGAGAGCAGCGCCTCAACAGACTCTGTCGCAGCACTTTTGACACGCCCATGAGCTTCCTTCAGCAGCGCGTCTGGCAGTTCTGGGTCGATTGCGTGACCGCGACCTTCGACGGGCAACGTCAAGGTCACGTTCTTCAGCTTTTCCCGATAACACTTCCGACCGTACGAATATCGCCACGTCTTTGCATTGAGTAGAGCGGCCACATAAATAAGCACGCTCTCACGCATAGGGTTGACCGGCAAAAGGACCGCCACGTCATCCTTAGCGCCAAATTTGTATGGATGAAAATGAGTAGTAAGCGGCGCGCCGTTGAATGCAACAGTTAGTGCGTGTGAGTGCGTATTTTCGTCTGGTATGTCGTAATACCCAATCAGTCCATTGTTCTCCCATCCGCAAGATATCAACGGTACCTTTCCTGGATCTAATTCACTTTTGGCATGGAAGTGCCCTGGTGCCAGACGAAAAAGCTGGCCAACAAGAAATTCTTTGTATCTCATGTTGCGCTCCCCGCGATCAAGATAGACATAGCTCCTCGAAGTACGCGGGTCATTCCGCTTTTGATATCGCTGTCCGCAGCGGGCGCGTCCGACAAGTAATTCTCAGGCACGAGCTCCAACATGGGGTCGGCGAAATCTATAGGGGCTACTTTCTGGAATCGCTCAATGTCGGGAACGGGATGCGCTGGATTGGCCAGAAAGGCTTTTAGCGTATCTCTGATAGTGATGAAATCATTTTTAGCCCGGGGGTTGGGAAGCCTTTTACGCTTGTGTTTCAACAGGCCATCATTAAGTGCGCGCATCCACAGCACGCCTTGGCTCGCTGGATGCGGAACACCTTTCTTCACAATCATCGCCAGTGGATAGATATCCGCCGGGTAGAACAATTCCCGATGAAAGGTAATTACTGAAAGCAACGTGTGATTCTTTAGCAGACTATTCTGACGCCAATTCTGGTAGATACCTGGCCGTACCAGCGACGGATACGGGAGGATGGCGAATAGCAGTCCCCCATCCTGCATCTGTTTGAGGGCGTACTCTACAAACTTGAATTCCTTTTCGTCACTCGTCTTCAGAGCGAAAGGTGGGTTCATAAGCACACGCGTGACGACCGCTTGCTCTGATGTCGGCGGAGTCTTGGAGTACACGGGCAAACCGCTTCTATCGCTGATTATGTTTTTCTGGAAGCAATTGCCTTCGACAATTTTGTTCTTTCCGTCACCACGGAAAATCATATTGACCAGAGCGAGCGCAACAACCTCTGCGTCCTGCTCGATGCCGAGTATGTTGTTAAGGCGGAACTTGCGAATTTGGGCCTGGTTAGCTGCCTTCTTCACATTATCAAATGCAGCTACAAGGAAGCCACCGGTGCCGCAGGTCGGATCAAACACGACATCGTGAGCACTGATGCCGACGACGTCGACGGCTAGTTTCGTAACGTGTCGTGGTGTCAGCACCACGCCAATTTCCTTTGCCCCATTGCCGTATTTCAGGAAGACCTCATAGAACTTGCCTAGAACATCGGTGCCCGAATTCATGGCGGAACGGATGTTCAGCTTGCGAAGTTCCTGAATTGTGCGAACGATGGCGGTCTTGAACTTTAGGTGGTTGTCCTCTGTCGTTGGCAAGGCGATGGAGATAAATGTCATGAACTCCGGTTTTCCTTCGTTCGCTAGAAGGCGTCTTGCGCGTGCATTTATTTCCGCGATGAGGACGCTTGGTGCGGCATCGACGTTTGGTGGCGTATCCTCAATTAGAGACAGCAGAAGTGCCGCCATCACGCGGGCACGAAGGTTCTTGTTAATAGCCCCAAGATGCAAATAACTATTGATCCGTTCCGCTGCATTGAGGAATTGCGCTTCATCCACCGGCACATCCTCGATTGCTGGTCCGCCGTCGAGGATCGCCTGCACAATTTGAGGCGATAGCAGTGAGGTCGCACCTTTCCCGTTGAAGGTGACAGGACGGTAGGTCTTCCCAACCAGATATCTTGTCTCCATGAGATATCCGGTTGCGTGATTCCCCGCCACTCCTGACACAAAGGGCGCGCGAATACCCACGACGTCGTTGATACGCCGCGCATAGTCTTCCGCCTCTTCAATGGCCAGACCCAGCTGACGCTGCTCTTTTTTGGCTTCGATGACCCAAAAGGCAGTCTCAGCAATCTTTATGATGTTTTCGGGTCGGTCCTTCTTGAGCGCTGCCTGGATTTCCGGGTGCTCAAGACATTCGTTCTGCGTGTATACGCGTCCAGTCGCAAAGCGCGAAGGGTTACGTGTATCCCAGCCAAGTTCTCTTAACGTCTCCTTAATGAAAACGTAGGCGTCGACCTCGGTTGCGCGTCCTTTACGGGAAGCCATCTACTTGCGCCTTTTCTGCGCAGGCTGCTGTCGCGGCCTATTCCAATAGGGGCTCTTGCACTTCGGGCACACCGTTGGCAGTTGGCGATCCTTCTCAGACCGATCACGCGGGACCCACTGGTGGTCGCAGCGTTCGCAGCGATAGCCAGCAAGAGATATGACGGCCATCCTTGTAGGATATATACAGGGGTAAATCCAGTCAAATTATACCTCTTAGGTATATCCCTTTAAGGGATATCTTAGTAAGATATTACCGGCGAAGATCTAGCGTGAACGGAAAGTTCGGATTGCGCTCTTCGGCGAGCGGCGCGGCGTGCTGCGGTGTGTGCCCCATGCGCAGGAAGCGCGCGAGCCGGCGCCCCTCCGCCTCGTAGGCGTTGACCGGGAAAGTGTCGTGGCTGCGGCCGCCGGGATGCGCGACGTGATACTGGCAGCCGCCGACCGATCGGCTCATCCAGGTGTCGACGAGGTCGAAGACGAGCGGCGCGTGCACGCCGATGGTCGGGTGCAGCGCCGAGGGCGGCTGCCAGGCGCGGTAGCGCACGCCGGCGATGTATTCGCCGACATTTCCGGTCGGCGCGAGCGGCACGCGGCGACCGTTGCAGGCGAGGACGTGGCGATCGTCGATGAGGCCGGTCGCGCGGATCTGCAGGCGCTCCACCGAGGAATCGACATAGCGCACCGCGCCGCCGGCCGCGCCTTCCTCGCCCAGGACGTGCCACGGCTCCAAGGCGGAGCGGAGCTGGACCTGGACGCCACGAGCCGCGAAGTCGCCGATGCGCGGGAAGCGAAACTCGAAATGCGGCGCGAACCATTCCGCCTCGAGCGCGATGCCGGCCGCGGCCGTTTCCGCGATCACATCGTCGAAGTCCTGCCAGACGAACCAGGGCAGCATGAAGCGGTCGTGCAGCTCGGTGCCCCAGCGCTTAAGCCGCGACGGGCGGTACGGGTCCTGCCAGAAGCGCGCGACCAGCGCGCGCAGCAGGAGCTGCTGCGCGAGCGACATCCGCGCGTGCGGCGGCATCTCGAAGGCGCGCAGCTCGAGCAGGCCGAGCCGCCCGGTGGGACCTTCGGGCGCATAGAGCTTGTCGATGCAGAACTC
>Ga0137409_10008905_pt1 | contig 10239 bp, 8 predicted proteins | sample CZODoug1_16funga_FD_122059 | JGI IMG/M metagenome (GOLD analysis project Ga0137409, IMG submission 122059) | Vadose zone soil fungal communities from Angelo Coast Range Reserve, California, USA - CZODoug1_16fungal (Hybrid Assembly) | ecosystem: Environmental > Terrestrial > Soil > Vadose zone...
TAAACAAGACTGTAGCGGCGGTCTATGACCGCCGAAAGACCGGCGCTCATAGAGCGCCGCTACAGTTTGCTGCCTTTTGGTTTTCTGTTTTATACTTACTTCGCCCTTTGCGTTTCCCCAACGCACTTTGATCGATTCGATTCTCAATCTTCTTTTTCCCGTCGCATGCGTGGTCTGCCGCGCCCAGGTACTGGAACGCCGGTGGGGAGCGGCGTGTCCCGATTGCTGGTCACGCCTGGAACCCCTGGCGCCGCCATTTTGTCCGCAATGCGGGGAGCCTGCGCCGGCCATTGAGGGCCTCTGCGGCCGATGCCGGAAGGGCGAATACGCTTTCGACCTGGCGCGATCCGCCCTCTTCTTTACGGACACCCTTCGAGAAATGATCCATCACCTCAAGTACGCTGAGCGCGTTTCCCTCGCCAGATCCCTCGGCGATATCCTGAAAGTCTGTCTCGAGCATGAACCATTCTCCGGGCGCATCGTTGTCCCGGTACCTCTTCATCGCAAGCGTGAACGCGAGCGCGGCTTCAATCAGGCCGAGCTGATCGCTGCCCGGCTGGGCCGTTCCCTGGAAACGCGACTGCTCCGGCGCCGCAAGAACACTCCGAGCCAGACGGGTCTGAGCCGCAGCGAGCGAAAACGAAACCTCGCCGGCGCATTTGAAGTCCGCGGACCCGTTGCCGGAACAGTAATCCTGGTCGACGACGTCTACACCACAGGATCGACCGTCCACGAGATCGCTCGAACTCTGAAACGCGCCGGCGCGCAACGTGTGGAGGTTCTAACCGTGGCGAGAGTTTCGAACGACTTCTATCGAGCGGCGGAAACGGACATTTCGGAGGCGGTATGAAGGATCCAGTGCGATTTGCTTTCCAGGAGTTCCGCAACGAATCGTGTGTGCAGCGCATGGCCGGCTCGATTCGCCACCAGCCTTCCCAGCACCGGCTGGCCGATGAGCGCGAAGTCCCCAAGCAGGTCGAGCGTCTTATGCCGCACGAACTCATCCTGAAAACGCAGCGACGTATCGTTGAGGATTCCTGTCTGCGTCAAAACGATTGCGTTCTCCAGCGAGCCGCCGCGGATCAGGCCGTTCGCTTGCAGCTTCTCCACCTCATGATAGAAGCCGAAGGTTCGCGCGGGCGCAATGAAATCCGCGTAGCTGGTACCGGAGAGCTCGACGTCGAGGCTTTGCTTTCCAATCAGCGGATGCGGAAAATCGATGTCGCATTTGACGCTGAAGCTGTCCGAGGGGTAGATCCCAAGCGTCTTTCCACCATCGCTGAGGACAAATTCCTTCGTAATCCGTATGTATTTCCGGCGCCGGCTTTGCTGGACGACACCGGCGCGGGCCAGGCCTTCCGTGAATGGCAGGGCGCTTCCATCGAGGATCGGCACTTCGAAGTTATCCAGCTCGATGTACGCGTTGTCCACACCGACTCCGTACAGGGCGGAGAGCAGGTGTTCCACCGTCGAAATCCACACGCCACGGCTCATCAGCGTCGTCGCATACGCGACGCGAGCGACCGAAGCAACGTCCGCGCGGAGTTCGAAATTGTCCAGATCGACGCGGCGGAAAATGATGCCTTTGCCGGCAGGAGCGGGAAGGATTCGAACAGTGGCGAGCTCCCCTGTGTGCAGACCGATTCCCTTGAATTCGATCGAGCTCGCAATAGTCTGCTCTCGCATCTTCATCTATCCTTGCAATTGACTCGCCGAATCTGTTTGCGTGAGCGGCAAACAACTTACAAACCAAACACGGCCAGAAACCGTGTACATTTGTGCACAGGTGTTGTCTAAATGAGGCTGTAAATGATCAAGCATCCACTCCTCCTGATCATCGATGGAATGTCGCAAGCCTATCGCGCGTATTATGCCATTCGCGGCTTGTCCAGCACACAGGGTTTGCCGACGAACGCGATCTACGGATTCGCAATCATGCTCAAGCGGGTCATCGAGAAATATCCGCCCGAATACATTGCGGTGGCTTTCGACAGCCCCGAGCGGACGGCGCGTCACGCGCAATACGACCTCTATAAAGCCACACGAAAGAAGATGCCTTCGGATCTTGCCCAGCAGATGCCTTACGTCCGAAAGTTCTGCCAGGCGATGCGCATTCCCGTGTTGGAAATGCCTGGCCATGAGGCCGACGACATCATTGCAACCGTTTCGACAGAGGCCGTTGCGGCCGGTCTCTATCCGGTCGTGGTGACACTCGACAAGGATCTGTATCAGCTTGTAGACACCATCCTGATCCTGAACACATCCAAGGACGACCTGATCGTGGACCGCGACAAGGTCCTCGAACTCTTTGGCGTCACTCCCGAGCAGATACCGGACCTGCTGGGTCTCATGGGCGACAGCTCCGATAACATTCCGGGCGCGCCCGGCATCGGCGAAAAGGGCGCCCGCGATCTGATTCAAAAGTTCGGTTCAATCGAAACTCTTCTGGACCGTGTCCCGGAGGTTTCGAATGCGAAGCACCGGGCGTCACTGCTCGAGAACAGACAACAGATCCTGATGAGCAAGCAACTGGTCATCATCGATACCAGGCTGCCAATGGACCTCGACTGGACGAACTTCAGAGTGCAGCCACCGGATCGCGCTTCGTTGATGCCGCTGCTCAAGGAACTGGAATTTACGGGTCTTATCAAAGAGTACCTGCCGCCTGAAGCCGGGCCCGTGGTGGAGGTGGTTCGGAGCGAAACGCTTCCGGAGGCCGCCGGGCGGGTGATCTTTGATGTGCAGTCCGATCGGGTTTCGTTCTGGAACGGCAACGGAACCGTCATGAGCGTGCCGTTGGATGACCGCGTCGCCCGAGTTCTCTCGAATCCTTCCGTTCACAAAGTCACGTATGACGTGAAAGAAGCCACGCTGAGACTTCGGCGTCGCGGCGTTGAATTGGTGCCCCCTTACGATGACCCGCTTCTGATGGCATACCTGCTCTTTCCGAATCGGGGGAAGTACGAACTGCCGGATGTCGTTTTTGAGCTGATGGGCCAGACCGTGGCCCCGGATGAAGAACGTACACCGTGGATCAGCCGCCTGTTGAACGAACTCGAGCCAAAGATGCAGCAGCAGGTCGAGCGTCCGTATCGCGAAATCGAGTTGCCTCTTTCGGAGGTGCTGGTGGAAATGGAACTGGCCGGACTCCGGATCGACGTGAGTGTGCTCGAACGGATGTCGCAGGAGATGGGCGCTCAGCTGGATGAGCTGACCCGGCACATCTGCCAGATCGCGGATTGCGAATTCAACATCAACTCGCCCCGGCAACTGGGCGAGATTCTGTTCGACAGACTCAACCTTCCGCGTCCCCGCAAGCTGCGCAAGTCCGGACAGTATTCGACCGCGGTCGAGATCCTCGAGGAACTGGCGGAGAAGCATGAGCTGCCGCGGCTCGTTCTCGAGTATCGCCAGCTTTCAAAATTCAAGTCCACATACATCGACGTGATCCCGAAGCTTCTGGACCAGAAAACCGGACGTCTGCACACATCGTTTCATCAGGCGGCTGCGTCTACAGGCCGGCTCTCGAGCAGCAATCCGAACCTGCAGAACATTCCGGTCCGCGTGGACCTTGGAAGAAAGATTCGCGGAGCCTTCATCCCTGAAGAAGGCTGGTGGTTTGTTTCGGCCGACTATTCACAGGTCGAACTGCGCATCCTCGCTCATCTTTCCCGTGATGCACGATTGGCGGAGGCTTTTGCCGCGGGAGAAGATATCCACCGGCGCACGGCCGCTGCAGTGCTCGGTCTGCCCATAGAGGCGGTCACTTCGGAACAACGAAACCGTGCAAAGGCAGTCAACTTCGGGATTGTATATGGGCAGACGCCATACGGCCTTGCGCAGCAGCTTGGAATCAGCCCCGACGAAGCAGCCGAATTCATTGCGCGATACTTCCAGCAATATCAAGGTGTGCAGCTATACATCGAGAATTGTCTCAGCGAGGCGCGTGATACGGGGATCACACGCACCTTGTTCGGCCGGCTCCGGCAGCATCCGGAAATCAACTCACGCAACGGCATGCGCCGCGGAATGGCGGAACGCACCGCGATCAATTCGCCGATCCAGGGAACTGCTGCGGACATCATCAAGATCGCGATGATCCGAATCCGGGACGAACTCCGCCGCCGGAAGCTTCGCACTCGCATGGTGCTTCAGGTTCACGACGAGCTGATCTTCGAGGTTCCCGAAGACGAGCTCTGGATCCGCGAGACGATCCGCGACCTCATGCAAAACGTTGTCCAGCTCAACGTGCCTCTAACGGTCGACGTCAAACAAGGAAAGACCTGGGCGAAATTGGAGGCGTAGCTGTAGCGGCGGTCTATGACCGCCGGCGATCCTGCAATTGCGACATCGCCGGCGGTCATAGACCGCCGCTACAGCCGTTTGTTGATGGTCAGTTTCAGCATCTCCGCCATACACGCGGCGGCTGTTTTGACCTGACAGGCCTCCAGGGCCAGTGATCCGAGTCGATTCAGACTGTCGGCAACCCAGTCCTTTAGCTCCATACGCTGGAAGTGAACTTTCGCCTGCGCCGCAAGAAGTTTCGCTTTGGCGGAATCGCCTTTCGCCATTCCAACGTAAGCGAGACAGAAACCCATCATCGAAACCCAATACTTGTTGCCTTCTTGTTCGAACAGTTTCCTCGAAGCCTCGCCTGCAGCTTCGGCCTCCAGGAGCTGCCCTGTCTGCGAAAGTCCCATGGCGCAGAAGGCCAGCGCCTTGGCGTGCTCGTATCGCCTCGAGGTTTTCGCGAATCCAGCGACCGCCCGCTGCGCGTGATCCACAGCTTCAGCCGGCTTCATGAGATGCAGGTGAATTTCAGCCACGTCCAGGTCGCAGAGATTCAGGTGATGCTTGCTGCCTGTTCTGTCGAAGTAATCGCGCACTTCTGCGAAAGAATCCAGCGCCTTGCCGCAGCGGCCTTGCAGGAACATCAAGTACGACTTGTTGTATCGAGCCTGCATGAACAGTTCACGCATTGAGAGGCGAGCGCTGAGTTCTTCGGAGAGCTCGTACATCTTTTCCGCTTCATGAAGCTGATCCGCGAATGAAAGGCAGTTGGCCAGGTTCAAGTACGTCATTGCGAGAGCAGGCCAATCCTGAAGCTGCTCGAAGAGCGCTCGCGCCTTCTGGTGGTGCTGCAGCGCAAGAACGTGCTGCTCGCGGCGCATCCAGAGGTTGCCCATGTTCCCGTAGACCTTTGCCAGACCGGTTGGATGATTGTTGGCCTGGAACCACCGCTCGGCAGTGACGCCAGTGGCAAGAGACTCCTCGTAGTTGCCGGTCATATACAGAGCAGCCATCTGCCCCAGGCGAGTACGGGCAGCCTGCTCGCCGGCCCCGACATTTTCGAAAAGCAAGATGGCTTTCTCGTAGTAGTCCAAAGACTGCTCGTGCTGCTCGTCGGCGTTCAGCGTATGAGCCATCAGCCGGCAGGCTTCAGCCAGCATGAGCCTGTCATTGGTCTCCGAAGCGATCTTGAGCGCCGTGATCGCCCGGTTAATAGCCTGATCCGTTTGCGCACTTCGAGGCCCGCCGGAGTAGAAATTCCGGCTGCGGAGGCTTTGCCACGTTTCCGCGATTTCATCGCGCAAGTGGCTGGCATCCTTCGAATCCGCATAGGTCTTGAGATAGGGATCATTTCGGCTCATCGATCCATTCATCGGCCTGAAACGTAAAAGACTTTAACTCCCCTCAATTCATTAAAGTTTTTCCATCCTGAGCCGATAGGAGCAGAGAGCGGAAAAACCGCTTTTTGGAGAAAGAGTTATGCGAAAAGTTTTACTTCTGCTGCTCCTGCTGATCTCGACCCAACTCACAGCCTGGGCTGGTGATAAGGCGGTTGTGGTGGATCTGCAGTCGGGTTCGAAACTGCAGGCGGCGACCTCCGCTATGGGAGGTAAAGTTCTCCGCAATATTCCCGGCACCACACTTTATTTAATAAACGTGCCGGTGGCAGTACCTGCGACGCAGTACTCTCCGTGGCTGGGCATCAATTCAGTAGAGCTGGATAATAAGGTTGCTCTGCGGCCGTCCCAGGGTGGTTTGGGAATTCTGAAGATGGACGCGTCCAAGCCCGCGGAGTGGTATGCACAGCAGCCGGCAATGAAGCTGATTCGAGCGGATAAAGCGCTGGCTATTGCGAAGGGAAGAGGTGTTGTCGTTGCGGATCTCAATGCTCGAGTCGATTTCAGACACCCGGCCCTGGTCGGCCACCTCACGGGTGGTTACGACTTCGTTGCCGAGAGAGAGATTTCCGATGCCAGCCTGAATCAGTCTTCCGCCGGTTTCCTGGATCAATCGAGCGCCGCGTTTCTGGACCAGTCTTCAGCCGCATTTCTGGATCAGTCTTCAGCCGCGTTTCTCGATCAGTCATCGGCTGCGTTCCTGGACCAGTCGTCGGCAAGCTTTCTGGACCAGTCTTCGGCGAGCTTCCTGGACGCGGGGAATCCCGCGCACGGACACGGCACGATAGTCGCAGGCCTGCTTGCTGCGGTGGCCCCGGATAGCATGATCATGCCGTTGCGTGTGTTTGACGATCAGGGGAATGCCGATGTGTTCTCGATTGGTAAAGCAATACATTATGCCGTGACAAATGGCGCCGACGTTATCAACATGAGCTTTGGACTGACGTCGCAGTCTCCGGCCGTGAAGAAGGCCGTTGACTTTGCGACCAGTCATGGCGTCACCGTTGTAGCCTCCGCAGGCAACAACGATTCGAAGGTGCGTCAGTATCCGGCCGCGTACGATGATGTACTCGGGATCGCTGCGACGGACCTGCAAGACAAGAAAGCCAGCTTCTCGAACTATGGAGACGACATCTTCGTCACTGCGCCTGGTGTGAACATCATTTCGGCTTATCCCGGCGGATACTACGCGATGACGTCAGGTACCTCGTTTAGTGCTCCCCTGGTCGCCGGAGAGGCAGCCGTGCTTCGATCGGCCCGTTGGAAAGGGACGAGCCGCGCAATCGCAAAAGGTGCAGTTGATATCGACGCGAAGAATCCCAAGTACAACGGAAAGCTCGGTAGTGGGCGAATCGACATCATGAATTCGCTCCAGATCGTGAATTAAGTTTCGTCCGTCCTGTCCTGGATGCTGTGGCGGGGGGTCTCTGACTGCCCGCCACAGTTGACTTCGAAAATGCCCGGGTGTACAACACAGGCATCTTGAGCAGCCAACCCTCCAAAATTGATGATCCGATATTTGAGGCTCGCCAGACTTACCTGAAAGCCATCAGGACTGCAGACATCGACTTGTTTCTTTCGCTTGCCGCTGAAGACATTCAGTGGATGCCGCCCAACGACACAACAGTCTTCGGGCGTGCGGAGTTGAAAGAATGGCTCGAGGAATATTTCGAACATTTCCGGCCTGACTCGTATACCGAACCGGAACGCGACGTGAAGGTATCCGGCGAATTAGCGGTCGAACGGACCTCCTACATGATCTCGATCGCGCCGGTGAAGGGCGCAACCCGAATTCGCGACGACGGCAAAATGCTCACCGTCTGGAAACGTCAATCGGACGGGTCCTGGAAGATATGGCGCGGCATCTGGAACAGCGTCAAGCCCGTTGGCAGCGGTACTAATCGCTATATGGCCCGCCTGATGCAAAAGAAATCCCGCACAAAGTAATGGTTTCGTTTTGTTACCGATTGGGCAAACTTTTCCTACAACCTGCGATGGCCCGGGTGTTTCTGCAACGGTTTACTGTCCATCCGGGAATGGGCAGCGACGTGCCAGCAAGAACGTAGCTCAAAGGGCGGTAAACCGCTGTTGGGCGCAAGGAGGAATGATTGGAATCAGGGACGAATCGTAGTGAAATCCAGGCATCTGCTACCGATCGGACCCCGCGGCATGTGATGCTTTCGAGCCTGCGCGGTGTGATTACGGAGGTGGAACTGGTCGGCGCGACTTCAGGTTCCGGCAGTTGTTACGTTCTCCGGTACCACAAGGCGTCCGAAAACGCCGATTTGATTCTGGATGTCGGCGCCCCTTCGGATCAGAAGCCGTGGATTGGCTTTCGCTTTCATGACGCTCATTGGAGTTTCGTGAAGCAGGATCATCCGTAATCGCCGTCCTTAAGCCTTCCAACGCAACCGCCTCGCGGCATCGCTGCGAGGCGTTTTTTGTGTCTGCAGAACTGCCATTATCCTGACATATTTGTCTTACCTGGAAAATTTCGTGTCGATTTACTGACACCTCACGCTTCTACCCCGAACAAGCTCCATTGTGATCAGCCAGATAGACCGGAAAGGTCCCCATGCGGAGTTGCGATACCGGCTGACTCGCTGGATCGAAGTCGGTGGAAGCTCGGTAAAACTTCGTACTTCGGCTGCCGAGAGCAACCAGTACAACGGAAATACAAGTTTCAGCCTGCCGGGCAACTTTCAGTTGAGTCTTGCTCGCAGCGAATCCCGCCCGAAACTGGAGAACAACGCTGGCACGCGATTGGGTCGGCATCTGTTGAGTCCGAGGCCGCCGTCGTGCTGCTGGTTGTTCACGCATACAGGGAGTGTCACCATGGCGAAGAAATCATCCGCATCATCTCGGCGCGGGAAGCAAATCAGCGTGAGCGCCGAATCTATATTCAGCAAGCCACTCAGTAAGCGGCAGCAGACGACCTTGGCCCGTATGGCCAAGCGTCAGGCCGACGGTGATGATGCCGCTATCGACTACTCGGACATCCCTCCGCTGACTGATGAGCAACTGGCGCGATTCCGCCGGGCGCCTAAGGTGCTGGTTGCCGCCCGCTTGGACCGGGAGGTTTACGACTGGCTCAGGCACTATGGAGAGGGGTATTCGACCCGCATCAACAGTATTCTGCGAGCGGTGATGTCCAGGTCTCGATAATTCCGGAGGCGAAGAAATGGTGGGCCCGACGGGACTCGACCGAAGCCCGGCAAGCGGTGGCCTTTCGCTTCCTGGGGCGCTTCGGCGGTCGCCAATGGGGTTTTTCTGGGTTTGGCCCCCCGCGAGCAGCGGATCGCCCCGTCGGCTCCGGCGAACCTGTCGGCGGCGGAACAGATCGTTTTGACGACGCAAACGCCTCTGACGCGGCGCGAGGCGGTCCAGGCGTTGGAGGTGATTCTCTCGCTCAACGGGATCGCCATGATTGATATGGGTGACAAGTTCGTGAAGGCGCAGCAATCCACGCTGGTTTACCAGGAAGGCGCCGACTTCAACCGCCGGGATGCGGCCGAGCTGCCGAACATGGGCCAATACCTGACACATGTGGTGCAGTTAAAATATGCCAAACCCACCGAACTCGTCCCCGTACTGCTCCCGTTCTCGAAAGTCCCGAACGCGGCCATGGCGATTGATAGCAGCCAAATCCTAGTCCTGCGTGATTTCACGGAAAACGTGAAGCGAATGTTGGAAATGGTCAAAGAACTGGATGTCTCGATACCGTCCGAATTCATCTCGGAGCTGATCCCCATCAAATATGCGAAGGCGACGGAAATTGCCAGCGCCTTGAACAGCTTGAGCACCGGCGGCAGCGGAACTACGGTCGGCGCGGGCGGCGGCTCTGGAGGCACTCGCAACACTACAGGCCGTCAACAGATCGGCGGCCGGGGGCTAACTGGCACCGCTGGAGGCTATCCCGGACAAACGATTCCCGGCATGGGGAATCAGGCCCTTGGCCAGGCCACCCCTGCCGCCGGCGGCAACACTTTCACTGACCGCATCCAGAACATGATCCGCCGCGCCTCGGTGACTGGAGAAATCCAGGTGCTGGCGCAAACCAAAATGATCGCTGACGAGCGCTCGAATTCGCTCCTCATATACGCCTCGAAAGAGGACATGAAGATCATCAAAGACATTATCGCCAAGCTCGATGTGGTCCTGGCGCAGGTTTTGATTGAAGCGGTGATCATTGAAGTAAGTCTGAGCGACAATCAAAACCTTGGCATTAGCTATCTCGAGCGTAAATCGCATGGAATCGGGAGTTTTAGCGGGGTGGGAGCGATCAACAACGGCAATTTCCTGAATGAGAACAGTTTCAGCGCTTTAACCAACGCAGCGGGCGGCTTGGCGGGCGGGTTCAATTATCTGGCAAGTTTTGGCGGTGATTTGGATGTTACCCTCACTGCGTTCGCGAGCGACAATCGAGCCAGGGTTCTCCAGCGTCCGCGCATCCAGACTTCACATAACGAACCGGCCACGCTGTTCGTGGGCGAATCGCGCCCGTACCCGACGAGCAGTTATTATGGCGGCGGCGCTTATGGCGGCTACTCCT
>Ga0137409_10008910_pt1 | contig 10237 bp, 8 predicted proteins | sample CZODoug1_16funga_FD_122059 | JGI IMG/M metagenome (GOLD analysis project Ga0137409, IMG submission 122059) | Vadose zone soil fungal communities from Angelo Coast Range Reserve, California, USA - CZODoug1_16fungal (Hybrid Assembly) | ecosystem: Environmental > Terrestrial > Soil > Vadose zone...
TCCGGCGAGTTTGCCGCCGACGGCGCCACCCCCACCGGCAATATGACCGGCATGGAAGACATCGGCGCGCCGACCGGCCCGGTCTCGGGCCAAAGTTTCAAAGCCACGTACTCGGTATCCCCATCGCCAACAAACGGCAGGGGAACCATGACGGTTAGTTCCGGCACAGGAGGCAACGCCGTCATCTATATGATCTCCGCCTCGAAGTTTGTGGCGCTTTCGCTGAACGATCCCAATCCCGCAATCCTGGACTTCGAGACCTCTTCGACTCCCGCGTCTGTCTCGGTTTCCTCGCTTTCTCTGAATCCCACCACTGTCACGGGCGGGAATTCCTCGACGGGCACAGTCACGCTCAGTGGCCCTGCGCCGACGGGCGGCGCGCAAGTCGCACTTTCCAGTAGCAACACGTCGGTGGCCACGGTGCCTTCCAGCGTGACAGTTGTGGCCGGAGCTACCACCGCGTCCTTCACGGTCAGCACGAGTGCCGTCGTTGTGTCAACCACAGTCACTATCTCTGCGAGTTACGGAGGCGCAACCAGATCGGCAACGCTCACTGTAACGCCTGCGCCTCCTCCCGCGCCCACGCTTTCTTCGTTGACGCTAAGTCCCACGAGTGTCACCGGGGGGAATTCATCCACGGGCACAGTCACGCTCAGCGGCCCCGCACCGACGGGTGGCGCGCAAGTTACGCTTTCCAGCAGCAACACGACGGCGGCCAGGGTACCTTCCAGTGTGACGGTTGCAGCCGGAGCTAGCAGTGCAACTTTCACGGTCAGCACCAGCGCCGTGGCTGCTTCTACCACGGTCACCATCTCCGCGGCCTATAGTGGTGCGACCAGATCAGCTTCGCTCACCGTGGTGCCTGTGCCTCCTCCCCCACCCACTCTCTCGTCGCTGACGCTGAATCCCACGAGCGTCATTGGCGGACTGCAGTCTTCCACGGGCACCGTTACGCTGAGCGCTCCAGCTCCAGCTGGTGGCGCACAAGTCTTCCTTTCCAGCAGCGGCCCGGCCAGCGTGCCCTCCAGCGTGATTGTTCCTGCCGGAGCCAGCAGCGCAACCTTCATTGTTAGGACGTCCGCCGTTCTCTTCTCAACTTCTGCCACGATCTCGGCTTCGTACAACGGTACGACCCGGACGGCAACCCTTGCAGTGTTGTTGTAGCAACATGAAAATATCACCGCAAAGGCCAGACATAAGGTTGTTTGAGGTCAGGCTGAAGTGGGAGTAAATGGGAATGGAGATGCAACTTGGTCTAACGCCAGCCAGGGCCACGTCACTAAGATCACTTGATGATTCGCCTTAAATCGACAACGGTTGCGTGGTCACTTGTATGTACGCGAACGAAACCCATTCTTCCATCGCTGCTATTGTTCAGCGTCGTGACAGAGATCGCGTGTAATGGGCTCAACGCAAGTAAAACAAGCGGCAATTCTGTTTTTCTCAATCGCGACCTGTCCACAGGGGATCTCTCGCAATGGAACCATCAGGACTTCGGATTGGGCACCGACAACGGCTCGAATCCGAACGGCGCTGGGTACCTGTGGTATCACTCGAACATTGGAGGGCGCAGAGCTGCGGGGATGACCGTCACTCCCACCGCGCACGCTTCCCCTGCGGCCATGGATTGATTCATACGATTGGCTAGACAGCCGCACTATCGCCATAAAGTGGCGGCCGGCCCATCGAAGAAAGGACAAGACAAATGGCAAAACCATTTATTGCAATTGTATTGCTATTGGTCGGGGTTACAGTGTGGCTGCGCACCTCAAACCTGTCCCCGCGCGCGGCCACAACGCCTCCGATCAACGTTATTAACTACGGCGCGACGGGCAATGGAACCACCGACGACACCGCCGCCATCAACTCTGCCATCTCAGCCTTGCGGCCCGGCGACACGTTGTCGTTTCCGTGCGGGACGTACCTGACCACATCGCAGCTCACTATCAACACATCCAATGTCACCGTGGATGGTGGCAGTTGCGCAATCATCCGCAATACTGCCACGGGAACCATCATGGTGATTGGCGCGTCCGGCAACAGTATTCCTAACGTAGGCCCGGCAGTCGCATTAAGCGCGGCCGCAAACGAACTTGACACAAGTTTTACGACTGTTTCGGCTCTAGGTGCTGCACCGGGAGATTACGTAGCCCTGCTGCAGGGCGGCAAAGACTCTTCTACGGGCAGTGGAGATACGGATTGTGACGTGTCTGGCTGTCGCGGCGAGATCTTGAAGGTCGCCTCGGTTTCTGGAAACACAATCACGGTGACGACCGCTTTACATGATGCCTATAATCCATCGGTTAATGGCGCGACCGCTCGACAGATACTAAGCCCGCTCACCGGCGTAACCGTAAAAAACATCACATTCGACGGAAACGGATCAAACGTCTACGGATTCAGGATGGCCGGAGTCGCCGAATCCACCGTCAGCGGTGTCACGTCAAGAAATGTGCAGGGGCCGGCGATCATAACTTACGGAAATTTTAACGTGGCGTGGAGCAACATAACGGTCACCGGAGCAGGTAGTGGGTGGTGCGGAAGTGCCGTTTTGTTTGGATATCAGGGGAACTTATCAGTGAATGGAATGTCGATTTCCAACGTAAATCCGGGAGCGACCGGCACCGGATGTCTCTATAACGGCGCCGCCGGGTTTGGGCTCTTTGCATCAGCCAATAGTACGATCACCGGTCTTACCGTTGATGCGGCCGGAGCCTACGGACGCCCGTTTAAGACAATAGCCGCCCGCTGGAACACTTTCGATTCCCTTACTGTTAAGAACGGCGTCCGAGTCAACAATGGAATCAGTCTCGAGTACTATTCCTCTCACAACACGTTCAACGGCTGCGTCGTGACCAACAATGGGGTCGGCACAGGTACGGGCACGGGCAATGCCGGAATCAACAGCTTTGGGAACTTCAACCAGTTCAACACCTTCAACAACTGTACGGTAACCGGCAACGAAAACGTGCAGTTTATGATCAGCAATTTTGACGCCTTGCGTTTGGCACAAGACAGCAATGTAACCATCAACGGCGGCACATTTACGGGCACAAACACGGTCGGACCTGTTATCTACATTTATGGCTCCAATGCCTATGTGACTTCGGCGACCATCAACGGACAAGGAGCCGTAGGTCTGTACCTGGGATCAACGCATGCCTGTGTGAACAACAATACGTTCGGTGCAGGGACAGGGTCAGGGCTAGGCGTGAGCATTCGGTCAGACAGCGGCACCAACATTGGGTCTGGCAACGTTATGAACGGCCACAGCAGCAATTTGACTCCGGGAACCTGCCCGGGCCCTTAAGTGCTGCCACCAGCCTGTCCCTTAGGGCGGCGACAGTAGGCTCGGCTGGAACTCGCAAGCAGGGTGGGTCGTCGGGTCGAGCAACATCGCTGACGGACGGGATAGGCTCTCTTGTTTCATCCGCGTAATTTCTCACATAATCGGCACGCAGAACCGAACGTCGTAGAAGTGGACGATCGGCAACCGTAAGACTACCCCACGAGCCGGCAAGGAAGGGCGAATGCACCTATCGGTCGCAATCACAAAGGCCTATCTGAATCTGGTGCTAGCTTTTCCTCCCAAATATTGGACTGCGCCCACGCCGAGATATGCTTGCTGAGCCACGACCAAAACAAGGGATAAGGAGAAGCATTTGCGGAGCGGGGCTGACGCCGCTTCGATGGACTGGGTTTTTTGATGGATTCCGACGGGCAGTTTGACATTGGCCAGTTCGGTGAGTTCATGCCCTATGCGGAAGGGCACGATATGGTCATCGGGTATCGCGAGCACCGCGCCGACGCTCCGCACCGCGTTATCTTCGCCTGGGGATTTACCGTGCTGATGAATCTGCTCTTCGCCACGTAGGTGCTCCACCCGCAGTTTCGGACATGAAAGGACCAGGACTCTTCGGAAGAATGATCAATGAGGGCACACATTCATTTCGTGCAATGGGGCTCGTACCGGAAACAGGGCTTTCCCCGATACAGTTTTGCTGATTTGTACTACCTTGAATGCCCTTTTTTACCCGATTGCGTGTGCCAGAACGCGGTGCTAAATGATTTCCCGTGAATCGTTTACATATGATCACAGAGCCGAGTCGTGAATAGGTTTATGCAGCCTCGACATTCGACATCATCTCTTCTTGCACCGCCTTGCCCTTCTTGGTACTCCATCCAGACGCACTCGCGACACGAGAAGGCAGTCTCGAAGCAACTACAAGTTCGGGAGGCTACCACTTGCTTCCCTCTCGTCACTGAGATACATCCGTGGAGCGACCGACGCAAGGTAGGGGAACTGATTGCTCCTTTGCTCAAAGAGACCGCCCGAACCACAGGCTGTGGGTGACCCGCATGAAGCTTTCGCTTATCTTGCCCGTATACAATGAAGCGGCAGTACTGCCGCTCCTTATGAGGTCGCTACGACCTGTCCTGGACGGCCTCAATACCGACTACGAGGTGGTATTTGTGGATGACGGGAGCCAAGATGGGTCCAGGTCGATACTCCGTGAAATTGCAGAGCGAGACGAACGCGTTAAGGTAATCACTTTTCCACGTAATTTCGGCCATCAGGCCGCGATCAGCGCGGGCCTCGATTTTGCCGCGGGAGATGCGGTGGTCATCATGGACGCGGACCTGCAGGATCCACCGGATTTGCTGCCACGCATGCTAGAGCTCTTCCAAGAAGGCTACGACGTTGTCTCTCCGCAACGTCGGTCGCGTCGCGGAGATAGTTTCTTCAAACGTATGACCGCTGGCCTATTCTATTGGCTCATGCGGCATATGGTTGATAAGCGCCTCCCCGAGGAGGTCGGTGATTTTCGTTTGCTCAGTCGCCATGCCGTTTCAGCCTTACGGCAGTTTCGCGAGCAGCATCGCTTCATGCGCGGGATGGTGGCGTGGCTCGGACTGAAGGAAGTGCTTCTTCCGTTTGAGCGCCAGCCGCGGGCAGCAGGCGAAACAAAATATCCGCTACACAAGATGTTGCGCTTCTCCTGGACGGCCATTAGTTCGTTTTCTGCCATTCCCCTTCGTGTCTGCACGTTTGTTGGAATCTGCGCAAGCGGTGCGGGGCTGCTGTACATTATGTACGCCTTGTACGTTGCGTTGTTGCGCAAGACCGCCGTGCAGGGTTGGACCTCCCTTGTATTCCTGCAATGTTTCTTCTTTGGCATTACGCTTCTCTCGCTGGGACTGGTTGGGGACTACATCGCGCGGATTTACGAGGAATCCAAAAACCGTCCTCTCTATGTAGTCAGCCAGGCGCTCAACATCGATGTTACTGCCCATTCAATCGCCCGTGCCATTATTTTGCCCGAACGCGCGCCGAAGCAGACACTTTTCCCGGCATTGCGAATTGAGACGCAACGAGTAGCCGATGGCACAAGAGTTTCAGGGGCAGAGGTCCGTCAGAATTTCAAAAGAGCTAACACCGCTTGATCCTACCTTTCACGATGAACGGGTATTGTCGACCCGGCTTGGGCCGAGTGTTTGAGAACGCCTCGAGGCACCGATGGCGACGGAGAATCAAATTGCAGAAGACTTGGCCACTCAAGCGCAAGAGTAATGTTGGATCTGGACATCCCCGCTCAAGGACTTAGGACCTCGCTTCTAACCAATTTGATCTCGTCTGTCTCGCGAACACGACTCACCAGGTCGAAGATCGGGCCTTGTCGTTCGAGTAGATTTGCACGTGCCCATTACCAAGGCCGATAGCTTTTTCAGTCGATCCACTTGGTTGAAGCTCGGTCATTAATAATATATACTGACGGGAAGGCCCCTCTTCATGGCGGACTTGCGTCTGCCCGAAGATACTCCTACACATGGATTCCTTTGGTTTGCATGAGGTACTAAGCTCTGGGCGGTCCAGGTGCGAAACCTAGTGGCGGGTCCTCACAGAATATGCATGAGAATGGCATGTTTTGCGCTTGCTGCTATGAGTGTGACGGCATGGCCAGTTGCTGCGTCGAGTTCCGCAGATCTTGCACGGTGCCGGGCTTGGCAGGAGTCGCAGGCGGTGGCCGCGAAGTTAGCCGCCATGGGCCTGCCACCCACTCGCATACGCATTATGAGCGCCCGGTATCTCGACTTGGTACGCGCAGAAGCCGGGCTTGAGAAAACCAACCTCTTGGGCTTGGGTTTTGAAGGCGGGCAATGGACGCCCACTACAGACGACGTCGGAGTATACATTATCGTTCCGTGGTTGGCGCATGGACTCGGGTTGCCAATCAGATGCGCCTATGATCTGTTTTTCAGTCTTCTGATTGCGGTAAGCTTCGTTTCGGGCACAATAGGATTCCTGACTCTTACGCCTGCCCCTTGGCCGCGCCTAGTGGGCGTTGCTGCACTAGCGACCGTATCTCTCCTCGCATTCTGGGTCGGCGATGTCTACATCCTGCTGGGCATGGTCCCGGTTGTGCTCGTACCTTGGATCCTTCTGGCCACCCGCCGCAGCACGTTGCTTCCTTTGGCTACTGTGGGGGCGATCTCAGGGGCGGTGTCAGCAGCCAGCGACTTCGTGAGAGCAGGCTCCGGAAGCATCCTGCTGATCTTCCTCACCTTGGCCCTGGCCTTCGGCAAGAGTCTTCGCCCCAAAGTCAAACTCGCGGGCGCGGCGACGACAGTCATATGCTTCGCAATCGTCTGGGCGGCGTTCATGCACCTTGTCGCGGAACGTGACACATTTCTCCGCGCTCGCACATCTAATGAGTCGCTGCTTCGTTTTCGGCATCCCTTTTGGCATTCTGTATATATCGGTCTTGGGTACGCAAAGAACGACTTGGTCCCGGCCTACCGGGATGAGGTTGGAGTCGCCAGGGTTTGCTCCGAAAGTCCCAGTGTGGATTACCTTTCGCCGGACTACGAACGCGTCTTAAGGAATGCGACCGAACAGCTAGTGTGGCACCATCCGGGGATTGTCGTCCGAAACCTAATCAAGAAAACACTCATTGTTGTCCTTCTCGTTTTTGTATGCGGAAATGTTGGTTGGATTGCCTTCTTGCGCAGGCCGATTGTTTGGTCGATTGATCTGGCGTTCTATGCCGCGATGACCGTGAATTCGCTTTATGGGATACTGGTCATCCCATATGCTAGCTATCTTTTCGGCCTAATCAGCTATTCCGCTCTTTTCGGGGCAACCAGCGTCATGTTGTGGTCTGAGAATGCCGAGGCTCGATCACGCAGTTGACGGTGCAGAGTTCAACAGCGCTGTAAGTCTCCCGGACACGCTTTCTTACTGAAACGTCGCGTACATGGACGTGCTGGTGCTGTTCGATCCCCCTACCGGTCCGTAGGTGGTAGGCCAAATGCCGAAAGGCTCCGATGCGATCCATGTGGAAGTGACTCCTCCAACGTCATATCGGAGGTTGTTCGCATTTGCTGCAAGGCCGTTTGTATTGTAAGCGAGCCAGTAATAGGTGTTTGCTGCAACCGGAGCGCTAATCGGAACGGCATTCCAGGCATCTGGCACGATGGTTTGTGACACGCTGGAGGCAATGAGCGCTCCCGGCGTGCCGTTGTTGTCGTTGTAGATCGCAACCTGGAATTGGTTATTAGGGGACGGGGAAACGGGCGAGGCGATAAATACAGACATTGAGATCACCGTGCCGTTTTGGCCGGCCATTTGATATCGCGTGGCCAACACAGAGTTCGACATAGTGCTGCCGACGGACGCACCTTGGGCGGCATACCCGAAAGTGTTGGGCGGTGCCGGCGGGGTCACGTTGACTGTGGCGGAGGCCGTCTGGCTCGTGTCGGCTTGGCTGGTGGCGGCGACGGTTACGCTCATGTTGGTGCTCGCGGTCGGAGCGGTGAAGAGTCCTGAGCTTGAGATCGATCCCGCTGTGGCCGTCCATGTGACAGCTGTATTGGTCGACCCGGTCACGGTCGCCGTGAACTGTTGACTGCTCCCGGAGCTCACGGTCGCCGCTGTCGGCGAAACGCTGACGGTCACACCGGATGGTCCGCATGTTCCGACGGTGAGATTGCTGTTCAAGCCGTTCAGTATGTTGCCCAAACCGGTATTCGTGCTGCTATTTGAGGAGATGGCAGAGCCGAGCCCAGTTATTACTCCAAAGATATTATTATTGATGCAGCTATTCGCCGTAGGACTTGACATTCCTATACCCGGTCCTGCAGGCCCACTGATCATTACACCGTGAACGTATGGACTGTCACTAGAAAGGCCAATCGCTGGGTTGCCGCCCGTGTTCACACCAGCGCCGATCGTTCCACCGCTGATGGTGGTATGAGAATCCGCCAGCTGCTGAACTCCGTACTGATAGAATTGAAGGTTTCCATTGCCAGTGATGGTCGGAGTGTTGAAAGTGTTGTATTGATTATAGTTACCGAACATCATAATGCCAGCCCCACCGCAGCCATTACAGCTCTGGTTGCCCTGTATGACAGGGCTGTTGAAAGTGTTGTGGGACGAGTAGTACTCAACGCTGACGCCGTTGAAGGCGCTCGGGCCGTTCTTCACTGTCAGATTATTGAAAGTATTGTAGCGCGCCCCGTCCAGCTTCATGGGCCTGCCGCCCGACGTACCCGCCTTGTCGACTACGATGTTGGAGAACGTGCTGTCGGCGGTTTGCTTTACGCCCAAGCCGTTGCTGCCTCCTGACCCGCCGCACCATGCTCCGTTTCCTCCAGAGCTGGTCAAACCATTAACCGTAATATGGCCTCCGCCAAGAAAGTCAATGCCGAAATCGTCGCAACCATCCACGGACAGATTGATATTGGTCCACGACGTATTGAAGTTAAACTGCGGGAAAATGCCATGCCCAGTGAAGTTTTTGGCGGAAATGTTGCTCACCGTGAGATCCGCGACTCCGAACGCGAGTATCGAAGTATGTGAGCTACCTGAGCCGTCAAACGAGAGATCATGGATATTGATCCCGGTAACGATATTCGTAAATTTGGTGATTCCCAGTCCGATGTTGCTTGCGCTTGCGCCGCCCGGATTAATGTTAGCCGGGGCATAGGTATCATGGAACGCGGTAGTGACAGTGGCTGTATTGCCGTTAACGCTTGCGATCCTCAACATCTCTCCCCGACAACCAGCTACATCGCACTGTGTAGCTGTACTATTCTGCAAACCTCCGCTAGTGTTACCACCGACTCCGCCTTGACTGATTGAGATGTAGTCTCCCGGAGCCAATCCGATACTTGAGAAATTTCCGGTGAACGTGCTACTAAGTTCAGCAACTGTCGCATTTAGATCTATATAGGAGGTATGCGGCAGGGACGTGTCGCCGATCAGCAAATTGTCGCTACTGCCTGTATTCTTGATCGTCACGGGGCCATTAGCACATCCCGTCTGTCCGTCAATCGTGACATTGTCTCTTGTAATCGCCGCAAGTTGGGAAGAGACAAGGTATGTCCCGCAGGGGAAGTACAGCTCGTAGCCGGGCTGCAGAGCCCCAATGGCGTTGTTGATGGCCACGGTGTCGTTGGTTGACCCGTTGCCGGTGGCACCGTAATTCAAGACGTTGATGATCGAGCCGCTGTTGGAGACGTTGACGGTAACGGTGGTGGTGGCGGTGAGACCGGAGGTATTGGTAGCGCGGGCGGTGATGGTGTGAGCCGCGTTGGAGAGAGACGTGGTGTCGAGCGTGAAGGACCAGTTAGTGGTACCTAAAGCGAGGGAGAAGGCCCCGCCGTCGATCTGCACTTGGACGGAACTCACTCCGACGGCATCGGAGGCCGTGCCGGACACCGTGATCGTTCCAGATACGGCAGCCCCATTGGCTGGCGAAGTGATGCTCACGGAGGGAGGCTGCGCCACATTCACCGTGAGGGTGGCGGCGTTGCTGGTCACACTCCCAGCAATGTTGCTGACCAGCACGGTGAACAGCGCTCCGTTGTCGGAGCTGCTTGTGGCTGGGGTTGTGTAACTGGGCGAAGTCGCGCCACTGATGGCCACGCTGTTTTTCCGCCATTGATAACTGAGTGGGGCGGTACCTGAGGCGGCCACGCTGAAGGAGGCGGTCTGGCCTGCCGTGACCGTCTGGGGAACCGGCTGAGTGGTGATCGAGGGGGCCACAGGAGCTGCATTGACGGTGAGGGTGGCGGCGTTGCTGGTCACACTCCCAGCAGTGTTGCTGACCAGCACGGTGAACAGCGCCCCGTTGTCGGAGCTACTTGTGGCTGGGGTGGTGTAACTGGGCGAAGTCGCGCCACTGATGGCCACGCTGTTTTTCCGCCATTGATAACTGAGTGGGGCGGTACCTGA
>Ga0137409_10008911_pt1 | contig 10237 bp, 8 predicted proteins | sample CZODoug1_16funga_FD_122059 | JGI IMG/M metagenome (GOLD analysis project Ga0137409, IMG submission 122059) | Vadose zone soil fungal communities from Angelo Coast Range Reserve, California, USA - CZODoug1_16fungal (Hybrid Assembly) | ecosystem: Environmental > Terrestrial > Soil > Vadose zone...
TGATCGCCTCGATCCGCGGATTCTACAGGTGACGCGGCTCAAGATCGGCGTCATCGGAGCGGGGGCGTGGGGTCGAAATCACGTGCGGACGGCGGCGGGGCTCGCCGACGCGGAGCTCGCCGCCGTGTGCGACACCGATCCGAAGACGCGCGAGCGGGTCGCGCGCCAGTTCCCCGGGGCCCTCGTCACGGGCGACGTGGGCGCGCTGCTCGAGCGCTCGGACGCCGTGATCGTCGCCTCGCCCGCGGGCTCGCACGCGGCGGTAGCGCGGCGCTGTATCGAGGCCGGGAAGCCGTGCCTCGTGGAGAAGCCGTTCGCGCTGAGCGTCCGGGACGCCGAGGCCGTGGCCGCGCTGGCCGCCGAGCGGAAGGTCCCCGTTCTGGCCGGGCACCTCCTGGTGTTCCACGCCGCCGTCGACCGGCTGCGCGCCCTCATTCAAGGCGGGGAGCTGGGCAAGGTCTTCTATCTGTACGGCCTGCGCGTGAACCTCGGCCAGGTGCGGCAGGATGAGAACGCGCTCTGGAGCTTCGGTCCCCACGACGTGTCGGTGGCCCTCCATTTGCTCGGCGAGGCGCCGACGCGCGTCGCCGCCCACGGGAAGAGCTACCTCCAGCCCAAGATCGAGGACGTGGTCTTCCTGACCATGGAGTTCGCGAGCGGCGTGCTCGCCCACGTCCAGCTGTCGTGGCTCGATCCACATAAGGAACGCAAACTCACGGTGGTCGGCGCCAAGAAGATGGTGGTATTTGACGACATGGAGCCCCGCGAAAAGCTGCGGATCTACGACAAAGGCGTGGATCGTCCGCCCGAGTACGGATCCTTCGGCGAGAGTTTGGCGATCCGCGAGGGGGACATCTTCATCCCCCGTATTCCGACGATCGAGCCGCTCGCCGCCGAGCTCGCCCATTTCGTGCGTGTGGCGCGGGGAACGGAGCCGCCGCGCGCGGGGGCGGGAGCGGAAGACGGCGTGCGCGTCGTGCGCGTGCTGGAAGCCGCATCGCGCTCACTCGCGCGCGGTGGCGCGCCGGAGGACCTGTGACGACGCCTGCCGCCGCTCTGCTCGCGAAAGCCAAAGACCGCACGGCCCAGTGCGGCGTCGTCGGCCTGGGCTATGTCGGACTGCCGCTCGTGATGGAGTTCGCGCGCGCGGGCTATCGCGTGCTGGGCTTCGATGTGAACCAGGGCGTGGTGGACGCGCTCAATGCCGGCCGTTCCCATATCAAGGACGTGCCGGCCTCCGCCGTGGCCGAGGCGGTTCGCTCCGGGAAGTTCGTCGCGACGACCGACCTCACGCGCTTGCGCGAGCCGGACGCCATTTCGATTTGCGTGCCGACGCCCCTGTCCAAGACCAAGGACCCCGACGTCAGCTACGTCCTCGCCGCGACCGACGCGGTGAAGCGGGCGCTGCGCCGTGGCCAGGTCGTGATTCTCGAGTCCACGACGTATCCCGGGACGACGCGCGAGCTGATGCTCCCCGCGCTCGAGGCCACGGGCCTCAAGGTGGGCGAAGACTTCTTCCTCGCGTTCTCCCCCGAGCGCGTGGACCCCGGCAATCCGCAGTGGAATACGCGGAACACTCCCAAGATCGTCGGCGGCATCACGCCCGCGTGCCTGCAGGTGGCGACGGCGCTGTACCAGCCTGCCATCGAACAGCTCGTGCCGGTCTCGTCGACCGAGGCCGCGGAGCTCGTAAAGATCCTCGAGAACACATTCCGCAGCGTAAACATCGGGCTCGTGAACGAAATGGCCATCGTGTGCGACAAGCTCGGTGTGGACGTGTGGGAGGTGATCGAGGCGGCGGGGACCAAGCCGTTCGGCTTCATGAAGTTCAAGCCGGGGCCGGGCGTCGGCGGGCACTGCATTCCGCTCGACCCGCATTACCTCGCCTGGAAAATGCGCACCCTCAACTACAAGACCCGCTTCATCGAGCTGGCGGGCGAGCTGAACGCGGCGATGCCCGAGTATTGGATCGCGAAGCTGGCCGAGCGGCTGAACGACGCCGGCAAGGCGGTGCGGGGCAGCACCGTGCTGGTGCTGGGCGTCGCCTATAAGAAGGATATCGACGACATCCGGGAGAGCCCGGCCCTCGACGTGATACGGCTGCTGCATCAGCGCGGCGCGACGGTCTGCTACCACGACCCGTTCGTCGCGAACGTCAAGGAGGACGGGATGGAGCTCGCCTCGGTGCCGCTCACCGCCGCGACACTCGAGGCCGCCGACTGCGTGATCGTCGTCACGGATCACTCCACCGTCGACTACGGCATGGTCGCGCGACACGCCCGCGCGGTGGTCGACACGCGGCACGTGCTGCCGCGTCCCGGCAGCGGTCCGTGAAAGTCGCCGTCGTCGGGACGGGGTACGTCGGCCTGGTCGTCGGCGCCTGTCTCGCCGAAACGGGAAACGATGTTGTGTGCGCGGACGTCGACGCGCCGAAGATCGACGGCCTGAAGCAGAACCGGCTGCCCATGTACGAGCCGGGTCTCGAGCCCCTCGTTTCCCGCAATCAGCGCGAAGGACGGCTGCAGTTCACCACGGACGTCGGGGAGGCCGTCGAGCGCTCCGACATCGTATTCATCGCCGTCGGGACGCCCCCCGACGAAGACGGCTCGGCCGACCTGCAACACGTGCTGGCGGTGGCGCAAACCATCGGCCAGCGCATGAGCCGGTCCAAGATCGTCATCACGAAGAGCACCGTCCCGGTCGGTACGGCCGAGAAGGTCCGCGCCGAGGTCGCCAAGCACACCAAGACGCCGTTCCACGTGTGCTCCAACCCCGAGTTCCTGAAGGAAGGCGCGGCGGTCGAGGACTTCATGAAGCCCGACCGCGTGGTGGTGGGCGTGGACTCCGCGGAGGCGGCCACGGTGCTGGGGGAGCTGTACGCACCCTTCGTCCGCACGGGGAATCCCCTCATCTTCATGGACATTCCGTCGGCAGAGATGACGAAGTATGCCGCCAACGCGATGTTGGCGACGCGCATCTCGTTCATGAACCAGGTGGCGCGCCTGTGCGAGGCGGTGGGCGCCGATGTGACCCTGGTGCGCAAGGGCATCGGGACCGACCGCCGCATCGGTCCGGCGTTTCTCTTCCCCGGGCCCGGCTACGGCGGCTCGTGCTTCCCCAAGGACGTACAGGCCCTGATCCGGTCGGGGCAGGAGCGGGGCGTCCCGCTCGACATCCTCGCCGCCGTCGACGCGGCGAACGAGCGGCAAAAACGCGTGCTGTTTGAGAAGCTCGAGCGGCATTTCGACGGCGCGGTGAAGGGTCGCGTCGTGGGTGTCTGGGGCCTGGCGTTCAAGGCGGAGACGGACGACGTGCGCGAGAGCCCCGCGCTGGTGCTCGTCGAGGCCCTGCTCGCCGCGGGGGCGACGGTGCGCGTGCATGACCCGGCGGCGACCGAGACGGCCCGGCACCGGCTCGGCGACCGGGTGACGTACGGCGTGCACGCCTTCGATGTGCTCGGGGGCGCGGACGCCCTCGCCATCGTCACCGAATGGCTCGAGTACCGCAATCCAGACTTTCTCCGGATGCGGGAGCTCATGCGCCGGCCGCTCATCGTGGACGGCCGCAACCTCTACGAGCCCGATCGCCTCGCCAAGCTCGGGTTCACCTACGACAGCATCGGCCGCCGCCTGGCATGCGCCTCCTCGTAACGGGCGCCGCCGGCTTCCTTGGGTCGCATCTGTGTGACCGGCTGCTCGCGCTCGATCACACGGTGGTCGGGATGGACAACCTCATTACCGGGAATGCGGCGAACCTGGCCCACCTGGAGGGCCATCCCGGCTTCCGCCTCGTGCGCCAGGACGTGACGACGTTCATCGACGTCCCGGGACCGCTCGACGGCGTGCTGCACTTCGCGAGTCCCGCCAGCCCCATGGACTACCTCGAGTATCCGATTCCCACCCTCAAGGTGGGGGCGCTGGGCACGCACAACACCCTCGGGCTCGCCAAGGTGAAGCGGGCGCGCTTTCTGCTCGCCTCGACGTCCGAGGTGTACGGCGACCCGCTGGTCCATCCCCAGCCGGAGACGTATTGGGGCAACGTGAATCCGGTCGGGCCGCGCGGCGTCTACGACGAAGCGAAGCGGTTCGCGGAAGCGATCACGATGGCCTACCACCGCTACCACGGCCTCGACACGCGCATCGTCCGCATCTTCAACACGTACGGACCGCGCATGCGGCCCCGCGACGGCCGCGTGGTCTCGAACTTCATCGCGCAGGCGCTGCGCGGCGAACCGCTCACGCTGTACGGCGACGGTTCGCAGACGCGCTCATTCTGCTACGTGGACGACTTGATCGAGGGCATCGTGCGGATGTTCGAGCGGGGCACCGACGAGCCGACGAATCTCGGCAACCCGCACGAGTTCACCGTGCGCCAGCTCGCCGAGCGGGTGCTGGCCCTGACGGGCAGCCGCAGCCCGATCGTGGAACGGCCGCTGCCCGTGGACGATCCGCGGGTGCGGCGCCCCGACATCGCGCGTGCCCGCGCGACGCTCGACTGGGAACCCCGTGTGCCGCTGGACGACGGCCTGCGCCGCACCATCGAGTACCTGCGGGGCGTCGTCGGCCGGTGAGCCCGACAGCCGACAAAGTCCTCGTGACGGGGGCCGCCGGATTCATTGGATCGCACGTGTGCGAGGCGTTGGTCGTACGGGGCCACGAGGTCGTCGGCGTGGACAACTTCGACGACTTCTATCCGCGGGCGGTCAAGGAGCGCAACCTGGAGGTCCTGCGCGCGAACCGGGCGTTCCGGCTCGTCGAGGCCGACGTGGCGCGGGAGGCGGTGCCACTCGATGGCGTCGGGGCCGTGGTGCACCTGGCCGCGAAGGCCGGAGTGCGGCCCTCGCTCGACGACCCGGCGGCCTACGTCGAGGCGAACGTCACGGGGACCGCGCGTGTGTTGGATGCCGCGCGCCGTGCCGGGATCACGCGGGTCGTGTTCGGCTCCTCGTCGTCGGTGTACGGGGACGCGACGCCGGCGCCGTTTGCCGAGGACGCTCCCGCCGTGGAGCCGATCTCGCCCTACGCCGCAAGCAAACGGGCGGCGGAGCTGCTGGCGCACGCCTTCGCCCATCTCTACCCGATGCGGATCGTGTGCCTGCGGTTCTTCACGGTATACGGGCCCCGCCAGCGCCCCGACTTGGCGATCCACCGGTTCACGGAGCGGATCGCGCGCGGGCAGGCGATCCGGATGCACGGCGACGGTTCGAGCGAGCGCGACTATACCTATATTAGCGATGCGGTGGACGGGGTCCTGGCGGCACTAACGCGGACGGGGGACCGCGGCCCCGAAGCGGCATTCGAGCTGTTGAACATCGGCGGCGGCGCGCGGGTCCGGCTGGATCGACTCATCGCGCTGATCGCCGCCGCGCTGGGACGCGAGCCGCGCATCGAGCGGCATCCCGACCAGCCGGGCGACGTGCGGTTGACCGCCGCCGACCTGCGCCGCGCCGAACGCGCGCTGGGGTACCGGCCGCGGGTGGGGATCGAGGAAGGCATCCGGAGCTTCGTGCGCTGGTATGAGGAGACCCATGGACGTCAGTCCTGAGCGCCTGGTCGAGCAGGCGCGCGAGCGGTTCGAGCTGCAGGACTACTACGGCGCGATTCACCTCCTCGCGGAGGTCATCGAGAGCGGGCGTGCGTTCGCCGATGCCCATCACTTGCTCGGCCTCTCCTATTCACTCGCGGGGCAGGCCGAGAAAGCCCTGGAGCAGCTGGACCGGGCGCTGGCCCTGAACCCGCATTACGTCGAGGCGCTGATTCACCGCGCGCTGGTGTTGAACGAGCTGGGCCGCGAGGAGGAAGCGACCGCCACGCTGCGGCGGGCGCACCGCATCGACACGGACGAGCGGGCGGGCTTCCCGAGCCACATCGCCGCGAAGCTGGCCAACCAGCACGCCGCGATGGGAGAAGCCTATCTCGAGGCGGGAGGCCTGGCGCAGGCGATCGACCAGTACCAGGAGGCACTCGAGTTGGGACCCGCCTTCCACGATCTGCGGTATAAGTTGGGCCGGCTGCTGCTCGAAGCGGGGCGGGCCCTCGATGCCCGCGACCAGTTCGAGACCATCGTGCGCGAGCGGCCGGGTTTCCTCGATGCGGCGGCGATGCTGGGACTCGCGTGCTATCTGTCGGGCGACGGGCTCGCGGCGCGCGATGTCTGGGAAGCGTGCCGCGCGCGACGGCCCGAAGACCCCCGTGTGGAGGCGTATCTGGCGATGCTGTCGCGTAACGAGGCTCCACCGCCTCGGGCCGGTAGGAAGAAGAAGGCGTGAGGCAGCTGGCAGCCGCGCTGCTCGCGCTCACCTTCGCGTGTACGCGGAGCGCGGCCGATCACGAGGAGCTCGGGGATCGGGCGTACGCCGCCGCGGACTACCGCAGCGCCCTGGCGGAGTACCAGCTGGGCATCAAGGCGCATCCGGGGACCGGATCGCTCGACGCGAAGCTCGGGGCCGCGGCCCTGCACACCGAGGACTACGCGCTCGCCGCGGACGCGTACCGCGCCTTGGCGCAGGACGACCGCTCGCGCGTCGATGAAGCCGCGGATGCGTTGGAGCGGGTCGTCCGCGCCGCGCTCGTCGCCAACGACCGCGGCGCCCTGGCGAGCGCGCTCACCGGACTGCGCGAGATCGCGCCCGCGCGGCCCCTGGGGCGCTACGCGACACTGGCTGCGCTCGACGCCGTGGACCGTGGCGACACGGCGACCGCCCTGGCGCTGCTGCCCGTGGCCTCGGCCGCGAGCGGCGATCCGGGGCGCGCTGACTCGCTGCTGTATGTGTACGGGATGACGCTGGTGCGGGTGCGGGATTGCAGTACCGCGGTGCCGGTATTCGAGGGCGTGATCCGGCGCACCCACGCTCCCGTTGTGGTGGAGCCGGCGCGGGAGGGGCTGGGGCTCTGCGCGCTGGTCGAGGGGCAACTCGCCCTGGAGCGCGGGCGGCCCGCGGACGCGGAAGCTTGGTTCCGCCGCGCCACGGCGCCGGGAGCTTCGCCCGACGTGGTGCGGGCGGCGTTCCTGGGGCTCGGCGACGTGCGGCTCGCGCAGGGGGACATCGCGGCCGCGCTCGAGAGTTATCGGCAGGCATTGGTCGGCGGCACGCCGGGCGACACGATCGCCCAGCGGGCCCAGGAGAAGATCAACTCGTTGGGGAAAGCTGAGCCGCAATGATGCGACGGATGGTGTGGATGCTTGGTCTGGCGACGCTCGCCGCTGCCTGTCATCACGGGCCCAAGGTGCAGGCGCCCACGCCCCGGGCGGAGCAGCAGCTCGACCAAGCGATGACGCACTACCGGCGCGGCGACTACCACCGCGCCTTGCTCGTGCTGCAGCGTCTGACCTTTGAGTTCGGACCGGGCCAGCCCGAGGCGGTGGCGGCCCGCTATTACCTGGCGGAGTGCTACTTCCAGACCGGCGACCGGGTGCAGGCGGCGCACGAGTTCCGCAAAGTGGCCGACGAGTTCCCGACCAGCGAATATGCGCCACTCGCGCTGCTCCGCGCGGGCGACTCGAATCTCCGCCTGTGGCGGCGCGCCGAGCTGGACCCGACCTACGGAGAGACGGCCCTCTCGATCTATCAGGAGCTGGCCGGGCGCTACCCCGACAGCGACGCGGCGGCCCGGGCGCGGCCCCACGTGCGGCGGTTGCAGAATCAGTTCGCCGAGAAGACCTACAAGAACGGCATGTTCTATTTGCGGCGGAAAGCGTACGACTCGGCGATCATCTATTTCAAGGACGTGATCGCCAACTATCCGGAGGCCAAGCTCGCGCCCGACGCGCTGCTGCGCCTGGTGGACAGCTACCGGGCCATCGGGTACACCGACGAGCTGAAAGAGACCTGCGACCACCTGCGCCGGTTTTATCCGCAGGCGACCGGTCTCGGCAAGAGCTGCCCGGCCCCGGCCGACACGACCGGCACCTCGTCCTGACCCCCGTGGACGCCCTGTTCGGGGGCTCGTTTGACCCCGTGCACTTGGGGCACCTGGTCGTGGCCGAAACGGCGGCCGAGGTGCTCGGGGAAGGGGGGGGCGGGGCGACCGTCCGGTTCATGCCCACCCGCGAACAGCCTTTCAAACGCGCGGCCCACCAGGCGACGCCCGAACAGCGGGCCGAGATGCTGAGTCTCGCGGCCCGGGGCAATCCGCGGCTGCGAGTGGAGCCGGTCGAGCTGGGTCTTCCGGTGCCGTCCTACACCGTCCGGACGCTGCGGGCGCTGGGCGAGCGCGAGCCGGGGAACCGCTTCACGTTATTGCTGGGGGCGGATGCGGCGCAGGACCTCGCGGGCTGGTGGGAGGTCGAAGCCCTGCCGCGGCTCGCCGACGTCGTTGTGTTCGCAAGGCCCGGCGCGGTGGTACCGCGTCACCCGTTGATCAGCCGCGTGATCGAGGTGCCCGCCATCGACCTCTCGGCGACGGACGTGCGCGAGCGCGTGCGGGCAGGTCGGTCCATTCGTTATCTGGTGCCCGAGGCGGTGCGCGAGTACATCGCCGCTCACGGGCTGTATCGATAGGGGAGTCATGGCCAATCGTTGGTTCACCAAGCTCTTCGGCACGCGGTTCGACCGCGAGCTGAAGCGTGTCCAGCCGATCGTCGACGCGATCAAGACGCACGAAGCCCGCCTCAAGGATCTGTCCGAGAGCGAGCTGAAGGCGCAGACCGTCAAGTTCCGGGCGGCCATCGCGGAGCGCACCGGCGCACTCGGCGCGGAAGTCGAACGCCTCAAGCAGGCGAAACACGACTGCCCCGACCCTGTGGAGCGTGCCGACCTGGGCGACCAGCTGGCGCGGGCCGAGAAGGCGTTCGTGGGCGAGCTGCAGCGCACGCTCAACGAGCTGCTCCCCGAAGCGTTCGCCACGGTGCGGGAGGCGAGCCGCCGCCTGGTCGGATCCAAAGTCATGGTGACCGGTCACGAGCAGTCGTGGGACATGGTGCCGTACGACGTGCAGCTGATCGGCGGCCTCGTGCTGCACCAGGGGAAGATCGCCGAGATGGCGACGGGGGAAGGGAAGACCCTCGTGGCCACTCTGCCGCTGTATCTCAACGCGCTGGCCGGCCGGGGCGCCCATCTCGTCACCGTCAACAACTATCTCGCGCGGCGCGACTCACAGTGGATGGGCCACCTGTTCACGTGGCTCGGCCTGACGGTCGGCTGCATCGACGACACGCAGCCGTCGACGCCCGAGCGGCGTGCGGCGTACCTGTGCGACATCACGTACGGGACGAACAACGAGTTCGGGTTCGACTACCTGCGCGATAACATGGTGTTCTCGCTGGAGCACCGGGTCCAGCGGCGCCACGTCTACGCGATCATCGACGAGGTGGACTCGATCCTCATCGACGAGGCCCGGACCCCGCTCATCATTTCGGGCGCTGTCGGCGCCGAGTCGGACGAGAAGTACGCCGAGTTCAACAGCCAGGTGGTGCAGCTGGTCCGGAAACAGACCGCGATCGCGAACGACCTGATCGCCAAGGGCGAACCGCTGCTCGCGGACGAGAAGACCTCGTACGACGGCGCCGTACTGCTCTACCAGGCGCAGCTCGGAATGCCGAAGAACAAGAAGCTGCTGAAGCTCCTGAACGAGACGGGCGTGAAGCAGTTGGTGCAACGGGTCGAGCTCGACCGCCTCGCCGACCGGAAACTGCCCGCGCGCGAGCAGAAGATGCGGCAGCTCGAGGACGACCTGTACTTTGTGATGGACGAGCGGGGCCGCTCGGTCCACCTGACCGACAAGGGCGTCGAGACGATGTCGCCGCAGGATCCGACCCTGTTCCTGGTGCCGGACATCTCGCATGCGGTGCACGAGATCGATCGCGACGAGCACCTCTCCGCCGCGGAGAAGCTCGAGCGGCGCCGCGCCGTGGAAGCGGAGTATGCCGAGAAGAGCGAAATCCTCCGCATCATCCACAAGCTGCTGCAGGCGCACGCGCTGTACGAGAAGGACGTGGAGTACGTCGTCCAGGACGGGCAGGTGTTCATCGTGGACGAGTTCACCGGCCGCCTCATGCCCGGCCGCCGCTGGTCGGACGGGCTGCACCAGGCCGTCGAAGCCAAGGAAGGCGTGCAGGTGCGCGAGGAGAGCCAGACCCTCGCCACGATCACGATTCAGAACTACTTCCGGATGTACGAGAAGCTCTCCGGGATGACGGGCACCGCCGAGACCGAAGAGACCGAGTTCCACGACATCTACAAACTCGCGGTCGTGGTGATCCCGACCAACCGGCCGGTGCGGCGGGTGGACAAGCACGA
>Ga0137409_10008913_pt1 | contig 10236 bp, 5 predicted proteins | sample CZODoug1_16funga_FD_122059 | JGI IMG/M metagenome (GOLD analysis project Ga0137409, IMG submission 122059) | Vadose zone soil fungal communities from Angelo Coast Range Reserve, California, USA - CZODoug1_16fungal (Hybrid Assembly) | ecosystem: Environmental > Terrestrial > Soil > Vadose zone...
GGCGCGCCTGAAATACCCCTGCGAACGGATCGTGACTCGGCCCCCCTGTCGATTAGCCAGCGCCAGATGTGGGTGATTGATCAGATGACGCCGGGCAATCCCGCGTACAACCTGCCGAACGGGTATCGTCTTCGGGGCCGGCTGGATGTGACGGCACTGGAGCGCGGCGTCAACGAGATCATCAGGCGACATGAAAGCCTGAGAACCACGTTCACCACATGCGACGGTGAGCCGCTGCAACGCGTCCACGCGGATCTCAAAATCACGGTCAAGGTCACGGCGCTGGATCACCTGGCGGGCGAGGAACGCGAGGGCAAGCTGCAGGCGCTGGCCTCGGAGGAATCTGTCGGATCGTTCGATCTGTCGCGGCTTCCGCTGATCCGTGTCTCCGTATTCAGGCTCGGCGACACCGACCACGTTCTGATCATCAACCTTCATCACATCGTGGCGGATGGGCTGTCCATCGGGCTGCTATTGAACGAACTCGATACGTTCTATCGCGCCTTCACCGGTGGGGGCCCCCCCCGCCCACCCGAACTGGCCGTGCAGTATGGCGACTTCGCCCTGTGGCAGCGGCAGGCCCTGGCCGATGAAACGGCTTATGCCGGCCGGCTCGAGTTCTGGCGGACGCACCTCAACGGCCGGCTTCCCGTCCTGGAACTGCCGGTTGACCGGCGGCGACCGACTTTCCAATCCTTCGCGGGCTCGAATGTCTTTTTCAGCATCCCCCCCACGTTGGCGGAAGCCCTGAGGGCCCTGGGCGCACGTGAAGGATGCACGTTTTTCATGACCCTGCTGGCGGCGTTTCAGTCGCTGCTCCAGCGCTATTCCGGCGCGGAGGACCTTGTTATCGGCACGCCGGTCGCCGTCAGAACTCCCGCCGAGATCGAGCCGCTGATCGGAAACTTTCTCGATATGGCGGCCTTGCGGTGCGACTTGTCGGGCGATCCTTCCTTCATCGAGCTGTTGCGACGGAGCCGCGACACGACGCTCGCCGCTTTTTCCAACAGCGGGGTGCCCTTCGAGGCCCTGATGAAGCACCTGAAGGTCGAGAGAGACCCCGGCAGGAACCCCATCTTTCAAGTCATGCTGCAGGTGTTGTCCACGACCAGCCCGAGAATGGGAGACCTGGAAGTCAGCAGCTTTCATTTCGATCTGCGGATCGCCCAGTTTGATTTGAGTCTTCATCTGTACGAGGAAGCCGGTAGTTACCGGGGGCGGTTCGAGTACTGCACGGCCTTGTTCCACCCGGAGACCGTGGGGAGACTGTCGTCGAATTTCGAGCAGTTGCTGCGCGTCATCGTCGCCGATCCCCAGCAAAGGATTTCGGAGATGCCGATCTTGTCGGCATCCGAAATAAATCAGCTCCTCAAGGATTGGAACGATACGAAAGCCGACTATCCTGTCGAAGCGCTGCTGCACGAACTGTTCGAGGTGCAGGTCAATCGCGCGCCCGCGCGCGATGCACTGACGCTCGGCGCGAACAGGCTCTCCTATGCGGGGCTGGATACGCGCGCCAACCGCGTGGCGCAGACGCTGCGTTCACGCGGCGTCGGCCGCGGCCAAAGGGTCGGTCTGTGCGTCGAACGCAGTACCGAAATGATCGCCGCCATGCTCGGCATACTCAAGTCAGGTGCCGCCTACGTTCCACTCGATCCCGCGTTTCCCCGGGAACGCCTGCGCTTCATGTGTGATGACGCACAACTGTCCCTGCTCGTGTCGACCACCGGCGTGGCCACCACGCTCGGCATGCACCGCGAGCGTCAACTGTTGCTCGATGCCGATAGCAGCACCATCGATTCCGCGCCGGATACGCGCCTGCCGGTCGATGCCCATTCCGCGCAGCCCGAGGATCCTGCCTATGTCATCTACACCTCCGGCTCCACCGGCAAACCCAAGGGGGTCGTCGTCCCGCATCGCGCGGTCGTCAACTTTCTCTGCAGCATGGCTCGCGAGCCTGGTCTTGCCGCCGATGACGTGCTCGCTGCGGTCACCACCTTGTCTTTCGACATCGCCGTGCTCGAACTCTATCTTCCGCTCACGCTCGGAGCCACGGTGGTCATGGCGACGCACGATGAAGCCACGGACGGCCGCGCCCTCGGTTCCCTGCTCGATCAGCACCGTGTCACCGTCATGCAAGCGACTCCGGTCACCTGGCGTCTGCTCATGGAGGCGGGCTGGACCGGCAGGGCCCCGTTCAAGGCGCTGGTCGGCGGGGAAGCCATGCCCGGGGATCTTGCCGACCAACTGATCGCGCGCGGTGTCGAGTTGTGGAACCTGTATGGCCCCACTGAGACCACGGTGTGGTCCACCTGCGCCCGCATTACCGATACCTCTTACGGGATCACCATCGGCAAGCCGATTGCCAACACCCATGTCCTGATCCTGGACGCACGGAAGCATCTCTGCCCCATCGGCGTCCCCGGCGAGTTGTGCATCGGGGGAAACGGGGTCACTCTCGGTTATTGGAACCGGCCCGACCTCACCGCCGACCGGTTCATCCCGGATCCGTTCAGCAACGCTCCCCGGGCCACGCTTTACCGCACCGGTGACCGCGCCCGCTGGCGCAACGACGGCACGCTCGAGCACCTTGGCCGTCTCGACGACCAGGTCAAGGTGCGAGGTTTTCGCATCGAGCTGGGTGAGATCGAGGCGATACTGGCCGGCCATCCCGACGTGCGCCAGGCGGCTGTGCACGTGTGGACCGTCAAGCCGAACGACAGGCGCATTGTCGCGTGCTGCGCGCCGGCGAAAGGCAGGATCCTGGCCCCGATCAGCCTCCGCAGGCATCTGCGCGCCCGACTTCCCGAGTACATGATTCCGCAGTATTTCCTTCCGGTCGACGAGATTCCGCTGACGCCAAACGGCAAGGTCGATCGACGCCGACTGGCGACACCGGTCGTGACCGAAAGCCGTGTCGGCCTGCATGAACCCCCCGCCGGGCCGCTCGAGGCAACGATTGCCGAGATCTGGACCGGGCTGCTTCAGCCGGCCAGCCCGGTCGGCCGCAGCGACAAGTTCTTTGAGATAGGAGGCTACTCGTTGCTGGGGCTCAGCGCCCTGCGACAGATCGAGGACAGACTGGGCGCAAGACTCGAGTTCCAGGTGTTGTTCCGTGAAACCCTGGCGGATATCGCGGCGCGGTTTCACACCCGGCAGATTGCCGGGCTGGACGAGCGTGGCGGCATGGCAATGCCAGTGGTTCCGGTGGCGGACATGACGGCCTGAGGAACCGCCTTACCTGCGCCGATGCGCATCCTGCGGTTACCGGACGAACCAGCCAGATGATCGAGCCATTCTTCTTCGGACCGGGCGACGAGCAGCTCTTCGCCACCTACCATCCGCCGGCCACCGGCCACGCCCGGTTGCTGACGGTCATCTGTCCGCCGCTGTTCTCGGAATACATGCGCACCCAGCTCGTGCTCAGGGAACTTGCCATTACGCTGGCCGACAGAGGCCAGCATGTGCTGCGATTCGATTATCGCGGCACCGGGGATTCATTCGGTGATCTTGCCGAGGTTGCGATATCGGACTGGCTTGAAGACATCCTGCTCGCCATCCGGGAAGGACGTGATCTGTCCGGAAGCACCATGGTGCAACTGGTGGGAGTACGGGCGGGTGCCTTGCTGGCGTGCAAGGCGGCGGGCGCTTCCGATGATGTCCAGCGGGTTGTTCTGTGGGACCCGGTTCCGGACGGGGCCCAGTATCTTCAGATCCTGCGTCGCGTTCAGGTGGCAATATTAAAGCGGAATCGGTACTTGAGTCGCGTTGAGCGCCGTCAGGTGATGCGCGAGCAGGACGGGCACTGTCTCCCCGCGCGCATGGCGGAGGAATTTCGTTCGCTCGATGAGCGTGCCTATGCAGGCGTATCGACGCACAAGCTGCACGTCGTCAGTACATCGCCCGCGGCCGGTTTTTCCGTGCAAGGCGTTTCCCTGGATGAGGCGCAATTCGCGTGCAACTGGGAGACACCGACTGAGGATCAAGTACTGCCTCAGCCGGTTTTGGAGCGGCTGACTGCATGCCTGACCCTACCCTGACGGAAGAACCCCTGCAGTTCGGGGAAGGCGGGCGGTTATTCGGAATTCTGACGCTTCCGAGCGCGTCGCCTGGTACCGCGCGGGAGTTGCCGGTGTTCGTATTCCTGAGCGCCGGCGCGCTGCACCGGGTCGGTCCGGCCAGGCTGCACGTCCGGCTCGCGCGGGAACTCGCCCGGATGGGCTTCAGTTCGCTGCGGGTCGATCTGGCCGGCACCGGCGACAGTCCGCCGCGCCCCGGGCTGACGAATCAGGAATCCGTGGCCGCCGACGGCAAGGAGATTGTGGGCGTCCTGGACTCGCGCCTGGGGGAATTACCACTCGTGCTGGCCGGACTCTGCTCCGGAGCGGACAATGCGATCAGGCTGACGCCCGGGCAGCCGCGGGTTATCGGCATGGTCTTGCTCGATCCGATCTGTTTTCCGGACGATGGATTTGAGGCGCGGGCAGCGGTTCAGAAGTATATGAATCCGGTTCGATATATCGCGTGGCTGCAGCGCCGCTTCAAGGCTTCGGAGATGCCGCGTGAAGAAAAGGAGGGAAACGACGACTCTGCGGATTATCTGGCGATCAGGGACCTTCCGACACGCGAGCAACTGCGCGCGGCGTTCGTTTCGCTTCGACAGCGCGGGGGGCGGGCGCTGTCCGTCTTCACGCAATATGCTCTGCCGTATTACAACCAGTCGGGACAGCTTGATCGGATCCTGGGTGTGGATGGCTACCGACAATCCTGCACCGAGCTGTTCTGGCCGCGGGCCGAGCACACCTATCCGCTCGAGCTGCATCGGCTCCGGTTAATCGAGGAAATCACGACCTGGGCTCGCGGTTATATTGGCCCGTGAGCATAGCCGTCTCGTCTGCTGCAACGGTTCTCGCCGAGTTTCCCGGTATTGCAGGCTATCCTGCAATGGAAAGATCGCGCCGTCCGCGGTACCGGTCAGGTAGATGTGATCGGTGGACAGGCGGTGCCGGCCGGCCCAAACGAGCACCGGAATCTTTTCGCGGGCGGCCAGGAAGCCGCTCTTTCGGTACACGGACGAATAAAAATCCGCCGTCGCGACCGCGCGGACCTCGTCCGCCCCGAATCCCGCCAGGGCCCTCGCCATGTGCCTGATGGCGTTCTTCGCGAGTTTCTCATCGTTGCGCTTCAGGCGGAGATCCAGCACGGTCCCGTGAAGCAATCCCCGGCTGCGGTGCAGGCGCCCCGTGATCCACGCAGCAGCTTCCCCGTCCACCGTGAGGACGATCAGGAGGTAGGAGCCCGTCGCGGGCGAGCCTTTCATCAGCCATTCGAAAAATCGCGGGTCGGGGACGCTGCGGAAGCCCGCCGGCCCATCGATACGCGCGAGATCGTGGTCCATCCCGGAAACAGGAAGGACAACGCAGTTGCGCACACCGTTGGGCCTGGCCGGCGTGAACCAGGTCGCGGTGGCGAGATCCAGAGACGGCGTGAGAACCCTCTTCCAATAGTCCGGAAGCGCTCGATTACGCAGAAGATAATTGCCGGTCAGCGGAAGAAAAAACTCGGTGGCTTCACCGACCGTCTTCCACCCCAGCCGCGGGATGATCCGCAGCGTTTCTGCGCTGCCCCCGAGCGTCAGCAGCGGTCTGCCGGTATCCATCAAGGTCTTCAAAAGACGAACGCCGACGCCGGATCCCCTGGTTGCCGGCAGGCAGTACCAGTCGAACGGTTCCAGGCATTCCGCCGTCTCGTCGCCGTTGCAGTACGTTCTGGAAAATGCGCTGATCGATGCGACACACTGATCGCCCTGATTGGCCATCACGGTAATCAGGCCGGGAGCGTCAAAATAACGCCATCGATAGTACGCCTCGCTTTTGGGCCGGTCCCAGGCCGCTTCGGAAAAACGCCTGAATGCGGCAAGGTTTTTCAGCGTAAGCAGCTCGATCGGCATCAAAACCTCCGGCATATCGGACTGGCACGGTCACCGAGCGCTCGAAGAAAAGCCGGCACGTGAATGTTCATCCGTTCGATTTCCTGCCGCAGACAACCGCTCCAATCGAAAGTCTCCGGTGCGCATCGGTGTTTGCGGACCGGCTTCGCACTGAAACCCCCGCTATCCGCTTGCCATACGACCCATCCCGCCAGGTCATGCGACCCACGGGATGATCCGCACAGACTAGGGCCGGAGCGACGGCGGCCCGGCACGCCGGCCGGCGTAGCGCGCAGTTACGCGGCCGTCACGGACCATTGGGGCTTCGCCATGCCACAGGCTGTCGTAGGCTGTCAGCAGCTTGGGCGACTCGTGCTGCCAGGCCAGCACGCTCAGCACGCGGTCGCGCCCGGCGACGCCCATGCGTTGCCGCAGGGGGGCGTCGTCCAGCAACTCCAGGATCTTTTCAGCGAGATCCACGCTGTCATTGGGGCGCGCATACAGCGATGCGTCCCGCGCCGAGAATCGCCCTTCCGTAAGATCAAACTGCACGATCGGCTTGGCGAGCGCCATGTACTCCATGATCTTGTTCATCGTGGACTTGTCGTTCATCTCGCTGGCGACGTCCGGGTTGACGCAGACGTCGGCCGTGTTGAGCATCGCCAGCATTTCCGGGTCCGGGACGCGCCCGGTAAAAGTCACGTAGTCCGCCACGCCCAGCTCCCGCGCGAGCGCCTTCGCCCCCTCCAGCGAAGTGCCGTTGCCCACCAGGCCGAAATGGACGTCGGTGCGTCCGCATTCGATCACGATATGCCGCGCGGCCTGCAGCAGGTAATCGACGCCCTCCTGTTTGCCCATCACGCCAACGTAGCCGACGAGATAACGGCGGCCGCGCCTGAGCCGCGCATCGGGCGGCAGGATCCTCATGCGCTCGAGGCTGGGCCCGCTGCGCACGACGAACACCCGCTCCGGAGGCATCCGGCCGCGCTCGATTGCGATGCGGCGGTAGGATTCGTTGGTGGCGATCGCCACGTCGGCGGTGCGGAAGGTCCAGTATTCGAGCCTGAACAGCAGGCGATAAAAGAAATCACGCCGGCCGAACTTCGCCTCGTAGAGCTCGGGGTTGAGATCGTGGTGGTCGAACAGGAACTTCTTTCCGAACAGCTTGAAGAACCCGCCGATCAGGAAGAACAGGTCGGGCGGATTGCAGGCGTGGATGACGTCGAAGCCGCGCGTCAGCAGCACCCGCCAGGTGAGCAAGAACGTCCAGGCGAGCGCGCATCCGTACTCCAGCGCGTAGCCCACCGCACCCGATGCCTCGAGCGGCAGGCGGTAGCGGTAAATGTGGATTCCATCGAGCACCTCGTATGTGCTCTCGAAGCCTTCGCCGGTGGGGCAGATGATCGACACGACATAGCCGGCGTCCCGCAGGGTGGACGCCTCCTGCCACACCCGGCGGTCGAACGGGCTGGGAAGGTTTTCGACCAGGATCAGGACCCGTCTCGGCCGGCTCACGGACAAGTTCCCATTGCGGTCACCACGCGGCTACCAGCAGACGCCCTCGTAGACGCCGGAGACGCTGCGCGAGTCGGTGATGCGGACGAGGTCGACGATGGTCTGCGTATCGAGCAGGCGCTTGGGGACGTCGCGGAATTCCGGCGCAGCGTTGCCGACGACGATAGTGTCCGCGTAATCGAGAACCTCTTCCATGCTCGCCACCATCAGGCGCGAAATGTGGGGGATGTGGTTGAGGATGTAATCGCGGTTCGCCCCGTGGACGCGCGCGAGATTGACATTGCTGTCGTAGATCCGCAGGTCGAATCCCTTGCCGATCAGGCGCTCGGTCAGCTCCACCACCGGGCTCTCGCGCAGATCATCGGTTCCGGCCTTGAAGCTGAAGCCGAGCACGCCGACTTTCCTGCTGCCTTTCTCGATCACCGACCGTACCGCGCGCGCGATCTGCTGTTCGTTGCTCGGCAGAATCGCCGCGAGGATGGGAAGCGGGATATCGAGCGTTTTCGCCTTGTACAGCAGCGCGCGCAGATCCTTGGGCAGGCACGAGCCGCCGAAGGCAAAGCCCGGTTTCAGGTAATACGGCGAGAGATTGAGCTTGGTGTCCTGGCAGAAAATGTCCATCACGTGGTGGCTGTCCACCTCCAGCCCCTTGCAGAGGTTGCCGATCTCGTTGGCAAAACCGACCTTGAGGGCATGCCAGGCGTTGTCTGCGTACTTGACCATCTCGGCCGTCTCGATGTCGGTGCGCAGGAGCGGTGCGGTAATCCGGCCGTAGAGATTCGCCAGCAAGTCTCCGCTCGCCTGGTTGAGCTCGCCGATGACGGTCTTGGGCGGGTTGAAATAGTCGCGCACGGCGGTCCCCTCGCGCAGGAACTCCGGGTTGACGCAAACGCCGAAATCGACGCCGGCGCGCCGGCCCGAAGCAGCCTCCAGCGTCGGGATCACCACCTCGCGCATGGTCCCGGGCAGCAGGGTGCTGCGGATCACCACGACCGGCGCGCCGTGATGGTGGCGCAGCGCGGCACCGATCTGCTCGCATACACGGCGCACGTACTTCAGCTCGATATCGCCGTTGCTGCGGCTCGGGGTCCCCACGCAAACCAGGGACATTTCGGTCTGCCCGACCGCAGCCGTGGCGTCCGTTGTTGCAGACAGTCGGCCGGTTTCCACCTGACGTTGAATGATCTGGCCGATGTCTTCCTCGATGATGGGGCTCCTTCCGGCGTTGATGAGACCCACCTTCTTCGGCTCCACGTCAACGCCGATCACTTCGTGGCCATCCTGGGCAAGACATCCAGCCGATACTGCCCCGACGTATCCGAGACCAAAAACACTGAGCTTCATGAACGCCTCTTATCGGTTATAACGGCGCGCCCGGCGGGCCACATGCCGCGGAGCGATGCGGTTCTGATCAGCATGCGCACCCGCCCGGTACACAAGTACTGGATCAAGCATAGTCAGGGTTGTTGACGCCCGTGCTGCGGGCGCGCAGCAGAATGTAGTCCAATCGGATCAGCAGGCGAATTCGCTGCGCAGGACGCTCTTCCCCACCAGCCGGCCACGCCACGAAATGGTCGGGGCCGGCTGTCTTTCGTCGAATCGCCTCGACACCCAGCCGCGGATCGGATCCATGCTGCCGTAATGGACGCAGGCAGCGGCATCCGCGCTTTGCGGGAGCCCCAGGGTCAGCGTGCGATCCCCCTGCCGGATGCGGAAGCCGCCGGGGATGGGCTCAACCTGGCACCGCTCGCTGCAGTGGAAGAACAGCTCGACCTCGTGCGCGCCTGCCATCAGCAGGGTGTCCTCGATCACCACCCGCCGGCTGCTCTTTTCGAGAGTGATCCGCCGCCGGTGCATCACCGGATCGGACAGCCGGGCGTAACCATCATGCCAACCTTCGAAGATGTCGCGCTCGACCGAGGGTTGCCACAGGCTGCACCCGGCGGTCGCCTTGCGGATCCACATGAAATTTCCGCCGGGCTGCGACTGGTCATTTCCATCAACGCGTATCGTGTTGTGCGCCGACGTGCCGCGGAAGTACTGCCGCCACGGCCCCTGCGTGTGGTAGGCGTAGGTCCCGGGGTCGACCAGGAATTCCAGACCGCCGACCGACAGGGTGAACGCGAGCGCATCGGCATGGCCGTGGGCCGCGATGGTCTGGTAGCCGAGTGGCCCCGCATCGGCGACCAGGCGGATTTCGTCGCCGGTCTCGAAATTGCACCCCAGCACGTAATAGCCGCCCTCGGGAAAAGCCTGCCGCACCGGGAGCCGCGTTCCATCCGCCTTCAGCTTCTCGAACGCCGGCGTGACATCCGCGCCGAACAGCCAGCGCGTCTTGTCGTCGAGCCCGCCCGCCTTCGCCTTGAAGTCGCCGCGGCGGAACATCAGCGCGCCGGTGGCCAGCAACGACCGGTAGCCGCAAAAGCCGGGGCCTCGCGCCAGGTCCACGACCATCCCGTCGTCGGAATCGCCGAACTGGGGAACGTTGCCGCCGGCATCCATGATGGCCGCGAGATACTCGATCATCGCTTCGATACGCAAGTCGAATGCCGCCGGGAACGCCTGCCCGCTGGCTTTGCCGGCGAGCCATGACAGCAGCAGCAGATCGAGCTCGAACCGCTGGTACGACACGGCCTGCTCGCGATTGACGCCGTCCGGGGCGTTCTGCAATAACGCCTCCCGCTCCAGAATTGCCCTGGCCCGTGCCCGCCATGTCTGCGCGCGCGGCCAGCACGGCCACGTGACGGCTGCGATGAACAACCCCGCCGCTTCGCCGACGAGGTGATTGTTGG
>Ga0137409_10008915_pt1 | contig 10235 bp, 7 predicted proteins | sample CZODoug1_16funga_FD_122059 | JGI IMG/M metagenome (GOLD analysis project Ga0137409, IMG submission 122059) | Vadose zone soil fungal communities from Angelo Coast Range Reserve, California, USA - CZODoug1_16fungal (Hybrid Assembly) | ecosystem: Environmental > Terrestrial > Soil > Vadose zone...
ATTCATCTTGTCGTCGACGATCTTCCTGCCGAGGTTGCGAGATTGCGCGCCGCGGGTGTGAAACTCCGCAACGATATCGTAACGGGACCGGGCGGTTCACAGATCCTGCTTATGGACCCGGCGGGCAATCTCGTGGAGTTGTTTCAAGCCAGCTCGCACTAGTAATACGTCACAAACGCGAACCTCTCCCGGCCTCACCGGTCGTACTTCTTGAAATAGCGAATGTCGGGTGGCGGCTGGTCCTTCTTGACCGGCATCAAATATCCGTCGGCGCTGATCGCATACATCTCTTTGCCGACCGCGACCAGGTTGTTGGATTCCATGCAATTGTTCTCCGTCCAGCGCGGACGTGGATTTGCAGTGCGTACGTATTTCTTGTCGACGACCCAAGGACGCGTCAGGGCATGGTCGAACACCGTGATCTCGTCATGAAGGATTTTTGGGTCGGTCTTGTCGCGGTAGATTCGCTCCTTGAAGACGGACTGATTATCGAAGTGGAGTGGCAGACCGGTGGCGTCGAAGGCGCGGGGCCCTTTGAAGGGCCCGCGCGTCTCGACCTCGAGCACGTCGTAGACGCCGTCGCCGTCCTCGTCGATCCACTTGCCGATGGAGTAGCCTTGGTAAGAGGGCTCGATTTCCTCGGGCCAGTTGCGTGCGTCGGTAAAGATTCGTCGGAGGTGGTCTGCGCCGGTAATCAAAACATACGTGGTGTCCGGCGTGATGGCGAATTCCAGCGGAAGGAATGCCACCATGCTCAGTGGCATGCCGGCGGGCAGGCAGCGGGCGCTGTGGTCGATGAAATTGCCCTGGCCGCCCTTGGCCTGGTCCGCGATGCTGTCATCGAGGATTTTTTGATACTCCGGCGTGAGCGGGGCCTGCTGGCCCAGTCCCCAGGGCTTGGTCTGGTCGAACGATGGCTGTCCGCCAAGCCCGCGCACGACGAAGCGCGACCATCCGCCACGCAAGTCCGGATATGTTGCAGGATCGGCGGACTGGGCGCCGATGGTCGTCATCAGCACGGATGCAAGGACAAGGAATCCATACAAGCTTCGATCCGACATGGCGATCCTCCCTCGATGCGTGTCGCTGTTGCTTTCTGCCTTTCTCATTCTGATCGCGAGCACGACATTGATGCAAGCGCAACTCTGCCCGCTCCGCAGGCTTTACTGGAGTATTGTACTGGCTCTTGAGCCACCCCTTTCGGGGTGATGGCTTCCGCGGTAGGCTCCTGGACGGACGTTGACGTCATCCGAGAGCCGCCAAGGGACGCAAGTTCCGATAGGCGGCCCGCGACGGGAGGATAAGAGATGCGTGAGCACCATTGGCTCGCCGCCGCCGCGATGGTGGCGATGGTCAGCCTGATGGTCAGCGATGCTCGGGCGTTCGATGAATCAAAGTATCCCAACTGGAAGGGCCAGTGGGTGCGCACCGATGCCGGCGCTCCCCGCTATGATCCGAGCAAGCCTTCGGGGCGGGGCCAGCAGGCGCCGCTGAAGCCGGAGTTTCAGGCGTTCCTGGAGGCAAGCCTCGCGGAGCAGCGCACCGGCGGGCAGGGCGGCGACCCGACCTATACCTGTCTCTCGCCGGGCATGCCGCGCATCATGAACAACTATGAGGGGGCGGAGCTCGTCATCACGCCGGACACGACCCACGTCTTCATGGAGCACATCCACGATTCGCGACGCATCTACACGGACGGCCGCCCGTGGCCCGAGTTCATCGAGCCGACCTTCGCGGGCTATTCGCTCGGCCAGTGGAAAGATGAAGGCGGCGCCGGTCGCTACAATGTGCTCGAGATCGAGACGCGTGGGCTCAAAGGGCCGCGCTCCTATGACAACACCGGCCTGCCGCTGCACCCGGACAATCAAAGCGTCTTCAAGGAACGCATCTACCAGGACAAGGCGGATACGAACATCCTCGTCGTGGAGATCACCACCATCGACAACGCGCTCACGCGGCCGTGGACGGCGATCAAGAAATATCGCCGCGTGCAGAACCGGCGCCCGGTCTGGCGCGAGAGCGTCTGTGCCGAGAGCAACGCCCATGTCGAGATCGGCGGGCAAGGCTACATGCTGAGCGCCGATGGGCTCCTGATGCCGGCCAAGAAGGATCAGGCGCCGCCCGATCTGCGATATTTCGAGCCAAAGCAGAACTAGCGGATGTTGCGATGAAGTTGAAACGATGCGTCTCAACCCGTTCGTCCCCGCGGAAGCGGGGACCCAGAGCGACAAATTGCGCGAGTAGTGCAAGTAGCCCTGGGTTCCCGCTTGCGCGGGAACGAACGGAGGATGTGCACCGACTCGAACAAAAAGCCGGCTAGCGGGAGGATGCGGATGCTGATCCGAAGTGCAATGAGTGTCATGGCGGTCGCAGCCATGCTGTGGGCGGTGCCACACGGAGCCTTCGCCTTTGATCCCGCCACCTATCCCAATCTCAAGGGGCAGTGGTTCGGCGTGCGCGGCACAGCGGGCGGCGGCCAGCCCTCGTTCGATCCTGTCAAGCGCTGGGGCACGACGCAGGAAGCGCCGTTGACACCGGAATACGAGGCGATGTTCAAGGCAAATCTTGAAGACCAGCGCGCTGGCGGGCAAGGCACCAACGCTACCAGTACCTGTCTGGCGCCCGGCATGCCGATGGTGATGAATGCGCATTCGCCGATGGAGATCATCGTGCTGCCGGAGACCACCTATATCCGGGTTGATCATATTCGCGACACGCGCCGACGCATCTACACCGATGGGCGGGACTGGCCGGTCGAGATCGAGCCGACCTTCGACGGCTATTCCATCGGCAAATGGATCGATACCGACGGCGATGGCCGCTTCGACCTGCTCGAGGTCGAGACCCGGGGCTTCAAGGGGCCGCGCTCCTACGATGCCAGCGGGCTGCCGCTCCATCGCGATAATCAGTCCGTGTTCAAGGAGCGCATCTATCTCGACAAGGCCAATCCCAATCTCCTGCACGACGACCTCACGGTGATCGATAACGGGCTGACGCGGCCCTGGACGGTGCTGAAGAGCTATCGCCGCAACCCGGATCCGCGGCCGGTCTGGGTCGAGTACATCTGCGCCGAAGGCCAGCAGCTCGTGCGCATCGGCAACGAGAACTACATGCTGAGCGGCGATGGCTTGCTGATGCCAACCCGGAAGGGCCAGTCACCGCCCGATTTGAGATATTTCTCGCGCAAATAGTGTCAGCCGTAGGGTGGGTTAGCGTGGCCTCGGAGCTGCGGTGGCGTCGAGCAGTTCAATCCACGCGTAACCCACCACGATGCTCGCACCAACACGCGGTGCCGATGGTGGGTTACGCGTGGATCAAGTAGCAACCACATAACAAAAGCGCGGGCCACGCTAACCCACCCTACAAGAGTCACCGCTGCGCCTGTGTCGCCGGTCCCCCAAGCTCTGGTGAGAGCGGGTTCTTCGCGCCGTAATGATCCGCCAGGAAATTGCCCGGGTTGTTGTAGGCGGCTGGCCGCGCGCGCTCGGGCAGCATGGTGGCGCTCCAGGCCTCCCAGTCCGCCTTGAGGCGTTCGAACACGTCCTTGGAGCGCTCCTTGAGATTGCCGCGCTCGCGCGGATCCTTGACCACGTCGAACAGAAACTCGTTGCCGGCGATCTTGAGATACTTCCAGTCGCCCTCGCGTAGCGCGCGCTGCTGTCCGGCCTTGAAGCGCCAATAGAGCTTGCGCGGATGCGGCGGCGCGCCGCCGGTGAGAATCGGCAGCAAGTTCTCGCCATCGGGTGGGAACGCCGGGTCCGGCGCGGTCCCGGCAGCCGCAAGCAGCGTCGGCATCCAGTCCATCGAGATCATCACCTGCTCGGACACCATGCCGGCCGGTATCCGCCCGGGCCAGCGCACGATTGCCGGAATGCGTAAGCCGCCTTCGAGCAGCTCGGATTTCATGCCACTGAACGGCCAAGTCAGCGAGAAACGCTCGCCGCCGTTGTCACTGGTAAAGATTACGATGGTGTCACGCGCGAGCCCGTTGACGTCGAGCGCCTGCAGCACGCGCCCGATATTGGCGTCGAGGCTCTGCACCATCGCCGCATAGGTCTTCTGCGTGCCGCCATCGAAGTGGCGGATGTTGCCGTTGATGCGCTTCGATTCCGCCTCGTCGTCCGGTCCTTCCCAAGGCCAGTGCGGCGCGGTGAAGTGCAGGCTGAGCAAGAACGGCTCCTTCGAGCGTGCGTAGCGCTCGACCGTCTGCACGGCACGCTCGCCCAACAGATTGGTCATGTAGCCGATGCGATCGACCGGTACTTCCTGCTCGTAGAGCGGAATCGGCGACTTGCTGCCGTGATTGAAATAGTCAGCCGAGCCGCCGAAGATGCCGAAGAAGTGGTCGTAGCCGCTCTTGAGCGGGCTGAAATCGGGCAGATAGCCGAGGTGCCATTTGCCTACGAGGGTGGTGCCGTAGCCGGCCTTCTTGAGGATCGACGGCAAGGTCGGGTGGCTAGGCGGCAGGCCGATGCCGGGCGGCGCCGTATCACCGAGCGGCTCCTCAAGCCCGAGCGGCAACCCCATCTGGTAGCGGCCGGTGATCAGCGCCGTGCGGGTCGGGGAGCAGTTGGCCGAATTGGAATAGGCCTGCGTGAACCGCAATCCTTCGAGCGCGAGGCGGTCGACATTGGGCGTCGTGTAGTCGCGCGCGCCGTATGAACTAACATCCGCATAGCCGAGATCGTCGGCCATGATGAATAGGATATTCGGCCTCGCGGCCTGTGCCTGTCCGACGCCGCGGAGAGCGGCCAAGGCCAGCGAGCTTACGGCCGTCGATTGCACGAACCTGCGACGGGTCAGTGTGTTGCGGTGATGGGTCGCCATGTCTCCCCCCAATGCATGCGTCTGGTGCGATTGTGGCTCGCACGCATCATCAACGCTAGCACAGGGGAGAGTAGGGACGACAGGCTATGCGGCGACTTCGGCAGCCTCGGTCGAATGCGCAGCCGTCTCCTGCAGGAACCGTCGCGCGAACTCGGCGGCCGGCAGTGCCGGTGCGAAATAGAAGCCCTGGCCTTCCTCGCAGCCCATCCCGCGCAGCAGATCGATGCTGGTGGCGTCCTCGACGCCTTCGGCAATGACGGAGAGGCCCAGGAGATTGGCGAGCGTGACGGTGCAGATGACGATCGCGGCGTCATTCGAGCCCGCCCGCAGCTCATGCACGAACGACTTGTCGATCTTCAGCCGGTTGATCGGAAATTTCTTGAGATAGGTCAGGCTGGCATAGCCGGTGCCGAAATCATCAAAGGCGATCTGGACGCCGAGCTTCTGCACCCGGAGGAACGTGGCGAGCGCCCGCTCGTCGTCCTCGAGCAGGATGTCCTCGGTGACTTCCAGCTCAAGAAGATGTGGTGGAAACTCCGTGTCCTTCAGCACGCCCTCGATCGTGGTCGCGAGATCGCCGGACTGAATGAGCGAGGGCGGGATGTTGACCCCGAGACGAATGCCGTGCCCGGCGCGCTGCCAGGCGCGGCCCTGCCGGCAGGCGGTCTCCATGATCCAGAGCGAGGTCCGCGCCGAGATCGAGGAGATGTTGACCAGCGGCATGAAGTCGGCCGGTGACAGGAGACCGCGGGTCGGATGGCGCCAGCGCACCAGCGCTTCCGCACCCAGCAGCTTGCCGTCGCTGAGCCGCATCTGCGGCTGGTAGAACAGCTCCAGCTCGTTGCGCTCGATCGCGTGCCCGAGCTCCGCTTCGAGCGTCAGACGCGCCTCGACCTCGTCGCGGATCGTGTGCGTAAACGTGACGTGCCGGCCGCGGCCCGTCGCCTTGGCGCGATAGAGCGCGAGGTCGGCATTGCCGAACAGCTCATCGGCGGTCACGCAATGGTCCGGATAGGCGGCCACCCCGATGCTGACATTGACGCGCAGGCCGTTCTCGCCGATCGAAAAGGTCGCATCGTCGAAGGTGCTGCAGGTGCGTTCGGCTAACCTGGCGGCTTGCTCGACGGCGTCCGCGCCGCTCATGACGATAGCGAACTCATCGCCGCTCAGGCGCGCGACCAGGCCGGCATTCTCCACCAGCGCGTCGAGGCGCCGGGCGACGGCGCACAGGAGCTGATCGCCGGCGGCATGGCCGAGCGTGTCATTGACCTGCTTGAACTTGTCGAGATCGAGCAGCAACAGCGCGACTTTGGTCTGCTGCGCCTTGGCTTCGGCCAGCCGTGCGCCCAGATGCTCATAGAGCCTGTTGCGGTTGGCAAGCCCGGTCAGCGTGTCGTGCTCGGCGAGATGCCGCATGCGGTCCGCCTCATGCTTGCGAGCCGAGATGTCGCGCATGGCGGCGCCATATTGGAAGCCATCAACCCCGCGCCAGCTCGACAGGCACGCTTCGAGCGGGAAGGTCTCGCCGGTCTTGCGGCGTCCGGTGAGCTCTACCAACTTGCCGTCTGGCCCTTGCAGTGCCGCGGGCAGGGCCTCGGGTATCGAGAACGGACCGCCCCATTCCGCGCTGCTGGTGCGACAGATGCGGCGCAGCGGCTGGCCCAGCATCTCCTGCGTCGAATAGCCGAAGATCGCAGTGGCCGCCGGGTTCCAGACCGTGACCCGGTTGCTTTGGTCGGTGCAGACGAGACCATCGCCGAGCGACATCGCGATCTCCTGGAAGCGCCGCTCCTCGGCGCCGCGCAGGAGGCCGCGCAAATCGATCTCGTCCACCGCCATGGCTAGCAGATAGCCCGCGACGGCGATAAACCACAGCGAGGTATCGAGCACGATGGCAAGCTTCGCCTGCAGCAGCATGGCGCCGAGCTCAGCCGCGGCCGCAACAGTGACGAGTGCCACAAGCTGCATGCTGATTGGCAGGCGCCGGCGCGAGATCGTTGCCACGACCGCGATGAGAGCGAGGCCCAGGAATGCAAAGATGACGGAGGGACTGCGCAGGGTGCGGTCTTGCAGTATCGTTTCGGCGGCGAGCGCATGCAGCAGCGCGCCTGAGATCACCCGGCCGTTCGGCGTATTGAAGCGGTCGCCGAGCTCGATCGCCGTGCCGCCGATGAGCGCCTTCTTGCCCTTCAACTGGCCAATGGCCGCCGGATTGCTGCGCAGGACATCCGCATAGGATATCGCCGCGATGGAGTTGGCGCGGATGCTGAAATCGATCGGCAGCGGCCCGTCATGGACCTGGTGGCGCCCCGCCAGCATGCTGCCGATCGACGGCATGAACTCACCGTCCAGGGTCTCGCCGAGGGAATAGTGGCGCACGACGCCGCTCGGCTCGACTGCCACATTGACGAGCGCTGGCCATGCGTGCTCGGCGAATTGCGCCAACGGACGATTGACATGGGGGGTGGCTTGGGGAGTGGCTTGGAGGGCGGCCTCGCCGCTCGCTGGCTGCTTGAAAGCCGCAAGCACGACCGATCCGTCGGCGCGCTTGAGCGCCTCGAGCAAGGACTGGTCGGAAGCCGGGTTTGAGGGTGAGCTGAAGTCGATGTCGAACAGGATGTCGCTCGCGCCGGCCCGCCGCAGCTTGTCGATCAGATCGGCATGCAGCGTCCGCGGCCATGGCCAGACGCCGACCTCACGGATCGATGGCGAATCGATCGCGACGAGGACGATGTCGCCGCTCGCCGGGCGGGGGAACGTGCGAAACCGCAGGTCGGTCAGCGCATCCTGCAGCGTGCCGCGCAGCCCGGTCAGGAGCGCAAGCACGAGCAGGCATGCAACAAGGATGTGCGGTTGATATCGCTTCACGCCATTGCCCCCGGCCGTCCCTTGTGTGCCGTTCGATTGTCGCCGCGCCCACGAGGCGGCGACTGATGACGGCCACTCGGCGCTATTCCGTTGTTATGCCTGGTTATGCCTGATCGACGTTTTGCTTCTGCCGTCGCCTGCGAACCGCAATGCCCAAGGCAACGAGCGTGCCGATCGCAAAGGGAAAGGCGAGCGACAAGGCGTCGATCTCTTTCTGGCCGGCTTGGGCGCGCTCGCCGAGCGCGGTCAGGCCGGGACCCCAGCCTTCGCGGCGGGTCGCATCCTGCTCCGGCAGCGCCACGTTATCGAACTCACCGGCCATCGGGGCGCGGGCTTGGCGCTGGATCGGTGCTGAAGGGGAGGGCGCCGGCATGGCGTCGTCAGGCGTCGCGTCAGCCGGCGACGATGATCCGCGCGGCGTACCCTGCTGGATGGGGCTCAACGTGCCCATCCCGCTCAGCGACAATCCAGGGGCGCCTTGCACCGACACGGTTGCGTTCTGGCCCGAATTGACGAGCGCATGCTGGCCGGACACGAAGTCTGTCACTTCAACCTGGCCCCTGAATACGCCAACCCGGGTCTCATTGCCGCTCATGGTGACGTGGAACCGCGTGCCCTTCACGACCGCGGAGAGATGTGGCGTCTCGACCTCGAAGTGATTGATGGCGCGCTTTTCCACTTCGAGGAGGATCGAGCCGGCCTGCTGCAGGATGGTCGTCGACATCCCATTCTGCTTGCCGTTCTTGGGAAAGCTTATCGCTGAATTGGCTGAGATCAGCACCGTCTCGTTGCCACGCATCAGCAGGACGCGGCCATTTTGGCCGGTGCGGATGCTGGAGCCCGGCTGCAGGTTCATGCCGGCCGTCAGCGCGACCGGCTGAAATCCTTCCGCCATGATCGAGACCTCGCCCGATGACTTGCTGATGCGCCACAAATCCTGCGCATGGGCGTTCGATCCGGCGCCAAGCAAGACGCTGGCGAGGACTGTGAGCAAGGCGGCAATCGGTCTAGCAGTCATAACGGCCTCTTCTGGCCCCCAACACACGACACGCCCGAGTAGACCCCAAATGCATCAAGATCCGATTATCCCATCGGCGCGAAACCGCCAGGCCGCGCCAACGGTCCGTTAACGACGATGCAGTGGCAGGGGGCCGGGCCTGGCCATCCGCCCTTGGAAGCGACCAGCCGGAAAGCGACAAAATGTGATGGCCATCACATTAGATGGCGGGCCGCGTCACTACTGTGTTGCCCTTCTGGGGCGGGGGTGTCGTCAAGTCGGGGTGACCATGACGACTATGGAAATCTTCGCGTGGCTCCTCATCGGGCACGCGATCGCTGACTATCCTTTGCAAACCGAGTGGGTGGCGCGTGCCAAGCAGCCGGGATTCACCTTTGACGGGGAAGCCATCTGGCCAAGCGTGCTGGCCTGCCATGCCGGCATCCATGCCGGTGCGGTGAAACTTGTGACCGGGTCGTGGCTGCTGGCCGGGCTTGAATTCGTGGCGCATGCCGGGATCGACTACAGCCGGGGCCGCAGGCTTTTGAGCTACAACGGCGATCAGGCCGCCCATGTCGGCTGCAAGATCGTCTGGGCAGCGCTCGCTTGAGTTGCTCTAGCAGGCTGCTGAAAAACGCCCGCTGACAAGCCGTTGCGAATATGATTCGTTGCCGTGTCGATTGCGGGAGGCACGCATGCGGGGCTCTGATACGCGGACCGGGGAGTTGTTTTCGTATGTGGACCTGGAGAAACGGGTGCCTGCGAAGCATCCGTTGCGTCTTGTCCGTCGTGTGGTGAACGACATTCTGGCTGCGCTCGATGGCGATTTTGCGAAGGCCTATGCGCCGGACGGTCGACCTTCGATACCGCCTGAGCGGCTGCTGCGAGCCCTTTTGCTGCAGGCATTCTACACAATCCGGTCGGAGCGGCAGTTGATGGAACAGCTCGACTACAATCTTCTCTACCGCTGGTTCGTCGGACTTGGCGTTGACGACGCGGTGTGGGTGCCAACGGTGTTCACGAAGAACCGCGATCGATTGCTTGAGGCCGATGTAGCGCGCAAGTTCCTCGCCGAGCTGATGGATCACAAGGAGCTGCGCGGGCTGCTGTCGGACGAGCACTTCTCAGTCGACGGCACGCAGATTGCGGCGTGGGCGTCGATGAAGAGCTTCAAGGCGAAGGATGGATCGAGCGAGCCGCCCGGGTCGGGCCGCAATGGCGAGCGTGATTTTCATGGCGAGAAGCCCAGCAACGCCACCCATGTCTCGACCACGGATCCCGAGGCGCAGCTTTATCGCAAGGGACGTGGCAAGGAAGCCAAGCTCAGCTTCATGGGCCATGCGTTGATGGAAAATCGCAGCGGTCTCATCGTCGCAACGACGTTGACGAAGGCGACTGGAACCGCAGAGCGCGAGGCTGCCGAAGAGATGATCGTGCGCCATTCGCCCCGGCCGCGCCGGCTCACCCTCGGCGCCGACAAGGGCTACGACGCGGCGTCGTTTGTCGCCGACATGCGCGCGCTCAACGTGACGCCGCACATCGC
>Ga0137409_10008921_pt1 | contig 10234 bp, 7 predicted proteins | sample CZODoug1_16funga_FD_122059 | JGI IMG/M metagenome (GOLD analysis project Ga0137409, IMG submission 122059) | Vadose zone soil fungal communities from Angelo Coast Range Reserve, California, USA - CZODoug1_16fungal (Hybrid Assembly) | ecosystem: Environmental > Terrestrial > Soil > Vadose zone...
GAACTGGTGGCGCAGGGACCGATCGTGCACGGCGCGCCCCGCGCCAAAGCGATCGCGGAAGCCAAGGAGCTATTCGCGCTGGTCGGGCTCGATCCGTCGGCGGGCGACCGGTTTCCGCATGAATTTTCCGGCGGCCAGCGGCAGCGTATCGGGCTGGCACGCGCCCTCGCGCTCAAGCCGGATGTGCTGGTCGCGGACGAGCCGGTGTCGGCGCTCGACGTCTCCGTGCAGGCGCAGGTGCTGAAGCTGCTGGCGGACCTGCGCCAGCGGCTCGGCCTCTCCATCGTCTTCATTACGCACGATCTGCGCGTCGCCGCGCAAATCTGCGATCTCGTCGCCGTCATGAAGGACGGCGAGATCGTCGAACACGGGCTGACCGGCAAGGTATTCGGCGATCCCCGGCATCCCTATACGCAGGCGCTACTGGCCTCGATCCCCGGTGGCGCGTTCGCGCGCGAACACGCTGCCGCTACCGGATAATTGCGTCACGCGATCTCCCGCGCATCGCGCCAGCGGTAAACCAGCAGCATGAGGAGCGCGCGCTTGCGCATCAATCCATGCGCGGGGATCGACACCGGCCTGGTGAACGGCAGCGCCAGATCCTTGTCCGGCGCGCCACGCACCGCCTTCGCCAGTTCGCGGCCGAGCGGGATGGTCAGCGCCACCGCGCGGCCGTTGCAGCCGGTCCAGCCATAGGCGTCGGGCCCGAGCCGATGGATGCGCGGCAGGGAGTCCGTGGTCATGCCGACATAGCCGTTCCAGACATAGTCGAAGGAGACCTCGCCGATCTGCGGCCAGAGCCGCTGCAGCCGCTCCGTCAGCGTCGCCTTCAGCCGTTCGGCCTTGTTGCCCGGGCCGATCACCGCGCCGCCGGTGACCAAGCGATTCCTTGCATCGTAGCGCGCGAAATAAAGCTCGCCATGCGTGTCCGACATCGCCTGCCGGCCCGGAACGATGGTTTTCCGGACATTGTCCGAGAGTGGCTGCGTCGCCATCTGCCAGGACAAAACCGGCATCACCTCGGTTGCGATCTCAGGCACCAAGGATTTGACGATCTCGCCGCTATAGGCATTGGTCGCTACCACCAGCGCGCGGCCGGAGATCTCGCCCTTCGCCGTTTTCACCACCCAGCGGTCGTTGCGGCGCTCAAAGCTTTCCGCCGGCGAGCACGCATAGATGCGGCCGCCGAGGCCGAGCACGGCGCGCACCAGCCCCCGTGCCAGCGCCAGCGGATTGATATGACCGCCGGTCCTGTTCCAGAAGCCGCCGAACCATGCGTCCGATCCCAGCATGTCCCTGACCTGATCGCGCGACAGCAGTTCGACCGGCGCGCCGAATTTCGACCATTGCCGCACCCGCCGCTCCGCAATCTTGATGCGGCCGGGCGAATGCACCGGCTGCACCCAGCCGGTCTGTTCGTGCTCGGCCGCGATCTGGTAGCGGTTTGCGACGTCAAACAGCGTCGAGGCGCTGTCGCGCAGCAGGCCGACAAAGCGTTCGCCGGCCGCGCCGTGCTTGGCGATGATGTCGTCGGGGTCCGGCCGCGACAATGTCGGGATCACCTGCCCGTTGTTGCGCCCCGAGGCGCCCCAGCCCGGCTCCATCGCCTCGACGATGGCGACGTCGACGCCGGCCTCGCGCAGATGCAGCGCGGTGGAGAGGCCGGTAAAGCCGGCGCCGACCACGACGACATCGGCGGTTTGCGTGCCGGTCAATTCGGGGAGGTCAGGTCCGCTTGGCGTCACCGCGGCCCACAGGGACGGAGGCCACTGGACATTGGTACTCTTCATCATCACCCTTCCTGATCGTCACGCAGAACGCATCTGCGCTGGCGACAGAGACGCTGGCTTGCGAGCCCTGCATCGTTCTGGTTAGCTCATTACAGCATGATCCGGAAAAAGCCTGCCCCGCACTTGATGCGGGGTGGGTACCGGTTTTCCCTCGCGACAAACGCGACGCGTTTGCGCGGAGATCATGCTCAAACAAAAACCTAGAGCGCGATGGACGATTCAACCTAATCCCATCGCGCTCTAGAGGGGTTTGGCGGGATGGGCCAAGGAAGAGGTGAGTGGGACGCTTGAGCAGAGCTGGCGGGCGGCAGATCGGGGTTCAATCCGTTGAGGTCGTGGGACTCCTTTTGAAGACGCTTGCGCAGCTCAAGGGACCTCAAACGCTCAAGGATTTTTCGGCCGCGGCAGGTCTGCCTCCCGCCAAGGTGCACCGCTATCTGGTCAGTCTCATTCGCGAAGGCTTGATAGAGCAGAACGCAATCGATGGCCGCTACGATTTCGGCGGCGCCGCTCGAGAAATTGGCCGTGCCGCGATCAATCGGCTGGACATCATGCGCATCGGCACCCCGCTGCTGATCGAGCTGCGCAACGTGCTCCAGCAGACCGTCTTCCTGGGTGTGTGGGGCAATGAAGGGCCGACCGTGCTCTACTGGCTGGATGTGCCGCGGCCTGTGTCCGTCATCATCAGGCCCGGCTCGATCCTCCCGCTTCTCACATCGGCGCTCGGCCTCGTCTGCGCAGCCTACCTTCCGCCGGATCTGACGAAGCGTCGTATCGCGAACGAGATCGCCGAACACAGAAGGTCGGGGTTGGACTTCGCCGTGAAAAGCGAAGAAGAGGCAGCCCGGAAGCTGGCCGATGTTCGCGCGCGCGGCTTCAGCCTTGTCAGAGGAGACTTGATACGCGGGATAGATGCCATGGCCGTGCCCGTGCTGGACTTCAAGAACGACCTCGTGGCGGTGTTGGCGGCGGTCGGGCCTTCCAGGAGCATTGATGTCTCGAGCAACGGCAAGCCGATGCGCGAACTCAAATTGGCTGCCAAGAAATTCGTCAGCCTGATTGGTTAGTCATTTCGGATACCGGTTGATATGGTGACCGAACTTCTGAACATTCCATCGTCCGAGCAGTGCTGCGGCAAAAGAACGCTGCCTCAAATTCGCCTGCCAGTCAGTGATATCAGGTGTAGTCCGCCGTGCCCGTTCCACATGGTCAAGGCCGTAAAGAAGCAAAAGGTCGTAAAGAAGTCATATGCGGCGATTTTTCAAGGGGGGTATGGTGGCGCAAAAGTCAAAACGATCTCGTTCGCTTGCCGGTTTGATTGCGGGTGTTGTTTGCATCGCTGCGGAGTTCATCGCACCCGTCACCGCCGCGCAACTGACGCCGGTGCGAGCCGCCTATATTCCGGTCGTCTCGTGGCTCCCGGCATGGGTCGCCAAGGAGAAGGGCATCTTTGAGGCGAACGGCCTCGACGTCACGCTGTCGGCTACGCAGAACCTGTCTGTGCTGCCGGGAACGCTCGGGCGCCAGTTCGATTTTGCGCCATCGACGCCGCCGGATCTCATCAAGGCCGTGCTGGCCGGGATCGATGTCGTGGCCGTGGCCGGGCAGGGGATCGAGACCAAGGATAATCCGAGCACGCATCTGATCGTTCGGAAGGACTCCGCGATCACGGGCATGCAAGACCTGAAGGGCAAGGTGATTGCGGCGCCGACGCTTGGCGCCATCATCCATGTCTCGGTACTCCATGGCCTCCAGAAGAACGGCATCGATCCGAATTCCATCCGGGCCGTCGAAGTGCCGTTTCCCAACATGCCCGATCAACTCAAGGCCGGAAACGTTGATGCCGTCGAGGCGCTCGAGCCATTTGCCGGACAGTTGCTTGCGGCCGGCAACCGGTCGCTTGGCGACCCGCTGCTTTCCGTGAGCGATGAGGTCCTCTACACGTTTTGGATCTCTGAAAGCAAATGGGCGACAGACAATCATGCGGTGATCGAGGCCTGGATTGCCTCGCTCAATCAGGCCAAGCAATTCATGGACGCAAATCCGGAAGAAGCCCGCGCAATCCTCGCCAAATATACCAAGCTGCCCGAGGCCGTAGTCCAAAAGATTCCGTTTGTGACGTATCGATTTTCGCTCGACCCGCGGGACTTCGCTGTCTGGGTGAACGTGCTGAAAGACCTTGGCCAAATCACCCGGTCGGTCGACGAAAATAGCCTGGTGATGAAGCTCAAATGAGCGCGCTCTGGCGACGCCGACATCGGTCTTGATCAGCCCCCGGTTTGTTCGACGATCTGGCGCAGCATTATCGATCTGCGGAACGAGCCCGTGCTTCCGGCGACGTGGGGCTTTTTAATCCTATTTTATTTATGCGCAGTCGATTGCCGTCGCACGGAATTTCGCGGGGTAATACTCAACCGAAAAATCGCCGCATTCGCGATCTACTTCCGGGTGCACGGAGCCGATGCGGCACTTTGCTGCCATTTTCAACTAGCGGCAGAGTGTTCACGACTACTCACCTCGTTGACTTCAATCTATGTGCATGCCCGCGCTGTCTCTGGAGAAACCCATGTCTCGTGCTGTCATGTCTCGTGCTGTCATGTCTCGTGCTGTCATGTCTCGTGCTGTCACGGTTCTGGCGATCGTATTGGCTTTGCTCGCGGCGGCACCGCCTGCAGGTGCCGCTGAATTCGGGACCAGAGACGAGGCGACGGCGATGGTCAGACGCGTGCAGCAGAAATTCAAGAAGGAGGGGGCCGAAGCCGCCTTCCGGGCCATCAACAATAAGGCACCCGGATTTGCCGATCGCGACCTTTATCCTTTTGTGACCGAGCTGACAGGTCTTTGCGTTGCCAACGGGGTCACTCCGGCGGTGAGGGGAAAAAACCTGCTTGATCTCAAGGATCAAGACGGCAAGTTCATGATTCAGGAGTTCGTCAAGACTGCCAGCAATCCTCCGGGGCACGGTTGGGTCGACTACCGATGGCTCAATCCGGTCTCGAAAACCATCGAGGACAAATCGGCCTGGATCGAAAGAATGGGTGATTATTTCGTCGGCGTCGGCGTATATAAGAACGAGCAGCCAAACGAAAATACAATCGGCCTTATATCGGGCAGTCCGAATTCAGACGATACCTACCTGCAGATCGCGTACGATCTCGCCGACGTGCTCAATGATGGCGACAATCTCCGCATTCTCCCGATCGCCGGAATCGGCGGACCGAGAAACATTCGCGACGTGCGCTACTTGAGAGGCATCGATATCGGCCTCACGCAAACCAACATTCTCAATAACTTCCGTCGCTCGAATGAGCGGATGGGCCAGACCGACAACAAGATCGTCTACATTGCCAAGCTTTTCACCGAGGAAGTCCATCTCGTTGCGCGTGCCAATGTCACGTCTGTCGAGCAATTGCGGGGCCAGAAGGTCAATCTCGATGCAAAAGGCAGCGGCACAAGCTACTCGATGCGCGATGTATTCAAGGCGCTCAACATCGAGATCCAGGAAGTCAGCATGTCGCAGGCCGAGGCCTTCGAGAAGGTCAAGAGCGGCGAGATCGCCGCCACGATTCTGATTGCCGGCAAACCGGTGCGGTCGATGACCAAGCTGAACCCGGCAGATGGCTTGCGCTTCGTTCCGGTTCCGTACCCTTTGCAACTGATAGACGACTATTATCCCTCCACGCTCACGCATGACGATTACCCTGAGCTCATTTCGGCCGATCGACCCGTCGATACGATTGCGGTTAGCGCGGTCTTGATCGCGTACAACTGGCCGAAGACCAGTGCCGATCGGTACCGGCGGGTTCAGCGGTTCGTCGAAGCCTTCTTTCCCAAGATTGCCGAGTTCCAGAAGCCGCCACGCCATGCGAAATGGCGTGAGGTCAACCTTGCCGCCCAGTTGCCGGGTTGGACCCGGTTCGACGCGGCACAGGCCTGGCTTGATAACCAGGCCAACCAAGCCACACAGGCAAGCGCGGAGAGAGCGCCGGGTATCCCGCAGGCTGGGGCGGGGGTGGTCGCGCGCTCGGGCGCACCTGGTGTCCCTCCGCAAACCGACGCGGTGCTTTACCGACAGTTTCTTCAGTGGAAGACGCAGCAGGGCCGGTGACGTTTCTGCCGGTGGCGGGAAGAGAGGGCGGAATCGGTGGACGAATCCGAACGGTCTCACCGGAGCGCGTCGAAGAGTTGGATAGAAGGGGCTGCGGCCGTGAAACAGCTATGTTTTTTTCCGGCACGCGAGTTAATATTTCTGACGGGTATCGATGCTGAGTGCGGCTAAGCACGTGAGTCAAATCAACGTTGTTTCTGCCTCGGAGACGATGTGGGGAGTGATCTAAGCCCATCCCTGGGTAAGGTATTCGCCACGATCGTCTGTGGTGCAGAGCGCGCTACACAAGGAGCGCCAGCCCGGCGACTAGCAAGACGGCGAGGACCACACGTCGAAATGCCCGCTCATTCACGCGACCGAACATGGCAATGCCCGCCGCCGTTCCGGCCAGCAGGGCCGGCAAGCTGATGACGAAATCCTCCAGCATCCCGGTGGGGATCGTTCTGCGCGATATCATGAGCAGCAGAGCCAGGAGCTGCATTGCCGCGATGAACGGCTGAACCAGGCCTCTCTGTTGGTCCTTCGGCAGTCCGCGCAGGTCGCACCAGATCGTCGGCAATGCTCCGGGCATCGCCGTAAGACCTCCGACGAAGCCGCCAGCAAACCCGACCATGGCGTCGCGGCGCCGGCTTTGAACCTGCCGTACATAGGCGACAGCGGGACGGAACAACATATAGATTGAATATGCCGCCAGGAAGACGCCAAAACCAACGCGAAAGGTCCAGGTTTCAACGTGCTGCAGCAGGTAGAGTGCAGGCGGAATCCCCAAGATCCCGCCGACGACGAGGGCCAGGCTGCCTTGCCACGATATGCTGTTGCGCAGAGCCACGAGACTGGCACCCTGAACCACCATGCTGCACGCCATCATGAGAGGCACCGCCTCGGTTGGCGGCCGCACGTGGAGAAGGATTGCCCCGGCAACCGCCGAGAATGCAAAGCCGGCCAGGCCGGAGACGAACGCGCCAGCAAAGACACCGACGCAGAGAAGACCATACGAGATCAGGTCGGCCATGGTCTCCGCTTCGCGCCCGTGTAACGTTCCGTGCCCCGGCGGCCATGATCTGACCGATTGAAGCGACATCGTGCGGGAGAGACTTAGCGACCGAGGCGGCGCGGCAAGTCCATCGTTTTGAGGAGCACAGCAAATATTTGTTGCAGCGCCGACTTGCGACGAGACCGCGTCGAATATCTCTGCGACGACCTTGGCCACGTGCCCTATGCAACCTCTGATCCCATCGCAAATGGAGCATGCTCCGGGGCTTTTCAGTTTCCAAGATGCGCGGAAAGATCATGAGGGACTGCATCCGCGAGAGGATTGCGGAATCCGACGACGAGCTTGACGAGATCGGCCTCGCGCCCGGCGCCGGTTTTTTTGTACAGGCGCAGGATGTGCGTCCTGACAGTGCTTGCTGCGACTCCGAGAGCCCTCGCCACCTCCGGGACGCCGCCGAGTTCGACGATTGCCAGAAGCACGCGTAGCTCGGCCGGCGTGAGCCCATAGCTCCTGGCGATGGTTTTGGGGAGCGTCGGAGCTTGCAGGGCCGCCTTGTGAACGAACAGGGCAGCCACCGCAGGACGGATGATGCTGGCGCATAGCCGCTTGCTTGACGTTAGTGGTGGCACCTGGAGTGGTAGCACTTGGGCGACGTAATGTTCGCCAGCGCGCGTGATCAGCGGCACGGCAATGCCTTTAATGCCGACGGCTCCGTCGCCGCTACCGGCGGCGGCGAAGCTTCCGCGCAGGGTTTTGTTGGCCGCGCTATCGCCGGCCGCCAGCCGGCCGTCGACGGCCCTGAGGAAATCGCCTGCCTTTAGGATGACTTGGCCGGCGATATTGGCATGGATGATGCGCGCGCCGGCATCGACCAAGAACACGCCGGCACCGATGCTATCGAGTACGTCGGCGTATGTCGCAGTCTCGGCGGTCTCGAGATCGATCAGCCTGCCGACGAGCACGGAGCGCCGAACGTGCGGCCCGATGAGCCGCATGCGCCGGCGCGCCTGGTCGTCGACCGCACCGTCGCGCTCGTGCCGAAACACGCGGATCATCGCCGGGCTCGTCGTCGATTTGTCGAGCACGCAGATCACGAAATCGACCAGGCCCTGCGGTTGCGCCCACTCCCGATAGAACCGGGTCGTGAGGAACTCATGGTAGGGAATGATGTCGCCGATGGCGACCGGCTCGTCGATGTCGCCGGAGAACCGGCCGGTCGTGGCCGGGTCGAGGTTGATGTGCTGATCGAAGTAGAGCTGCCGGTAGTGGGTATCGATGCCGTAGTCATAGACAGACTTCTTGGCGGCGTTCCCGGTACACAGCGCCGCGGCCGAGCCGCCGACGAAATGTGCGATCTTGGCGAGGACGTCGTCCCACAACGACGGCTCGAGGGCGGCGTCATAGATCTCCGAGATCAGGGTGGAAGGCTGCCGCTCGTCGCCCATCACGCGTAAGCCTCGATCGGGAACTCCGCGCGATCGGTCCTTCCTCATGGTTCGGTGCCCACCGAAGCAGGGTGCCGTTCACACGCGGCTTCCTTCACGCGATCCTCCGACGGCCGCATCGAGGGCCGGGAGCGGGCGCTGCTTGTGAGCTGATCTACATCCACGCACCCCGGACAGCTCGCTGTGTCCTAAAATCGAAGGACGCGTTGAGATTCGCGTCAGCGCAGAATGAAGCCGGCAGGGTTGGCAATCGCGATTGACACCATTCATGATTAGGACATCTCTTCTGGCGGGTCGGGATTAGCGAGGACATCGGCCCGCCACGACGGGTCCAGGGCGGCGTCATAGAATCTCCGCGATCAGGGCGGAGGGCTGCCGCTCGTCGCCTATCACTATCGATCGGGAGCTCCGCTTGATCGGCCCTTCCTCATGGTTCGGTGCCTACCGAAGCATGTCGCATGGGTGCGCTGATAATGGGTGCACCGGTAAGGTGTCTTCGCGTTGCTCTTTTTCACACGATCCTCCGACGGCCGGATCAAAGGCCGGATGGGGGCGCTGCGTAACGAAAGAAAGGCGAATGAATCCGGAAAGTTTGCTGAAATTGCCCGGCGAGACTGGAACCGCCGTGGCGAGCTCAGGCCAGCCGCGCCTGATCCGTTTCGACCGCTACATGCTTGATTTGCGCCGTGGCACGCTTCGCTCGGGTGAGGACGATATCGAGATCCGGCCAAAAACGTTCGAAGTTCTCAAGCTTCTGGTCGAGAACGCCGGGCGGCTCGTCTCGAAGGACGAAATCGTCGCCGCGGTCTGGCCCGGCGTCTTCGTAACCGACGATTCGGTGGTCCAGTGCGTCAAGGAATTGCGGCGCGCGCTTGGCCGGGATGGCAAGCGCCTGGTCAGGACGGTCCCGCGACGCGGCTACCGCCTCGAGGCTGATGGGCCCACCGATCTTTCAGCGACGCCGCCGGATTCCGTCGAGGTGCGCGCGGATGGGCAGCCGGGATCGGTGGCAGGCGCCGCTCTTGCTGCCGCGGACGGGCGCCTGGCCGGCCTCGACGCGGCAGACATGCAGCGGGTCACGGCGATCGCGGCCGAGAACAAGCTCATTCTTCCCAGCTTTGTCATCAATCGGCCGGCCGCAAGTGTGCCGTCGCAGTTGCGTCGCTACTCGGGCATCTGGGCGAGCAAGATCGCGTTCAACGGCGGAACCGGCCGTCACGCCATGCTCATCGTGACCGACGTGGAGGGCGATGGAACGATCATGGGCTATTTTGTCTGCGGTCCGCCGACGCCGCAAAGCGCCGAGCTACATCCAGCCGGCTTTGTGCAGTGGCTGGGCAAGGTGTCGGATGGCGCCCTGACCTATCGGTTTCCGCTCGGCACGACGATGACGGTTCAATTCACCGGCGACAACATCTTCCTCGTGCTGAACCGCACTGACGGCTTCAGGCCAACGGTCACGATGGAGCCGGTGTGGCGCCTGGCGGACGAGGAGCGGAACGCCACGCGGTGAGCCGAATGAATCCGCAAAATTCGCCGACATTGCCCGGCGAGACTGGAATCGCCGCGGCGAGCTCGGGCCAACCGCGCCTGATCCGGTTCGATCGCTACATGCTTGATTTGCGCCGTGGCACGCTTCGCTCGGGTGAGGATGACATCGAGATCCGGCCGAAAACGTTCGATGTTCTCAAGCTTCTTGTCGAGAATGCCGGGCGGCTCGTCTCGAAGGACGAAATCGTCGCTGCGGTCTGGCCCGACGTCTTTGTGACTGACGATTCGGTGGTCCAGTGCGTCAAGGAATTGCGACGCGCGCTTGGCCCGGATGGCGAGCGTTTGCTCAGGACGGTGCCGCGACGCGGCTACCGCCTCGAGGCTGATGGGCCCACCGATCTTTCCA
>Ga0137409_10008924_pt1 | contig 10228 bp, 10 predicted proteins | sample CZODoug1_16funga_FD_122059 | JGI IMG/M metagenome (GOLD analysis project Ga0137409, IMG submission 122059) | Vadose zone soil fungal communities from Angelo Coast Range Reserve, California, USA - CZODoug1_16fungal (Hybrid Assembly) | ecosystem: Environmental > Terrestrial > Soil > Vadose zone...
CCGCGCTGCTGGTAGATGTTGGTCCGGAAGCGGCCCACGCCCGGCACGCCGATCGCGAAGTCCGCCTCCTTGTGTTCGGCGAACTCCTTGACCTGCCGCGGCGTCATGATCTGCTCGGCCAGCGACTTCAGCTCTTCCGGCTTGAGCGGCGCGGTATCGAGCGCGACGAGGTCGCCGTTCACGCGAATGGTCGCCGGCCGGCCGACCTTGAGCAGCAGGTCGGAGCCGTTGCGCTGCACCATGTGCGTGATTGCTTGTTTGAAGTTGAACTGCGGCAGATTGCTCTGCGTCGCCTCACCCATGCGGATCCACCCGGAAAAGGACCTGGCCGAACTCCACCGGCTGTGCGTTTTGTGCGCTGACTTCCCGAACGACGCCCCCGACTTCGGACTCGATCTCGTTCATGATCTTCATGGCTTCGATGATGCAGACCACTTGCCCCACGTTCACCCGGGAGCCGACCTTCACGTACGGCTGCGCGGCCGGCTCCGGCGACTGGTAAAACGTCCCCACCATGGGGGACTTGATCTCGAGGAGCTGGGGGCCTGCGGATGGTGCGGCAGCGGTCGGGTTGGTCAAAGCGGCGGCGGGTACTCCAGCGGGGTGCGAGACGACCACATGGGTCCCCCCCCCCGCCCCGCCGATCGTATTCCCGTGGCCCGCCTTCGAAACCCGCACGGACGACCACGCCCCAAACAGACCGCGCCGGATCTCGATGGCCCCCACCTCGGGCGCATCTTTCAAGATCTGCACGATTTGGGCGATGATGTCGAGCTTCATACCGTGAAGATACCCCCCAAGAGGCCCTACACCAGTTCCAGGAGCTCCGTAGCGCCATCCGTCAGCAGCACGGGCCCATCGGCCGACAGATGCACATCGTCTTCGATCCGCACGCCACCCCGCCCCGCGACGTACACACCCGGCTCGATCGTCACCACGGCGCCTTCGGGCAGCGGGTCGCCGGCGGTGCGCGCGAGCCGCGGCGCCTCGTGCACCTCGAGACCCAGGCCGTGACCCGTCGAATGCCCGAACGCGGCACCAAAACCACGAGCTTCGATCGGATCGCGCGCGAGCGCGTCCGCTTCACGCCCCGTCATCCCGGCGCGCACGCCTTCGCGCGCCCGCCGCTGCGCTTCCTGCACCAGCGCGTATAGCGCCCGCTGCGACTCGTCGGCCCGCGCGCCGACCACCACCGTGCGCGTCATATCGGCGCAGTAACCGTCGACAACGGCGCCAAAGTCTAGCAGCAGCCACTCGCCTGCCGCTACGGCGCGGCTGCTCGTGTGCGCGTGCGGGAGCGCGCTGCGCGGCCCACTCGCCACGATCGTCGGGAACGGGTGCGCCTCGCTGCCGTGCCGCCGCAACGCCCGTTCGAGCGCTCCGGCGATTTCCAGCTCGGTGAGCCCAGGCCGAACCTCGGCCAGCGTGTCTCGCAATCCGGCCGTCGCGACCGTCGCAGCGGCGCGGATGGCGGCGACTTCACCCGCGTCTTTGCGCACGCGCAGCCGCTCGACCAGCTCACCGGCCACTTTCCAGCGCCACGCCGTGGCGGGTCCCGTCGAAAACCGTTCCGCATCCTTCACGCTTATCGCATGCGCTTCGAAACCGATCGAACCCCCAGGCAAGAGGCCCGAAACCCCAGCTCCGAGTTCCTTGAGCAGCCGGTCCCAGACGCTCGTCCCTTCGATTTCGACCCGCGCGACGGCGCCACACTGCTGCCGGGCCTGCTCGTCGTAGCGGAAATCGGTGACCAGGAGCAGCTCGCCCCGAGTCGCTACCGTCACCCCCGCCGATCCGCTGAATCCCGTCAAGTATCGGATGTTGGAGCGCGACGTCACGAGCAGCGCGTCCAGACCTTCCGCTTCGAGCATCGCGGCCAGCGCCGCATGTCGCTCGCCGCGCTTATCGCGACTCGAGGTACCTGGCAAGCGCCTCGAATCCCAGCCGATAACTGTCCGCGCCGAACCCCGTCACCACGCCCACCGCGAGATCCGCGAGCATCGACCGCCGCCGCTCCGGCTCGCGGGCGAAGATGTTGGAGAGATGGACTTCCACGAACGGCACGCGCACGGCGAGCAACGCATCGCGCACGGCCAGACTGGTATGCGTAAACGCCGCGGCGTTGATCAGCGCGCCGTCGGCCCGGCCCTTCAAATTCTGGATCGCTTCGACCAGCTCGCCTTCATGGTTCGTTTGAATCCAGCTGCACTCGACGCCCAGCGTGCGTGCGCGCTCTTTCGTGGCGCGCTCGATTTCCGCGAGACTGGTGCGGCCGTAAATGTCAGGCTCGCGCTCTCCCAACAGATTCAGATTGGGGCCGTTCAGCACAGCGATGTGGCGAGACACTAGGACTTGAGCTTCTTCAACCACTGCTGGAATTGATCCGCCTCCACCTCGTCCTCGGGCGCCCGCTGGGTCCGGCCGGACGAACGGCTGCCGCCGGGAGTTCGGGGCGACGCCGCTTCAGCACCCTCGGGCGCAGCGCCGGCGCCACCTTGCTTCCCGGCGAAGAATTCGTCGAACGAAAAACCGCCCGTCTTGGACCCGTCCGCGGGCGCGGCTGACGCCTGGGTCGGGGGGAAAGCGGATGGAGCGGGCGCGTCGGCCGGCTGGACGTTTGTGCGTCTTCCCGCTTCGTCGCCGAAGACCGAGTCGAGCGAGATGTGGTCGTCAGCCGGGCGGGACGGCTCACCTGGTGGCGGCCCGGCAGCGTCGAACGCAGCCGCCAACGTGCTCTGCTCCTCCGCGGCGGGCGGAGTAGCGCGCCGTCCCGCCCATATCCCCTTGAGGAATGCCTGAGCCGAAATGCCGGATCTCTTTCTACCGCCCGGTGACAGGTGCTCGACCTTGCTCTTCAGTCTCGCATCATTGGGCCGCGCTGCGAGCAGCGCTTGGTACACGCGCAACGCGTCCTGTTGATGCCCCTGCTTGAGGTAGAGCTCCGCCATCGTTTCCGTAACCACCGGTTCCGCCTGAGACAGCGTCGCCGTATCGGCTGCGCCATCGTCGTCGGACAGGGCGACCGCCGCGGGCACCCGTGACCGGGGTGGAGCGGGTGGAGGTGCTGGAGGTGGTGGAGGTTGTGGCGGAGGCGGTGGCGAGGGAGCAGCCGCTTTGACAGGGGTGCTGATCTCATCATCCGGCATGATCAGCGGCAGGTAGACCTCGGGAGGTACCTCATCGAGGTCCGGCCCGTCTTGCGATGCGGCACGCTCCGGCGCATCCAACTTGAACATCCCACTGCCTTCGTACTGTGTACGCGCCAGTCCCTCGACCTCCACCTGTTCGATCTGCTGCGAATTCAGCTCGACATCTTCCTGGACTTCGAGCCCATCGGCTCGTGCGGCGGCGTGGGCGCTCGGGTTGAAGCTGATTGGATTCTCAAAGTTCTCGACTTCTGGCGCCGCCGCCGATGGTCGCGACGGTCTCTTCAACTCAACCGCCGTTGGCTCCTCGTGCTCGACCGCGAAATCCGGCTTGGGCATCGGCGTCGTGGCGGCAGCCTTGCCTTTGGCGCGCGCCAGCGCTTCGGCGGCATCCCCATTCATCGGGTCGGCGTTCAGGAGCCGCGCCAGCCACTCCACCTCTTCAGCGTACTTGCCGTTCCGCTCGGCGAGCTCCGCGAGTCCGCGCAGGGCGATGATGTTTTCACCATCGAGGCCGAGGACCTGCTTGAAGACGCCCAGCGCCGCGCCATCGTCTTTCTTGTCGACGAGGCACCGGGCGTAGACGATGTAGGCGCTGACGTAGTCGGGGTGGAGCTTGAGACCGTTCTGGCAGAGGTCGATCGCGTTATCTATAAGCCCTGCTTTACGATAGGCGTCCGCCAAGGGGGCAAAATTCCTGCCCTTGGGGTTGTCGCGAAAACGCGCTTCGAGCTTGTCGATCTCGCTGGTGTAGGCCACGCCCTAAGTCTATGTGGGAATTGGACGAAGATAGTGTTCGGCCCGCGCCGCTGTCAAATGACCCAAACACCTGTGCGCTTGAGTTTGTGTGTTGTCGTTTTTAGACTTATGCCCTCTTCACGCCATCCTCCGGAACGGAGTTCGAAGTCGCCATGCTGCGCACGATGCGCTCCAACGCCAAGTGGATCTTTTATATCCTCGCCATCGCCTTCGTGGCATGGCTCGCCATCGGTCAAGTGATGAGCATCCTCGGTCCCAGCGGCAATGTCGTGCTGCGCGTGAACCGCAAGGAATTCCCGGTCACCGAGTTCCAGCAACGCGTACAGGTCGCGACCGAACAGTACCGCCAGCAATACGGCACGGCTCCGCTGTCGCGCGAAGAGGACCGGCAGATTCAGGATCAGGTCATCAATCAGATGATCCAGGATGCGCTGCTCGAGCAGGAATACCGTCGTCTCGGGATTCGGGTCAGCGCCGACGAGATCATCGCGATGGCGCACAATTCGCCGTTGCCTGAGGTGACGCGCGACCCCCAGTTCCAGACCGACGGCCAGTTCGACATTCGGAAATGGCAGCAGTTCCTCTCGACCACGACTGACCGCAACCTGCTCCTGCAGATCGAGTCGATCTATCGCCAGCAGATTCCGCGCATCAAGCTGTTCGAGTACCTCGCCAGCGATGTCTACATTCCGGACGCGAAGCTGTGGCGGCTGTACAAGGATCAACACGATTCGGTGCGGGTCACGTCGCTCGTCGTATCGCCCTACACGATGACGGACTCGATTCCAGTCAGCGACGCGGAGCTGCGGTCATACATCGAGAAGCATCCCGACGACTTCAAGCGGCCCGCCGTCGCATACGTGCGGTTCATCACGATTCCCAGGCTTCCGAACGCCGCCGACAGCGCCGCGGCACAGGCGCACGTCGCCCGGGTGCGGAGCGAGCTCGCGCGCGGGGCGAAGTTTGAAGACGTCGCGCGCCGGGAGTCGACCGATTCCAGCAGCGGGCAACGCGGCGGGGATCTGGGCTGGCTCAAGCGGAACGACACCACCCTGGTGGCTCCCTTCATGCAAGCCGTGCGGAGCTTGAAGCCCGGCCAGCTGTCTGCCCCGGTGCAAACGCGGTTTGGATACCACCTGATTCGCATCGACCAGGCGAAGGGCGACTCGGTCAAAGTCCGTCACATCCTCATCCCCGTGGCGCTGGAGGGTCAGCACCTCGATCAGGTGGAAGCGCGCGCCGACACGCTCGAACGTCTGGCGGCGGAGCGGAGTGATCCCACCGCGCTCGACACGGTGGCGCGTCGCATGGGCCTCCAGCTCTCACCACAGTACCGGGTTGTCGAGGGCCAGCGATTCAATGTTGGGACGTACGCCGTGCCCGACGTGAGCGTCTGGGCATTTGAGGCGCCGCCCGACGAGACCAGTCCTGTGATCGAAGGCGAGGCAGGCTACTACGTCTTCCGCGTCGACTCGTTAACCCTGGCTGGGACACCCCCGCTCGAGCAGCTTCGCGGACGGGTGACCGATATCGTTCGCCTCGAGAAATTGAAAGTGCTGGCGCACCATCGCGCAGACTCGATCGCCGCCGTGTTGCGTGGCCTGCCGGATCTTGCGGCCGCCGCCGCGGCGCGCGGTCTCGAAGTCCAACGGTTCGGGCCCTTCACCCGCATGCGGCCGCCGAGCTATCTGATGGGGGAACCGTTCGTCGTGGGGACGGCGTTTGGCCTGCGCGTCGGAGAGCGGAGCGGCGTCCTGCAGGGTGACAAGGCCTACTTCGTCGTCGAGACGTTGGAACGGAAGCTCGCGGACTCGACGGCCTGGCTCGCGCAACGCGAAGTCCAGCGGACGCAGCTGCGGCAGGCGGTCCAGCAGGCACGGATTCAACAGTATATGGAAGGTGTGCGCGCCAAGGCCAAGGTCGTCGATCGGCGCAAGGATCTCTTCAAATCGCAAGCCTCGGCGGACGCCTCGGCGTTGCTGCAGTAACGCTACTCGACTAGACGCTTCGGCTTCGCATCCCGTGGCTGCTCCCCCTCGCGAGAGGCGGGCAGCTGCTGGATACTGTTCTCCGCGTCAGAGAGCGCGCGTTTGAACTCGCGCAGGCCCTTCCCGACGGCCTTGCCCGCTTCCGGCAGCCGGTTGGCGCCGAAGACGAGCAGGACGATCAACATCAGGATCAGGATTTCGCTGCCGCTCAGGTTTCCGAGCATTGCGCCCTGCCTCTACTGATTCAGCCGCTTCGGGGCGCCGCCCCCCACCCCGGTTGACGCGGGCGGCAGCGAGGAATCCGACGTCGCCGGCGGTTCCTCGGACGCCTTATCCGACAGACCCCGCTTGAACTCCTTGATGCCTTTCCCGATCGACGCGCCGATCTCCGGGATGCGCTTGGCCCCGAAGAACAGCACCAGGATGAGCAACAGGATCGCGATTTCCGTAAAGCCGAGATTGCCGAGCATGATGCGCCTTTCTAGAAGAGCGAGCGGGCCACGAGATACGCGACCAGCACGCCGACCATGGCGAGCAGCGACACGTCGAGCCCGATCGGTCCGAGTGTAATCGACATCACCAGCAGGTCCAAGTGCACCGGCCCGATCGTCGGTGTCACCGACCACGTAAACAATTCCTTCGCCGGCCCCTGAGGTAAGAAGCGCCGCAAGAACGCTTGCAGCAAGCCCCCGACCACGAAGCCAACCGCGAGCACCCCTAAATAGAAGCCGGGGCGCCGAGGGCCGTGCGACATGGATCTAGCTCCGGCGTTCCACGGCATACGCAATGCTCCCCTGTAGTGCGTCCCGTGCGGGCGATGGCGGCAACACGTCGAGCTCCGCCTCCGCCTGCTGCGCGAGGTCTAGCGCGCGCTGGCGGGCGGTCTCGAGCCCGCCCGCGCCTTCGACTAGTCGGATCACTTCAGCGACCAAATCGTCACTCGGCTCAGCCGCCGCCATCAGCTCCGCCACGACCAGGTGGCCAGGCCCCTCCGCCGGCATCCGCGCGAGCGCGGCGATCAGCGGCAGAGTCACCTTATGCTCCCGCAGATCCAGGCCGGACGGCTTCCCGGTCACCGCTTCGGGCTCGGTGTAGTCGAGCAGGTCGTCCGTAATCTGGAACGCCATCCCCAGGAGCATCCCGAAGCGCGCCAGCGCGTGGCGGAAGTGGGCGGGCACCGCGAGCGCGCCCACTTCGCACGCCCCCGACAGCAGCGACGCCGTCTTGGCGCGAATCAGCGCGTCGTAGGCGCCTTCCCCGTATGCGAGCTTGTCGTGCGCCTCGAGCTGCCGCATCTCTCCCACGGTCATCTCATTGGTGACGCGCGCGAGCACGCGCAACGCTTCATGGTCGTCCAGTCGCACCAGCTCGATGATCGCGCGCGAATAGAGATAGTCCCCCATGATCACCGCGATTTGATGGGAGAACAGCGCATTGATGGTGGGCAACCCGCGCCGCAAAACGGAGTGATCGACCGAATCGTCGTGCACGAGCGTCGCGAGGTGGATCAACTCTACCACCGCGGCCAGGGTCACCGCCCGCGGATCCTTGGATCCCGCCGCCTGGTGACTGAGCAGCAGCAGCGTCGGCCGGAAGAGTTTTCCCTTCATGTGCAGCAGGTGATCGTTCACTTCGCTCACGATCGGGAAGTCCGCGGCGATGACGCGCCGGATCTCGTCGACCACGTGCTCCAATTCACCGGCCACCGGCCGTTGGACGTCACGGAGGCTGACACGGGCGACTTGTTGACTCACGCTATTTCGCCTTGGCGAGCGCTTTGACGCGCTGCTCGGCATCGAGGAAACGAATGTCGACCGCGAAGACGCGCCCGTACAAATCGCGGGCGTCCGCCTTCTTGCCCTGTTGTTCGAGTGCGCGACCAAGCCAGTACAGGACGCCGAGTCGCTCCTGATCGCCGTGGGCGGGCAGATCGAGCCCGCGGCGCAGGATCGATTCGGCGACGCCGTAGGCGCCCTTCTCGAAGAAGCAGATACCCAGCATTTCCGAGGTGCGCAGCTTGCCTTCCGGTGCACGCAGCGCTTTCTGCAGCTCTGCAATCGCCTCGTCGAGCAAGCCCATTTCCTTGAACGCGACACCGAGATCGTAGTGCGACTGAAAGTCCGCCTCGTCGATGTTCTCGTCGATGCCCTGCTTGAAACGCGCCAGCATGTCCTGAAAGTCCTGCTCTTCGTCGCCGGTCGGCTCTTCATCGGCGACCGTCATCCGTGTGTCCTTGGCGGGCGCAGCTTCGTCCTCGTCGTCGCTGAGCATCGAACCGAGGTCGATGAAATCGCCGTCCACGGCTGCTTCGTCGCGGACCTTCATTTTCGCGTCTTTGGCCTTGACCTTGCCTTCAGGTTTGCCGGGCGCGGCCGCAGGCATCGCCACCGCCGGCGCGAGCATCGAGAGCGCGGCCTTGGCGCGCTCATTCTTGGCATCGTGTTCCGCAACGCGCGCGTACACCGCGCGGGCTTTTTCCGGAAGGTCCGAACGCAGCAGCGCGTCGGCGAGCTCGAGATAGGCGTCGATCAGCCTCGTCTTGTCGCCGGCCTTGAACGCGAACTCCACCGCCTTCTGCCGGTGACGCACGCTGTTCGGGTCGAGCCTCAGCACTTCGTCCACGAGATCGCGCGCGTGCGAGAGATTCCCGCCGTTCTCGAACCCTGCGGTGGCGAGATCCAGCTCTTCGATGCCGCGCTCCCGCTCGCCCTGCTCGATCAGCGCTTCGCCGAGCGCTTGATGTGCCTCGGGATCGTCCGGATTGTCGGCGACTTGGCTCTCGAGCTCCTCGATGTCAGGCGCGGCCGGCGTTTCCTCGATGTTGGAAAAGACGAGCGAGCCCGCCTGGTCTGCACCGCTGCTGATCTCGTCGATCCCGAGGTCGATGAAGCCGGAGCGACGGCCGCCTGACGATATCGACGTCTCGTCTTCGGTCTGGATGAAGCTCGGATGTCGGTGCGGGGTGTCGTCCAGGGCAAGCGGCTCATCATCGACGTCGTGCCCTTGCTCGGTTGTGGCCGTCTCGAAGTCCGGCTCCAGCTCGAGCGGTGGTACCTCGACGACCGTTTTGCGTTTCCCCGGCGCCGAGGATGACGGCGCCGCGGCCGGACGCTTCGGCACGACCGGCTTCACGCGCGGCGGTTCGGCAGCAGGCTTGCCTCCCCCCCCCCCCCCGGGCCCGCGTCCGAGCGGCTTGAGTGCCGGCGGCGCCTTCTTCGCCGGCGGTGGAGGCGACGGCGTGTCCACGACGTTGCCCTCGAGGACGAGATCGGCGCCCTCCAACTCGATTCCCTCGTCCGGGCTCACGGCGGGGATCGTGGGCTCGAGCTCGGCGATGGGCTCGAGATCGAGGTCCGCCGGATTCAATTCCTCGCGGATCGACGGTGTCTTGGGACTCTCCTGGCGTACCTGTCCGAAGTCCGCAACCGTCGTTTCCAGACCCTCGAGCATCCCGCTCGCGCCGCCGCCACCCGGACCCTCATCCGCGAGACTCGTCGATTCGATTTCCAGCGACTCGTCCGGCTCGGGCACGACTTCCTCGATGAGCGTCTCCGCGACCGCGGGCGCCGGCTCTGGTTCCGGTTCTGGCGGTGGCGCCGGCGCTGGTTGTTTCGAAGGCGGCGGAGGCGCCTTCTGGCCCTTCGCGAGGCGCGGCTCATCCAGATCGAGGAACACAAGACTGGATGTTTTCCTGCTGCCCGACTTGTGTACGTCGTCGCCGCCCGCGGGCGGGGCCGTTCTCGGCGCCGGAGGAGTCGGTCGCCCTCCGGCGGAAGAGGCTCGCTTGCCGGGGTCGGCGCCGTACATCTTGAGATGCTCGGAGAGCATGTCGCGCAGCGACGCACTCTCGCCCGAGATATCGGTGAATTCCTTCAGCGCCGCGAAGGCGTGTTCGATCTTCCCGACCTTCTGCATCCGTTCAGCGTATTCGACAAAGTTGTGCTTCGCCTCGGTGATGAAACCCTTGGCGGCGTACAGTTTCGCCAGCTTGAGATACGTCGTCTGCCGCGCCGGTGCGTTGCGCAGCACCTTGTTGCACATCGCGATGGCGTTGTTGTGAAATCCGAGCTCGGCGTACTTGTCCACAGCCTGGTCGTAATAATCCGCTGCCAGCGCCGGGTCCTTCAGTTTGATGTAGAGATCACCGACGCGGTTGTATATGGAGAGATCAGGATTGGTCTCGTCCTGATTGTTGAGAACCTCGAGCCAGATCTCCACGGCCTTCTTCGGTTCCTTGGCCTCGAGACCTTTCGCCTTCTCTTTGAGCTGCTCGAGCTTTGACATATGGAACGACTAAGATATCGGGACCGCCTAGGTGGGACAAGCCGAACCTGC
>Ga0137409_10008925_pt1 | contig 10228 bp, 8 predicted proteins | sample CZODoug1_16funga_FD_122059 | JGI IMG/M metagenome (GOLD analysis project Ga0137409, IMG submission 122059) | Vadose zone soil fungal communities from Angelo Coast Range Reserve, California, USA - CZODoug1_16fungal (Hybrid Assembly) | ecosystem: Environmental > Terrestrial > Soil > Vadose zone...
GACGATTTATCCGGGCTGGTACGCCGGACGCGCGACGCATATCCATGTCGACGTGTACCGCAGCGGCGCGATCGTGAAGACGACGCAGATCGCGTTTCCGGAAGATGTGACGCGCGCGGTGTACGCGAGCGGCGTCTACGCGTCGAAGGGGCAGAACGCGACGACCAACGCCAGCGACATGGTGTTCTCGGACGGCACCACCGGCGAGCTCGCGAGCGTCACCGGGAACGTGACGAGCGGCTACACGGCGACGCTGCAGGTCGGCATCGCGATATGAGTCGCCTCAGACATCGGAGCTGACCTCCGTCTCCTTTGTTTCCCGCGCTTTCCGGGGCGAGCGACAAGATGTTCAAGCGCCTGTTCCGCCGATCGAACGCCGGGGCGGCTTCCGTGCGGATGCCGGACGTGGACGAGCCGGCGGACATCGACGCCGTCTTCGCCAGGGCCCGGCTCGCGGCCAGCGGCGAAGGGGAGCGGCCGCCCGGTCCGCCCGGCCGCCACGTGATCATTGTCACACCCGGGCGGATGCTGATGTTCAAGGCGTGTCCGCCACCCGACTCGATGGCGGCCGACAAGGTCGCGTCGGTCGAGCAGATGATGGCGTCGAAGGTGAAGCGGAACGTTGCGGCCATCGCATTCACCGAGAGCGGCGCGCTCATGCACGACGCCGCACAGGCGATCCCGTTTCTCGGATTCCTGCTCGGCTTCGCCTACATCGGCCACGCCGTGTGGGTGTTCGAGGGGCACCCGTCGGCGCTGGCATCCGGCTGCCGGAACGCCGACGTGCTGCTCGTCGACGGCGCGATGATCCCGCACCTGCAGGAGGACTGGGTGGCCGTCGCCTCGAGAGCGATGCGGCACCCGGAAATCTTCGTCCACGATCGCGCGACGTACTCGCTGCGAAAAGTCTCCGCCTCGTAGTCGGCAACCCATCTCTTGACATTCGGCGTCAGACGACCCAAGATTACAGCCAGCTATACATAGCTGGCTATACACAAGCGGCGGCGGCCTGAAAGGGTCGCCCTCCGTTCATGCCCAAGCACAAGAATGACCGCCTGCAAGGCACGCTCGACCTGTTGATCCTGAAGATTCTGGCTCGCTCCGGACCGCACCATGGCTACGCCATCGCGCAGCGGATCCATCAGGCAACCGACGACTCGTTGCGCATCGAGGAAGGCTCGCTGTACCCCGCCCTGCAGCGCATGACCCACGAGAAATGGCTGCGAGCGCAGTGGGGCACGACGGCTACGGGGCGGAAAGCTCGTTTCTACACCATCACACCTGCAGGACGCCGGCAGTTGGAGGAGGAAGAGCGCCGCTGGGTGCTCCTCACGCATGCGGTTGGCAAGGCACTGCGATTCGCCTAGGAGACCCACATGTCACCCCTCAGGCGGCTCTGGAATGTCGTGCGCCGGGCGCGCATGGATGACGACCTTCGGCTGGAATTGGACACGCACCTCGCGCTGATCGAGGAGGAAGAACGTGCGCGGGGCTCGAGCGCCGAAGAGGCCCGGCGACGAGCCAGATCGAGGTTCGGCAACGCGCTGGCCTACCGGGAGCAGGCCCTCGACGCGGTCATTGCCACCTGGCTCGAGAACGCGTGCGCGGACGTCACCTTCGCAGCGCGCCGACTGGTGCGGAGTTCCACGTTCACTCTGGCCTCGGTGTTGACGCTGGCGCTTGCGATCGGCGCGAACGTCTCGGTCTTCGCGGTCGTGCAACGCGTGGTGCTGAACCGCTGCCGTACCCCGATTCGGACCGGCTGATCGTGCTGGACCACGCGACGGGCCTCGAGGCGCTGCGTACGGAGTAGAACCGTCGGAGTATCCGGCATCGGCTTCTCTCGATCGTCGTCGAGCTGAGTAGCCGAAAGACTCAGTTCGTCGCGCCCCCAAGCACCCCACAACCGAAGATGTAAAGCCACTCGCCCGGGGCGTTGACTCCGGCGCCACAGAGTGCTAAAAGAGGCGAACTTTACCGGTTAAGTTACGCCTGGAGGATACGATGCCCATCTCTTCATCGCGTGGAAGGCTCATGGTTCTCACCCTGCTCGGCTGTCTCCTGGCCGGAAGCGTGCGCGCGCAGGAATTCCGCGCGACGGTGACGGGCCGCGTCACCGATCCGGGCGGGCTGGCGGTCCCCGGCGCGACGGTGACGGCGGTCAACACCCAGACCGCCGAAGTCGCCACCGGGTTCACGACCGATGATGGCGCCTATGCGATTCCGTTTCTCAAGCCCGGCGTGTACAGCGTGTCGGCGGAGCTGACCGGCTTCAAGAAAGTCACGCAGGCCAACGTGCAGCTGGAGGTCGGTCAGACCTCCGCCGTCAATTTTCAGCTCCAGCTCGGCGCGGTCAGCGAGGAGGTGACCGTCACCGGCGAATCGCCGGTGCTCGATCTCTCCAAGGCCGATCGGGGGCTGGTCATCGACAACGAGCGCGTGACGGAGCTGCCGCTCAACGCGCGGAATCCGTTCATGCTCTCGTATCTCTCGCCGGGGATCACGTACAACGGCCCCGCCATCTACCAGCGGCCGTTCGACAACGGCGCGATTGCGGACTGGTCGATCAACGGCGGGCAGAATCGCAACAACGAGTTCCTGCTCGACGGCGCGCCGAACAACTCGATTCAGGGCGGCAACAACATCGCGTACGTGCCGCCGGTGGACTCGGTGCAGGAGTTCAAGATCGTCACCAACAGTTACGACGCCCAGTACGGGCGGACGGCAGGCGGCATCGTGAACGTCTCCCTGAAATCGGGGACGAACGCCTTGCACGGATCCGTCTACGAGTTCGCCCGCCGGAAGGAGCTCGACTCGAGCGAGTACTTCTTCAAGGTCAACAACCTGGACAAGCCGGCCCACAAATTGGATCAGTACGGCTTCCAGATCGACGGGCCGGTGATCAAGAACAAGACGTTCTTCATGTTCAACTACGAGGGCTACAAGGAAGCGACGCCGAACCCGGCGACCTACACCGTGCCCGATGCGGCACAGCTGCGCGGCGACTTCAGCAACCTGCGCGATACGCAAGGCCGCTTGATCACGATCTACGACCCGGCGACGGGACGGCTGGAGAACGGGCAATGGGTGCGCGACCCGTTCCCGAACAACCAGATTCCCCTCGGCCGCATCAACCCGATGGCGCAGAAGTTCGTGCAGTACTTCCTGCAGCCCAACGCCACGGCGCCTGCGGGCAGCGATCCCTGGCGCAACAACTACGTGTTCGCACCGAACCTCGCGTTCGACACCTTCCACAACATCGCCACCAAGGTCGACCAGAACATCAGCGACAGGACGAAGCTGTTCGTCCGCTACGCGTACAACAAGCGGACCGAACAGCGGAGCACGAATGGGATTCTGTCCGGGCCCGCGCAGGATGGCCAACTGCCGCTCTGGCGCATCAACCACACCGGCGTCGCCGACTGGGTTCGCACGGTGAGCTCGTCGATGGTCGTCAACGTCCGCGCCGGCCTCAATCAGTACCTCGAGCTGGCGCGGTCCGATCCGGGATTGAATTTCAATCCGGCCGATCTCGGCTTCCCGGCGTCGTTCGTCAATCAGCTTCCGAACAAGGTCTTTCCCCGGCTGAACTTCGTGACGACCGGGAGCGCGCCCAGCGGCTTCGGGGCGAGCACCGGCGGGACGACGGAGTACCAGAATCTCGGCCGCAACACCCGCAACAGCGAAACGACGACCGGCTTCAGCCTGCAGCCGAACTTCTCGTGGGTAAAGGGCACGCACAACGTGCGCGGCGGGCTCGACATGCGGCTGACGTGGTACACGCGCGAGATCAACACCAACCTGTTCGTCTTGACCTTCGACCGCCGCTTCACGCAGCGGGCCTTCAATGCCGCGGACGCGCTCAGCGGCAACTCAATCGCATCGTTCCTGCTCGGCGCACCTGCCTTCGGGGCGATCGAGAACAACTTCTACCCGACGTTCCGCTGGAACTATTACGCGCCGTGGGTTCAGGACGACTGGAAGGTGACGAACCGGTTGACGGTGAACGCCGGCGTCCGATGGGACTTGAACACCCCGGTTTTCGAGGGTGACGACCGGATCAACTACGGCTTCGACACCCAGACGATCAATCCGGTGTCGCCGCAGATCAACCAGCAGCAGTTCCCGGGTTATCAGGTGCGCGGCGGCCTCGGGTTCGTCGACGTCAACGGCAACCCGAGATACCCGTACCAGTGGGACCGGAACAACATCCAGCCGCGCATCGGCTTCGCGTATCTCCTCGGCGACAAGACGGTGGTGCGCGGCGGCTACGGGCTGTACTACGTCAACGTCGTCGGCATTTCGGCGTCGAACGGCTTCGGCATTCAGACGCCGCTCGTCGCATCGCTCGACGGCGATCGCACCTCGACGTTCCCGCTCGCGAATCCGTTCTCACAGGGGGTGACGCCGGCGCCCGGATCGTCATTGGGTCTGCAGACGTTCCTCGGGCGGAGTGTGGGCTTCTCGAACACCGATTTCGTCAATCCGTACGTGCATCAGTTCTCGCTCGGCATGCAGCGCGAGCTGCCGGGGCGCACCACGGTCGAGCTCTCCTACGTCGGCAGCCGCACGCGAGAAGAGCAGAACCGGTGGGGAGGCTTCAACGAGCCGCCGGCGTCGCTGCGCGACCGGTGCGATCCGACGAAGGGCGGCAGTGTCGCGTTCTGCAACGAGCTGCTGCCCAATCCGTTCTTCCAGGTCCCGGGCTTCGAGGGGACCGCCCGGTTCACGAGCCCGACGCTGTCACGGTACGAATTGAGCCGTCCGTTCCCGCAGTTCAGCAGCATCACGATGTTCGACCGCAACGACGGCCGCATCTGGTACAACTCGGCGCAGCTCGTCGTGAACAAGCGCATGTCGACCGGTCTCACGCTGGCCGGCACCTACACGTTGTCCAGGATGACGGAGGAGAACGGCGGCGACAACCAGATCGGCGGCAACAACACCGTGAATCCGCTCATCACCGACATCGACCGGGTGGTGCAGTTGTCGCCCTTCGAGAGCGACCGGCGTCACCGCGTCACCGTCTCCGGCGTCTATCATTTGCCGTTCGGTCGCGATCAGAAGTTCCTGGCCAGCTCGAGCCCCATCGTCAGCGGTCTGGTTGGAGGATGGGAAGTCGCGGGCATGTGGTTGTTCAACAGCGGCCGTCCCTGGGGCCTCCCGCAGAACGTCTTCTACGTGAAGGACGCGACGCTTCAGAACGTCGACTTCAACGCGCAAGTGATCCGCGCCGTGCAGCCCTGCGTCGCCCAGATGAGCGACCTGGGCGTGGTCACCATGCTCGGCTACTCGGTGGCCGCCGGCTGCACGGAGCCGAACTTCATCATCCGGCCCAACTACACGCGTGGCGCCGTCAATTTCCGCGACGATCAAATCCGGCGTCCGCCGTTCTACCAGTTCGACCTCAATTTCGCGAAGACCACGCGTCTGTCGGGCAACGTGCGCTTGCAGCTCCGGGTCGAGCTGTACAACGTGCTCAACCAGGTCATCTACGACGAGCGGCAGTACGAGAACAACCCGACCAACCCGCTCTTTGGCAGCATCGACCGAACGGTTGTGCGACAGTCGAACTTCCCTCGGTACGGACAGCTGGGCATCAAGCTGCTGTTTTGAGAATCCGGGCAGCCGCGCTGCTCGCCGCGTCGCTGGGACTGTCCACCGCGGCGGCGGATCGCGGCCGGCGAATCGAGTACAACGACCTGCCGGAGGTGCTGCAGCACGACCTGGCGGCGCACGGGATTTCCGCGCGCGCGTTTGGCGCGTATCTCGACAGCGTGCAGGCTGACACCGATCGGCGGGTCGCGGAGGGTGAAAAGGAACACCTGATCTACTACGCGCTCCAGTCGAGCCGATTCAGCGAACGCGCGCCGATCGAGCCCGCGGTCAGCGCGCGTCGCTTCGTCGAGCGCCTGTCGGACGTAGATCGCGCGCGGCTGCTCCGGGATCCGTCGTACGTGCCCAGGGCCGGGTGGCCGCCGGCCGAGCGGGCCCGCGTCACCGAACTACTGAGCACGTTCCGCCGGGAACCCAAAGACGCGCGCCTGGCATATTTCAGGACGCTGCTCGAGTGGGATCGTCCCGCGGCCGCGATCGAAGCGCTCTACGCGGACTACGTGCGGGTGGCGCGATTCCTGTACCAGAAAGAGTTTGTGGCGGGCAATGATGCCGCCCGCATCGCATCGCTCTACGAAAGCCGGCCGCACAGCTCGGACACACAGATCGAAGCGGGCTTCGGTGTTTATCTCGGCCTCGGAACGCTCCAGGCGCTGGAACCCTCGCTGCGCGTCACGAGAGTCCTGGTGGTCGGCCCCGGTCTCGACCTCGCCCCACGCACCGATCTCACCGACGCCGTCGACCCGCAGAGCTATCAACCGCTGGCGGTCGCCGACGCGTTGCTCGCCTTGTCGCTCGCATCCGACGTGGACCTCCGAGTACATTCACTCGACGTGAACCCGCGCGTGGTGCGCGCGCTCGAGGCCGCAGCGCGAGGACCTCTCGCGTTGCACCTGTTCGCCGGCATTCTCGAGACGGCCGACCAGCCCTTCCGGCCCGAGTACCGCGCCTACATGCACGCGCTCGGCCGCGCGATCGGCGAGGAGACGACCGCGCCACGCCTCGTCGCGTCGGACAGGCACTACCTGCATTCGATCGCCGTGCGACCGGCAGTCGCCCGCGCGCTGAGCGTCGAGCGTCTGAACATCGTGACCGAGCGCCTCGTCCACGAGCCGCCCTTCGATGTGGCGGTCGCGACCAATGTCCTCACGTATTTTGATGATCGCCAGCTTGCGCTGGCGCTCGCGAATATTACCGCCATGCTGCGGCCGGGCGGGTACCTGCTCCACAACGAGTCGCGCGCGGCTCTGATCGACACCGCCGCCTCGCTGGGCCTGCGGCTTCTGCACACGCGAACCGCGGTTCTCGGCGGGCCGCCGGCCAGGCCGTTGTACGACACTGTATGGTTGCATCAAAAGCCGAGGACGCCATGACGCAGATGCTCCCTCGTACGCTTGCACTCATGCTCCTCACCGGCTTCGTGGGTCTGGCGTCTCCAGCCATCACCGCATCCGAGCTCACGGGCCGTTGGGTCGCGCGAGTGCCGAACGGCGACGGCACGTTCCGCGAAACGGTTTTCGTCCTGAACCGGTCAGGCGCGGACGCCGCCGATGGGAAGTGATCGCCATCGATCAGGATCCGCTCGGCCGTCAGGCCCGGCGCGTGAAGAGTGATGGCGACGTCGAAATCTGGGCCAGGCCGCTCGCCGGCCGGGCGCACGCCGTGGGCGTGTTCAACCGAGGCGACGCCACTGCGCACGTGACGATCCGGTGCGAGGACCTCCAGTTGTGCGGCGGCTATCGCGTGCGCGACGTGTGGGCGCACGCCGATGTCGGCATGCTGGCTGCGACGCAATCAGTCTCGGTGCCGAGCCACGGCGTCGAGCTCTGGCGGCTCACCCCCGCCCGCTGATCGCTCCAGCCGCGGCGAGCGCGGATTGGAGGCGAACCGGTGAACAACAAATTGTAGTGTTGGCGAACCCGTCGACATGGGGCACCGTCTAAATCCCGGAAGGCGCTTGGCTCGGCGCATGCCGAAAAGAAGTACTGCCCCTTTTTGATGATCGCGTTGAGCCACAAAGGGGCCGCACATCGGACGAGAAGGGGACGCAGGGAGGGAATGGGGCAGGAGATTCGGCAAGCGACGCGGAGGCTGGTGCGAAGTCCGGTGTTCACACTGGCCGCGGTGTTGACGCTGGCGCTTGCGATCGGCGCGAACGCCTCGATTTTCGCGGTCGTGCAACGCGTGTTGCTGAACTCACTGCCGTACCCGGACTCGGACCGGTTGATCGAGCTCGACCATCGCGTACCGCGTTTGAACGCGCCATCGTTCGAGTCGATGCCGCTGGGACTCTATTATCTGTACGCCGATCGCGCGCGCACGCTCGAGGCCGTGGCGGCGTACCGGGCGGACGAGCTGACACTCACCGGGGACGGAGATCCGGAGCGGGTCCGCGTCACGCGGGCGACAACCTCACTGGCATCGGTGCTGCGGGTCTCACCGGAGCGCGGTCGCTGGTTCACCTCGGAGGAAGGCGCGCCGGGCGCTCGCCAGGTGGCGGTCTTGTCACATGGACTCTGGATGCGCCGGTACGGCGGCGACCTGGGCATCCTCGGCCGGCCGGTGACCCTCAGCGGCGTGCCGACCGAGATCGTCGGCGTCATGCCGGCGTCGTATGCGTTCCCGGATCCCCGCGTCGACGTGTGGATTCCCGATCAGGTGACGCGGGCGATGGGGTTCGGAATCTTCACGCACACGTGTGTGGCACGGTTACGCGACGGTGCGGGCGTCGAGGATGCACGCGCCGAGCTGAACGGCCTGATCGCGGACCTGCCACAGTCGCATCCGAGCTCTCCGCTCGCCGTGTCGCTCGCCGAGGAGAAGCTCCGCTCGACGGCGGTCACACTGAAGGAAGCAACGGTCGGGAGCGTCACGCGCGCGCTGTGGATCCTGCTCGCCTCGGTGGGCCTGGTGCTGCTCGTCGCGTGCACGAACGTCGCGAACCTTTTCCTGGTCCGCTCCGAGGCACGACAGCGCGAAGTCGCCGTTCGCCGGGCGCTCGGTGCGGGCCGCCTCGGCATCGCGCGCTACTTCCTCACCGAGAGCGTGCTGCTCTCGATCGCGGGCGGAGTGATTGGCCTGGCCCTCGCCTGGGGTGCCGTGCAACTGCTCGTGGCCTTCGGGCCGCCCAACTTGCCCAGGCTCGAGGAAATCCGTCTCGACGGAGTCGTCCTCGCGTTCACGTTCACGCTCAGCGCGCTGGCCGCGCTGGCGTTCGGCGCGATTCCGCTGCTGCACGGCGCACCGCTCGCCGCCTCGCTGCACGAGGGCGGACGCGGCCACACGGCGAGCCGCGCCCGCCACCGCGCCCGCCACCTCCTGATGGGGGGACAGATCGCACTGGCGTTGGTGCTCCTCGTGTCGTCCGGTCTCACGGCTCGCAGTTTCCAGAAGCTGCGCGCGAAAGATCCAGGCTTCGACGTCAGGTCCGCGCTCACGTTCCGCATCGGATTACCGGATCGCAAATACCCCAATCGCGCCGCGGCCGCCGCGGCACATCGCGCGATGCTCGACCGGCTGTCGGCGCTGCCGGGGGTCACGGCGGTCTCCGCGTCGACGTGCCTGCCGCTCTCGGGCGGGTGCTACGGAAACACACTGCGCGTGCAAGGTCGACCCGAACGTCAAGACGCGCCCCGGCCGATCGTCCTGTTCCGCGCGGTCGCCGGCGGCTACATCGGGGCGATGGGCATGCAGCTCCGCGGCCGCGGCATCGATCGGGGCGACGTCGATCGCAGCGAGCCGATCGTCGTCGTCAACCAGGCGCTGGTCGACGCTTTCTTCCCGAACCAGGATCCCATCGGCCAGCACGTGGCCTCGAACAAACCGCCGGCACGACCGGGGGAGGCGCCGAACCTCACGTGGCTCGCCATCGTGGGCGTCGTCTCGAATACGCCCATCAGGGCGCTGGCCGAGGCCAGACCCACGCCGATGTTGTACATGCCGATGTCCATCGCCGGTGGGCCCGAGATCCCCGCGGCTGCGCTGGTTGGACCGAACGTCGCTGCGATGAGCTACGTCGTGCGTTCCGCGACGCCGCCCTTCGGGCTGGTGTCATCTGTGCGGCGAGCCATCGATGCGATTGATGCGAACCTGGCTCTAGCGGAGGTGCGCACGCTGCAGGACGCGCTCGACCGTGCCTCGGCGCAGATGGCATTCACCATGGTCCTGCTCGCGATCGCTGCGGGCGTTTCGCTGATGCTCGGCGTGATCGGCATCTACGGCGTCATGTCCTACATCGTGAGTCAGCGCACGGGTGAAATCGGCGTGCGCCTTGCGCTCGGTGCGGACCCGGGGAGCGTCGCGGGCATGATCGCTCGACAGGGTGGCCGTGTTGCGCTCGCCGGCATCACGGTCGGCCTCGCTACCGCGCTCGCCGGCAGCCGACTCATCGAGTCGCTGCTCTTCGACGTCAGCCCGCGCGATCCGGGCGTCTTCACGGCCACCGCGCTGACGCTGCTGGCTGTCGCGCTGCTCGCGTGCTGGCTGCCCGCGCGCCGTGCCGCGCGCCTCAGCCCTCTCGACGCGCTGCGTGCGGATTAACAGCCCGTGGCGAAAGTCTGGCTGCATTCGACGGGCGATGCATCCCCGCTCCACCCCAACGCGGCTGCCGCGT